>Ga0182745_1000852_pt1 | contig 31384 bp, 24 predicted proteins | sample eDN3rd30CKraftBY_FD_128523 | JGI IMG/M metagenome (GOLD analysis project Ga0182745, IMG submission 128523) | Enriched backyard soil microbial communities from Emeryville, California, USA - eDNA 3rd pass 30_C Kraft BY (version 2) (version 2) | ecosystem: Environmental > Terrestrial > Soil >... | reverse complement strand
TGGCCACCGCCTGCCGCGCCGCCTCGCGAGCCACGTCCTCCGGAGAGAAGGCGTCCCAGTGGCTGAAGGGCACGCGCCCGCCGCCGCCGTACATGCCGGTGCGGCGCTCACCGCCCTTGCCCTGGGCCACCACGCTCACCGACAGGCGGCACAGGTCCTGGGTGTCCTCGGTGTAGCGGCCGTGCGTGTTGGCCACCGCGATGCGGCGCGTCTGGTCCACGTAGCCGCCGTTGACCTGCTTCACCCGCGCGTCGAAGGCGCGGGCGGCCTTGTCGGCGCGCATGAGCAGGGCCGTCTTGCGCGACACCTCCACGTCCATCAGCGGCATGGCGACGTGGTAGTGGCTGGGCACCGCGGCGCGGCGCACCGGAAAGCTGCGCTCGGCGCCGCCGCCCTGGGCTATCATGGCCGCGGTGGAGGCCGCGCGCAGCAGTGCGGGCTCGTCCCAGTCGTCGGAGTAGGCGTAGCCCACCTTGCCACCGGAGATGACACGCACGCCCACGCCCTGGATGAGGCCCGTCTGGGCGCTCTTGATGCGGGATTCTTCCAGTCGCACTGCCGTGGTGAGCGTGCGCTCGACGTACACTTCGGCGAAGTCGCCCCCTCGCTCCATGGCCACGGCGAGCAGCCGCTCGACCAGCGGCTGGGGCAGCAGGGCGGTGGGCGGGGAACGTCGTGCCACCGGTGGGGCGAGCTTCGAGGATGGGGCGCGCTTCGGGGGCGCAGACGCTCGGGGCATATTTCGGGACTCCGGCGGTGAAGACGTTGGGGTATGTGACAACCTACATAGGAGGGGGCGCCGCCGGGAGCAACGCTCAAAGGCGCCCGTTCTTTCCCTGATCAGCGGCCTGTCCGCATTCCCACCGTGGAGACGGCGCTTTAAGATGCGCGGCGCTTCGAGACTGGAAACCACCCCATGCCTCCTCGTCCTCCTTCCTCTTCCCGTGCTGGTGCTGGCCGTCCTGGCGGCCGTGCGGGGGAGGATTCAGACTCCATGAAGGCCCCCGCCCAGCGCCGTCCCGCGCTCGAGGACGAGGACTTCTCCGCGCCGTCCTCCGAGGACGGCTACCCGGAGGACGGCCCCCCCAACCCCGACCTGTACGGTGAGGAGGAGGAGCCGGCCCACTCCCTCACGGGTGAGACGCGCGTGGCCTCCCTGGAGGACGTGGCGGCGGAGCGCCGGGCCCGGGACGAGGACGAGGACGACAACGCGGACGCCACCCGCGCGGGGCCGCCGGTGCAGATGGTGGTGCTGGACGGTCCGGACAAGGGCCGCAAGAAGCGCTTCCAGAGCGTGCGGATGGTGGTGGGGCGCAACAAGGACTGCGACTTCGTCCTGGAGGACCAGTCCGTGTCCCGCCGGCACCTGGAGCTGGTGTACGGCCAGGCGGGTGTGGTGATGCGCGACCTGGGCAGCGTCAGCGGCACCCAGGTCAACGACCAGCGCGTGGACGAGTGCCTGCTGAAGCATGGAGACGAAATCTCCATGGGCAAGACGCGCCTGCGCTTCGTGGACGAGGCGGAGCAGATCAAGGAGCTGCGCGCCCAGGCGGAGGCCCGCGAGGCGGAGGAGAAGCGCGCGAAGGAGGAGGAGAAGCGCAACGCGGAGGAGCGGCGGAAGAGCCAGGCCGCGGCGCGGGGCAGCGAGGTGGATCCGAATGATCCGCGCTTCAACGAGGCCACCAACGCGAACTACAAGCTGCCCGAGGGCCTGAAGGAGGGCGCTGGGGGCAAGGGCGCGATGGCCGTGCCCAGGCGTCCCCCCATCCGCAGCACGCCCAGCCGCTCGGCGGGGGGCGGGTTGACGGGGATGCAGAAGGGGCTCATCGGCGGAGGCGGCGCCCTGGTGGTGCTGCTGGTGGCGGGGCTCGTCCTGATGCCCAAGGGCCCCCCGCCGCCCCCGCCGCCGGACCCGAACGTGGAGCGGGCGAAGGTGCTGATGCAGCAGGCGCGCGAGTCGGTGCGCTCGGACGACTTCGCCAACGCGGTCCGGCTCGTCGAGGAGGCGGAGAAGCTGGTGCCGGGCATCGACGCGGACAACCTGGCCCGGGGCGCGCGCAAGCAGCAGGAGGTGCTGGCGGCGCTCGACGCGGTACGCGGCCTCATCGACGAGAAGCGGTTCGACGAGGCGCGCGCGCAGCTGGCGGAGACGCCCCAGGGCACGGCGAAGACGGACGACCTGCGCCGCCAGCTGGAGTCGGAGCTGGAGGAGAAGGACATCGCCTGGCGGCTCCAGCAGGTGGAGGAGGCGTTCGCGACCCGCGACCCGGAGACCATCCGTCCGCTGATCGCGCTGCTGCCAGCGCTGAACCGGCCGGCCTTCGAGGTGAGGCTGTCGGATCTGGAGTCGGAGCTGGCGAAGGAGGCGCAGGACGCGTCGCGCCGCGACCGCAGCGCCCGCGAGCGCGCCGCGGAGGTGGCGAAGACGAAGCGCAAGGAGTTCATCGCCGAGGCCTTCAACGACGTGGAGCGCCGCTTCAACGGCGGAGACTACGACCGCGCCGTGCTCGAGTGCGACCGGGTGGTGGACAGGTACCGGGGGGACAAGGAGGTCAAGGACCGGGCCCTGGCCCTCAAGCGCCTCATTCCCCAGTTCCGGCGCGCGCTGGAGGACGGACAGAAGAAGCTGGACGCCAACTCGCTGGAGGCGGCGGCCAAGCCGCTGCGCCGCGCGGCGGAGCTGTACCGCCAGATTGGCTTCCGGGGCTCGCTGGGGAACACCCTCGACGAACAGCTCGCGTCGTCGTCCGTGGCGGCGGGGCAGGGCGCGCTCAAGAAGGGAGACCTGGGCGCGGCGGGCTCGCACTTCCGCGAGGCGCTGCGGCTCAACCCGGGGGACGGGCGGGCGCGCGAGGGGCTGGAGAACCTCCAGAAGAAGGCGGAGGAGCTCTTCCTCCGGGCCTACATCCAGCGGGACAGGGATCCGCAGGCCGCGGCGGAGATGTTCAAGGTCGTCATCGAGACGGCCTCGGAAGGCTCCGACGTGAAGCGCAAGGCGGAGATGTATCTGAGCGAGCTCCAGCCGTGAGAGGCGGCTGGGCGACCACGAACTGCCAGGGAGAAATGGGATGAACGAGTCGTCACTGCGTGAACTCGGGATGGACCTCATCGAGGAGCGCCAGTTCGAGCGCGCCCTCGCCGTGTTCGCCGAGGCGGTTCGCCGCGTCCCCGCGGACCACCGCTCGCGGATGCTGGCCGCGCGCTGCCTCGCGGAGCTGGGCGAGCGCGAGCGCGCCGTCACCGCCTATCACGCCTGCGCGGAGGGCCTGCTGCGCCGCGACTACCTCCTGTCCGCCATGGCCGCGTGCAAGCTGGCGCTGGACCTGGCGCCCAACGAGCGGCGCCTGAAGGAGACGCTGTTTCGCGTGCATTCGCGCGCGGTGCGCAACGCGCCGGGCCGCGCCGCGGTGCCCCCGCCGCTGCCGCCGGAGACGCTCTACGACGGCAAGGTGGAGACGGACCTGATGGGCCTGCAGGGCGACGAGCTGTCCAGCCGCGCCATCGAGGTCCTCGCCGCGCCGGACCCGGGGGGCGTGGCGGACCCGAATAGCCGCCCGCCGCTGCCCCTGTTCGCCGAGCTGGACCGGGACGCCTTCGTGGACCTGGTGCGGCTGATGGCGTGGCGCCGCGTGAATCCGGACGAGGCGGTCAGCCGCGAGGGCGAGCCCGCGGACTCGCTCTACGTGCTGGTGGCCGGCAAGGCGGAGGTGACGCGGCAGATGGAGGGGGAGGCGCGCACGCTGGGGTTCCTCGGCGGCGGCTCCATCTTCGGTGAAATCGCGCTGCTGACGGGCGCGCCGCCCACGGCGACGGTGTCCGCGGTGTCGGACACCGAGGTCTTCGAGATTCGCCGCGAGCACCTCAACGCGGTGGCGAAGAGCCACCCGGCGGTGCCGCAGGTGCTGGCGGACTTCGCGCAGCAGCGCATGGCGCGCAACCTGATGGCCACCTCGCCCATGTTCCAGACGATGCCGGAGTCGGAGCGGGGCGCGCTGCTGCGGCGCTTCACGTTCCGGGCGCTCCAGGCGCGCGAGAAGGTGCTGGTGGAGGGGGAGCACTCGCCGGGGCTCTTCCTGGTGCTGGCCGGAGAGCTGGTGGTGCAGAAGGAGGACCCGGCGGGCGGCGTCGTGACGCTCGGCATGCTGCGCGAGGGCGAGGTGGCGGGCGAAATCTCCCTGCTGACGGGCCTGCGCGCCACGGCCACGGTGCTGGCGGCGCGCAAGACGGCGGCGGCCTTCCTCGAGCGCGCCGCGTTCCACGAGCTGGTGACGGCCTTCCCGGACATCCGGACGTACCTGGAGCAGCTGTCGGACCGGCGGCTGAAGCAGATCGGCGAGGCGCTGCGGCCCGCGGAGATCATCGACGCGGACGAGCTGGTGCTCGAGCCCGAGGCGGCCTGAGGAGCGCATGGTGAACGTGACGCGCTCGCAGGTGGTGGGGGGTGTGTTGGCGCTGGTGGTCGCTGGCGCGGTGCTCTACTTCTGGCCCCAGCAGCAGCTCACCGTGGAGGAGGCCGTCCGCCGCCAGGTGGTGGTGATGACGCGTGCGGCGGAGGAGAAGGACGTGGGCGGGGTGATGGCGCACGTCTCCGAGCGCTTCCGCTCCAGCGGCACGGGCGGCATGACGAAGAAGGACGTGCGCGGCATCCTCACGGCGCAGGTGCTGCGCGGCCAGTGGGTGCGCGTCTTCATGACGAACCTGGAGGTACACGAGGTCTCCCCCACGGAAGGGGAGTTCCAGGTGCGCTTCATCTTCGGCCGCTCGCAGGCGGAGCGGGTGGAGGACCTGGCCGCGGACAGCGTGCTGAACGCCTACCTCATCGAAGGCGCCTTCGAGAAGGAGGAGGACGGTCAGTGGCGCGTGGTGCGCGCCCGGCCGCAGTCCATCAGCCCGTCCGACCTGCTCTGACCCGCAGCAAGGCGGCGGGCGCCGCCGTGCTCACGGCTCCTCTAGGAGCGGGGCCGACTCCGCCTTCCACGCCTTGGCCATGCGGGCCTGTCCGGCGGACTCCAGGCGCTTGCGGATGTCTTCCACGCGCTCGGCCAGCGCCTCGCGCGGCGTGCCCTGTGCCCGGGCGCGCGCGAGGCCGAAGTAGTAGTGCTGGCAGGCGGCGGCGTGCTCGCCCTGGTCGAAGAGCAGGTCCCCCATGGCGCTGTACGCCTCCGCCAGGGTGCCCGCGCCGGAGTCGGGCGCCACGGCGGCCAGCAGCGGGCGGGCCCCTTCGTAGTCCTTGCGCGCCAGCAGCAGCGCGCCCTTGGCGTACTGGGCGTGGGCCAGCTCCACGCCGCGCGCGGCCATGGCCTTGTCGTAGGCGGCGAGCGCCTCGTCCTGGCGCGAGGCGGCCTCCAGCACGCCACCGCGCGCCAGCCAGTAGCGTCCGTCCTCCTCCAGGAGGCGGCTCTGCTTGCCATCGGCCGTCGTCACCTGGACGGGGCCGAAGGTGGCCTCATAGGCATCGAGCAGGGCCAGCGCGCCGCCGGTGTCACCCGCGGCCTGGAGCGCTCGGGCGCCGTCCAGGTAGAGCAGGGGCGCGTTGCGGCGGCGGGCCACGGCGGCCTCGAAGGCGGCGCGCGTCCGCGGGTCGTGCTTCACCGCCAGGGCCCGGGCCCGGGCGAACAGGGCGTAGTGCTCGTCGGCGGAGGCCTTCAGGGCCTCGTCCGCGGCGGCCAGGGCTTCATCGGGCGCGCCCCGGGCCAGGGCCAGCTCCGCCTTCAGCGCGCCGGCGCGGGCCCGCAGCACCGGCGTCAGCTCCGCGCCATGGGCCTCCACGCTCGCGTGGACCTGCCGCGCTTCGTCCACCTTGCGGCCCTGGTACGTGTGCGCCAGCGCCGCGGACAGCCGCGCCAGCAGGTGGGCCGGGTTGACGCTCAGCGCCTTGCCGAAGGCCTCCACCGCCTGGGGGTACTGGCCTTCGTCCAACAGGGCCTCCCCATACGCGGTGGTGAAGCGCGGGTCGCGCCAGGCCGCCTCCGCCGCGCGGGCGAAGGCCTGCCTCGCGCCGGGAAGGTCGCCGCGGGCCTGGAGCACCAGGGCCCGGGCCAGCGTCAGCCTTGCGTTGTTCGCGCCGCGCGCCTCCAGCCCGGCGAGGTACTGCTCCGCCTCGGCGGCCTGTCCGGCGGCCAGCAGGTGCAGGGCATGCGCGCCGTAGCGCTCGCCGGATTGGGACTCGAGCTCCACGGCGCGGGCGAGGTGCGCGCGGGCCTTCGCGTCCGCGCCGGGCTGACGGTGCTCCAGCCACAGCACCGTCTGGATGTCGGCGGCCAGGGCCTGGGCGTCGCGCGCGCTGGCGTCGAGCTGGAGCACGGCCTCCAGCTCCGTCATCGCCTTCGCGAGGTCCGCGGGGTTGCCACGCAGGGCGGCCGCGCGGGCCGCGCGCAGGTGCTCCGCGGTCTGCTTCCGGACGGTGCCCCGGTGGACGAAGAAGGCCACCACGCCCGCGAGCAGCACCGCCACCACGCCCACCTGGACCAACGCGCTGGCGAGGCTCTCGCGCCGCTGCCAGTCCCTGCGCCCTTTGGTGCCCATGGACGTGTCCTCCGCGCCGGAGTTGGATGTGCGCCGGCCGTTGTGCCGGGTATAGAAGCCGCGCTCAGATAGGAATGCTCCCCCGGGCTGTCAACGGCGGGCGGCGCGGTGAACACGGACATCGGAGGTCAGAGGTATGGCGGTACACACGGCGCTACCCCCCGAGGCATTCGAGCGGGTCGCGGAGGCATTCGGGCTGGGGCCCGTGCATGGGGTGACGCCCATCCCCCAGGGCTCCATCAACACCAACCACCGCGTGGAGACGCAGAGCGGGCGCTATTTCGTGCGCCACACCACCGTGCGCTCCGCGGAGGACCTGCGCTTCGAGTCCGCGCTGCTCGCGCACCTGGCCGCGTACCACTTCCCCGGGCCTGTCCAGTTGACGACGCACGACGGCGCGCCCTTCCTGGAGCTGGAGGGGGGCCGCGTCAGCGTCTTCCGTTGGCTCCCCGGCGAGGAGCTGCGCCACCCGGCCCTCACCGCGGACCACCTGGAGCGGCTGGGCGCCGAGCTGGGCAAGCTGCACCGCGACACGCAGTCGTTCAGCGGCACGCGGGAGAACCCCTACGGCCCGGAGACGGTGCGCGGCTGGCTGGAGGAACTGGCGGCACACCCGGACGCGGAGCTGGCGGCCGTGGCGCGCGAGCTGGAGCGCGACCTGGAGCGGGCGCAGTCGGCGCGCCAGGGGCTGGAGCCGCGCGGTGTCATCCACGCCGACCTCTTCATGGACAACGTGAAGTGGCTGGGCGACCGCGTGGGGGCCTTCTTCGACTTCGAGATGGCGTGCCGCGAGGACTACGGCCTGGACGTGGCCATCACCCTCAACGCCTGGTGCTTCGACGGCGGGCGCTACCTGCCGGACCTGTGCGCGGCCTTCATCCGCGGCTACCTGGACGTCCGTCCGCTGTCGGCCGTGGAGCGCGCCAACCTCTTCGGCCACGCGCTCTTCGGGGCGGTGCGCTTCACGGCGAGCCGCATCCGCGACTACCACCTGTCGCCGCTGCCCGCGGACAAGCTGGTGCGCAAGGACTACCGCACCTACCTCAACCGGGCCCGGGCGCTGAACGCCATGGGCCCCGAGGGCTTCGCCGCGCTGCTGGGCCTGTGACGGCCCTCAGATGCCGCTGACGATCTTCCAGGTGCCGTCTTCCTTGCGGAACACCATCTGCTCCAGCTCGGACTCCTTCATGGGGCGCGAGTGGAGGGACGGCATCCGCCAGGAGGCGTTCCAGTAGTAGACGGCGGCGGCCACGCCGTCCCCCACCTGGATGCGGCGGACGCTCAGCTCGATGCGGGGCCCCTGGATGCGCGGGAAGATTCGCTCCAGGTAGGGCCCCAGGTTCTGCGCGTTCAGGTCGTCGCTGGGGTCGCTCGGCGTGCCGCCGTCGTCCTGGAAGGACGGGGAGATGAGCTGCTGGATGGCCTGGGCATCCCGGGCCTCCAGCGCCGCGCGGTACTGCTCCATGACCGCGAGGATGGCGCGCGTGTCGGAGTTGTCTGCGATGTCCGTGCCGGGGATGCGCTTCGGGGCGCACGCGGCCAGCAGGGACAGGACGCTGAAGGCGAGGAAGCGTTTGAGCATGGCGGGGCCTTATTGGGACAACCCAACGGAAGTCAACCCATTCCCAGGCCCCGCCAGGGGCGGACGGACGGCTAGCTGGCGCGGACGACCTCGGCGATGAACCGGTTGAGGACCGGCACCTCGTTGTCGAGGATCTTCAGGCCCTCCGCCTGGATGATCTTCTCGCCGATGAGGCCCAGGGGCTTGAGGAGGAAGGGCAGCTTGAGGGAGATCTCCCCCTCCATCACCCGCTCCGTCTGCCCGCCACCCACATCGCGGAAGCGCATGGTGCCGGTGTTCACCAGCATCTTGGAGATCTTGTTCGACGTGGGGACGTTCTCGAACGTCAGCTCCTTGCGGCGCTTGTCATACGTGGACGACTCGACGAACGCGAACCACTCGGGCGGGACGGACTTGGGGCCAATCTTCTCGATGACGGGCTTGGGGCGGTAGCGCACCCGGCGGCGCACGACGTCGCCGTCCGGCTTCACCTCCAGCGGCTGGAGCTCCAGCAGCACGCCGTGGTGCTTGAGCAGGAACTCGAAGTACCGCTCATCGAGGAGCGCGCGCTCCACCTCGTCCACCGTCCCCTGAATCCGATGCCGCGACTCGAAACGCATCCACGTCCTCCTTGCCAGGCTGGCACGTCACCGCTGTCCGGCTGCCTGCCTAGCGGAAAGCGTGGCTAGCGGAAAGCCTGTCGTGGAACGAGGAGCCCGCGGAAGGTCTTCTCCTCGAAGTCGCAGCGCTCCCGCCACTCGTCGGCGGCGGCGCGGAAGGCGGGGCCAAAGTCAGGCAGTGCACCGACTTCATGGCGCACCGCCCCGCAATCACCCGAGAGGTAGGCGGACTCCACGCGCATGCGCAGGGCCTCGCGCCGGAGCGCCTCGGGCAGGTTGTCCGCCGCCAGGGCCTGCTGGAGATAGCCGGTCGCGAGGCTGGGGGAGCCCACCTGCTGGAGCCGCCGACCCAGGAGGTAGTTGAGGTATGGGTCCGAGGGGACCGCCGTGAGGGCCCGGGCGAGGAGCAGCAGGCGCACCTCTTCCTGGGTGGCCCGGAAGTAGGCGTCGATGGGGCCCTGGCGCGCGGTGGACTCCATGGCGGCGAGCTTCACCTCGGCGGTGCGCGTCAGCTCCGGCCCCGCGTCCTTCGCCAGCACGGTGTCGAGGAAGCGCCTCGCCTCGCCGGGCTGCCCCTGGCGCAGGGCGACGTCCGCGCGCGCCATGGCGACCTCGGCCTCCAGCACGGCTTGCCCCTTCACCTGCTCGGCCACGGCGGCGAGCACGGCAGCCGCGTCCTCGTAGCGCTCCAATTGCGACAGCGCGGCGGCCTCGCCCAGGCGGAAGGAGGGCTCGCCGGGCTGGAGCTCGGCGGCGCGGCGGTAGCGCTCCAGGGCGTCGTCGGGGGCGCTCGCCAGGGACAGCCGGGCGGCTTCGGACAGCCGGGCCACCTCGCGGGCGCAGGCGCGGGTGAAGAGGCTGCCGGTGCGGAAGCGGGCGAAGGCGCGCGCCACCGCGGCCTCGTCCAGCGGGAGCGCGTCGACGTAGTGCTCCCACTCGGTGACGAGCTCGCCCAGGGGGCGGTCATACGCGGCCTCGAAGTCCGCGTGGGCGTAGAGGGTCCGCAGGCGGGCCGCGCCGTACGTGTCCGCGAGGTAGCGCAGGAACGAGCCCGCCACCGTGTACGCGCGCGCGGGCGCCGACTGGTAGAAGCCCTCCGGGCCCATCAGCTTGCGCATGTCGGGAGCCAGCTTCTGCCGGCGCATGCCCGCTGCCCACTGGTGGAGGGTGAGGTCGCCCTGCACCGGGCCATCCGCGGCGACGGCGAGCCCCTCGATGACGCCCATCAGCGGCCAGAGGCCCAGCCGGGTGGTGACGCGGAAGGGGCCGCTGCCGGCCGGGGCCGCCATGACGTGCGCCAGCTCGTGGTGGAGCACGGAGTGGGGGAAGGGCCGGTCCTGGATGTGCAGCTCATGGCGCCAGGGCTTGGCGAACTGCGTGCGGCCCGCGCCCACCAGCCGCTGCTTCTCGTGCTCGTCGCGGTACAGCCAGACGTGGATGCGCTCGGTGGGGGCCACGCCCAGGAACCGCTGCGTCTGGGCCCAGCGGAACTCCAGGTCCCTCGCGAAGCGGTCCACGTCCTCCCGCGGCTTGCCCCGCCAGTAGTGGAGGGCGAAGTGCTCCGTCTCGCGAAGGCCCCCCACCTCCTGGGAGAGCCACGCGTCCGTCATCCGAAGGCCCAGCGAGGGGCCCCGGACCTCCATGTATGCAATCGCGGCCAGCGGCAGCAGCAGCGCGGCCAGGAGGCCCCAGCGCGGGCTGGCGCGGCGGAGATGCCCGGTGCCGATGTCGAGCAGCGCGCTGGCGAGCCCGGCGAGGACCGTGGCCCACAGCAGCGTCTCCAGGCGGAACCAGCCGAGCGCGGAGGACACGGCCAGGGCCTCGTCGTACAGCGGGCCCGGCACGTGGCCGAGGAAGTGGTTGAAGGCGAACACCTGGGGCCCGGCGACGATGGGCCAGACGGTGGGGATGGCGGAGAGGAGGACGAGGAGCGCGTACAGCCCGGCGGACCGGCGGGGGCGGGAGGCCCCGAAGCCGCACAGCACACCCGCCGAGGACGCAAGCGCGGCCGAGGGGAGGGTGAGCATGGGAAAGAAGCCCACCAGCGCGAACGGGTCGCACGCGGTGCGCAGCCACGCGAACACGGTGGCCACCAGGAAGGGGGGCGCCAGCACGGCCACGTTGAGGAGCAGGGCGGCGCCCAGGGCCTGGCCCACCGCGTTGCCGGGCGTCGACGGACGGACGGCGCCCTGGAGGGAGGGGGCGCTGTCCAGCAGGATACGACGCTCCTGTGCGGCGGCGGCGATGCCGACACCACCGCCGAGCAGGCCGACGGCGATGGACAGGGCCAGGCTCAGCTCGAAGCCGGGGACGCCGAAGAGGGGGAGCAGGACGAGCGCCGAGCCCCCTCCCGCCAGCAGGAGCACGGTGGCCAGGACGGCTGGGCGGCGCAACAGGCCAGAGGCGCGGGTGAGGACTTGCCGCATGGCCTCTCCTATACTCCCGGCCAGCATGTCCGAACAGAAGACAGGTCCAGAGCACCGCCAGAACGGGCGAGCGCCCATCGAGCTGAAGGTCGACTACAAGAAGCTCAACTCGTTCTTCGCGGACTACACGAAGAATATCAGCAAGGGCGGCACGTTCATCAAGACGAAGAAGCCGCTCCCCATCGGCACGCGCTTCCTCTTCAAGCTGACGGTGCCCCACCGGGAGGCGCCCTTCGAGCTGCTGGGCGAGGTCGTCTGGTCCAAGGCGGACGCGGACGAGCCCGGCATGGGCATCCGCTTCATCTACAGCAGCGAAGTGCAGCGGGTGGAGTTCGAGACCGTCGTGGAGGGCCTGATGTCCGACAGCCTTGGCGGCGAGCTGACGGAGAAGCTGCTCAACAAGCCGCTGCACTCGCATTCGTGAAGCACGGCCTTCGGTGGGTGGGAGTGGCCGTGCCGCTGCTGCTGGCGCCGGCCTGCCAGCAGGAGGCGCAGGGCAGCGCGCCCCGCTCCACGCCGAAGGCTTCGGAGACGCCGCGTTCGCGCGTCACCGACGTCACCGCCGAGGACTCCGTCATGCCGCCGCTTCCACTGGGACATGTGCGGCTGGAGGACGCCTTCGGCCGGGTCCACCGGGTGGAGGTGGAGATCGCCGCGACGGCGGACTCGCGCCAGCGGGGCATGATGTGGCGCAAGGCGCTGGCGGAGGGGAAGGGCATGCTCTTCCTCTTCCCGAGCGAGCAGGTCCAGGCCTTCTGGATGCGCAACACGCTCATCTCCCTGGACATGGTCTTCATCACCTCGGACATGCGTGTGGCGGGCATCGTGTCCCGCGCGGTCCCCCGGTCCCCCGTGTCCCGCTCCGTGGGGGTGCCCAGTCAGTACGTGCTGGAGGTGCCCGGCGGCTGGACGGAGAAGGTGGGCATCCGCAAGGGCAGCGCCGTCCTCTTCGAGGGCGTGGCGGGTGTGGACATCCAGCCCTGAGCGCGCGCCCGCCGCGGTGGAGAGGCGGCCACGGTCATCGGGCAGCCGCCGGCGCGGGCGTGCCCGACCTCACGAGGACGGCTGACGCTCCAGCAGCTCCGCGACACGGCGGATGAGCTGCTGCATCGTCACGGTGCCCAGGAAGCGCTTCTGGGCGTCGGTGACGGCGACCGGGTCGTACAGCGCCTCGGGGGCGCGCTCCATGGCGAGCCGCGCCAGCGTGGTGATGGCCATCCGGTCCTCGACCACCAGCGGCGCCGCGTCGGCCGCGCCCTTCATGACGGTGTGCCGCCGCAACACCAGCGCCTCCAGCCGCTCCCCTTGGAGCACGGCGACATGGTCGACGTCCGTCCTCTGCTGGAAGATGCGCTCCAGCTCATCGGCCGCGACGGGGCGCTCCACGCAGATGCGGCGGATGACCATGCTGCCCACCGTCGCGTCGTCCTCGTCCTCGCGGAAGTCGAGCGCGCGCATGGCTTCGTGGCGGCGCGCCTCGAACTCGACGCTGGGCTGCACGGGCACGGGAGCGGGGCGGGCGACGAGGTAGCCCTGCGCGTGGCGGATGCCCAGCCGGAGCAGCACGGCCAGCTCGTCCCACGTCTCCACGCCCTCCGCGATGAGCGTCGCGTTGACGCTGGCCGCGAAGGCCACCAGCGACTTCACCAGGTGCTGCTGGTAGCTGTGCCGGTGGATGTCGCGAACCAGCGCCTGGTCCAGCTTGATGAACTGAGGCGCGCTGTGGACCAGCGTCACCAGTCCGGAGTGGCCCGCGCCGAAGTCGTCCAGCGCGATGCCGAAGCCCAGCGCCGAGCACTGCCGCGTCAGCCGCTGGAGCAGCGCGTTGTCCTCGAACGCCGCCTTCTCCGTGATTTCGAGCACGAGGTTCTTCGGATTCAGTCCGTAGCGCGCGAGCAACTCCTCGGTGGAGCCGTCACCGAAGCGCGGGTCGCTCAGCACATCCGGACTGACATTGAAGAAGAAGGGCGCACGGCGCTGCGCCTCCGGCAGCGTGGAGATGCAGCGCAGCGCGGACGTCCAGCACGCGCGCTCCAGCTCCCACGTGTAGCCCTCCAGGCGAGCCTGCGTGAAGAGCACGTGCGGCTCGCGAAGCTCGCCCGGTCCACGCGACAGCACCTCGTGCCCGATGACCTCACCGTGCAGCAGATCGACGATGGGTTGAAACACCGAGGTGACGCTCGGCTCGTCACCTTTCCACAACCAGGCCGGCGCTGGCGCGGAGGAGAGGGGCAGGCTCATGTGTGGAAATTGTAGCCGAAGCCACCGCAGGCTCCATGCCCTCCCCCAAAGAAGCTGCCGAGCGCTCGTGTCACGGGGGTGGACATGCGCCACGCCCACGGCGCGCCGCTCAGCGCTCGCGCACCCCGGGTGGCCCGCCCGGGGGGCCTTCGTCCTCCGCCACCCGGCTGGGGCTCAGGCCTGTCGAGGCCATGGAAGTACCCTGAATTGCTGGGGATGTGGCCATGGCGGCCTGTGCGGCGACGGCGTCCATGGCCTGTCCTTCCTCCCACGACGCCGAGGACAGGGCGCGGAAGCGGCGGGCGAGGGCGGACAGCTCGGCCGCCTTGAGCTGGGCCTGACCGCTGCGGAGCGACAGCAGGGCCACACGGGCCCGCTCCAGCAAGGCCACCTCCGCGCGCAGGCGGGCGAGGATGCGCTCCCGGCGCTGTTTCAGCAGCCCCAGCCGCTCCACCTCTTCGCCCAACGAGGCCGCGGCGAGCTCCAACTGCCGCCGGGCGATGGCGTCCGTGCTCGCGCGGGCAACGCGCTCCAACTCGTCGCGCTCGGCCTGGAGCTCCGCCTGCGCGCGCTCCTCCAACTGCGCTTCCACGCCCGCCCACTCCGACGCCAGCTCCGCCGCGTCGCGCGTCATCCGCCCCAGCGTGCGCGCCAACTCCTCGCGCGCGGGCTCGCGCGGCAGCATCGCCAGTGACTGGCCACATTGCCTGTAGAGGCGCAGCGCCCGCTCCGTCAGCGCATGGAAGTCGCCGGAGAGCCGTGGCAGCAGCGCCTCCACGCGCGCCTCAACGGGGTCCGCGGACAGCGCGAGGTGCGCGGCCACCGCGCTCAGCCCCACGAAGAGGCCCAGGATGCCGCCCGCCACGCCCGCGCCGAGCAGCGCCGGGGCGGACAGGTCCGCGAGCCGCGCCGCGAAGATGCGCGACACCTCGAGCCCTCCCAGCGTCAGCGCCGCGGACAACGCCGCGCCCAGCCCGAAGTGGAAGAGGGAGGGGCGCGCGTCCGCCACCTGTCCATCCTCCCCGCGGTCACTGAGGCGCGAGCGCACCAGCAGCGCGCCCGCCGCCGCCGCGCTGAACGCCACCGTCCAGCCCGGGGCCATGCCCAGCGCATAGGGCAGCGCGGTGAGGAGCACCCCCAGGCCCCCGAGCAGAACGCGGTCCCACTTGTCGCCTCGTGCACACCCGAGCACGACGGCGGCGGGGACCAGCCAGGCCAGGGGCACCGGGAGCCCCAGGCCCGACGTGGCCAGGTGCAGCACGCCGGCGCCAGCACCAGCGGTGAGCGCTCGCGTCACGGTCTGCTCGAAGGCCTCGCGATGATGGAGATGCAATAGAGTGGCGCTCATCGACTCCCCACGGATGTAGGCCGGGCAGGAACTCTCCCTTTCACGCATGGGGGGCGGAAAAGGTCTGCCGATGAAGAGCCCCGTCGTTCCCGAGACGATGCGCGCGCTGGTCCTCACCGCCTATGACGGCCGGCCGGAGTCCTTGCGCGTCGAGTCACGTCCGGTGCCCCGGCCCACGGCGGGTCAGGTGCTGGTGCGCGTGGCGGCGGCGCCCATCAACCCGGCGGACCTGATGTTCGTCCGGGGGCAGTACGGCATCCGGAAGCCGCTGCCGGTGGTGCCCGGGCTGGAGGCCAGCGGGACGGTGGTGGCCGCGGGCGGCGTCGCGGGGCGGCTGTTGGTGGGGCGCCGCGTTGCGTGTGTGGCGCCAGGTGAAGGAGATGGCCTGTGGGCGGAGTACGCGGCGGTGCCGCTGGGCCAGTGCCTGCCCCTGCGGGCGCACGTGTCCGACGAGCAGGGCGCCAGCCTCTTCATCAACCCCTTCACCGCGTGGGTGTTGATGGAGCGCGCGAAGGAGGGCGGCCATGCCGCGCTGGCGCAGACGGCCGCGGCGGGCACCATGGGGCGGATGCTGCTGGCCCTCGCGAAGCGCCGCGGCGTGCCCATGGTGAACGTGGTCCGGCGGCCGGAGCAGGTGGCGCTGCTGCGCGACCTGGGCGCGGAGTACGTGCTGAGCACCCATGAGCCCGAGTTCGAGGAGCGGTTGCGGCGCGTCTGTCACGAGCTGAAGGTGTCGCTCGCCTTCGACCCGGTGGGGGGACGGCTCACCGGTCAGCTCCTGCACGCGCTGCCCGAGGGCGGCAGCGTCACCGTGTACGGCTCGCTCTCCGAGCAGGAGTGCCGCATCGCTCCGAGCGACCTCATCTTCGGGCGCAAGCGCGTGGACGGCTTCTGGCTGTCGGAGTGGCACCGGCAGGGCTTCGGCCCCGCGCAGGTCAAGGCGCTGATGGGGGTGCCGTCGCTGGTGGGGCAGACGCTGGAGACGCCCGTGCGCGCCCGGCTCCCACTGGAGTCCGCGGGCGAGGCGGTGCGCATCGCCTCGGCGGACATGACGTCGGGCAAGGTGCTCTTCATGCCCGGGGCTGCGTCCTGACAGGCGCTCAGGACTTGTCGCGGGAGATGGGCCCCGTCTTCGCCTTCGTCACCCGCAGGTAGTCCGCGGGTGCCAGCAGCATCTGCGTGCCGCGCACCCCCGCGGACACCGCGATGACGTCGAACAGCTCCAGCGTCTCGTCGACGAACACCGGGTAGTCCTTCTTGCCGCCGATGGCCGTGCAGCCGCCCCGGACGTAGCCGGTGAGCGGCTGGAGCTCCTTCAGCGGCACGGTGTCCACCTTGCGGTCCCCGCTGAGCCGGGCCAGGGCCTTCAGGTCCAGCTCCGCGTTGCCGGGGACCACCGCCATCAGCACGCCGGTCCGGTCGCCGCGCGCCACGAGCGTCTTGAAGACCTGCTCGGCGGGCATGCCTACCTTGGCGGCCACCGCCTCCGCGGACAGGTCCTCCGGGTCCACGTCGTAGTCGCGCAGCGTGTAGCTCACGCCGAGCGAGTCCAGCAGCCGGGCGGCGTTCGTCTTCACGTCGTCACATCCCCAGCGCGGTGGCCGCGGCCTGCACCCGCGCGAGCGCGTCCTCGGGCGAGGTGCCCACCGCGGACAGGTGGCCCATCTTCCGGCCCTTGCGCGCCTCTCGCTTGCCGTAGAGGTGCAGGCGGACGCCGGGCATTGCCAGCACGGGCTGGAAGCGCGGGCCGCCCTCCTGGAGCCACAGGTCGCCCAGGAGGTTGACGATGGCCGCCGGGCGCACCACCTCCACCGAGCCGAGCGGCAGGTTGCACACCGCGCGCACCGCCTGCTCGAACTGCGACGTGAGGCAGGCCACCTCGGTGGAGTGGAAGCTGTTGTGCGGGCGCGGCGCCAGCTCGTTGACGAGCAGGCTGCCGTCGCGCAGCAGGAACAGCTCGATGACGAGCAGCCCCTCCACCTGGAGGGACTCGGTGATGCCGCGCGCCAGCTCCGTGGCCCGGTCCAGCACCGGCTTCGGCAGGGGACCCGGCAGCAGCGACCACGCGAGGATGCGCTCCTCGTGGTGGTTGAAGGCGGGCGGGTACACCGCCACCTCGCCGTTGGGGCTGCGCGCGACCAGCACGGACAGCTCGGACTGGAGGGCCAGCGCGGCCTCCACCACCACGGAGCGCTCACCCAGCTCGCGCCACGCCTGGGCGGCCTCGTCCGCGGACGTGACCTCCACCTGCCCACGTCCGTCATAGCCGCCCTCGCTGGACTTCACGAAGCACCGGCCGCCCAGGGCCTGGATGGCCGCGGCCAGCTCGGTGGCGGAGTGGGCCTCGCGCCACGGCCCCAGGGGGAAGCCGCCCTGGGCCAACCAGCCCTTCTGGCGGCCCCGGTGCTGAATCACGCGGAGCACGTCCGCGCCCGGGCGCATGGGCGTGTGCCGCGCCACCGCCTCCAGCGTGGCGAGGGGAACCTTCTCGATTTCGAGCGTCACGGCGTCGCACGAGCGCGCCAGAGTCTCCGCGGCCGCCGTGTCACCGAAGGGCGCCGTGAAGCACCGGTCCACCACGGAGCGGGCCGGGCAGTCCGCGTCAGGGTCCAGCGCCTGGACCTGGAAGCCGAGCGTGCGCGCGGCCAGGGCCATCATCCGCCCCAGCTGGCCGCCGCCGAGCATGCCAATCGTGCCGCCAGGCAGCACCACGCGCGGGCTCATGACAGCTCCCGGTGCGCGAGCACCTCGTCGGTGCGCGCCTTGCGCCACGCCGCGAGCCGCTCGCGCAGCTCCGGGTACTTCAGGCAGAGGATGGAGGCGGCATGCAGGGCCGCGTTGGCGGCGCCCGGCTTGCCGATGGCCTGCGTGCCCACGGGCACGCCCTTGGGCATCTGGACGATGGACAGCAGGGCGTCCAGCCCGCTGAGCAGCGTGGTGGGCATGGGCACGCCGATGACGGGCAGCAGCGTCTTGCTCGACACCATGCCCGGCAGGTGGGCCGCGCCGCCCGCGGCGGCGATGATGACGGAGAGCCCTCGCGCTTCCGCGGTGGACGCGTACTCCATCATCCAGTCCGGGGTCCGGTGGGCGGACACCACGCGCACCTCATGCGGGATGTCCAGCTCCTTGAGGATGTCGACCGCGGGCTGCAGGTGCTCCAGGTCGCTCTTACCGCCCATGATGACCCCGACCCACGGGGTGACCGTGCTCGCCATTGGTGTGCGCACCTCCATGCGCTGTCCAGCCGAAACCAGGAGGAACGCGGAGATAGGGCGGGGGGATTCCACGGGTCAACATGGAAAGGCGCGGGTGACGTGGATGACACGCCGCGCTTCCTGCATTCCCGCCATGCGCCCACACGCGGGGTGGGGCAGGGGATGGATGAGCCCCTGCCCGCCTCCCAGGACGGCTAGGCCGCGGAGGCGCTGCGGTCGCTGCCCTCGCGGTAGAGGGCCTCGATGTCGTCGTTGTAGCGGGCCACGACGTTGCGGCGCTTCACGCTCATCTTGGGGGTCATCATGTCGTTGGCGACGGTGAAGTCCTCGCTGGTGAGCAGGAAGCGCTGCGGGCGTTCGTAGCCCTTCACGTCGCGGGTGAACTCGTTCACCTGCTCACGGTAGAGCTGGAGCACCTCGGGCCGCTTGAGCAGCTCCGGCATGGACGTCGTGTCCAGGCCCTTCTCCGTGGCCCACTTCTTCAGCGAGTCCACGTCCACCACGATGATGGCGACGTTGTACGGCTTGTTCATGCCGTGAACCAACGCGTTGGCGATGTACGTGGAGAGCGCCAGCGACTGCTCGATAGGGCTGGGCACCACGTACTTGCCGTTCTCCAGCTTGTACTGCTCCTTGATGCGGCCGGTGATGTAGAGGTAGCCGTCCGGATCCAGGTAGCCCATGTCACCGGTGCGGAAGCCGCCGTTGCCGGTGAACACCTTCTCGTTCTCCTCGGGCTTGTTGTAGTAGCCCATCATCACGTTGTGCCCGTGGACGACGATTTCCCCCTGCGTCGCCTCGCCCGTGGCCGCCGTGTCGATTTCGATGCGAATGCCGGGCAGCGCCTTGCCCACCGAGCCGATCTTCCGGTTGTTGGGGAAGTTGGCCGTGGCGATGGGCGACGTCTCCGTGAGGCCGTAGCCCTCGTAGACGGTGATGCCGAGGTTGTCGATGAACTCCGCCACCTCCTTGGAGATGGCCGACCCGCCGGAGAAGGCGTACTTCAGCCGTCCGCCGAAGCGCGCGCGGACCTTGGAGAAGACCACCTTGTCGAAGAAGGCGTGCTGCAGGTCCAGCAGGCCGCTCGACTTGCCCGCCTGCGAGAGCGCGCGCCGCTGGGCCGCCACGGCCATGCCGCGGTGGAACATGAAGCGCGTCACCGCCTTCTCGCCGGCCATGCGCTTCTGCAGGCCGTCGTAGATGCGGTTGAAGATGCGCGGCACGCTGAACAGCAGCGTGGGCTTCACCTCGGAGAGGTTGTCGATGATCTTCTCCACCGCCTCCGCGATGGCCATGGACGCGCCCATGGACAGCAGCGCGTGCAACTCCACCGTCTGGCCGAAGACGTGCGCCCAGGGCAGGAATGCCAGGGAGCGGTCCTCCGTCGACATGGGGAAGACCTCGTGCATCGCCGACACGTTGCGCGCGATGTTCGCGTGGCTGAGCATCACGCCCTTGGGCTGGCCCGTGGTGCCGGACGTGTAGATGAGGCCCGCCAGGTCCGTGGGCTTGGGGCTCACCAGGGGCGTGGGCGTCTCCGCGCCCCGCCGCAGCAGCGTCGCGAAGCTGTCCGTGTCGCTGGCGGTGCCGCTGAAGCGGATGATGTGCTCAAGCTGCGGCAGCTCCGCGCGGACCGCTTGGATGCGCTGCGCGATTTCGTCCGTGGCACAGAACACGACCTTGGCGCCACAGTCCCGCAAGATGAACTGCAGCTCCTTCGCCTGCTGCGACTCGTACATGGGCACGTATGCGCCCCCGAGCGTGTACGTGGCGTACGCGCCCACCGCCCACTCCAGACGGTTGTTGGAGATGACGGCCACCCGGTCGCCAGCACCCACACCGAGCTGTGAGAGTCCTCCTCGCAGGTCGTCGACCATCTCCCCGAAGCGGGAGTAGGTCGTCCAGACCCACTGGCCGTTCTTCTTCTCCCCGAAGAGCTCGCGGCTGCCGAAGGTGGAGGTGCTGCGCTTGAAGATGTCGATGAGCGTCTGGAACTGCGGGAGCTGCATGAGGGGGGCTCCACTCGTTGGGGAACAGGTTTGATTTGAGGTGCCACAGCTTAGGGCTGAATGCATCCCCTGTGGTCCCCATCCTGAAACTTCACGCTACAACTGCACACCATCGTAAACACGACGCAGTGCGGCGTGGGGCGCGAAGGTGACGTGGAGGGTGACGCTCAGTAGGTGGAGCCCAGCTTGCCGAAGCTCTTGAGCGCCTTCACCTTGCTCTGCTTTACGAGCGAACGCCGGGCTTCCTCGCCATCCGCGCTTTCGTACGCATCGAGGGCTGCCTGCTGCTCCGCTCGATCCGCGGCCACCGCGGCGGCGCCCGATACGGCGCTGGCCTCCTCGAAGAGCGCCTGGTTGCGCCGCAGGTAGAGCTTCGCCTCGTCCTTGCGGCCCTCGCTCAGCGCCTCGGCGGCCTTCTGCGTGTTGAGCGCGCTGCGCGCCCGGGCCGCGTGGACGGTGGCCTCGCGGTCCTGCCGGGCGAGCACCTCCTCTTGGCGGTGGGTGACCACCGCGGACAGGGAGGCCAGGTTGGCCGCCGCGGCGTCTCGGATGAGGTCGGTGTAGGCCAGCTTCAGGTCCACCACGCGAAGCGTCTGCCCGGCGGCCCCGCCGGCGACGTTGAGCCGCATCACCACCCGCTCCAGCTGACCCGCGGAGAAGTCGGGCAGCGACACCTGCACCTGGTCACCCGTCTGGGTCGCGCGATAGCCGAGCACCTCGCCCAGCGAGGTGCCGGGAGGCAGGGTGAAGGTCATGCTCACCCCGCGCGCCACCGTCGTGCCGGCCTGCTGCAGGTCCTTCTGGAAGAGGGTGGAGAGCTGGGCGGCGTCCTCGAGGAAGCCGTAGGCGCCCGCGCCGTACTCGGCGAAGGCCTGCATCAGGTCCTCGTTGAAGTCGGTGCCCACGCCGATGGCGCTCAGGGTGATGCCGGAGGCGCGCAGCTCCCGCGCCATCCGCGTCAGCTCCTCGTCGGAGGTGAGGCCCTCGGTGGGCTGTCCGTCGCTCATGAGGATGAGGCGGTTGACGTCATAGGCCTGCTGCGCGGTGGAGAGCTGGTAGCGGCCGGCGGACAGGCCCGCGCCGATGTTGGTGCCGCCCTCGTCCCAGATGCCGTCCACGTACTGGAACATCCGCTCGCGGTTGCCGCGCGTGGCCTGCAACGCCGGCAGGCTCTTCACGTCCGAGCCGTAGTGGATGATGGCCAGCCGGTCCTCGTCCCGAAGCAGGCCGATGAGGTGCCGCGCCGCCTGCTTGGCCTGGGCCAGCTTGTAGCCGCTCATGGAGCCGGAGCGGTCGATGACGAGCGCCAGGTTCACCGGGCTGCGCTTCGCGCCGGGCACCTCGGCCCCCGTCACGTCGAAGGTGGCGAACAGCTCGGAGGCGCCGGTGGGGACGTAGGGATGGGACAGCCGGCCCGTCAACGAGAGCGAGCCGCCCGTGGCGGGGATGACGGGAGGCCGCGGTGGCGCCGGTGGCTGTGGGGCGGGGACCGCGACGGCGGGCGGCCCTTCCGGGACGGCAGCGCCCACCTGGGGCAAGCCCAGCACCAGGGCGGTGAGCGCGAGGCCGCCAGCGAGACTGAGGAAGAGGACCGTTCGGTTCATGAGACAGGGCTCCTTGCGGAAACGGCGCGGGCCCTGTCTTTACGAACGAGGCGCGCGGAAAGGTCTACCCCTCCGCGCGAACAGTGACGTCCGCTGGACTAACGGGGGATGAGCGCGCCGGCGCAGAAGAAGGGCGAGTTGTTCTCACCGAACGTCCGCCGGTAGAAGGCCTCGTCCGCGGAGCGGAGCGCATCCAGGGTGTCCTGGTCCAGCAGCATCGCGCGGCACGACATCCGGCGGGGCAGGTCGGGGTTGACGTTGCTGGTGTCCGTCACCTCGCACGCGGATCCGCCCTCGACGCAGGGCTTGCTGCAGTAGCCCATGGCCGGAGCCATCTCGTTCAGGGTGCCGTCCTCGTTGAGGGCGCGCGGGTAGTCCTGATCCCGCACGCAGATCAGGTCCTCGCAGTTCACGGAGCCGAAGGAGATGAAGTCCTGCCGGGCCGCGATTTCCTTCTCCAGGATGGGCACGGCCTTGTCGCTACCCGCCTCCAATTCCTCGGGGGTCGCCTTGCGCACCAGTGTGCAGGGCTTGCCAATCTCGCTGGCCACCTCACAGCCACCCAGCAGCAGCGCGGCGGACATCATGAGGGCGGTTCGCACGAGCATCTTCATGGGACCTCTGACCTCTACAAAGGGGGGATGGGGCACGGGACCTCGGGCCCGCGAGCCTGAGGAGGGTAACACACGCCCCTGGAACACCAACGTCCCCGTGTGGAGGTGAAGCGGGTGGAATTGTGAAGCAATACCGGAGGGATAGATGCTCCGTGTGTTTGCTCGGAGCGGTTGATGGTTGTGAATGTGACCGATAGGATGTGCGGGCCGAGAGTCGCGCTGAACCCCCGGTGGCAGTTACGCCCCCCTCCCTCACGGAGCCTCCGGATTTGAACCGCCCCAAGTTGCTGCTCGCCCTGTGCCTGGTGCCCGCGCTGGCATCCGCCCAGAGCCAGGAAGGCATGGGACTCGACCTCACTGAGGAGTCCCAGGCCGAGTCATCGCAGGATTCGGAATCACCCGCGCCTCCTCCGGTGGAGGAGGTCACGGCGTCCAGCTCGCTGGACGAGCCCGTGGAGGCGGATCCACAGCTGCCGCTGACGGACATCACCCAGGAGGACCGGGTGAAGAGCGTGCAGCGAAAGGTCTATCTCAAGAAGGGCCGCTTCGAGCTGACGCCGCTGCTGAGCGTCTCGGTGAACGACCCCTTCTATTCGAAGGTGGGCGCGTCCGTCCGGGGCGCCTACTACCTGGCGGACACGCTGGCCATCTCCGCCCGGGCCTCGCTGATGCAGGTGGTGCCGTCGGACGACGTGCGCACGGCGAAGCGCGCGTTCAACAGCAAGATCTTCTACTCCGTGCCCCAGTGGTCCGCGATGGGTGACGTGGAGTGGAGCCCCATCTACGGCAAGGTGGCCTTCCTCAACTCCATCCTCCACTTCGACGGGTACCTGCTGGCGGGTGCGGGCGTGGTGCGGACGGAGACCTCGGCGCTTCCGGGCCGGGGGCTCAACCCCGCCGCTGACCTGGGCCTGGGCATGCGCTTCGTCGCGCAGGACTACCTGGCCGTCAACGTGGCCCTCATCAACACCTCTTTCGTGGATCAGCCCCTGGGCAGCAGCAAGGGCGCCATCCAGAACGTCATGACGCTCAACGCAGGCATCTCGCTGTTCCTGCCGTTCAAGTCGACGGGGAGGGACTCGGAATGAAGCGCCTCTTCCGTGTGCTCCTGGCCCTGTGCCTCACCACGCCCGCGCTGGGCTTCGCGCAGACCTCAGAGGAGGCCGAGGCCGGCGACGTGTCCGAGGTGGACAAGGACCGGCTCGGGCCCCTGCGCGAGCGCGTCCGGCCGGTCTCCGGCCACGTGTTCCTCAAGAAGGGGCGCTTCGAGTTCAGCCCCTCCGCGACGCTGTCGCTGCGCGACGCGTTCTACAGCAAGTACATCTTCGGGGGCGCGGTGACGTACCACCCCATGGAGACGCTGGGCGTCAGCCTGCGCGTGGGCTACGCCCTCAACACGGTGGCCGGCGCGGCCCAGAAGTGTACGTTCGGGGAGGGGGGCGAGGGGGACACGCGTGGCTGCGCCTCCCCCACGCTCGACGAGCTCGACGGGAACGCCCCGGGGCAGATCAAGCTGCTGGGCGGCGCGGACGTCCAGTGGGCGCCCATCTACGGCAAGCTGTCGCTGCTGGCGGAGACCTTCGTCCACTTCGACCTGTACGGCGTCGCGGGCGCCTCGGTGGTCCAGTACCGGGGCCCTGGCGAGAGCCTGGGCGCCGCGCCGAAGAGCTACCTCACGCCGGGCGCCAACCTGGGCGTGGGCGCGCGCTTCTTCCTCAACCGGTGGCTCACGCTGCGCACCGAGCTGCGTGACCTCATCTACGTGGAGAAGGGCACCGAGGCCTCCGGCAACTACCTGCGCAACCAGCTCCTGTTCGAGCTGGGCGTCTCCTTCTTCTTCGGGTCCGAGTCATGATGCGCTCCTTCCGGCTCATCCGTGTCGCCGTTCTCGGGCTGTCGCTCGCGTGGGCGGCCCCCACCTTCGCGCAGAACTTCGAGGGCCTGGACCTGTCCGGGCAGTCCAAGAAGAAGCGCGCCACCTCCAAGAAGAAGCGGACGCCTCGAAAGGCCCGCACGGACAAGGCGAAGCCCACGCCGGCCGAGGACGACGGCGCGGACGATGCCGATGACGCCTCCGCCAGCGGAACGTCCGTGGCGGCGCCGCCCGAGTCGGCGGCGCCCATGGCGCCGGCGCCCACCCCCGCCGCGCCTCCGTCGGGCAACGACGGCAGCATGGGCATGGGGCTGGACCTGACGCAGGAGGCGCCCAAGCCGGCCGCGCCCACCATGTCCTTCGACGCGGTGGACGTCTCCGGAAAGACGGCGGACCGCCAGCGCCTGGACGTGGCCGTCAGCCTCTTCAAGAACGACGAGTACGAGAAGGCCTCCATGGCGGCGTACGAGCTGCTGGGAGACCCGAAGCTGGCGGGCCTGCACACCGAGGCGCGCTACGTGCTGGCCAAGGCGCTCTACCGCATGGGCATGTACCACTCGTCCCTCGGAGAGTTCTCCAAGATCCTCTCCCTGGGGCCGTCCACCAAGTTCTTCAAGACGAGCCTGGAGTGGCTCTTCTTCATCAGCCGCAAGACGAAGAACGAGACGGTCATCCTCGACGAGATTGCCCGGCACGCGAACCAGGAGTTCCCCGAGAAGTACCGCAACGAGTTCCGCTACCTGCTGGCGCGCTACCACTTCGTCCGTGGCCGCGCGCTGGACCAGGTGGGGCAGCCGGAGGAGGCGGACAAGAGCTTCGCGGAGGTCAAGCGCCTGGCGCTCACGATTCCTCGCGACGACCCGTTCTTCCCGCGCGCCAAGTACCTGGAGGGCCTGTCCTTCTTCCGCAACGGCAGCCGTCAGAAGGACGCGGCCTCCAAGCGCGCCAACGGCGAGATGCTGGCGGCGGTGGAGGCGATGAAGGAGGTGGTCCGCCTCACCCGCCCGATGCCCGGCAAGACCGCCGAGCAGGCGAAGCTGGACAAGACGCTGCGCGAGCTGGCCTTCATGCAGCTGGCCCGGACGCACTACGGCATGCAGCAGAACCGCTTCGCGCTCTTCTACCTGGGCAAGGTGGAGCGCGGGAACACGCAGTGGCTGGAGGCGCTCTTCGAGTCCGCGTGGGCCAACTACCGCGTGGGGCAGTACGAGCAGGCGCTCGGCAACCTCATCACCCTGTCGTCGCCCTTCTTCCGCGAGGAGTACTTCCCCGAGGCCCTCATCCTGAAGGCGGTCATCTATTACGAGAACTGCCGCTATCGGGAGTCCAACATCATCCTCCAGGACTTCGAGCGCACCTACCTGCCGGTGCATGACCAGCTCGAGTCGCTGGTGAAGAAGAACATGGACGCCAGCGAGTACTACTCGGTCCTGGCCGACGTGCAGAAGAAGAACAAGGAAGGCCTGGAGAAGAACGAGACGGACCTCATCCTGGAGCGCATCCTCCGGCTGGCCCTGACGGACCAGGACCTGCGCAAGACGAACGACTCCATCCTCGAGCTCGAGGGGGAGATGGACGCCTTCGCGAACCGGGCGGACACCTTCAAGTACTCGGAGCTGAGCAAGTCCCTGCTGGACGACCTCAAGGTGCAGCGCACGTCGCTCATCGCCAAGGCCGGCATCATGGCCAAGGGCAAGCTGGAGACGGAGCTGGTGGCGCTCAAGCAGCTGCTGGCCAACGGCCTGCGCATCAAGTTCGAGACGACCACGAAGGAGAAGGAGTTCCTCGAGGAGCAGCTCAAGGCGGGCGGCCGCACGGCCATCGTCAAGAAGTACAAGTACTCCGTCGCCGTGCAGGACGACCAGCTCTACTGGCCGTACGAGGGCGAGTACTGGCGTGACGAGCTGGGCACGTACCAGTACACGATGACGAAGGGCTGCATCGAGCGCGACACCGCCAACCGGGCCGTCCAGGCGGCCGGGGCGATGTAGCGCCTCCGGGCCCAGGAGTTCTCACCCTTCCAGCCGCCGGGGCGCTATCTTCGCGCTCCGGCGGTTTTTTTATTCAGCAAAGGGGTTTCAGGTGGTGCGGCGGGCGGCGTCACTCCGTGTCGTCTTCGGAATCGTGGCGCTGGACCTCATCGGGTTCGGCATCTTGATTCCCCAGTTGGGGGTCTACGGCGTGCGGTTCGGCGCCTCGCCCTTCACGGTGGGGCTGCTCATCTCCATCTACTCGTTGATGCAGCTCGTCTCCGCGCCGCTGCTGGGGCGGCTCAGCGACCGGTACGGGCGCCGGCCGGTGTTGCTGGTGAGCCAGGTGGGCTCGCTGCTGGCGTACCTACTGTTCGCCTTCGCGCAGTCGCTGCCGCTGCTCTTCCTGGCGCGTGTCATCGACGGCATCTCTGGTGGCAACATCTCCACCGCACAGGCGGTGGTGGCGGACATCACCCCGCCGAAGGACAGGGCGCGGGGTATGGGAGTCATCGGCGCGGCCTTCGGGCTGGGCTTCGTGCTGGGACCGGCGCTGGGTGGCTTCCTGGGTGCCTGGGGCGGCAACCTCGCCATCGGTCTGTTCGCGGCGGGGTTGGTGGCCGTCAACCTGACGGGCACGTACTTCTTCCTGCCGGAGACGCGGGTGGCGGGGCGCGCCAGCGAGGGCCACGCGCGGACGCTCCAGGGGGCCACGCTGGCCATGAACCTGCCGGTGGTGGGCCGCTGCCTGGTGCTGATGCTGGTGTTCACCACCGCCTTCGCCCAGATGGAGGGCACCTTCTCCGTCTACCTGCTGACGCGCTTCCTGTCGTCCGGCCCGGTGCCGCTCCAGGAGGGCGGCCTGTTCCTCCGGGCGGCGGTGACGGACCTGGACGTGCTGCGCGAGGCCAGCCTGCGCTCGGGCTGGCTCTTCGCGGCGGTGGGGGTCATCTCCGCGCTGGTGCAGGGCGGGCTGGTGCGCCGGCTGACGGGTGGGCCCGGGAGCAGGCCGGGGCGCGAGGCGCTGCTGGCCACGGCGGGGTTCGGACTGACGGCGCTGGGGTTGGGGCTGTTGCCGGTGGCGCCGGATTATGCGTGGCTGTTCCCGGTGATGGGACTGCTGGCGGTGGGCTCGGCGTTGGTGACGCCGTGTCTGTCCGCCCTGGTATCCCTGCACGCCCCGCCGGAGCGGCTGGGCGCGGTGCTGGGGGCGTACCAGGCCTTCGGCTCGCTGGGGCGGATTCTGGGGCCGGCGATGGGCGGGTGGCTCTTCACCCGACTGGGGCCGGGGGCGCCGTATGGGACGGCCGCGGGAATGGTGGCGTTGGCGGGGCTGCTGGGACTGACCCTGGTGACGCAGGCGAGATTGGCAGGCGCGGGGGCCGAGCAAAGGTCCTAAGATGGAGGACATGGTGGGGACGCAGCCGCAGCCAGTGACGATTGCTTTCGATGTCATGGGGACGGACCACGGCCCGGCGGAGGTGGTCCGGGGAGCGGCGATGCTGTCGCTCGAATCGCCCCACATCCACACGCTCCTGGTGGGGGACCGCGCCCTCATCGATGAAGCGCTGGCGGAGACGAAGCACAACGGCGAGCGCATCTCCGTCCAGCACGCGGCGGACTTCATCGGCATGGACGAGAAGCCAGGCGAGGCGCTGGCGCGCAAGCCGAATGCCTCCGTGGCGGTGGCCGCGCGGCTGGTGGCGGAGGGCGAGGCGCAGGCCCTGGTGTCCGCGGGCAACACGGGCGCGGGCGTGCTGGCGTGCGCCCGGCACTTCCAGCTCATCCCCGGCGTGCGGCGCGCGGCGCTGGCCACGGTGTACCCGACGCGCTCGGTGCGCGGCGCCAAAGGGGACCCGTTCTCCCTCATCCTCGACGTGGGCGCCACGGTGGAGGCCACCGCGGACGACCTGGTGACGTTCGCGGTGATGGGCTCCGCCTACGCGCGCATCATCTCCCGGAACGAGCGGCCCAAGGTCGCGCTGCTGTCCAACGGCATCGAGCCGCAGAAGGGCCCGCCCCGCGTGGTGGAGGCGCACGCGCGCCTGTCGGAGATGAAGGACATCCACTTCATCGGCAACGTGGAGGGCATCGACATCCCGAAGGGCACCGCGGACGTCATCGTCACCGACGGCTTCGTCGGCAACGTCTGCCTGAAGATGCTGGAAGGCGTCCACGACACCGTGGTGGAGCTGGCCCAGTACGCCTACAAGGAGAGCCTCCGGTGGCGCGCGGGGCTCGCCATGCTGTCCAGCGGCATCCAGCGCATCAAGGACATCACCGACTGGAACCAGTACGGCGGCGCCCCCATCCTCGGGTTCGATAGAATCTTCATCAAGGCGCACGGGCGCTCGAAGTCGAGGGCCATCGCCAACGCGGGCAAGGTCGCGGCGAAGGTGGTGTCGAACAACCTGGGCGCCGCCATCCGGGAAGGCCTGACGAAGTGAGCCTGCCGGACCGCATCGACCCGCGTCCGCCCCGGCGCATCTACCGGTGGGACCTGGACAAGACGTACCTCCAGACGGAGTTCGACTCGCTCCGTGACCTGGTGCGGACGGCGTTCCAGAAGGCCCACCAGAAGGTGGCCGTGCCGGGCGCCAGCGCGCTCATCCGCGAGTTATCGGAGAACGGGGACTCGCGGCTGTGCATCGTCTCCGGCAGCCCGAAGCAGATGCGGGCCGTGTTGGAGGAGAAGCTCAAGCTGGACGGCGTGCGGTGGGACGAGTTCGTCCTCAAGGACAACGTGGGCAACCTGCTGCGCGGCCGCTTCCGCGCCCTGCGCGGGCAGGTGGGCTACAAGCTGCCGGCCATCCTGGAGAGCCGGGTGCACGCGCCGGTGGAGGCGGAGGAGGTCCTCTTCGGCGATGACGCGGAGGCGGACGCATTCATCTACTCGCTCTTCGCGGACCTGGTGGCCGGGCGCGTGGACGAGCGTGTGTTGTCACAGGTGCTGGAGGCGGGCGGGGTGTATCCGGACGACGCGGAGCGCGTGCGCGAGGCGTGGAAGAAGATTCCGGTGGGTGACCCCGTGCGCCGCATCTTCATCCACCTGGACCGGCTGACACCGCCCGCGCACTTCACGCCGTACGGCCCCCGCGTGGTGCCCATCTTCAACTACTTCCAGGCCGCGCTGGTGCTGCTGGCGGACGGCCACCTGACGGCGCCGCAGGTGCTGAAGATCGCCGTGGAGATGGTGCAGACGGCGGGGCACAACATCATCACCCTGTCCAACTCGTTCCAGGACCTGCTGCGGCGCGGGCTTCCGCTCCAGCAGGCGGCGGTGGCGCTGTCCCAGGCCCTGGAGGGCCCCAACAAGCTGCTCGCGGCGATGCGCCCCATGCCGGACATCCTGTCGGCGTTCAGCAAGCGCCTGGCCGCGCTGGGCACGCCGCCGCCGCCGCCGCCGGTGCAGGCGGTGGACTACGTGTCCCTCATCCACCACGCGCTGCCGCGGACCCACAAGGGCCGGTCCAAGCCGGGGTAGGGCGGGGCCGCCTGCCTGCCCTGCGGGGGGCCCGACGTCCCCCACGCGGCCCGGCCCCAGAACGATTCCCTCGGCTGGCGTGTTGGTACAGGACAGAGTGCCCCGGGTGGCTGGGGCGTCCCACGCGTGGCCGCGAGGCACCCTGCCGTCCGGTGACATCCGACAACAATGTCGTCACTCGCTACTCCCTACCCGGAGGATGCGGTATAGACGGCTGGCCTTCAAGCGTCCCACCTGGGGCGTCACTGGCTGATGACACGAGCTTTGACTGAAACGCCGCCTGCCGGCGGTCTGCTGCCACCTGCGCCCGAGAATGACGCGCGCGAGGTTGCCTCCCCGGAGGCGGCAGGGACTTCCGAGCGCGGCGGACAAGAGGTACCCATGAACTCCAATCCGGAGCTGTCGGCGTCTCCTCGCCAAGAGGACAGCGCCTCCGAGCCCCTGGCCGCCAACGAGCAGGCCTCCGAAGATCCACAAGCGACCCCTGCTTCCATCCCCCCCGAGCCCCCGCTGACCTCCGCGGACGCGGACCTCGACGATGACGAGGACGACGACGAAGAGGTGGACGCCGCTGAGAACGGCCTGGACGAGGCCGTCCTGGGCGCCGAGGCCGCGCTCGCCGCCGCGGAGGCCGAGGACGCCGCCGAGGCCCGCGATGAGGACGTCGAGGAGGTGCCCACCGTCCTCGAACCCGAGCCGGAGCCCACGCCCGCGGAGCGCGCGCTGCACGTGCCCTACGTTCGCCCCTCCGGCGAGCCCGCGGAGATCGACCCGGACGAGCTGGACCCCGACGCGCTGAAGGTGGTGCTGCGGCTGCATCAGCATGGCCACCAGGCGTACATGGTGGGCGGCTGCGTGCGCGACCTGCTGCTGGGGCGCAAGCCGAAGGACTTCGACATCGCCACCAGCGCGACGCCCAACGAGGTGCGCGGCATCTTCCGCAACTGCCGGCTCATTGGCCGGCGCTTCCGGCTGGCGCACGTCTACTTCAAGGGGGGGAAGATCATCGAGGTCTCCACCTTCCGCGCGAACCCGACGGAGCTGGAGGCCGCCTCGAACGGCGGCGAGGAAGACGGGGACGGTGAGGACCTGCTCATCACCCACGACAACGTCTTCGGCACCGCGCAGGAGGACGCGCGCCGCCGCGACTTCACCATCAACGGCCTGTTCTACGACGTGAGCGAGGGGCGGGTCATCGACTACGTCCGCGGCCGCCGCGACCTGGACGAGCGCTTCATCCGCACCATTGGCGACCCGGAAGTGCGCATGCGCGAGGACCCGGTCCGCATCCTCCGCGCCGTGCGCTTCGCGGCGAAGCTGGGGCTGGACCTGGAGTCGCGCACGTACGCGGCCATGGAGGGCGCGGTGGAGGACCTGCCGCGCTGCGCCCCCGCGCGCCTGCTGGAGGAGACCTTCCGCCTCATCCGCGGCGGCGTGTCCGCCCCGGCGCTCAAGCTGCTGGACGCGCTGGACGCGCTCAAGATTCTGCTGCCGCCCGTCAACGCCTACCTGAAGCAGCACGGCAAGGAAGGGGAGAAGACCTTCTACGCCTTCGCCGAGGCGCTGGACCGGCGCGTGTCCGCGGGCGAGCCCCTGGACGACGCCATCCTCCTGGCGATGTTGCTGATTCCCATCAGCCGCTCGACGGGACCGGAGGAGGCCCAGGAGGGCGGCCGCCCATCCGTGTCGCAGGTGGTGGAGGACCTGCTCGCGGGCTTCGTGCAGTCCGCGCGCCTGCCGCGCCGCATCGCCGAGCGCTGCCGCATGCTGCTGCTGGCCCAGCGCACCCTGACGGGGGAGCGCCGCCGCCGCAGCGCCGCGTTCAAGCGTCACCCGCTCTTCAACGAGGCGCTCACCGTGTTCGAGATGACGGTGGAGGCCACGGGCGAGG
>Ga0182745_1000850_pt1 | contig 31447 bp, 28 predicted proteins | sample eDN3rd30CKraftBY_FD_128523 | JGI IMG/M metagenome (GOLD analysis project Ga0182745, IMG submission 128523) | Enriched backyard soil microbial communities from Emeryville, California, USA - eDNA 3rd pass 30_C Kraft BY (version 2) (version 2) | ecosystem: Environmental > Terrestrial > Soil >... | reverse complement strand
TGGTTCAGGAAGACGTCCTGAACGTTCTGTGCCTTTTCGCTCATATTCTTGGCCTCTTGGTGGGCGGCCGGCTGCCAGAGGGTGGCCGGATTGGGGGTACGGGGTCTCTCCCCGCTACCGAGTCGCCTCGTATATAGGGGAGGTTGGTCTCAAAGCAATGCCACCAGCTGATGACAATTGCGCGCTCGCAGTCTCGGCGGATGCTCCAGCAGGGAACCCGACAACTCGTCTGCGCCCCCCACGAGAACGGGCAGACACCCGGCCGCGTGTGCACTCTTGAGGTCGGCCTGGGTGTCTCCCACCATCCACACGCTCTCGTCTGGGGCAATTCCCGTGCCGTCGAGCGCCAGGTAGATCGGATCCGGCGCTGGTTTGTCGCGGGCGGCGTCCCGCGCACCCACCGACCGCGCGATCCACTTGCCCCAGCCGAGATGCGCGACCTCGGCCCGCAGATTGTCGCCGACCTTGTTGCTGACGATCGCCACGTAGAGCCCCTTGGCGTGGCAGTGCGCGAGCAGGGTGTCGGCTCCGTCCAGAGGCTCCAGCCGTTCGAGGTGGATGCGCAGAAAGGTCTCGTAGAAGACCCGCTCCGCCTCCCCCGCCCGGTCGCCGAACAGAGTCGGGAAGACTTCGCGCAGGGAGCCATGGGCGCGATCCTGCACCTCTGCGGCGGTCCACGGCGTCTGGCCGAGCGCCGTGAAGGTGTCGCGGTAGCATTCGACGATGGTCGGCCAGGTGTTGACCAACGTGTTGTCCCAGTCGAACAGGACGGCGCGCGGCGGCCTGAGGCCCTCCGGCAGGCTCACGTCACGGCCTCTCCCGCCTCCGAGAAGCGGACATATTCCTCGCGCAGGCGCCGTGCCGTGGCGCCGACCTTGCCGTCGCCGACCTTGTCGCCGTCGATCTTCACGACCGGCGTCACGAAGGAGGTGGCGCTGGTGATGAAGGCTTCCTTCGCTTTCTTCGCCTCATCCAAGGTGAAGGGCCGCTCGACGAACTTGAGCTGCAGCGAATTGCAGATCGACTTCAGCGTCTGGCGCGTGATGCCCGACAGGATGCCGTTGTCGGTTTGGCGGGTCACCAGCTCGCCGTCGTCGGTCACGATCCAGGCGTTGGTCGACGCGCCTTCCGTGACGCAGCCCTTGTCATCGAGCAGCCAGGCCTCGTAGGCGCCTGCTTCGCGCGCGGCCTGCTTGGCCAGCACGTTCGGCAACAGCGCCACCGTCTTGATGTCGCAACGCTCCCAGCGAATGTCGGGCATGCTCTTCACGGCGACGCCCGGACCGGCATCGGCGTCGATGTGCTTGGTGGCCTTGGTGGTCATCACGAGTGCGGGCTTCACCGGCGTGGTCGGAAAGCCGTGGTCGCGCCGGGAGACGCCGCGCGTCACCTGCATGTAGACCAACCCGTCACGCAGGCGGTTGCGCCGCATCAGTTCGCGCAGGATGAAGCCCATCGTGTTGCGCGACACAGGCCAGCCGATCCGCAATTCCTTCAGCGAACGGTCGAGCCGGTCGATGTGCGGCTTCTCGTCGATCAGCTTGCCATCGCGTACGCCCACCACCTCGTAGACACCGTCGGCCAGCTGGTAGCCTCGGTCCTCGATATGGACGCTCGCTTCACGATGGTCGACGTACCGACCGTTTACATAGGCATAACGCGCCATGACGCCCTCTCCTCTTCAGACCGACGGCTCGGCACCGGTGCCGTTGCCCTCGGGCAGACCACCGTGCAGGCCGAGCGACTTCAGCTTGCGATGCAAGGCCGAGCGCTCCATGCCGACGAAGGTGGCCGTCCGTGAAATGTTGCCGCCAAAGCGCGTCACCTGGGCCAGCAGGTATTCGCGCTCGAAGACCTCGCGCGCGTCGCGCAGCGGCAGCTGCATGATCTCCCCGCCCTTCTCCCAGCGCAGGACCGACGGCGCGTCCTCGCTCACGTCGTTGGGCAGCACGTCGGCGCGGATCGGCGCGCCGCCCGGCGGCGCCAGGATCAGCAGGCGTTCGATGACGTTGCGCAGCTGGCGCACGTTGCCCGGCCAGTCGTGGCCCTGCAGCGCCGCCTGCGTGTCCTCGCCGATCGAGCGCGACGGGAGACCGGTGGCGTCGGCAACCCGCTTCAGCAGGTCGAGCGCCAGCTCGGGAATGTCCTCGCGGCGCTCGCTGAGCGGCGGCACCCGCAGGCCCACCACGTTCAGGCGATGGAACAGGTCCTCGCGGAAGCGGCCGCCCGCAATCTCCTCCTGCAGGTCACGCGCCGTCGTCGCCAGCACACGCACGTCGATCTCGACCTTTGTCCTGCCGCCGTCGCGGGCATAGGACTGCTCGTGCAGCACCCTCGCCAGCCTGCCCTGCAGCGCCAGCGGCAGGTCGGCCACTTCCTTGAGCACCAGCGTGCCGCCATGCGCCATTTCGAAGGCACCCGACACGCGCAGCGCCTCGGCCTCGGTGTCGCCGTCGGTGCCGAACAGTTCGATCTCGAGCCGCTCGGCCGGCAGGGTCGAGCAGTTCACGACGACGAAGGGTCCGTCAGCGCGCTTCGATCCCTGGTGAATCAGGCGCGCCACCGTCTCCTTGCCCGAGCCGGAGGCGCCGGTGATGAGGACACGGCTGCCGGTCGGCGCCACCTTCTCGATCTGCGCACGCACACCGGCGGCGTCGCTGGAGGATCCCACGAAGGTCACCTCGCCGCCGGCACGCCGGCGCAGCGCCACGTTCTCGCGCTTCAGCTTGTCGGCCTCGATGGCGCGGTCGACGACGAGCAGCAGGCGATCGGCCTTGAACGGCTTCTCGACGAAATCGTAGGCGCCGCTCTTGATCGCCGATACCGCGGTATCGATCGTGCCGTGACCGCTGATCATCACGACGGGGATCGGCGGATCCTCGCGGCGGATGACTTCAAGGATCTGCAGCCCGTCGAGTTCGCTGCCCTGCAGCCAGACATCGAGGATGACGAGCGCAGGCCGGCGCTGCCGGACCGCCTCGATCGCTTCGGTGCTGTTGTGGGCACGGCGCGCGGTGTGACCCTCGTCCTCGAGGATGCCGGCGATCAGTGTGCAGATATCGCGTTCGTCATCGACGATCAGAATATCGTGGGCCATGTCACTTCAAGCAGCCCGCATGGAACCGGCGGGTCATTGTGCGGCTGTCACATGCGGTCGAGCCGACGCGATTTCCTTCGCGTCTCGCCGGAATACCAGACTGATGCGGGCACCGCCACCCTCGCGATCCTGCAGCGACAGGAACCCGCCATGGTCCTCCATGATCTTCTTCACGATCGCGAGACCGAGGCCGGTGCCTTTGGCTCGGGTGGTCATGTAGGGCTCGGTCAGCCGCTCGCGGCCTTCCTTCGGCAATCCGCGGCCATTGTCCTCGACGACGATGCGCAGGCCGGTCTCGTCCTCGATCAGCGACAGGCTGATCTCGCCCTGTGGCAAAGGCGTGTCCGACTTCTCGTCCCTGCCCTCGATGGCCTCGGCCGAGTTCTTCAGGATGTTGGTCAGCACCTGCGAGACCTGGCGGCGATCGCAGTTCAGGGGCACCGGATGGCCGGGAAGGTTCACCGTGTAGCGGATGCCGGGATTGCCGTTGCGTTGCAGGAACAGGGCCTGCTGGCACAACTCCTTCGCATCCTCCTCCTTCACGGTCGGCCGCGGCATGCGGGCGAAGGAGGAGAACTCGTCCACCATGCGCCCGATGTCGCCGACCTGGCGGATGATCGTGTCGGTGCACATCGAGAAGGTGTCGGGATCCTCCTTGATCTGCTTCAGGTAGCGGCGTTTCAGTCGCTCGGCCGAGAGCTGGATCGGGGTCAACGGGTTCTTGATCTCATGCGCGATGCGGCGGGCGACGTCGCCCCAGGCCGCCATGCGCTGCGCCGACATGAGGTCGGTGACGTCGTCGAAGGTCACGACATAGCCCGCGCCCGTGGCCGCGCTGATGCGGACAAGCAGGATCTGCCGGGCGCCGCGCTGCAGGATCTCGACCTGGCCCTGGGTCATCCGGTCCGGCCGCTCGGCCGCCTGGTCGACCAGCGGGGCCAGTTCGGGCATCACCGCGATCAGCGGCCGCCCCAGCACGCCGTCTTCGGGCAGGGCCAGCAGGTCGAGCGCCGAGCGGTTGGAACGCATGACGATACCCTCGCCGTCGACGCTCAGCACGCCGGCGGACACGCCCGCGAGGACCGCGTCGGTGAGCCGGCGCCTGGTGTCGAGTTCGGTGTTTGCGTGGACCAGTTCGCCGCGCTGCTGCTCGATCTGGCTGGCCATGCGGTTGAACGAGCGCGCGAGCTGGCCCAGCTCGTCGTTGGGCGGCCCTTCCTCGACACGGGCGCTGAGGTCGCCGCCGCGCACCCGCTCGGCCGCCTGCATCAATCCGCCGATCGGCTCGGTCAGGCGGGTCGCGAACAGGATGGCGAGCCAGACGGCGGCCAACAGCATCAGGAAGGCGATGGCGCCGCACACGACGAAGATGATGAGCTGGCTGCGGCGCAGCGCCGACTCGATCTGCGAGTAGAATGAACCTGCGAACTCGATGCTCTTGATGTAGTCGACCACCCGGAGATCGACGGCGTGACCGGTCGCGAGGAACAGCGGTTCGCCGACGAACAGTTGCATCACGAAGTAGGCGCCGTTCGGCGATTCGATCTGGACCGGCCGCGCCTGGTTTACCGCCTGCCAGAGGAACTGGGCGGGCGGCACGGGATTGGCCATACCTTTCGCGTCCGGCGCCTTGGCCTGGGCGATCACGCCCTTGTCGGCATCGAGCACGGTGGCCTCGATGATCGGCCGTCCCTCGATCAGGCGCTCCAGCATCGCCTTGGTCGCCGCCGGATCGCGCACGCCGTCGACCCCCTCGGCCTGCAGCGGCGCGGAGATCGCCTCGATATCGTTCAGGATTTCCTGCTCGCGCGCGCGCCGCACCGGCTCGCCGATGGCGCGCGCGGCCTCGTAGGAGGCCTGCGACGGTTTCACGACGAAGTCGGTGAAGCTGATCACCAGCATCGACAGGATGATGGTGACGATGACCGTCGGCGTGATGGTGAAGATGCTGCAGACCAGCACCAGCCGCATGTGCAGGCGGGAGCCCGCCGCCCCACGCCTTCGGTCGAGCCAGAGCTGGGTCAGCCGGACGGCCACCACGGACACGAGGGCGATGGCGATGACGAGGTCGGCCACCAGCAGGCCCGTCATCCAACCGCGCGTGCTGAACGATTCCGGCACGAAGCCGGCCAGCCACGCATAGGTCGCGGCGCCGGCGGCCATGGCGAGAATGGCCAACGAGACGGCGGCGACACGCCCGCTGAGGCTGCGGAGCATCGCGCTCATCTTGTCGCCCAAGCGTGAAACGCCCAGCGCAGCTGTCACGAAATCACCCGCCTCGGCGAACCTGCGGCGTGCGTACCACGGGGACGTCGAGGTCCTTTATCTTCTTGCGCAACGTGTTGCGATTGAGCCCCAGGAGACGGGCCGCGCGCAACTGATTCCCTCGCGTAGCGCCCAGAGCCAGCGCGAGCAAGGGCCGCTCCACCTCCGAAATGATCCGATCGTACATTCCGTCCGGCGGCAGCCGGTCGCCATGGGCGTTGAACATTGCCTGGAGATGACGGTCGATCGCGTCGGCCAGTGACACGTCCTCGGCCGCCTCCGACGAGTCCGACGACGGCTCCATCGCCGACACCGCATCGGCCAGCTCGGCCTCGATCGTCTCGACGCCGATTACTTCCTCGGAATAGAGCGCGGACAGGCGGCGCACGAGATTGACGAGCTCGCGCACGTTGCCCGGCCAGCGATGCTGCTTCAGGCGCGCCATCGCCTCGGGCGACAGGACCTTGGTCGGCAGCCCGTCGGCCGTAGCTGCCTGCAGATAGTGGTTGGCGAGTTCGGGAATGTCGTCGAGGCGCTCGCGCAGCGGCGGCAAGCGGATCGGCACCACGTTCAGGCGGTAGAACAGGTCCTCGCGGAACAGGCCCTGCTGGATCAGCCGGCGCAGGTCGCGATGGGTCGCCGCCACGATACGGACGTTCGCCTTGATCGGCGTGCGCCCGCCGACCGTCATGTACTCGCCCTCCTGCAGCACGCGCAGCAGGCGGGTCTGGGCCTCGGGCGGCATATCGCCGATTTCGTCGAGGAACAGCGTGCCACCGGACGCCTGCTCGAACTTGCCGGCCGACCGCTGCACCGCGCCGGTGAAGGCGCCGCGCTCGTGGCCGAACAATTCGCTCTCGATCAGTTCGCGGGGGATCGCCGCCATGTTGAGGGCGATGAAAGGCCCTTTCCGGCGCTTGCCGTAATCGTGCAGCGCGCGCGCCACCAATTCCTTGCCCGCGCCCGATTCGCCGGTGACCATCACCGTCAGGTCGGTCGCCATCAGGCGGGCCAGCGCGCGATAGATCTCCTGCATCGCTGGCGAACGGCCGATCAGTGGCAGGCGCTCGCCCTCCTCCGGCGGCTGCACCGCGCGCGGCATGGAAGCGGCCGGCGCCGACAGCGCGCGATTCACCACCGAAATCAGTTCGTTGAGGTCGAATGGCTTGGGCAGGTACTCGAACGCGCCGCGCTCCGTCGCCCGCACCGCCGTGAGCAGGGTCGACTGCGCGCTCATGACGATGATGCGCAGGTCCGGCCGCAGCTTGCGGATACGCGGCACCAGGTCGAGACCGTTCTCGTCGGGCATCACCACGTCGGTGATGACGAGCTGCCCCTCGCCTTCCTGGATCCATTGCCAGAGCGTCGAGGCGGTCCCGGTGCTGCGGACGGTATGGCCCTGCCGCCCGAGGGCCTGATGCAGAACGGTCCGAATGGCGCGATCGTCGTCGGCGACGAGGATGGTGGTGCCTTCGCTCATGGCGTGGCCTGCGGGAACTGGAGCGGCAACATGACCCTGAATGATGTGCGACCGGGCTCGCTATCGAATTCGATCGCGCCGCCATGGTCGTTGATGATCTTGGCGACCAAAGCAAGACCCAGGCCGGTTCCGGTGGGCTTGTTGGTCACGAATGCGTCGAACAGGTGACTGCGGATCTCGTCCGACACGCCGCGGCCGTTATCGCGCACGGAAACGACCAGCGGCAGGTTCACCCTCGTCTGCTGTCCCGGCACGGCCAGCCGGAGCCCATGACGGTAGGCAGTCGACAGTTCGATCTCGCGATCGACGTCGCCCGGCACCTCGCAGGCATTCTTCACCAGGTTCAGGAACACCTGAATCAGCTGGTCGCGGTCGCCGTGCACGTCCGGCAGCGACGGGTCGTAGGTCTCGACGAAGCGCACGCCCTTGCCGAAGCCGTTCTGCGACAGGCGGCGCACATGGTTCAGGACCTGATGGATGTTGATGGGGCCGCGCTCGATGGGCCGGCCGTCGGCGAAGGCCTCCATGCGGTCGACCAGCGCCACGATGCGGTCGGTCTCCTCGCAGATCAGCTCGGTCAGCTCGCGATCGGAATCCGGTACGGACTGTTCGAGGAGCTGGGCGGCGCCGCGGATGCCTGACAGCGGGTTCTTGACTTCGTGCGCGAGCATGGCGGCCAGCGCGCTCACTGAGCGGGCGGCGCTGCGGTGCGACAGCTGGCGGTCGATGCTGCGGGCGATCGTCTGCTCGACGAGTGAGATCGCCACCAGCCCTTCGCTGTCGACGACGGGCGAAAGGCGGAGCGCGCAAAAGCGTGTGCCGATACGCGGCGAGGCGAGCGTCACGCCGTTCTCCGCGACCGCGCCGCCGGTCACCACGACCTGCTCCAGCAGCGAAAAGAGCGGGGTGTCCTCGGGCACGAACTCGCTCAGCGGATGGCCGACCAGGCGGGCCCGGCCGACGCCGAAGAACTGCTCGGCCGAAAGGTTGGCGTAGTGCATCAGGCCGTTCGCATCGACGACGATGATCGCTTCCGAGAGCGAATCGAGGAGAGCCGTCGGAAACTGATCGCTCATGCCGTTCCGTTTTAGAGGGCGCAGGGACATCAGGCTGCCTGTCGCTCCACGGCCGGCAGGAAGAACGAAGCGAGCATGCTCCGCACCTTGTCGGCGTCGGTTTCACGGTTGAGCGCCGCCCGGAAATCGGCCGAAGCAGGAAGCCCCTTGGAGTACCAGCCGAGATGCTTGCGCGCCATACGCACGCCGGTTTCGAGCCCGTAATGTTCGAGCATCGCCTCGAAGTGCGTGCGCACCGCCGCGTACTGCTCGGCGATCGAGGGATCGCGCAGCCGCTCGCCGGTCCGCAGATAGTGGATTGCCTGGTTGAGGAACCAGGGGCGACCATAGGCGCCGCGACCGATCATGATGCCGTCGGCACCCGATTGCTCCAGTGCCTGGTCGACGTCGTCGAGCGTGTTGATGTCGCCGTTCACGATCACCGGCAGACTGGTGGCCTCCTTGACGGTGCGGATGAAGCCCCAGTCGGCGTGGCCGTCGTAGAAGTCGCAGCGGGTGCGGCCGTGGACGGTCAGCATCCTGATGCCGCACGACTCGGCGATGCGCGCGAGGTTCGGGGCGTTGCGATTGGTCGAGTCCCAGCCGGTCCGCATCTTGAGCGTGACCGGCAGCTTCACGGCCTTCACCGTCGCTTCGAGGATCTTCGCGGCATGGACTTCGTCGCGCATCAGCGAAGAACCCGCATGGCCGTTCACGACCTTCTTCACCGGGCAGCCGAAATTGATGTCGATGATCGCCGCGCCGCGATCTTCGTTGAGCTTGGCGGCTTCGGCCATGACCTGGGGCTCGCAACCAGCCAGCTGGACCGACATCGGAAACTCTTCCGGCGTCGTCTTTGCCATCATCAGAGTCTTGCGGTTCTCGCGGACCATCGCTGCGGAAGCGATCATCTCGGAGACCACGAGCCCTGCCCCGCGCCGCTTCACCATCTGGCGAAAGGGCATGTCGCTGACCCCCGACAGTGGGGCCAGGATGACGGGATCCTCGATGCGGACGGGTCCGATGTCGACGGGTTTGAGACGGTGTGCGTTTTGCATTCTTTGTTCAGTTTATAGGCATCTTGTGCAGTGCACAATAATTGAGCGAGCAATAGCCTGTGCCGCCAAACTGCGCAAGGGTCGGAAGTGCGCAATCCCTGAAGCCAGTGTTATTGAGGGGTGTGACCCGTTGTACAGCCCTCATTGTCGCCGCCGGCCGCGGCGCCCGCTTCGGTGGCCCGCTGCCCAAGCAATATGCCCTTCTGGACGGCGAGCCCGTCCTGCGCAGGACCATCGCCGCCTTTCGGGGCACGTCCTCTATCGATCGGATCCTGGTGGTGATCGGTCCGGGAGATGACGAACGTTACGAGGCGGCGACGCTGGACCTCGGCCTGCCGCCGCCGGTAGCGGGCGGCAGCAGCCGTCAGCAGTCCGTGCTCAACGGCCTCGAGGCAATGGCCGGCACGGCGCCGGAATTCGTCGCCATCCATGATGCCGCGCGCCCCTTCGTGCGGCCCGCCGAGATCGACGCCTGCCTTGCCGCCGCCTCGGCCGACGGAATCGACGGCGCCATCCTGGGCATTCCCCTCGCCGATACGCTGAAGCGTGTCGGCGTGGACCAGGTGATCGCGGAGACTGTGCCGCGGCGCGACCTGTGGCGGGCACAGACACCCCAGGTCTTTCGCTTCGCGCCGCTGCTGGCGGCGCATCGTGCGGCGGCGTCGCTCGGCGCCGACGAGGCGACCGCGCTGACCGACGATGCCGCCGTCGCCGAGCGCGCGGGACTGACGCTTGTCATGGTCGCGGGCAGCGAAGATAACCGCAAGATCACCACGACGGCCGACCTCTCCTCCTCTGCCATGGAAACACGCACCGCTCTCGGCTTCGACGTTCACGGCTTTGCCCCGGGCAATGCGGTGATGTTGTGTGGTATTCCCATTCCCCATGGCCAGACGCTGGCGGGGCATTCCGATGCCGACGTGGCGCTGCACGCGCTGACCGACGCGGTGCTGGGCACGATCGGCGCCGGCGACATCGGCAAGCACTTCCCGCCCTCCGATCCGCAATGGCGCGGCGCTTCGTCCGACCGGTTCCTGCGCCACGCCGTCGACCTGGTGGCAGCGCGCGGCGGCCGCATCCTTCACCTCGATGTCACCATCGTCTGCGAAGCCCCCAAGGTGGGGCCTCATCGCGATGCCATGGTGAAGAGCATCGCCTCCATCGCGGGCGTCGCGGGCCACCGTGTCAGTGTGAAGGCCACGACGACCGAGGGACTGGGATTCACCGGCCGGCGCGAAGGCATCGCCGCCCAGGCCATTGCGACCGTAGAACTGCCAGGGAGCTGAACGGCCGATGTTCGACCATGAGATGCGCGAAGCCGCGGAGCATGCCCTATTCACCTGCCGCAAGCGCGGCTTCAAGGTGGTCACGGCCGAGTCCTGCACCGGCGGCCTGATCGCCGCGGCCCTCACCGCCATCGCCGGATCGTCCGACGTCGTGGATCGCGGTTTCGTCACCTATTCCAACGAGGCCAAGCGCGAGATGCTGGGCGTGCCGTGGGACGCGATCGTGAGCCACGGCGCGGTCAGCGAGCCCGTCGCGCGCGCGATGGCCGCCGGCGCGCTCGAACGTTCGGGGGCGCAGCTCTCGGTGTCGGTTACCGGCGTCGCCGGACCCGGCGGCGGCTCGGCCGACAAGCCGGTGGGCCTCGTCCATTTCGGTGCCGCGCGCTCGGGCTTCGAGCCGGTGACCGAACACCACATTTTTCCAGGAGATCGAGACGGCATCCGCCGCCTTACGGTCATCACCGCGCTCGCGATGCTGGTTAAGCTGGCGGAGCGGTAGTCGCACGCTTGTCATCCTGAGCGCAGCGAAGGATCTCGCGCCCGCCAAGTCGTACGTTGATCGTTCCGTGAGGTCCTTCGCTGTGCTCAGGACGGCAGTGTGGCGCCGGCTGGTTTCGTGGGCGCACCGTACAGCTGCGCCGCCCGTGTCTCGAAGGCCGAGACCATGCGGCGCACTGCCTCCGCGAAGAGCAGCTGCACCGTCTTCTGCAGCAGGATCGAGCGGAAATCGAATTCGAGTTCGAAGTCGATCTGCGTGCCGTCGGGATGAGGCTTGAAGAGCCAGCGGCTCCTGAGCAGCCGGAACGGGCCCTCGATGCCGGTCGTCACGATACGCATGCCCTCGGGATCGTTGGGTGACAGCTCCACGCGCGAGACGAACTTCTCGTGGAACGGCCCGAAGCCGATCGCCAGTTCGGCGATCTCGACGTTCGGTCCTTCGCGTCGGCGAATGCGGCCGGCGAAGCACCAGGGCAGGAATTCGGGGTAGCGCGGCACGTCGGCGACGAGGTCGAACAACTGTCGCGGTTGGAACGGAACGACTCGCCGTTCCTGATGACGGGTAGCCAAGGAGCCGTCAGCCTTTGAGCTGCGCCTGACGCGCGGCCTTCAGGCGCGCGAAGTCGTCCCCGGCGTGATAGCTCGACCGCGTCAGCGGCGAGGACGAGACCATCAGGAACCCCTTGGCCCGCGCCATCTGGGCGAGCTCGGAAAATTCGGCCGGCGTCCAGAAACGGTCGAGTGCGGCGTGCTTGGGCGTCGGCTGCAGGTACTGGCCGATCGTCAGGAAATCGACGTCGGCGGCCCGCAGATCGTCCATCACCTGCAGAATCTCCTCGCGCGTCTCGCCCAGCCCGACCATCAGGCCGGACTTGGTGAACATCGCCGGATCGATCTCCTTCACGCGCGACAGCAGCCGCAACGACGTGAAGTAACGCGCGCCCGGACGGATGGTCGGATAGAGGCGCGGCACGGTCTCGAGATTATGGTTGAAGACGTCGGGGCGCGACGCGACCACCGTCTCGATGGCGCCGGGCTTGCGCATGAAGTCGGGCGTCAGGATCTCGACCGTGGTCGCCGGCGCCGATTTATGGAGCGCGGTGATGACCTCGGCGAAGTGCCCTGCCCCGCCATCGGCGAGGTCGTCGCGGTCGACGGACGTCACCACGACATGGCCGAGGCCGAGCTTGCCGACGGCTTCGGCAATGTTGGCCGGCTCGTGCGGGTTCAGCGCGCCCGGCTTGCCGGTCGCCACGTTGCAGAAGGCGCAGGCCCGCGTGCAGGTCTCGCCCATGATCATGAAGGTCGCGTGCTTCTGCTTCCAGCACTCGCCGATATTCGGACAGGCGGCCTCCTCGCACACCGTCGTGAGCTTGAGCTCCCGCATCAGGCGCTTGGTCTCGGCATATTCCGGCGAATTGGGCGCACGCACCCTGATCCAATCCGGCTTGCGCTGGATAGGGTTGTCGGGGCGATGGGCCTTTTCCGGGTGGCGCTCCGGCCGGCTCAGGGAAAGCTTGTCGAGGGTTCCGTCCATGATGACCTAGATATGGAGCGTCCGGCCGTAGGCCGCCAGTACCGACTCGTGCATCATCTCCGACAGGGTGGGATGCGGAAACACCGTGGCCATCAGCTCGGCTTCGGTGGTCTCCAGCGTCTTGGCGATGCTGTAGCCCTGGATCAGTTCGGTGACCTCGGCGCCGATCATGTGGGCGCCCAGAAGCTCGCCGGTCTTGGCGTCGAAGATCGTCTTGATGAAGCCCTCGGGCTCGCCAAGGGCAATCGCCTTGCCGTTACCGATGAAGGGGAATTTGCCGACCTTGAGTTCCAGCCCCTTGGCCTTGGCCGCCGCCTCGGTGAGGCCGATGCTGGCGACCTGCGGCTGACAGTAGGTGCAGCCCGGGATGTTCTCGGTCTTCATCGGGTGCACGCCCTTCACGCCGGCGATCTTCTCGACCACCAGCACGCCCTCGTGCATCGCCTTGTGGGCGAGCCAGGGCGGGCCGGCGACGTCGCCGATCGCATAGACGTTGGGCTCGCCGGTGAAGCCCCACTGGTCGATCACGATGTGGGTCTTCTCGACCTTCACCTTGGTGCCTTCGAGGCCGATATTCTCGACGTTGCCCACGATGCCGACGGCGCTGATGACGCGGTCGACCGTGATCTCCTGCGCCTTGCCGCCGACCGTGATGGTGGCCGTCACATTGTTGGCCCCCTTCTTCAGGTTTGACACGGTGGCGCTGGTCAGGATCTTCATGCCCTGCTTTTCGAACGCCTTCTTGGCGAAGGCGGAGACCTCGGCATCCTCGACCGGCAGCACGCGGTCCATGACCTCGGCCACCGTCACCTCGGCGCCCATGGTGCGGTAGAAGCTCGCGAACTCGATGCCGATCGCGCCCGAGCCGATGACCAGCAGCGACTTCGGGAACTCCGGCGGCACCATCGCTTCCTTGTAGCTCCACACCAGCTTGCCGTCGGCCTCGAGGCCGGGAAGCTGGCGCGCGCGGGCGCCGGTGGCCAGGATCACGTCCTTCGCCGTCAGGGTGACGTTGCTCCTGTCCTTCAGCGCGACCGCGACCTTGCGCTTCGCCCCGTCGGTGCCGGCGAGCTGCGCCGTGCCGTCGAACACCGTGATCTTGTTCTTCTTCATCAGCATCGAGACGCCGTTGCTGAGCTGGCTCGCCACCTTGCGCGAGCGCTCCACGATCTTCTTCGGATCGAACGAGACGTCCTTGACCGAAAGCCCATAGGCCTCGGCATGCTTGATGAGGCCGTAGACTTCCGAGGTGCGCAGCAGCGCCTTGGTCGGGATGCAGCCCCAGTTGAGGCAGATGCCACCCATATGCTCGCGTTCGACCACCGCGGTCTTGAGCCCGAGTTGCGCGGCGCGAATCGCGGCGACATAGCCGCCCGGCCCGCCGCCCACGACGATGAGATCGAAACTGGTTTCGGCCATGACGTGCTCCTAGGCCAGCATCGCGGCGGGTTGCTCGATATACGCCTTGAGCGTCTGCAGGAACTGCGCGCCCATGGCGCCGTCCACCACGCGGTGATCGACGGCCAGCGTGCAGCTCATGATGTTGCGGACGACCATCTCGCCCTTGCGCACGACCACTCGCTCCTCACCCGCGCCGACGGCCAGGATCATGGCCTGCGGCGTATTGATGATGGCGCCGAAGTCACGGATGCCGAACATGCCGAGATTCGAGATGGTGAAGCCACCGCCCTGGAACTCCTCGAGCTTCAGCTTGCCGCTCTTGGCGCGGCTGGCGAGGTCCTTCATCTCGATCGAGATCTGCGCCAGACCCTTCATGTCGGCATTGCGCACGATCGGCGTGATGAGGCCGCGATCGGTGGCGACGGCGACGGAGATGTCGACCGCGCCGTACTGGATCATCTCGTCCTCGGTCCACGAGGCGTTGCACTCCGGATGGTCGCGCAGCGCCTTGGCGCAGGCCTTGATCACCATGTCGTTGACCGAGACCTTGGTGCCCTTCTTCTCGACCACGATGTTGATCGCGGTGCGCGCGGTCAGCAGCGCATCGATCTCGAAGTCGACCGTCAGGTAGAAGTGCGGGACGGTCTGCTTGGACTCGAGCATGCGCCGGGCGATGACCTTGCGGATGCTGGTGTGCGGCACGCGGCTGTCGCCGGGCGCGACGAACACAGGCTGGCCGCCGGCGGGCGGCGCCGGAGCCTTGGCCGCGGCCTTCGGGGCCTGAGACGTCGCGGGGGCGGCACCGGGCTTGGCATTCTCGACATCGACCTTGACGATGCGGCCGTTCGGGCCTGAGCCCTTGAGGCCGGCGAGGTCGATCCCCTTCTCCGCCGCGATGCGTTTGGCCAGCGGCGAGGCGAAGATACGGGTACCGCCGGAGGAAGCGGCGGGCGCAGCCGGCTTAGGTGGCGGTGCAGGCGCTGTTGCCGGAGCCGGGCTCGCGGGCTTCTCTGCAGGCTTCTCCTCGGCCTTGGGTGCCGGCTTTTCAGCGGCGGGCGCCGCCGACTTGGCGACTTCCGTCTCGCCTTCTTCGAGCAGCACGGCGATGACGGCGTTCACGGCAACGCCTTCGGTGCCCTCCTCGACCAGGATCTGGCCGATCTTGCCCTCGTCGACGGCCTCGACTTCCATCGTGGCCTTGTCGGTCTCGATCTCGCAGACGACCTGACCGGACTTGACCGTGTCACCGACCTTGACGTGCCACTTGGCGAGCTTGCCCTCCGTCATGGTGGGCGAGAGCGCGGGCATCAGGATGTTGATGGACATGCCGGCTCTCCCGTCTCAGCGATTGCAGACCGCGCGCGCGGCCTCGACGATGTGAGAGGATTGCGGCAGCGCCATCTTCTCGAGGTTCGCGGCGTAGGGCAGTGGCACGTCGAGCCCGGCCACGCGCTTCACCGGCGCATCGAGCCAGTCGAACGCGTGCTCCATCATCAGCGCCGACAGTTCGGAGCCGATGCCGGCGAAGGGCCAGCCCTCCTCGCAGGAAACCAGCCGGTTGGTCTTCTTCACCGACTCGACGATGGTCTCGGTGTCGAACGGGCGCAGCGAGCGCAGGTTGATCACCTCAGCGTCGATCCCGATCTTGGCCAGCTCCTCGGCCGCCTGCAGCGCCTTGCCGACCATGATCGAGAAGGCGACGATCGTGACATCCTTGCCGGCCCGCTCGATCTTCGCCTTGCCGATCGGCAGCACGAAGTCGGGATCCTCCGGCACGTCGAACGACTGGCCGTAGAGGATCTCGTTCTCCAGGAAGATCACCGGGTTGGGATCGCGGATCGCCGCGCGAAGGAGGCCCTTGGCGTCGGCGGCACTCCACGGCGCGAGCACGCGCAGGCCCGGCACGTGGGCGTACCAGCTCGCATAGCATTGCGAATGCTGGGCGGCGACGCGCGAGGCCGCCCCGTTGGGACCGCGGAACACGATCGGGCAGGTCATCTGGCCGCCAGACATGTAATGCGTCTTGGCCGCCGAATTGATGATCTGGTCGATCGCCTGCATGGCGAAGTTGAAGGTCATGAACTCGACGATCGGCTTCAGCCCGCCGAACGCCGCGCCGACGCCCAGGCCGGCGAAGCCGTGCTCGGTGATCGGCGTGTCGATGACGCGCTTGTCGCCGAACTCCTCCAGCAAGCCCTGGCTGATCTTGTAGGCGCCCTGGTACTGCGCGACTTCCTCGCCCATCAGGAAGACGGACTTGTCGGCGCGCATCTCGGCGGCCATCGCCTCGCGCAGCGCCTCGCGCACCGTGATGTGCTGCGTTCCACCCTTCCATTCCGGTTCGGGGGCCGGTGCAACGACGGCAGGTGACGCGGGCGCGGTCTCGGCCTTCGGCTTCTCTTCGGACCGGGTTTCAGCCTTGGGCGACTCTTCCTTCGGCGCTTCAGCCTTGGCGGCCGGAGCCGGCGTCTCGACGTCGGCGGCGCTTTCGCCCTCGCCGGCCAGGACGCAGATCGGCGTGTTCACGGCCACGCCCTCAGTGCCTTCCTCGACGAGAATCTTCGCAACCGTACCTTCGTCGACCGCCTCGACTTCCATGGTCGCCTTGTCGGTCTCGATCTCGCAGATCACCTGGCCGGACTTCACTTCATCGCCGACCTTGACGTGCCACTTGGCGAGCTTGCCCTCGGTCATGGTGGGAGAGAGGGCCGGCATCAGAACCTGAGTGCTCATGGGATCAGGCCTCGACCAGGATGTCCGTCCACAACTCCGACGGATCGGGCTCGGGACTGTGTTGCGAGAATTCGGCGGCGTCGTTCACGATCTTGCGGATTTCCGTGTCGACCGCCTTGAGCGCGGCCTCGTCGACGATCTTGGCGTCGAGCAGGCGCTTGCGGATGTGCTCGATCGGGTCTCGTTCGTTGCGGAACTTGTCGACCTCTTCCTTGGTCCGGTACTTGGCCGGATCGCTCATCGAGTGGCCGCGATAGCGATAGGTCTGCATCTCGAGGATGTACGGACCCTGGCCGCTGCGCGCATGCTCGATGGCCTTCTCACCGGCCGCCCGTACCGCCAGCACGTCCATGCCGTCGACCCGCTCGCCCGGGATACCGAAGGCTTCGCCATGTCGATAGAGTTCGGTCGTGGCCGAGGCGCGCTCGACCGAAGTGCCCATGCCGTAGCGGTTGTTCTCGATGATGTAGACCACCGGGAGCTTCCACAGGGCGGCCATGTTCATGGCCTCGTAGACCTGGCCCTGGTTGGCGCTGCCGTCGCCGAAGTAGGTCAGCGAGACGTTCTTGTCGCCGTTGTACTTGTGCGCGAAAGCGAGGCCCGTGCCGATCGGCACCTGGGCGCCGACGATGCCGTGGCCGCCATAGAAGCTCTTCTCGCGGCTGAACATGTGCATCGAGCCGCCCTTGCCCTTGGAGTAGCCGCCGCTGCGTCCGGTCAGCTCGGCCATCACGCCCTTGGGGTCCATGCCGCAGGCCAGCATATGGCCATGGTCGCGGTAGGAGGTGATGACGGCGTCCTTGTCGCGGACATTCGCCTGCATCCCGACCACGACCGCTTCCTGGCCGATGTAGAGATGGCAGAAACCGCCAATCAGCCCCATGCCGTAGAGCTGGCCCGCCCGCTCCTCGAAGCGGCGGATCAGCAGCATGTCGCGGTAATGCGCCTTGAGTTCGTCGGGGCTCACGCTGTTGTCGCCCAAATTCGGGGGCGACTTCGTCTTGGCGGGAGAAGGATCGTCTTTCGGCTTCGTGGCCGGCTTCGCCATGGCAGTCCCCTCTTGAACGCGCTTCGGCTTATAGCATCGCTCAGGGCGATGTATTTGATCTAGCAGGAAAAAACAGACCCGACGCGAGTGCGCCGCAGCATTTGAGCGATTGTTTGCCTATGGTGGATCGCACCGGACAGTTTCTTTCAGATGACCGCAAGGCGAACGCTGAACGAGGCGTCATCGTCGCGCGAAGTGCACGCGCGAACCGCGCCTCAGCGGGTCGGCATGAAGACGATGATGTCGTCCTTGCGCGCGAAGTTCAGCAGAATGCGCGCGCGTTCGTCGAGCATGTCCGGTTCGAGGCTCTGGTTGCGCAGCGCCGCGACACGTCGCTCCCAGATCTTGCGCGTCGTTTCGGCCTCAGCGAGGTTCTGTTCGGCGATCAGCACTTCGCGCTGCAGATGCGCCATGGCCAGCAGGCCGCGATCACCGTTCACCAAGTGGTATCCGAAATAGCCGAATACCGTGGCGAAGATGACGGGAGCCAGAATCTGACGCGGTCTCAACAACATATGCTGCGTTCCTGCAGGGATATGGCAACATATTGTGGCCTTCCGTCAAGAATTTTCGATTGGCGCGGCGATATCCAGGCCACTCCGACGCCATGGATCGCACGGGGTGCGACATCCGTTTCGAATGTTTCGGTTGTTTCGGTTGTTTCGTTTATGCCACCCGGCGGTCGGGTTTCAGCGCCCACCACAGGCCGGCCAGGACGCAGGCGAGCCCGAGCAGCGCGGCCATGGGCAAGGGCTCACCCAGCAGCACCGTCCCGCCCAGCGCTGCCGTTATCGGACCGAGGCCGAGGAACAGTGTCACCAGGCTCGGTGGCGCGTTGCCCAGCGCATAGACCCAGAGGAAGAAGCCGAGGCCGCTCGACACGCCGATGAAAGCGATAGCGGCCATTTCGCCCGCCGTGAACGACGGCCAGGTGGCGAAGAAGCCCTCGGCGGCGGCGATGCCGGCAAGCGCGAGGACGGCCACGAACATCGCGAAGGCGGTCACGTGCAGCGCCGAGCTGCGTGCGACGTAGGGTCCATAGAAGATCGAGCAGACGGCGCCGCAGAGGGCCGCGCCGAGCGCCGACAGCGTCCCCAGCCAGACCGATCCGTGTTCGGGCTGCGCCGTCATCGCGGCGCCCCCCAGCGCGATCGCGACGCCGCCGAAGGTGAGCAGCGAGCCGCCGACCTTTGCCGCCGTAAAACGCTCGCGACCGAGCAGCGCGGACAGGATCATGGTCATGAGCGGAAAGGTCGAGAACAGCAGCGAGGCCCGCGCGGCCGGGATATGCAGCAGCGAATAGTTCAGCAGCACCATCAGCGCCGCGAACTGTCCGATGCCCAGCAGGCCGATCGGCAGGAGGTCGCGGGCGGCGATGCCCCGCCACGGCCGCAGCCACAGGGCCGGCGCGAGACAGATCAGACCGACCAGATAGCGCAGGAATCCAAGCGAGCCCGGCCCCGCCGCATCGACGACGTAGCGCGTCGCCACCATGGCGGCGCCGACCTGGATGCCGGTCCCGGCCGCGGCCCAGAGCGGGCCGGGCCGCTTCACAGGTCGAGGTTCCAGAACTGCCCGACCAGCTTCTTCCCGAAACTCTCGTGCTTCTCTTCCCTGATGAGCCGGAATCCGGCGGCGATGTAGATCTTGCGCGCCGAGACCAGGATGTCGTTGGTCCACAGCATCAGCTTCCTGTAGCCCTTGGCCCGGGCATCCTCGATGCAGGCCGCGACCAGGCTCTGCCCGATGCCCAGCCCGCGCGCCGTCGGCTCGACATAGAGCATTCGGAGCTGGCCCGTGGCCTTGCCCGCCCGCACCAGGAAGACCGACCCCACGATCTCGCCGTTGCGCTCGGCGATCCAGCAATTGTCCGACTTGGGGTCGAACTTGCGGATGAACTTTGCCGAAATCTCCGCGAGCATCGCCTCGAAGCTGCCGTCCCAGCCGTGCTCGTCGGCATAGAGCTGGGTCTGGCGGCGGATGATCCATCCCATGTCGCCGGGCTGATGGGGCCGCAGGGTGAACGGCGTGCGCTTCTCCGGCGGCTCGTCGAGCAGCTTCTCGACCGTCTCCAGCGCCTTGACCAGCTTGTCCTGCCGCTCGACCGGCAGTTCGGCCAGCAGTTTGGCGATGTCCTGCCGCGACTGCTCGTTCATGGCGGCCCAGAGTTGCTGGCCCTTGGCGGTGAGCGCGAGCTGCGTCTCGCGCCTGTCCTGCTGGCTGCGCGTGCGGGCGAGACAGCCCCTCTTCTCCAGCCCCTTCAGCAGGCGGCTGACATAGCCCGGGTCGAGGCCGAGATCGCGACACAGTTCCTGCGCCGTCGGCCGGTCGCGATTGGCGATTTCATAGACCAGCCGCCCCTCGGGCAGCGTCAAGGGGCTGTGCAGCAGCGTTTCCTCGAGCACGCCGATGCGGCGGGTATAGAAACGAGAGAAACGACGGACCGCCTCGATGCGGGACGCGAGCGACGATGCTGCCATGGCAACCTCCGATATGGTTGCTATCGTCAATCAATTAATTGACTTCGTCAACGATTGGCAATTGGCGAGATGTGACCCCTCCGCCCCGGCGGGGCAGCTCCCCATTTGAATGGGGAGGAAAGCGCAGCCTCGTTGCCTCACCATTCAAATGGGGAGGTGTCGTCGTCTTACGACGACGGGGGGGGGGGCAGAAACGCGGGCATGAAAAAGGGCCGCCGCGGCGACCCTTGATCGTCTCGTTCCGGCGCCGGCTCAGCCGCGCAGGATCGACGTCCCGGCGTAACGGGCCTGGGTGCCGAGCTGCTCCTCGATGCGCAGGAGCTGGTTGTACTTGGCCAGGCGATCGGAGCGCGACAGCGAGCCGGTCTTGATCTGGCCGCAGTTGGTGGCGACGGCGAGGTCGGCGATGGTCGCGTCCTCGGTCTCGCCCGAGCGGTGGGACATGACGGCGCCGTAGCTCGCATTGCGCGCCATGGACACGGCTTCCATCGTCTCGGTCAGGGTGCCGATCTGGTTGACCTTGACCAGGATTGCGTTGGCGAGCCCGTCCTTGATGCCCTGCTCCAGCCGCTTCGGGTTGGTGACGAACAGGTCGTCGCCGACCAGCTGGATCTGCTTGCCGAGCTTGTCGGTGATGGCCTTCCAGCCCTTCATGTCGTCCTCGGCCATGCCGTCCTCGATCGATACGATCGGGTAGCGCTTCACGAGATCGGCGTAGTAGTCGACCATCCCGGCGGCATCGAACGACTTGCCCTCGCCTTCCATCTCGTACTTGCCCTTCTTGAAGAACTCGGTCGAGGCCGGGTCGAGTGCCAGCATGACATCCTCGCCGGGCTTGTAGCCGGCCTTCTCGATCGCCTTCATGACGAAGGACAGCGCCTCGTCGGCCGTCGCGAGGTTCGGCGCGAAGCCGCCCTCGTCGCCCACGTTGGTATTGTGTCCGGCGTCGTGAAGCTGGCCGCGCAGCGCGTGGAAGACCTCCGCGCCCATGCGCAGCGCATCGGCGAAGCGGTCGGCCTTCACCGGCATGATCATGAATTCCTGGATGTCGATCGGATTGTCGGCATGGGCCCCGCCGTTGATGATGTTCATCAGCGGCACCGGCAGCACCGAGGCCTGGCTGCCGCCGACGTAGCGGTAGAGCGGCAGGCCGCTGTCCATCGCCGCTGCCTTGGCGACGGCGAGCGAGGCGCCCAGGATCGCGTTGGCGCCGAGGCGGCCCTTGTTCGGGGTGCCGTCGAGCTCGATCAGGGCGCGGTCGATCTTGATCTGCTCCAGCGCGTCGAGGCCGGACAGCAGGTCCATGATCTCGCCGTTCACGGCGGCGACCGCCTTCAGCACGCCCTTGCCACCGTAGCGCTTCTTGTCGCCGTCGCGCAGCTCGACCGCCTCGTGCGCGCCGGTCGAGGCGCCGGACGGGACGGCAGCGCGGCCGATCGCACCGCTGTCGAGTTCGACTTCCACTTCGACGGTGGGATTGCCACGGCTATCGAGGATTTCGCGGCCGCGGACTTCGGCGATGGCGCTCATGAGAAAAACTCCTGTTGGGCGCGGCCTGTCTAGCCCGCGCGGACCGCGGGGAGCAAGTGACGCGATGGCGCGCGCTTCCTATACTTCCCGACGAGAATTGCAGCCGCCTGGGAGAAAACGACATGCCCGACCAGACCCATCACCATCAGGCCACCGCGTCCGTCGAAGCGCGGACCGACGCCATTGAGGCCGCGTTCCAGGAACGCGGCATGGAGCCTGCCAACTTCATCCGCGAGTTCAAGCATCTCGCCGAGGAGGAATGGGTGCCGGAGAACGGTGCACGGGTGGTCGCCAAGGCCTGGAGCGATCCCGCCTTCCGCGAGCGGCTGTTCGCCAACGGCCGCGAGGCCGTGACCGAGCTCGGCCTCTCGATGCCGCCGCATCACCGGCACCTGGTCGTGCTCGAGAACACGCCCAAGGTCCACAACGTGATCTGCTGCACGCTCTGCTCATGCACGGCCTTCTCGATCATCGGCCTGCCGCCGGACTGGTATAAGGACCTGGAGTATCGCGCCCGCGTCGTGCGCCAGTCGCGCACCGTGCTGAAGGAGATGGGCCTCGACCTGCCGGCCGACATGGAGATCCGCGTCTGGGATACGACGGCCGACACGCGCTATATGGTGCTGCCGGTGCGTCCGGAAGGCACGGAGGGCTGGTCCGAGGAGAAGCTCGCCGGGCTGGTCACCAAGGACGCCATGATCGGCGTCTCGCGCCTCTAGGACCGGAGAGACATCATGGACGGCATGCACGATCTCGGCGGCAAGCAGGGCTTCGGCCGGGTCCGCTATTCGCTCCGCGCCCAGACCTTCCACGAGCCGTGGGAGAAGCGGGTCAACGCGCTCTATTCGCTGGCGGTGAAGCTCGGCATCTTCAACATGGACGAATACCGCCATGCCATCGAGCGCATGGAGCCGCGCCACTATCTGTCGGCCAGCTACTACGAGCGTTCGCTGACCAGCCTGGCGACGCTCTGCGTCGAGAAGGGCATCCTGACGCAAGAGGAGCTGGAGCAACGCGCCCAGGGCGCCTTCCCCCTCTCCTCGCCCAGCGCCCCCGGCCGCGGCAACGTCGCCACGCGCAAGACGCTGAAGGTCGGCGACAAGGTCACGGTTAAGACCGACTATGTGCCAGGCCATGTCCGCATGCCGGGCTACATCCGCGGCAAGAGCGGCGTGGTGGTCGGCGTCTCCCCCGCCTATCCGTTTCCCGACGCTCATGGCCACGGTATCGAGGCCGAAGACGAACCGACTTACGACGTCCGCTTCGATTCGCGCGAATTGTGGTCGGACTCGGCCGACCCGGCCTTCGTCCATGTCGGCGTCTTCGAGAGCTACCTGGAGCGCGCGAAGTAGTCGTCGTGTTTCGATCAGATGAGTCGTCCTGAGCACCGCGAAGGACCTTGCGGAGTGACCGGAGCACTGATGGGCGAACGGCAGATCCTTCGCTTCGCTCAGGATGACACGAGGGCCGCCATGTCGATCAGCGCCAGGCGCTCTTGAGCGCCTGGTCGGTCTTCCACTTCTCGACCGCGGCGACGTCGTCGCAGGTGAAGGCCTGCGGGTTCTTGCGCGGGGTCGCTTCGATCCAGGCGAAAACCAGGCACTGCCCGTAGGTCTTGTCGCCCTGCTTCGTCTCGAACTTCACTTCAGTCGTCGTCGCGGCGCCAGCCTTGGCATCGCCGTAGTCGTCGATCACCGGCGTGATCTCGCCGACGGTGCGACCGGCCGTCTTGTTGTCGGCGTACCACTTGGCGAAGGCCCCGAACTGGTCTCCGGCGACGCCTTTGCCGTCGGCCGCGACATAGGTCTTGAGGTCGCGCACCAAGGCCTGGGCCGCCGCATTCGCCTTGGGCTCCGCGGCCTTGCGGCGCTCGGCGAGCTTCGCTTGCAGGGCCTTCAGCATGTCGGCGTTGCTGGGCGGGGGCGGTTGCAGAGGCACCGGCGCGGCGGTCTGCGGCGGCGGTGATTCGAGCCGGCGGATCGGCGCGCGGGCCGCTTCGGCATTGAGCTGGGCCGCCTCCTGTGGCGTCAGCTTGCCGACCGCCGGGGTATTTCGCCCCTTCTGCCAGTCGGAGATCGCCTTCATCGTGGCTTCGGACTGCAGGTTGCCGTCTATCGGGCCGCTATATTTGTCGAGCGTGCGCAGAGATTCCTGGATCTTCCGGCGATCCGGATCCGGGCTGTTGAGGACGGTCGCATAGTCGGGTGCCGGCGCCGGACGTGCTGCGACAGGCGCGGGTGGTGGCGCCGGCGCCGGGGTTCCCCGTCCCGCCGCACCGCCGGCCCCGCCGTTCACGCAGGCGCCGGGGTTCTGGAAGCAGCGCTCGACCTCGCCCGCGCTCTGCGCCCATCCAAGCGCGGGCGCGAGCAGCGCCAGCGAGACCAGGGCGGCGGCGAGCCTCATGTCAGAGGCTGCCATAGGTGTTGGCGGCGAGTTGCGCCGGCAGGCCGATCACCATCGTCACCGGCTGGCCGCGGCCGGTCTGTCCGCGCGCGATGATGTGGTCGTTCGGCGCGCCGGTCCTGTTTTCGTAGGTGCCCCGGCCGGCGAATTTCCCGCCGAAGCACGAAAGCGAGAACTGGCCGCTGCCGGGATTCTCGTTGGTCATGGTGCCGGTGCACACCTGCTCGCCGCGCGGATTATCGACGGTGAAGGTGACGGAACGGTCCCTGCCGATCAGGGCGCCATAGCGCACGAGACCGTTCAGCCGCGCGACGTTGCCGCGATCGTCGCGATAGAAGATCGAGGTCGGGCCATAGGCATCGTCCGGCATCGAAGACTTGGGTACCGCGTATCGCTCGTCGCTGATCACGACCTGACAGCGGCAGTCGACGCCGTAATTCTCGCCCAGGGGACCAAGCTCGGCCAGCCGCCGATTGCAGTTCGACACGGCGATGTCCTGCACCTCGCGCTCGCTCTGCTGGCCGCGCGTATAGGCGTCGGCATAGAGGAAGGCGCACTGCTTCGGCATCGGGATCGCCACGACCTTGTGGCTGGCCGAATTCGTCTCGCTGTTCACCCAGTAGCGGTTCGCCATCTCGGCGAAGCGCAGGAAGATGGGATCGCGGCGCTCGGCCTTACCGTAGGACTGCGCCCAGGCGGTCGATCCCATGACCGGGGCCAGCGAGACGATGGCGAGCAGAAGAGAGGCGGCAATTCGGTACATGGCAGCGAATTCACCTGAAAAAGGTGACCGAAATGCGACCCGGCCGCGGCCTCGCCCTTCCCTAGACGAGGCGACTCTGTGTCTTGGCGGCGCCGACGAACGAGGTGAACAGCGGATGCGGCGCGAAGGGGCGCGACTTGAGTTCGGGATGGAACTGAACGCCGATGAACCACGGATGGTCCGGGATCTCGACGATTTCGGGCAGGATGCCGTCCGGTGACATGCCCGAAAAGCGCAGGCCCACCTGCTCCAGCCGGTCCTTGTAATGGACGTTGACCTCGTAACGGTGGCGATGGCGCTCGCTGATCACATCCTGCCCGTAGATCTCGTGGACCTTGGTGCCGGGGCGCAGATGCGCTGGATAGGCACCGAGCCGCATCGTGCCGCCCAGGTCGCCGTCCGCTGCGCGCTTCTCGAGCTGGTTGCCCTTCATCCACTCCGTCATCAGGCCGACCACGGCATGGTCGGTCGGGCCGAACTCGCTCGACGAGGCCGTCTCGATGCCCAGCAGGTTTCGCGCCGCCTCGATCACCGCCATCTGCATCCCGAAGCAGATGCCGAAGAACGGGACCTTGCGCTCTCGGGCGAACCTGACCGCGTGGATCTTGCCCTCGGTGCCGCGCTCGCCGAAGCCGCCCGGGACCAGGATCCCGTGCACGTGCTCGAGGCGGTTCACCGCATCGTCGCGCTCGAAGATCTCGGAATCCATCCACTCCAGCGAGACCTTCACGTTGCTGCCGAAGCCGCCATGCGTCAGCGCCTCGGACAGCGACTTGTAGGCGTCGAGCAGCACCGTGTATTTGCCGACGACGGCGATCGTCACCTTGCCCTCGGGCTCGCGCACCGAGCGCACGATGCCGCGCCAGCGATCGAGGTTGGGCTCCTCCTCCGCCGGCAGGCCGAAATAGCGGCAGACCTCGCGATCGAAGCCGCGTTCGTGATAGGCGATCGGCACCTGGTAAATCGTGTCGACGTCGCGCGCCTCGATCACCCGCTCGGGCTTCACGTTGCAGAACAGCGCGATCTTGCGCTGCTCGTTCGCCGGAATCTCCTTGTCGCCGCTGCGGCAGACCAGCAGGTCGGGCTGGATCCCGACGCTCAGCAGTTCCTTGACCGAATGCTGGGTCGGCTTGGTCTTGAGCTCGCCCGCGGTCGGAACCCACGGCAGCAGGGTGAGATGCACGTACATCGTGCGCTCGCGCCCGAGTTCGTTGCCGACCTGGCGGATCGCCTCGAGGAACGGCAGGCTCTCGATGTCGCCCACCGTGCCGCCCACCTCGACGAGGACGAAATCCTCCTTGTCGGTGTCGGCCAGGACGAAGTCCTTGATGGCGTCGGTGACGTGCGGAATGACCTGGACGGTTGCGCCGAGATACTCACCCCGCCGCTCCTTGGCGATCACGGTCGAGTAGATGCGTCCTGTGGTGATGTTATCGCTCTGGCGGGCGTCGACGCCGGTGAAGCGCTCGTAGTGGCCGAGGTCGAGATCGGTCTCGGCCCCGTCGTCGGTCACGAAGACCTCGCCGTGCTGATAGGGGCTCATCGTCCCCGGATCGACGTTGAGGTAGGGATCGAGCTTGCGCAGGCGGACCTTGTAGCCGCGGGCCTGCAGCAGGGCACCGAGTGCCGCCGAAGAGAGACCTTTGCCCAGCGAGGAAACCACGCCGCCCGTTATGAAAATAAAGCGCGTCATGGGCCTACAGCATACAAGCGCTTGTGGGGCGCAGCCATGGGGATTTCGCCCCGCCGGAGACAATTCGGCGGGGGGAGGAAGCTGATTTCATGTTGGCCCCTTAGCGGGTGGGAGCGGCGGGTTGCGCCGGAGCGGCCGGCGCCGCGGGCGTCATGCCGCCCGGAGCCGCTGGCGCGGCAGGAGCGCCCGAGCTCACGGGCACCCGATCCATGATGGACCGCGAGGCGCGCATCGGGTCTGTCATGCTCCAGGCCATCACGAGGCTCAGCACGAAGAAGATGGTCGCGAAGATCGCGGTCATGCGCGACAGGATGTTGGCCTGGCCGCGCACCGAGAACAGCGCATCCGAACGGCCGCCCATGCCGAGACCACCGCCCTCGCTGCGTTGCAGAAGGATGACGACGATCATCGCGCTGGTCACACCGACATGGATGACGAGCAGCACGAGGCGCCATTCGTTGAGGAAGTGTCTTACGGCGTCCATTTTTGTCCAGCGCTAGAAGGGCATCTTCGCAAGCGGGCGCTTCTAGCCCCTTTAGGCCGCCTTGGCGATAGCCAAAAATTCCGCGGCATGGAGGCTCGCCCCGCCCACGAGGGCACCGTCGACGTCGCCGGCGGCCAGGAGTTCGGCGGCATTGCTGCCTTTCACCGAGCCGCCATAGAGCAGCCGCACCCCCGCCGCGTCGCCGGTCAGCCCGCCCAGCACCTTGCGAATGTGCGCGTGAGCTGCGGACACCTCGTCCACGGTCGGAGTCTTTCCGGTGCCGATCGCCCAGACCGGCTCATAGGCCACGACCAGATTGGCGGCCGCCGCGCCCGGCGGCACGCTGCCCTTGAGCTGGGTTTCCAGGACGGACAGCGTATCCCCCGCCTCGCGCTCGGACAGGGTTTCGCCGATGCAGACGATCGGCACCAGCCCGGCGCGCCAGGCCGCCTCGGCCTTGGCCCGCACGATCGAGTCGGTCTCGCCGCAATCGGCGCGCCGCTCGGAGTGACCGACGATGACGTGGGTCGCGCCTGCGTCCTTCAGCATCTCGGCAGACACGTCGCCGGTATGGGCACCGCTCGCCTTGGCGTGGCAGTTCTGGCCGCCGACCAGGAGGCCGCTTCCGCGGGCTGCCTCGGCAATCGCGGCAACCAGGGTCGCCGGCGGGCACACGAGCAGCTCGCGATCGCTCCAGCCCACCTGCTTCACGCCGGCGGCAAGATCCTTGGCGAGGGCAAGGGCATCGGCCTTGAGGCCGTTCATCTTCCAGTTGCCCGCGATCAGCGGACGCCTCGTACGCGCCATCGAAAATTCCCTTCCCGTCCGGCCCATTCCGTAGCCGGCGTATCTAAAGGTGGTGGCGTTTGCGGTCAAAGGCCGCTTGGTTGCCTGTCCATGGGACGGGTGGTAGGCATGGCGCCCCGTCAAGAACCCCATCCGGCCCGTGAATCAGTTCCGCAAGTACGCTCGCTTCATCGTTCTTTCCATCCTCTTCGGCATGCTGATCATCAGCTTCGGCCTGTGGGGCGTCGGCGACATGCTGAAGGCGGTCGGTCGCAGCACCGAAGTGGCGCATGTCGGCGGGACCAAGCTGCCCCTCTACGGCTGGGTCGGGGGTGCGCCGGTCTATGCGACCGAGGTGCGCGAGCAGTTCAACCGTCAGCTAGAGGCTATCCAGCGCCAGACCGGCCAGCGGCCCGAACAGGAACAGGCGCTGCGCTACGGGCTGCACGTGCGGGCCCTCGAGGAGACGATCCAGCGTGCGGTCCTGGACTATGCGATCCGCGAGTTCGGGCTGACCGTGAGCGACGAGGAAGTCCGGGCGGCGATCGCGCGCAATCCGGCCTTCCAGGGCACCGGCGGGTCCTTCGACCCCCTGCTCTATCGCAACCGCCTGCAGCAGGCCCGCATCAGCGAGGCTCAGTTCGTGACCGACATGCGTCGCGAGATCGCCGCCAGCCAGTTGTTCGGCGTGGTGCGCGCCGATGGCCTGGCGCCGGTGTCGTTGCGCAACGACATCTTCAAGCTGGAGAGCGAGAAGCGCACCGCCGAGACGATCTACATGCCCGACTCGATCGTCGTGGATGTCCCGAAGCCGACGCCGGAACAGCTCAACACCTATTTCGAGGCCAACAAGGCCAAGTTCCAGATTCCCGAGTTCCGTGCCTTCTCCTACGTCATGATCACGGTCGATGACGTCGAGAGCCAGGTCGCGGTCACCTCGGACGCGCTCCGCCAGGAATACGAGGCGCGTTCCGCCGAATTCGGCACGCCCGAGAAGCGTGACGTCGACCAGGCGATGACCGACAGCGAGGACAAGGCCAAGGCAATCATCGCTGCTGTCCAGGGCGGCAAGTCTCTGGAGGACGCGGCCAAGGAAGTGACAGGCAACGCCGACGGCGTGATCAAGCTCGGTCCCGTGACCAAGAAGGACCTGCCGCCCGGCCCGCTGGCTGACGGTATCTTCGGCCTGCCCGAAGGGATTGCGCCGGCACCGATCCAGTCGCCGCTTGGCTGGCACATTGTGAGGATCAACAAGATCGAGGCGGGCAAGTCGGTGCCCTTCGAGGAGGTCAAGGAGAAGCTCGAGAAGGACCTGAAGGCGCAGCAGGCGCCGGACCTTCTCATCAAGCTGGTGACCGACTTCGAGCGCGTGCTGGGCAAGACCCAGTCGATGAAGGCAGCTGCCGAGGATCTCGGCCTCAAGGTCCGGACCTACGAGAACGTCGATGCGCGCGGCCAGGACTCGTCCGGCAAGCAGGTCGTGATCGGCCCCGCGGCCTCCGAACTGGTGCAGGCGGCCTTTTCCACCCGCGAGAGCGCGGAGAGCGAGCTGCTCGAGACGCAGCGCGGCGAGTACTTCATCGTGCACACCGACCGTATAACGCCAGCCCGCACGCCGGCCCTTTCCGAGGTCGAGGCCAAGGTGGTCGAGGCCTGGCAGGCCGAGGAACGCCGCAAGCTGGCTGACGGGAAGGTCAAGGAAGCGGTCGAGAAGGCCAATGCCGGCACCGACTTCGTCACGCTCGCCAAGGAACTTGGGCTGGAGGCCAGGATCGCCAAGCCGGTCACCCGCTTCGAGGCCGATGCTGGTAATTATCTCAGCCAGCCGGTGGTGGTGGAACTGTTCAAGCTGGGGCCCGACAAGACGCAGTCCGTGCGGACGGGGTCGGGCAGCGTGCTGGTGCGCGTGAAGTCCGTCGAGCCGCCGGACCTCACGAAGGACAAGGATCAGCTCGACCGCTTCGGCAAGCAGCTCGACACGATGGTCGCCAACGACCTGATCCTGCAGCTCATCGCGGCGCTCCGCGCCAAGTACGGCGTGACCGTCGACGAAGCCGCCTTCCAGGCGACCTTCGCGACCCAACAATAGAAGAACGACCATGTCGATCTCGCCCGACTTCGACGCCTTCGCGGCGCGCTATGACTCCGGCACGCCGCAGGTCGTCTCGACCAAGCTGGTCGCCGATCTCGAGACGCCCGTCTCGGCCTACCTCAAGCTGGCCGACGGCCGCGCCAACTCCTTCCTGCTGGAGTCGGTCGAAGGCGGTTCGGTGCGCGGCCGCTATTCGATCATCGGCTTCAAGCCCGACGTCGTGTGGCGCTGCCGCAAGGGCCAGGCCGAGATCAACCGCCGCGCCCAGACGGACTCGCAGGCCTTCGAGACTCTCGAGGGCCGGCCGCTCGAGACGCTGCGCTCCCTGATCAAGGAATGCCAGATGGAGCTGCCGGCGGACCTGCCGCCGATGGCGTCGGGCCTGTTCGGCTTCCTGGGCTACGACATGGTCCGCGACATGGAGCGGCTGCCGGACACCAACCCCGATCCGATCGGCCTGCCCGACGCGATCATGGTGCGCCCGAGCCTGATCTGCATCTTCGACCGGCTGGAAGACAATGTGACCCTGGTCACGCCGGTCTGGCCGCAGAAGGACATCAGCGCCCGCGCCGCCTACGAGGCGGCACAGGAGCGGCTGGGCGATGCGGTTTCGGACTTCGAGCGCACCCTTCCCTTCCGCCGCGACAGCGCCGACGACCTCGACGCCCTGCCCGAGCCGCAGGCCAACATGTCGAAGGAAGACTTCAAGGCGATGGTCGAGACGTGCAAGGAGTACATCCGCGCGGGTGATGCCTTTCAGATCGTGCCGTCGCAGCGCTTCTCGCTGCCCTTCAAGCTGCCGCCGCTGTCGCTCTACCGGGCGCTGCGCCGCATCAACCCCTCGCCATTCCTGATCTTCTTCGACTACGGCGACTTCACCATCGTCGGCTCCTCGCCGGAGATTCTCGTCCGGCTGCGCGACGACACCGTCACCATCCGGCCGCTGGCCGGCACACGTCGCCGCGGCGCCACGCCCGAGGAAGACAAGCAGCTCGCTGAGGAGCTGCTGGCCGATCCCAAGGAACGCGCCGAGCATCTGATGCTGGTCGACCTGGCGCGAAACGACGTCGGCCGCGTCTCGAAGATCGGCTCGGTGCGGGTCGTCGAGCAGTTCACCATCGAGAAGTACAGCCACGTCCAGCACATCAGCTCCCATGTCGAGGGCAAGCTTGAGGAAGGGCTGGATGCGATCGACGTGCTGAAGGCGGGCTTCCCCGCCGGCACGCTCTCGGGCGCCCCCAAGGTGCGCGCCATGCAGATCATCGACGAGGTCGAACCGGTCCGGCGCGGCATCTATGCCGGCTGCGCCGGCTACTTCGCGGCCAACGGCACGATGGACACCTGCATCCTGCTGCGCACCGGCCTGGTGAAGGACGGCACGATGTACGTGCAGGCCGGCGTCGGCGTCGTGGCCGATTCCGACCTCGAAGCCGAGTACCAGGAGAGCGTCGCCAAGGCCAAGGCCCTGGTCCGCGCCGCCGACGAAGCCGTCCGCTTCGCCAGCGCCGGCCAATGGAGCGCCGGCAACAAGCGGCGGTAGCGACATATATATCCCGTCGTCTCGACCGAAGCCTCGCATTGCGCGCCCTTCGGCGCTTCGGTCGAGACGACGAGGTTATCGTTCAGCTGCTAAGGCAGCGCGTCCGGCGAGAAACCCGCGGGCGGCGTGAAGCGCGTCTTGAAGGTTCGTGACCAGGCCTCGTTGGCGATGCGCTGGGCGTCGTGCAGGATCTTCTCCTCGTCCATCGTCAGGACGGC
>Ga0182745_1000849_pt1 | contig 31462 bp, 27 predicted proteins | sample eDN3rd30CKraftBY_FD_128523 | JGI IMG/M metagenome (GOLD analysis project Ga0182745, IMG submission 128523) | Enriched backyard soil microbial communities from Emeryville, California, USA - eDNA 3rd pass 30_C Kraft BY (version 2) (version 2) | ecosystem: Environmental > Terrestrial > Soil >... | reverse complement strand
GACGACGATCGAATATTCCATCGCGCCATTTTCTTCGAGCTGGCGGACGATCTGCGCGACGGTCGAGCGCTTCTGGCCGACGGCGACGTAGATGCAATAGAGCTTCTTCGATTCGTCGGTGCCCTTGTTCGCTTCCTTCTGGTTGATGAAGGTGTCGATCGCGACCGCGGTCTTGCCGGTCTGGCGGTCGCCGATGATCAGCTCGCGCTGGCCGCGGCCGACGGGGACGAGCGCGTCGAGCGCCTTGAGGCCGGTCTGGACGGGTTCGTGGACCGAGGTGCGCGGGATGATGCCCGGCGCCTTCACTTCGACGCGCATGCGCTTGTCGGCCTTGATCGGGCCCTTGCCGTCGATCGGGTTGCCGAGGCCATCGACGACGCGGCCGAGCAGGCCCTTGCCGACGGGGACGTCGACGATCGTGCCGGTGCGCTTGACGGTGTCGCCTTCCTTGATCTCCGAGTCCGACCCGAAGATCACGATGCCGACGTTGTCGGCTTCGAGGTTGAGCGCCATGCCCTTCACGCCATTGGCGAATTCGACCATTTCACCGGCCTGGACATTGTCGAGGCCGTGGACGCGGGCGATGCCGTCGCCGACCGACAGCACGGTGCCGATCTCGCTGACCGTGGCGTCGGTTCCGAAATTGGCGATCTGGTCCTTGATGACCTTGCTGATTTCAGCGGCGCGGATTTCCATTATTCAGCCTTTCATCGGGGCATTTGGGCGTACGGGCTTTCAGCCCTTCATCGCCTGGGCGAAACTGTTGAGACGGGTACGGATGCTGCCGTCGATCAGCTGGCTGCCCAGCTGGACGACGAGGCCGCCGAGGATGGCGGGGTCGACGGTCGTGGCGATGCTGACATCGCGGCCGACACGGGTTTTGAGGTTGGCGGCGAGCGCCCCCAGCTGCTCGGCGCTCAGCGGGTGCGCGCTCGTGACCTTCGCGGTCATCTCGCCGCGGTGCGCCGCGACGATCGCGTCGAAAGCGTCGATCATGCCGGTGAGGTCGGCGAGGCGGCGGTTCTCGGCGAGCACGCCGAGGAACTTGGTCGTCAGCGAATCGAGCTTCATCGCCTTCGCGACGGCGGCCACGGCCTTCGCGGCGTCGGTGCGGCTGACGACGGGGCTGGCGACAAGCGCCGCGAGCTCGGGCGAATCGGCGAGCCCCTGGCGCAGCGCGGCGAGGCTGGTCTGGACGCCGTCGGTGGTGTTCGATTCGCGCGCCAGATCGAACAGCGCGCTGGCATAGCGGCCCGCGAGGCCCGCCGTGATGTTGCCCTGAATGCCGCCGGAATTCTCCACGCGCGAAAGTCCTTCTCTAACGATCCCGAGGGGGATGGCTGCGCGGTTTTCACGGCGTCCGAAGATGCCCCCGCTGCACAGTCGCGGCGCGCGTAGCAACGATTTTGCTGCAATGCAAGGCAGGGGGTGGGACTCATCTCGCTATCCTCTCACCGTTCGCGCCCCGCCACCGCGGGGGCAGGCTCCGAGCTTGTCGAAGGGCCGTTCTTTCTTCATTGGTCATCGGAAGGAAGAACGGCGCTTCGACACGATCAGCGCGAACGGAAATTGGGAGAGGAAGCCGATGGGCGAGATGATCCGGATGACGATGGACGACGGCGCGGAGATCGCGGTCTATCACGCTCGGCTCGAGGGCGAACGCCGCGGCGGGCTCGTCCTGATCCAGGAGATTTTCGGGGTTACCGACCATATCCGCGAGCTATGCGACGAATATGCCGCCGATGGCTATGAGGTGCTGTCCCCCGCGCTGTTCGACCGCGAGCATCCGGGGTTCGAGAGCGACTATTCGGGGCCGCAGTTCGAGCGCGCGGTCGAACTGGCGCGGACGCTCCACCCGTTCGAGCAGAGCCTGAAGGATGCGCAGACCTGCATCGACGCGCTCAAGGGCAAAGGTCCCGTCTTCATCACCGGCTATTGCTATGGCGGGTCGGTCGCGTGGCGGATGGCGCAGATCAGCCCCGACCTCGCGGCCGCGTCGGCCTATTACGGCAGCCTGGTGCCGACGCAGTTCGCCGACGAGGCGCCGCAATGCGCGACCATCGCCCACTTCGGCCGCTATGACGCCGGCATTCCGATGGAAGGCGTCGAGGCGCTGATCGCGAAGGATCATCCGACCGCGCAGGTCTTCGTCTATGAGGCGGGGCACGGCTTCAACAGCGATCGCCGCAAGGATTATCACGAGCCGAGCGAGACCCTCGCGAAAGAGCGGACGCTGATGCTGTTCAAGGCGTGCGGGGGATAGGGGGCGAGACCCTTATTCCTTCGCGGCGGCGGACGCCGCCTGCTTCGCCGCCGGGCCGCCGAGCTTCTGGCATTCGTAGACCAGCCGCTCGTTGGGGGTCGGCGGCAGCGCGCTCTTGATCGCTTCCTGCTGGGTGGCGAAGGCGGCGAGCGCTTCGGCGTCGGCGGTGCAGCCCTTGATCGTCGCGCCGGCGCGGATCTCGCGCGCTTTGGCCATCGTCTCGGCGTCGAGCAGATAGCGGTCGACGCGATATTCCTGCCCGGCGGGGTCGATCGACGCGATGGTCACCGTCGCTTCCTCATTGGGAACGAGGATGCGCTGCCAGCGTCCGTCGGAGCCTTGCGCATATTGGGTGCGCTGGTTGACGCAGCCGCCCTTGCCGAGCGTGACCGGCACGTCGTTGGTCGACGACACGGTGATGCGGCTGCGGTTCGGCTGGATCGTGCAGAGGAAGCTGCCCTCGGCGAGTGCCGGCATCGCGGGCGTCGCGGCGGGGTCGGCGGCCTCATCGTCGGCGACGTCGGCGTGCGCGTCGGGGCGGGTCAGGAACAGGATCGCCGCGATCAGGATCAGCGCCGCGCCGCCGCCGCCCGCGATCTTCGCCTGGCGCAGCTTCTGCTGGCTGTAGAAGAGCAGCCCCGCGCCGCCGCCGAGCGCGCCGAGGACGAAGAGCACCCCGGCGAGCGCGATGCGATTCTCGCGCGAGGCCAGCGCGGCGTCGTTCGCGCGCTGCAGCTTCGCTTCGCGTTCGAGCTTCGCCGCCGCGGCCTTGGCGGCATTCGCTTCGGCGGTGGCGCGCGCTTCGGCATCGGTCGCGGCGCGGTCGCGCTCCGACGCTTCGGCGAGCGAGAGGCAGGGGGTACCGACGCTGGTGTAGTCCTGCCGCGCATCGGCGAGGAAGCGCGCGATCTCGCGCACCGAAATCGCGAAGGCGAAGGGCGAATCGCCATCGTCGGCGCGGGTGATGAAGGTGTTGATGCCGACGATGCGCCCGCACTGGTCGACGAGCGGCCCGCCCGAATTGCCGCGCGAGATCTTGGCGGTGTGGACGAGCGTCGCGATACCGTCGACGCTCTGGGTGTTCGATATATTGCCCTCGCTGCGCACCGGGGTACGCGGGGTGATATAGTCGGCGGCGCTGCGCGCGGTCGCGAGGTCGACATTGCCCGGATAGCCCAAGGCGACGACATCGGCGCCCGAATCGAGCGGACCGGTGTAAATGGCGGCCGACGGCACGCGTCCCTCGGTGATCTCGATCAGCGCGAGGTCGCGCTTGGTGTCGATCGCGATCAGCTTGCCGGCATAGCTTTTCTGCCCCTCCGACGGGACGACGCCGAGCGCGACATTCTGCGGATATTTGGCGGCCGATTCGACGACATGCGCGTTGGTCAGGATGCGCGTCGGGGTGAGCGCGATGCCGCTGCCGTGGCCGAAGCCGACGACCTCCCCCTCGACCATCGCGACGGTGACGACGCGGACGACGCTGCGCGAGACCGCGCTGATGTCGTCGGCGGCGCGCGCCGGCAGGGTGAGGGCGAAAAGGGCGAGCAGCAGCGTGATCAGGCGGGTCATGGGGCGACCCTAATCGCTGAGGCGGCGAAGGCAAGCGCGCCCGGGTCGGACCCTAGATATAGGGCCCCCACATCATCATCCAGGCCCCGGCACTGCCGATGAGAATGACGAGGCCGCTGAGTAGCAGAAGCGCTGCGATGCCCGCCTTGGCCCTTGGCGTTCCGCGCGCGCCGACGCGGAGATAGAGCTCTGTCACGGCAAGCGGCAGCAGCGAATTGGCAAAGGCAAGGAAGAGGTCGAAGGGACCGTCCATCGCCAGGCCGATCCCCGCGCCGCCGGTCGCGATGCCCCAGGCCATATAGCCGACGCGCATGAACCACACCGCGCTTGCGGCCGCGAAAAGACGCAGCGCCCAGCGGCGATGCTCGACAAAGCGGCGCGCACGGGCGGTTCGATACGCCATGGCGGCGAAAGCCAGGATAAGGAGGGCGTCGAGCGTGATGCCGAACGCGCCCGTCAGATTGAGCCACGTCCCGCGTCCCCAGGTCAGCCACAAGCCGCCGAGCGACAGCATCAACGCACTGACCAGATAGAGTCGCCCATTCCAGCGGTGAAGGACGGGCCAGCGGCCGCGGATTGCGGGGACGAGCTGGACCAGCCCGCCGAAGGTGATGACGGCCGCCTTCACGACATGCGCGGCGAAGAAGAGATTTCCGCCCGCATCACCCGCGACGAAGCCCTTGATCAGGGGTTTGGTGTTCCATGCAGCGAAATCGCCCGAGAGCGACGAGGGATAGTAGAAGAAGAGGATGAAGGCGGTGAAGAGAAGCTGCCCCGCCGCGATCGAAAGATAGCAGAAGGTCGCGGCGCGGGAGAGCCAGTCGATGCGCCGCGCGGAACGGGCGGGCGCGAACGATGCGTCGACGGTCGCCATGAGCTCTCCTTCGAATCGGCGCAAAGATGTCCGAGATCCATAGGTGAGTCAATGATATAATACAGTAATACACTTAAGCTTGGCGCTTTGAACGCAAGCATCGGGACGCATCGATCGGCGCGGCGTGGCAGAGGGGATCAAGACGAGAAAGGACGACGATATGACCTATGCCATTACCGGCCTCGACCCCGAACCCTTCGCGCCGCTGTTCGCGATGAGCGACGCCGAACTCGCGGCGCGCGGCGCCCGCCGGGTGACGGCGGACGCCGACCACGGCTTCCCGTGCCGCATCAGCCTCGACGATGCGCGCGCGGGCGAGGAGCTGATCTTGCTCCACCATGTCCACCACGATGTGGCGACACCCTATCGCAGCGCCTATGCCATCTATGTGCGGCAGGGCGTCGCGGCGGCGACCTGGCGCGACGCACCGCCGCCGGTGTTCGCGGGCCGTACGCTCGCGCTCCGCGCCTTCGACGGCGAGGGGATGCTGCGAACCGCGCGGCTCGCGGGGCCGGGCGAAGCCGACGGCGCGATCCGCGACCTGTTCGCCGACCCCGCCACTACCTATATCGACGCGCATAACGCCGCCTACGGCTGTTTCGCCGCGCGGATCGAAAGGGACGAGCCATGAGCTTCGCCGCGATGACCGACGATGAGCGCTGGGAGGCGATGCGCCGCCGCGACAAGGCCCATGACGGGCGCTTCATCGTCGGGGTGCTGACCACCGGCATCTATTGCCGGCCGAGTTGCGGCGCGCGTCAGCCCTTGCGGGCGAACGTCCGCTTCTTTGCCGACGGCGCCGGCGCACGCGCGGCAGGGCTGCGCCCATGCAAGCGCTGCCTGCCCGACGACGTCGGGCGCGACGAGGCGGCGGTGCTCGCGGCGATCGCCGCGATCAAGGGAAGCGAGGAACCGCTCGCGCTCGCCGATCTTGCGCAGCGCACCGGCTATTCGCCGACCCATTTCCAGCGCGTCTTCACCCGCCATACCGGCCTGTCGCCCGCCGCCTATGCCCGCGCGCTGCGCGAGGAGCGGGCGCGCGCGGCGCTGAGCGACGCGGAACGGGTGACCGACGCAATCTATGACGCGGGCTTTTCGGGGCCGTCGCGCTTTTACGGACATATGGAGGGACGCATGGGTATGACGGCTTCGGCTTGGGTGAATGGCGGCAAGGGTGCGACGATCCACTGGGCGGTCGTGCCGACGAGCCTCGGCGACATGTTGGTCGCGGCGACCGACAAGGGCGTGTGCCGCCTGTCGTTCGCCGAGGGGCGCGAGGCGCTGGAGAACCGCTTCCCGGCCGCGATGCTGGTCGAGGGTGGCGCCGCGTTCGAGGCGCTGCTGAAGGAAGTCGTCGATGCGGTCGAGACGCCCGCGCAGGGCTTCGACCATATCCCGATCGACGTGAAGGGCACCGCCTTTCAGGAAGCGGTGTGGCGCGAGCTCCGGAAAATTCCCGCGGGCGAGACGCGCAGCTATGCCGACATCGCCGCCGCGGTGGGCAAGCCCAATGCGGTGCGCGCGGCGGGGAGCGCCAATGGCGCGAACAATGTCGCGGTGCTCATCCCGTGCCACCGCGTGGTGCGCAGCGACGGGTCCTTGGGCGGCTATGCCTATGGCCTCGACATCAAGGACGAGTTGCTGCGCCGCGAATCCGCGCCCGCGCAGCGCCGCCTCGGCGAATTCTGAAAAGCGCGCGCGCCGTGCAGGGCAAGGAAGCCGCTTTCGCCATCTGGCGCGCCTTCGCGACGCGCGATGCCGCCGCGATTCGCGCGGTCCTGACCGAGGATGTCGAATGGCGGGCGCCGCCGCGCAACGCGACGGCGATGGCGTTGGGGGTGACCGATCACATGATCGGCCCCGACGCGATCATCCGTTTCATCCTCGAGGATTTTCCGAGGCTGTTTTCCGCTGGCATGCGGGTCGAACCGATTTCGGTGACCGCCGAGGGCGAGCGTGTCGTGTTCGAGCAGCGCCAGAGCGCGACCTTGGCCAACGGGCGTCGCTATGCGATCGATTATGTCTTCATCTTTGAAATGAAAGGGACGCGCGTCCATCGTATCCGCGAGTATATGGATACGCAGGGCGGCCGTGATCAGGTCTTCGGTTCGGCGCCGGCCGGCCAGATCGTCTGAGGCGCAAATGCCATTCACATCGAACCCATGGGAGTTGTCGCATGACTGACAAGATTGCCGAATTCCGCGCGCTGCATGTTCCGGGCGACCCGCTGATCCTCGTCAACATCTGGGACGCGGGAAGCGCGAAGGCGGTCGCCGCGGCGGGCGCGAAGGCGATCGCGACCGGCAGCTTCGGCGTCGCGGGCGCGCAGGGGCGGGCCGACGGCGAGGATTTTCCGATCGAGGATGTGTTCGAGAATCTGGCGCGCATCCTGTCGGTCACCGACCTGCCCGTCACCATCGACATGGAATCGGGATACGGCGCCGATGCCGCGGCGGTCGGCGTCTCGATCGGCCGGGCGCGGGCGGCGGGTGCGGCGGGGATCAACATGGAGGATCGGCTGCCGGGCGCGAACGAGCTGCTTCCTATCGGAGAGGCGGTCGCGCGCTATCGCGCGGCGGCCGACACCGGGCTTTTCGTCAATGCGCGCTGCGACGTGTTCCGCGGGGCCGATGCGGCGAAGGACGGCGAGGCGCTCGTTGCCGCGACGCTCGAACGCGCGCGCGCCTATGCCGACGCCGGGGCGGGCGGGCTGTTCGTGCCCTTCCTCGCCGACGCGAAATGCATTGGCGCGATCTGCGAGGGCTCGCCGCTGCCGGTCAATATCCTGCGCGGCAAGGGCGGCCCGACGCACAGGGAACTCGCTGGATTGGGCGTCGCGCGGATCAGCCACGGGCACCAGCCGTGGGCGGCGGCGATGGCGTGGCTGACCGGGCAGGCGGCGCAGGTGCTGGGCGGGGACGAGCCGGATTATTGAGTAACCCTGATCCGTTTGTCCTGAGGAGCCATTGAGCGAAGTCGAAATGGCGTCTCGAAGGACCCTAGCGCAACGCCGGGCCCTTCGAGACGGGTCTTCGCCAAGCTCAGCCCCTCCTCAGGGCGAACGGAATTCAGTTGGCGGGTTTCGCCTCCGGCCGCGCCACCGCGTACATTTCCTTCGCGATGGTCTTCATCAGCGCCATCCGGTCGTCGCCCTCGCTGTAGAGGTCGAAATGGGTGCGGCCGGGGACGAAGCGGAACGAGGATTTCGCGCCGAGCCCGTCGAGCACCGCTTTCAGCCGGCGCGCCGGCCCGTCGAGATAGAAGGTGTCGGCGTCGCCGACGATCAGGTGGATTTTGCCGTCGAGGTCGGGCTGGAGACGCGTCCAGTCGCGCGCGACGATATGCGCGATGTCGTAAAGGTCGCGCCAATAGCCGGCGACCGCGGGGTCGATTTTGCCGGTCGCGCGGTCGAACAGCGGGCACGGGCGGCCGTCGGGGCAGCGCGGCGAGAAGACCCAGTCGAAGCTCGCGAACTGGCCGCCATAGGCGCCGAGCGCGGCTTCGAGCTGCGCGAACTGCTTCAGCGTCGCGATCACCTTGCCCTTGTCGCGGATCAGCGGGAAATCCTGCCCGTCGGCGCCGGCATAGGCATTGGCGTTCGCGGCATAGATGTCGATATTGGTGAAGTCGTGGAAGTCGCTGGCGTCGGGTGCGGTCGGCCAGGTGCCGCCGAAGACCTTGGGATAGGCGACTTGCAGCCACAGCGTCGACCAGCCGCCCGAACTGTGGCCGTTGAGGAAGCGTCCTGAGGCGCGCGCGTCCATGCGATATTTGGCTTCGAGCGCCGGGATCGCCTCGGTGGTCAGCGCCGCGCCCCACGGGCCGTTGTTCGCCGAATCGGCGAATTCATGCGTGCCGGTCGCGACATGATGGTCGAGGATCACCCAGATCATCGGCGGCATCTCGCCCTTCGCCATCATCGCCGCGACGCCCGCGGCGTTCATCTTCGCGCTGTCGAGGGTGCTGCCGAAGCCGCCGTCCGAATAGGCGGTCGGATAGGTGCCTTTCCCCTCCTTGTAGCCCGGCGGCAACGCGACCCAGCCCTTGATCGAGGTCGCGCGGCCGGAGAAACCGGTCATCAGCTTCGACGGGACGTCGACCGCCTCGACATTCTTCAATCCCGCTTCGACCTCGGCGCGCTTGTCGGCGGGGAGCGATGCGAGCCGCGCATCGAAACCGCGCGCCGGGATTTCGGTGGACAGCGTCAAGGTCGGGACCGGGCCGGGCAGCGCCGCCTCGACCACCGCCGAGACGAGGTCGCCGGGGCCGCGCCCGCCGTAATTATAGTCGTGGTTGCGGTCGAGCACCGCCTGCAGCCGGTAGGTGCCGGGGGCGAGCTTCGACCAGGCGGTCGGGAAGGCGCCGGCTTCCGTCCCGACAAGCGCGGGGGTGCCCGGGGCGAGATGCGCGACCTCGAGCGCGGCGACCGCGGTGCCGGTCGGGTCGAAGGGCGAGGTGTCGACCTCCTCCTGCGGTTTGGCGCCAGGCTCGACCTTTTGCGCGAAGACGAGCAGGCGGCCGCCCGCCTCGTCGCCGAGGTCCTTCGCCGTGACCACCGGCACCGCGAGGGGCGCGGGGTCGGCATGGACGGCGCCCGGCGCGGCGAGCGTCAGGGCGATGGCGGGGACGAGGAGCGAAAGCGCGCGGCGCGATGCGGAACCGATCATGCGACGAGGTCTAACCGCGCCGCACCGCGTGTAAAGGGCGTTGGACGAAAGCCGCGCTACTTCTCGCCTTCGTCGTTCATCTTCTTGAAGATTTCGGCGATCTTGGTGCGCGCCTCGTCGAGCTTGTTGTCATCGATCGCCTTGACCACCGCGAGGAGCAGATTCTCCTCTTTGCCTTCATGCCCCTGGAAGGCGATCGGCGCGATCACCGTGCGCGCGAGATCGCCCTTGCCGTCGTCGAGCAGCTGACGGGTCAGGACCAGGCGATATTGCGGGTCGTAGGAGGCGTCGGGATAGACCTGTTCGAGCGCGGTCAGCGCCGGCTCCGGGATCGCCTCGCCCGCTTCGCGGAAGGAGAGATAATAGCCGATCGCCGGGCGCGGATCGAGCTCGTCGATGTGCCGGGCCTTGATGAAATAGGGCCGCGCCTTGGCATAGGCGCTCTTGTCGGCCTTGCCGCGGCCCATGAAGACATTGGCCTTGAGAAGATTGGCGAGCGACGATTCGGGGTCGAGCTTGAGCGCGCGGTCGGCCGCGGCATCGGCGGCGTCCCAGTTGCGCGCGTCGATCTGCGCTTCGCCGACCCAGAGCTGCGCCGGCAGGCTGTCGGAAAAAGTTGCGTCCTTGCCCGCCACGTCGCTCGCGACGTCGCGCGCCTCCTTGCGGTCGACCCCGCGCTGCGAGCGCATATGGTCGCGGATCAGCGCTTCTTCCGCCGCGCTCAGGCGGCGCATCGTCACCTTGGGCTCGACATAATTGCCCGGCTTGACGTCATAGCCGAGGAAGGGGCCGCGCTTGTAGCGGCGCACCTCCCTTTGCAGCGCATCGAGGTCGCCGAAGACGCGCTTCGCGGCGGTCAGGCTGTCCTCGCCGCTGTTGAGCGCCTTCAGATAGGCGACGAGCTGCCCCTTCCGCTCGGGCGCGAAGTTCAGATAGTGCGAAAGCAGCCAGCCGAAGGTGTAAACCTGATAGCGCTGGATGTCGTTGAGCGTCGCCTTGGTGTCGAACAGGCGGGCGAGCGGGATGTCGGGCAGGGCATCGAGCTGCATGCCGCGCGCCTGCGGGACGTCGCCGACGTGGAAGCTGCCGTCGTCCATGAAACGGATCGTGCTGTAAAGCTCGGCAAAGCCTTCGGTATACCATTGCGGATAGGCGGTGCTGAAGTTCGACAGCATGAAATGGTGCGTATATTCGTGGAGCAGCACCGTCTTGATATCGAGGCGCGGGCCCCGTTCGATGCCCTTGCTCGTCGCGATGCGCTCGCGCGCCGGGACGAAGGCGACCGGATTGCCCGCGCGCCCGATATAGAAGCCCGCGATGCCCGATCCCGACGCGTGGGCGAAGACCGCGATATTGTCGGTGTCGCCGGTGCGATAGACCTTGACCCGGTTCGCCGCGCCGACCTCGGGCCCCGGGACCGGCATGCCCTGGAGCGTGCGCAGCGCATTGTCGAAGCGTTCGAGCAAGGTCGCGAACTTCTCGGCATCGCCCTGGTCGCTTTCCGAATAGACGACGAAGTGCGAGGTCTGCGCTTCCCACCATTCGGCGCGCGCCGCCGGGCTGGCGAGCATCGCCAGCATCGCTGCCATTGCGCCCAGAAGCCGCGCGGCTCCCCGCTTCCATGCCGTCCCCGTCACCGTCCATATCCCCCTTGGCTGTTCCTCTGCGGCGCAGCATAGCGGGCGCCGCCGCGCCTTCAAGTCTTTGGGTTCAAACGAAGCTGTAGGGATCGACGTCGATCGCGAGCCGTGCCTTCGCCGGCCAGTCGATGCGCCCGATCCAGTCGCGGATCGCGCCCTGCAGATCGAAGCTGCGCGGGGCGTGGAGGAGGAGGCGGAAGCGATGGCGCCCGCGCAGCATCGCGAGCGGGGCGGGGGCGGGGCCATAGATGGCGAGGCCGTCGGCGACGGGCGCCTTCTGTCCCAGCCGCTGCGCGACGCCGCGCGCGACCTCGATATCCTCCGAGGAGATGACGAGTGCGGCGAAGCGGCCATAGGGCGGCGCTCCGGCCTGCCGCCGCGCCGCCGCCTCGGCGGCGTAGAAGCCTTCGCGGTCGTTCGCGACGAGCGCAGCCATGACGGGGGCGTCGGGGACGCGCGTCTGGATCAGCACCTCGCCCGGCTTGACCCCGCGCCCGGCGCGCCCCGCGACCTGCGCGATCTGCTGAAAAGTGCGCTCCGACGCGCGCAGATCGCCGCCGTCGAGCCCGAGGTCGGCGTCGACCACGCCGACGAGGGTGAGGTTGGGGAAATGATATCCCTTGGTGACGAGCTGGGTGCCGATGATGATGTCGACGAGCCCGCCCTCGACATTGTCGACGAATTCGGCGGCCTTGGCGGGCGACCAGAGCGTGTCGGAGGTGACGATGGCGGTTCGCGCCTCGGGAAAGCGTGAGCTCACCTCGTCGGCGACGCGCTCGACCCCGGGGCCGCAGGCGACGAGGCTGTCCTCGTCCTCGCATTCGGGGCAGAGCCGCGGCGGCGGCATGACATGGCCGCAATGGTGGCAGGCGAGGCGGTGGACGAGCCGGTGCTCGACCATCCAGGCGGTGCAGTTCGGGCACTGGATGCGGTGTCCGCAGGTGCGGCAAAGGGTCAGCGGCGCGAAGCCGCGGCGATTGAGGAAGAGGAGGCTCTGCTCGCCCTTGCCGAGCCGATCGGCGAGCGCGTCGACCAGCGGCGGCGCGAGCCAGTGGCCGCGATCGGGCGGGTCCTGCCGCATGTCGATCGCCGCGAGGTCGGGCAAGGTCGCGCCGCCGTAGCGGGCTGGGAGGATGATGTGGCGGTAGCGCCCCGCCTCGACCATCGCGAGGCTTTCGAGCGCCGGGGTCGCGCTCGCGAGGATCACCGGCAGTCCCTCGAAATGCCCGCGCATCACCGCGACGTCGCGTGCGTGATAATGGACGCCGTCCTCCTGCTTGAAGCTCGTCTCGTGCGCTTCGTCGACGACGATGACGCCAAGATTGCCATAGGGCAGGAACAGCGCCGAGCGCGCCCCGACGACGATCTTCGCATCCCCGCTGGCGATCGCGTGCCAGGCGCGGCGGCGCTCGGTGGAGCGCAGCCCCGAATGCCACGCGACGGGTTCGCAGCCGAAGCGTGCCGCGAAGCGCGTCAGCATCGGCTCGGTCAGCGCGATCTCGGGAAGCAGGACGAGCGCCTGCTGGCCCGCTTCGATCGCGGCGGCGATCGCCTCCATATAGACTTCGGTCTTGCCCGATCCGGTGACGCCGTCGAGGAGCAGCGTCTCGAACCGCGCGGCGGCGACGGCGCCGCGAAGCTCGCTCGCCGCCGCCGCCTGTTCGTCGGACAGGTCGGGCGGCGCGAAGGCTGGATCGGGTTCGGTGTAGGGCGCGTCGGCCGACACGCTCACCGCCTCGAGCGCCCCCGCCTGGACGAGCCCGCGGATCACGGCGTCGCTGACCTCGGCGAGCGCGGCGAGCTCGCGCACCATGCCCTGCCGGCCGCCGATCTTTTCGAGTGCCACCGTGCGCTGCGGCGTCATCCGCGCGGGACGTTCGCCGGTCGCGCGATATTCGACGATCGGGCGGCGGGCGTCGGCGAAGGCGGCGCCGGGCAGCACCATGCGCAGCACCGCGCCCGGCGGCGCGAGATAATAGTCGCTCGTCCATTCGACGAGGCGGCGCAGCGGCGCGGGCACGGGCGGCACCGGCACGACCTCGTAGAGGTTGCGGAGGCGATTGTCGCCGACAGCTTCGGGGGCGCCGAAGCTCGCATCCTCCCACACCACACCGCCCATCCGCCGCGGCCCGAGCGGCGCGACGACGACGCTGCCGAGCGGCGCTTCGCTTTCGCGCGGGACGCGATAGTCGAGCGGGCCGAGAGCGGCGGTCAGGAGAAGGACGCGGGCGCGGGTCATGGGGCTGGGCAGGATATAGGGCGCTGCCGGAAATAGGAAAGCGACGGTTTGGAGAGTCGTCGCCCCCGCGAAGGCGGGGGCCGTTGTCGGCGTAGCGCGAGGCCGCCAGCGGCCCCCGCCTTCGCGGGGGCGACGGTCAGCTTGCCGCCAGCGCCGCCGTCTTTATCGCCCGCCTCGCCGGTTTCGGGCGGCGGAACCAGAAGGTCCAGACCGCGAAGCTGCCGAGCATGGTCAGCGACAGGCCCGAGATCGTCAGCACGAGCCGCCAGCCGAGCCCGCCGACCTTGCCCGCGTGGAGCGGATAGGCCTTGTTGAACGCCTGCGCGCCCGGCGCCATCGCCAGCGCGTCGCGCGCGCCGAGGACGCGGCCGGTGCCGGCATCGAACCACAGGGTCGTACGGCCGTTGGGCAGCCATTCGGCCTGCTGGCGCATGCGAAGGCTGATCGGCTCGCCGGGCTTGCGCGGCAGGCTGAGGATGCGGAATTCGGCGCCCGGAAAGCGCCGCCGCGCCTCGGCGAGCATCGCGGCATAATCGGGCTTCGCGGCGAGCGGCCCGCTTTCATATTTCGGCGGCTCCATCGACTTCACGGTTTCGGCGACCGATCCGAAGGGCGCGACCATCGCCATCGCGAAGGGGCGGAAGATCATCATCGTGCCGGTGACGAGCGACAGGAGGAGCAGCGGCGCGACGATGACGCCCAGGTCGCGGTGGTGGGTGACGATCGCAGGGCGGCTCATCCGCTTCGGCCACAGGCGGAGGCGGAAGGTCTTGCGGGTGCGCCACCACAGGATCACGCCCGAGATCACGAAGAAGAGGCCGCACAATCCCGCGGCGCCGATCACCCATTCGCCGCTGTCGCCCGCGAAGAGATGGTGGTGGAAATCGAAGATCCAGAGCTCGGGCCGCTCCCACTGGCTCGCCCAGCGCGCCATGACCTGGCCCGACTGATCGGCGTAGAAGCCGGCGCCTTCGCCGATCTTGAAGCGGCCCTGATGCAGCCCGAAGCCGTCGCGGGCATAGACGATGCCCTGCGGGCCGCCCGGCAGCGCCATGATCGCCTCGGTTGCGGCGGTGACGCTCGCAAGGTCGGTGCGCAGCGGATCGCCCGCGTGGGCGATGCCGATCCACGCATCCTTGTGGAGCAGGATCGTGCCCGACAGGCCGAGCAGCGCCAGCACGAGGCCGATCAGGCCCCCGGTCCAGCGATGCAGCGTGTCGAGCAGTTTCACGGGGCTAGAACCGGTAATCCCAGCCGAGCGTGAAGGTGCGCCCGCGTCCGGCGAAGTTGAAGAAGTTGTCGGTCGGGCGCTGGGTGTCGCTCGCGTAGCTGATATATTGCTCGTCGAACAGATTCTGCACCGCGAGGCTGATGCCGCCGAGGCTGGTCTGATAGCGGACGAAAGCGTCGGTCAGCGTATAGCCTTCGAAATCGTTGCGCGGGTCGCGGCCCGGCCCGCGGAAGCTGCGCGACAGATAGAATTGCGTCTGCACGCGCGCCGACAGCGGGCCGTTCGCATAGGCGGCGGCGAGGTTGAGCCGGTCGGGCGAGATGTTCGCGCCGTCTAGGTCGGTATCGACCGCGCCGTCCTGATCCTCGTCGAAACGGCCGTCGATATGGGCATAGCCCGCCGAGACGGTCAGCCCGTCGATCGGCAGCTTGACCGCGAGATTGACCTCCAGCCCCTCGATCTCGACGCGCTGGCGCACGACGTCGAAAATGCCGTCGGGCCGCGCGATCAGCAGCTGTCCCTTGGTGCTCGTCGACCAGAAATAGGTCGCGCTGGCGTTGAGCGGCCCGCGCTTCACCTCGACCCCGATCTCGCGGTTGTTCGAGACGATCGGCGCGATGTCGAGATAATTGTCGATATCGACCCCCGCGACCTTCACGGCGCGGGTGATACGGCCGATGTCGGGCACCGTATAGCCCTCGGCATAGCTCGCATAGGCGCGGATGCCGGGGGCCGGCTCGACGATGACGCCGCCGTTGAGCAGCACGTCGTCGAAGCTGGGGCTGCCGCCCGCGACATCGACGCCGCCAAAGGTCGCCTCGTCGCTGCCGTCATAGGTGTTGGCGGCCAGCGTGTGATAATCGGCGATTTTGATCTTCACATTCTCGTAGCGCGCGCCGCCCGCGAGGCGGACGAGGCCGTCCGCGAGCTTGAGATTGGCCTGACCGAAGGGGGCGAAGCTGCGGAAGTCGCTCGGCGGCACCCACGCGCGATCGGTCGCGATCAGCCGTTGCTCGGTCGTGTCCCACAGCGCGTCGAAGCCGGCGATCAAGGTCAGTGCCTCGAAGCCGGGAACCGCGCGCTCATAGCTCAGCTTGCCGCCGATCTTGCGGCTGCGGTTCTGCGACTGGTCGAACAAGGTGCCGACCGGCGCGATCGCGGGGTCCTGGAAGCTCGCGATCGGATTGGGCTCGCCGCCGAAGGTGTCGCGGCTGCGGTTCCAGAAGATCTGGCTGACGAAATTGCCGCCGCCAAGGTCGGTGTCGGTCAGCGACAGCGCGACGCTTTCGGTGCGGTTGGTCGCGGGCACGCCGGGCGGCACGCCGGGCTCGGCGCTCGTCGGCAGTCCGCCGATCTTGTCGCCCGCGACCGGGGCATAGTCGCCGTCGCCCTCGAGCTCGAAGCGGCTCGCGATCAGGTCGAGCCGCATCGCGTCGGTCACCGCGTAGCCGAACCGGCCGAAGAACGAGAGCGCCTTCGAATCCATCGTCTCGCCCTGCGTCAGGTTGATGCCCGCCGGGCGGCCCTCGCCGTCGCGGAACAGGCCGCGCAGCTCATAGGCGGCGCCGACCGAGGCGTCGAAGCGCCCCGCCTTGTACTGGACGAGGCCCGCGGCCTTGCCGCCCATGCCGGCGTCCGAAAATTCATTGTCGGCCGTCGCCTGCAGCAGCGCGCGGCCGGTGACGCCCTCCTGGGTCGGAGCGCCGACGGTGACCTGGTTGACGATGCCGCCAGTGCCGCCGATCCCCTGCAGCGCGTTCGATCCGAAAATGACCTCGACCCGGTCGATGAAGAAGCCGTCGATGGTGAAGCCATCGCGGCTGCCGTCGCGCATCGGGGTCGATTGCGGAATTCCGTTGATCGCATAGAGCGGCGCGCGCCCGCGCAGCGTCTCGCCCGCCCCCGACAATTTCTGCCGCGTCGGCGAGAAACTGGGGGTCAGCGTCGCGACGGCGTCGGTGACCGATCCCGAAATGGCGACCTGCTGGTCGAGCGCCTCCTTGCCGATCACGTCGATCGTCAGCGGCAGCGCATTGGGCGGCAGGATCGAACGCGTCGCGGTGACGACGATGCTGTCCGCCTCGCTGCCGGCGGCGGCGTCCTGCGCGAAAGCGGGCGAGGACAACGCGGTGCAGGCAAGCGCGGCGGCGACCAATTTGCGATTCATTCTCATCTCCTGTTCCGGAGCGGCCGCTAATGCGAGCGATTTGCAGATGCAAGGTTTTTCGGCCTGCCCTTTTGAAGGGGTCGACTGCTAGTGATCGGTGGCGGTCCTTTGTTCGAAAGCGTGTGTTGGAACGAGATTCGCGCAGAGGCGCAGAGAGCGCGGAGGCGATAGGCCTCTCCACTCTGCCTTCTCTGCGCCTCTGCGCGCATTTTCTTACTCGCCGACGGACCGTTCGTTCACGACCGAACCCGGTTGCTCGCAACCCCTTTGTTGCTCCGCTAAGCTGACGTAGAGAGATCGGTAATGGGGGTATTGGCATGAGCACACGATATGAACCAATCGCCAAAGAGAGATTCACTGTAGAGTCAACACTGCGGGGCGAGGTGATAAGGATCAAAGCTCCTCGCCAAGTGTTTGCTATGCTTTTCCTGCCATTCTGGCTCGTTCTATGGACGCTGGGCGGCGGAATGGCGATCTATGCGCTGTTTACACAGTTCCAGGTCTTTATCTTATTCTGGCTCTGTGGATGGGCCGCTGGCTGGATTTTCGCGGCAGGAACGCTCCTGTGGATGTTTGCGGGATCGGAAACCCTCAGCGTAGTCGGATCGGACGTCGAAGTTGCTCATCGGGCTTTGGGCTTCTCTCGGCGTTGGCTCTATCAAGGATCAGCTATCAAGGATCTCTCGGTCGCGATCCGGTCTGATTCGCCCTTTCAGTTTAGGTGGCAGGTTCCTTTCATCCGGACTGCGCGAACCGGCTCCGTCAAATTTAATTATGGTCCTCGAACGATCTTTGTGGCTCCCGGTCTCGATGAGGCCGAGGCTCAAATGATTGTAGAACGCTTGGCGCAGAGGCTTCCAGCCACGGTCCGAGGTCGCTGAACCTCCGGCTTTCGGTCGCCGCTCCCGAACGCTTCCGTCCGCTCCCCACCCCGATGCCGGCGCCGCCTCGGCGGAAAGGGTGACGCCGGCCATCAAACCGCGCTATCAGCCTTGGCATGCGGGAAAAGGAATTGCGGTTCGCCCTGATTTGCTACGGCGGCATCAGCCTCGCCGTTTACATGCACGGCATCACCAAGGAAGTGTGGCGGCTCGCCGCGGCGTCGCGCGCCTTTCACGACGGCGAGGCGATCGCGGGGTCGGGGGGCGTCTATCGCGACCTGCTCGCCGACCTTTTGGCAGGCAGCAACGTCCGGCTCCGCGTGCTCGCCGACATCGTCGCGGGGGCGAGCGCGGGCGGGATCAACGGCATTTTCCTTGCGCGCGCGCTCGCGACCGGCCAGTCGCTCGATCCGCTCACCGAATTGTGGCTGACCGACGCCGACGTCGACCGGCTGATCGACCCCGACGCGCGGCCGCTGTCGGCGGCGACCAAATTCTGGGCGGTGCCGATCGCCGGCTGGGCGATGAAGCGGCGCGGCAACGTCATCGACCGCACCGTCGGCGGCGCGGCGCAGGAGGAGGTGCGCGCCAAGCTGTCGCGCTTCGTGCGCGCGCGCTGGTTCGAACCGCCCTTCGACGGCGCGACCTTCTCGAACCTCATCCTCGATGCCTTCGACGCGATGGACGGCGGGCCGCGCGGGCCGGCGCTGGTCCCGGCGGGGCAGCCCGTCGACCTGTTCGTCTCGGTGACCGACTTCGCGGGACACAGTATGCCGCTCGCGCTCAACAGCCCGCCGCGCGTCACCGAGCAGGAACATCGGCTGGTCATCCATTTCCGGCACGACGGCCGCGCGGGCAAACGGCTCGACGATGTTCCCGGCCTCGCCGCCGCGGCGCGCGCGACCGCGAGCTTTCCCGGCGCCTTTCCCCCCTTCACGCTGCGCGAGATCGACGCGGTTCTGGCAAAGCGGGGCATCGACTGGCCCCACCGCGCCGATTTCATCCGCGTCCAACTGCCGCAAAGCGAAGAGGCCGACCCCGCCGACCGGGTGCTGATCGACGGATCGGTACTCGCCAACGCGCCCTTCCGCCCCGCGATCGCCGCGCTCAAGCAGCGCCCGGCGCGGCGCGAGATCGACCGGCGCTTCGTCTATATCGACCCCAAGCCCGATTATCGCTCGATCAGCTTCAACCGCCACGGCGAGCCCGTCGAGGGCGAGGAGAAAAGGCTGCCGGGTTTCCTGACCACCATCCTCGGCGCGCTCTCCGAAATCCCACGCGAACAGCCGATCCGCGACAATGTCGAGGCGATCGAGGCGATGTCGCGGCGCATCCGCCGGATGCAGCATATCGTCGACGCGATGAAGGTCGAGGTCGAGGAACAGGTCGCGGCGCTGTTCGGCACCACCTTTTTCCTCGGCACGCCGACCCCGGCGCGGCTCGATCGCTGGCGTTCCAAGGCGCAGACCGAGGCGGCGTCGCGCGCGGGCTTCGCCTATGCGCCCTATGGGCACCTCAAGCTGTCGGCGATCGTCGAGGAACTCGCCCGGCTGATCGACCGGCTGGCACCCGCCGAGGGCGCGGTGCACCGCGCCAACCGCCGCCAGGCGCTGTGGGACGAGGTGCGCGCGCGCGGACTCGACCGCATTTCGGGCAAGAAGGGCGCGGGGGCGAGTCGCGACGCGATCGACTTCTTCCGCACCCACGACCTCGGCTTTCGCATCCGCCGCCTGCGCTTCCTCGCGCGCGAACTCGACGCCGCGGTCGAGGCGAAGCGCGACGAGCGCGACCCGGCGTGCGAGACGATGCGCGAGGCGATCTTCGCCGCGCTCGGCCTCTATCTCGAGCGCGAGGCCGACAGCTGGCTCGGCGAGCTCGACATTCCCGCCGACGCGGGGCTCGGCGCGTGGATCGACGCGATCGCGGAGCGGCGCGACCTGACCGCGGTCGACAGCGAGGCCGACGTGCTGCTCGCCGCGGCGCTCGGCGCGCTGCCGAAGGACGACCGGCGCACGATGCTGCTCGCGTACCTCGGCTATCCCTTCTACGATATCGCGACCTTGCCGCTGCTGCAGGGCGAGGGGTTCGACGAGTTCGATCCGGTCAAGATCGACCGCATCTCGCCCTCCGACGCGACCGCGATCCGCACCGGCGGCGCCGCCGCGATGCTCAAGGGGATCGAGTTCAACAGCTTTGGCGCCTTCTTCAGCCGCGCCTACCGCGAGAATGACTATCTGTGGGGCCGGCTTCACGGCGCCGACCGGCTGATCGACATCGTGGCGTCGAGCGTGACCGGCGACGGCGCGCTGACCGCCGACGCGCTCGCGACGCTCAAGCGGCGAGCGTTCCATGCGATACTGGACGAGGAGGAGGGGCGGCTGCCGAAGGTCAAGGCACTGATCGCGGAGATCAGGGGGGAGGTAGGCTAAATCTCTCGTCGCCCCCGCGAAGGCGGGGGCCGCCGTCGGCTTTGCCCTTCGTCGCTGCGCAAACCTCCAGCGGCCCCCGCCTTCGCGGGGGCGACGGTTAATCCGTCAGATCGTCCCACATGTCCTTGATGCGGCCGAAGAAGCCCTGGCTCGCGGGACATTCCTCGCCGGTCTCGGTCTCGCGGAACTCGGCGAGCAGTTCCTTCTGCCTGGCGCTGAGCTTGGTCGGCGTCTCGACGTCGATCTGGACGACGAGGTCGCCGTGGCCGCGGCCGTTGAGCACCGGCATGCCGGCGCCGCGCTGGCGCAATTGCTTGCCCGACTGGATGCCGGCGGGGATGCGGATGTCGTGCTTGGCGCCGTCGAGGCCCGGAATGCTGATCTCGCCGCCGAGCGCCGCGGTGGTGAAGCTGATCGGGGCGCGCGTGAACAGCGTCGTACCCTCGCGTTCGAAGACTCGGTGCCGCGCCATGTGGAGGAAGATGTAGAGGTCGCCCGGCGCCGCGCCGCGCGCGCCGCTCTCGCCCTCGCCCGACAGGCGGATGCGCGTGCCCTCGTCGACCCCGGGCGGGATGGTGACGGTCAGCGTCTTGCGCCGGTCGACGCGGCCCTCGCCGTGGCAGGTGCCGCACGGGTCGGCGATGACCTCGCCCGCGCCCTGGCAGGCGGGACAGGTGCGCTCGACCATGAAGAAACCCTGCTGCGCGCGCACCTTGCCGTGGCCGCCGCAGGTTCCGCAGCGATGGGTGGTCGTGCCCGGCTTGGCGCCCGATCCCTCGCACGCGTCGCAGCGCGCGGCGACATCGACCTGGATCTCGCGGCTACAGCCGGTGAAGGCGTCCTCGAGCCGGATTTCCATGTCGTAGCGCAGGTCGGCGCCGCGCGCGGGGCCGCGCTGCTGCTGCCGCCCGCCGAACGCCGAACCGAAGATCGATTCGAAAATATCGCCGATATCGCCGAAATCGGCGTTGCCGCCGCCGCCGAAGCCGTTCGAGGCGCCGCGCACGCCTTCCTTGCCGAAGCGGTCGTAGAGCGCGCGCTTCTGCGGGTCCTTCAGGCAGTCATAGGCTTCGTTGATCGCCTTGAACCGCGCCTCGCTGTCGCCGCACCCCGGATTCTTGTCGGGGTGATGTTGCATCGCCAGCTTGCGATAGGCCGCCTTCAGCACCTTGTCGTCGGCGGTGCGTTCGACTTCCAGCAGTTCGTAATAATCGATGTCGAGCGACATGATGCCCCTAACCTCGCTTCCCATTTCCGCTCGCCCTGAGCCTGTCGAAGGGCCGTTCTTTCCCGAAGAAAGAAGGACGGTGCTTCGACGAGCTCAGCACGAGCGGCATAGGGATGAGAGCCTTACTTCTTGTCGTCTTCGACTTCCGAGAATTCGGCGTCGACGACATCCTCGTCGGCCTTGCTCTCGCCGGCATCGGCGTCGGCGCCGGGCGACGCCGCGGCCTGCTGCTCCTTCTCGTAGATCGCCTGGCCGAGCTTCATCGCGACCTGCGCCAGCGCTTGGCTCTTTTCGGTCATCGCCGCCGGATCGCCGCCTTCGACCGCGGTCTTGGCCTCGGCAACCGCCGCTTCGATCTCGCCCTTCAGCCCCGCGTCGACCTTGTCGCCATGCTCTTCGAGCTGGCGCTCGGTCGAATGGATCAGGCTTTCGGCGTTGTTCTTCGCCTCGGCCGCCTCGCGGCGAGTCTTGTCCTCTTCGGCGAACTGCTCGGCGTCCTTGACCATCTGGTCGATGTCGGCGTCGCTAAGGCCGCCCGAGGCCTGGATCTTGATCTGCTGCTCTTTGCCGGTGCCCTTGTCCTTGGCGTGGACCGACACGATGCCGTTGGCGTCGATGTCGAAGGTCACCTCGATCTGCGGCACGCCGCGCGGCGCCGGCGGGATGCCGACGAGGTCGAACTGGCCGAGCGCCTTGTTGTCCGCCGCCATTTCGCGCTCGCCCTGGAAGACGCGGATCGTCACCGCCGACTGGTTGTCGTCGGCGGTCGAGTAGACCTGCGACTTCTTGGTCGGGATCGTCGTGTTGCGGTCGATCATGCGCGTGAACACGCCGCCCAGCGTCTCGATGCCGAGGCTCAGCGGGGTCACGTCGAGCAGCAGCACGTCCTTGACGTCGCCCTGCAGCACGCCTGCCTGGATCGCGGCGCCGATCGCGACGACTTCGTCGGGGTTCACGCCGGTGTGCGGTTCCTTGCCGAAGAAGTCCTTCACGACCTCGCGCACGCGCGGCATGCGCGTCATGCCGCCGACGAGCACGACCTCGTCGATGTCGCTCGCGCTGACGCCGGCGTCCTTGATCGCCTTCTTGCACGGTTCGAGGGTCCGCTTGATCAGGTCCTCGACCAGTTTCTCGAGGTCGGCGCGGGTGATCGTCTTGACGAGGTGCTTCGGCCCGTTGGCGTCGGCGGTGATGAAGGGCAGGTTGACCTCGGTCGACTGCGCGGTCGACAGTTCGATCTTCGCCTTTTCGGCGGCTTCCTTCAGCCGCTGCAGCGCCAGCTTGTCGCCGCGCAGGTCGATGCCTTCGTCCTTCTTGAAGCCGTCGGCGAGATATTCGACGATCTTGCTGTCGAAATCCTCACCGCCGAGGAAGGTGTCGCCGTTGGTCGACTTCACCTCGAACACGCCGTCGCCGACTTCGAGCACCGAGATGTCGAAGGTGCCGCCGCCGAGGTCGTAGACCGCGATCGTCTTGTTCTCCGACTTGTCGAGGCCATAGGCAAGCGCGGCCGCGGTCGGCTCGTTGATGATGCGCAGCACTTCGAGGCCCGCGATCTTGCCGGCGTCTTTGGTCGCCTGGCGCTGGGCGTCGTTGAAATAGGCGGGAACGGTGATCACCGCCTGCTCGACCTTCTCGCCCAGATAGGCTTCGGCGGTTTCCTTCATCTTCTGAAGGATGAAGGCCGAGATCTGCGACGGCGAATAATCCTCGCCGCCCGCCTTGACCCAGGCGTCGCCGTTGGCGCCCTTGACGATGGTGTAGGGGACGAGTTCCATGTCCTTCTTGGTCATGGGGTCGTCGAAGCGGCGGCCGATCAGGCGCTTCACCGCGAATACGGTATTTTCGGGATTGGTGACGGCCTGGCGCTTCGCCGGCTGGCCGATCAGCCGTTCGCCGTCCTTGGCGAAGGCGACGATCGACGGCGTCGTGCGCGCGCCTTCCACATTGTCGATAACCTTGGGCTTGCCGCCTTCCATCACCGCGACGCAGCTGTTGGTGGTGCCGAGGTCGATCCCGATCACTTTGGCCATAATGTACACGTCCTTGTTGCTTTTGCGGCGCCCTGAAAAGGCACGCCCATCGTTGATCCCTTCACGGGTTTCTGGGCGCGATATAGGTGCGCTAATCCTTGGCACAAGGGCTTTGAGGGCTTATCGGTGACCCGTAATTCACAGCCCTTGCCCGGAGTCCAGCGATGAAGACCTTTGCAATTACCGCCCTCGCCGCCGCCGCGCTGACCCTGTCCGGGTGCGGCGACAATCTGGGCCAGGGGCCGGTGCTGCACGTCGCGAGCGGCTATATCGAAATGGGCGCGACCCCCGACCGCCCCGCCGCGGGCTATTTCACCATCGAGGGCGGGCCGCGCGACGTCGCGCTGATGGCGGTCAGCTCCGACCTCGCCCAGCGCGTCGAGATGCACGAAAGCGTCAAGGAAAACGGCGTCGTGTCGATGAAGCCGCTCCTTAGCGCGCCGGTTCCCGCGAAGGGCAAGCTCGAATTCAAGCCGGGCGGCAAGCATCTGATGATCTGGAACATCAACGGCGCCGCGGTGCGTGCGGGCAAGCTGCCGATGATCTTCGTCTTCTCGAACAACAACAACGAACGCATCCTGTTCGACCTGACGATCCGGCAGGCGCCGGGGGCGGCCGGCGCGAGCGGCGCTGCGATGGATCATGGCGCGATGGACATGGGCGGCGCCGGCAAAGCCGCGGACAAGGGCGCCGACAAGGGCGCGGCGGACGCGGCGAAGAAATAAGCGCGCGTGCCGCGCCCGTCGCGCGCCCTGACGGCCGGCGAGATCGCGCTCGCCCGCAGCGTGTTCGGCGCAGCGATCGACTATGCGCGGGTGCGCGTGTGCCATCACAAATGGGCCTTCTTCCAACCCCGGCGCGTGGTGATGGCGCCGATGGGTGCGCTCCATTTTCACCCGCATGGCGACCTCTATGCCGAGGATTTCAGTGCCGCCTCGCAAGCGCTCCAGGGCCTGTTCATCCACGAGATGACGCACGTCTGGCAGGCGCAGACGCGCGGGCGCTGGTATCTGGTGCTGATGCGCCACCCCTTCGCGACCTATAGCTACAGCCTCAAACCCGGCTGGCCGCTCCATCGTTACGGCCTCGAGCAGCAGGCCGAGATCGTGCGGCACTACTGGCTGCTGACCCAGGGCGTGACGATCGGCGGCGCGCTGGGGGTGGAGGCGTATCGCGCGGTGCTGCCGTTTGTGCCCGCGACCTGAAAACCACTAGCCAAGCCCCCGGCGTTCATTCTATGTTCCGCGCATGGATATGGTCTCGCTGCTCGTCGCCCTTGTCGCTCTCGCCATCGGCGCGCTGATCGGCTGGCTGTTCGCGGGACGGCAGGCGGGCGGGCTCAAGGCCGAACGCGACGGGCTCGCCGAGCGGTTCAAGGCGGCGGTGACCGACCTCGCGGTCGAGGCCGAGGCGCGCAAGGCGGCCGATCTGCAGCTTTCGGCGCTGCTCGCCGAGCAGAAGGCGCGCGATGCCGCGCACGACGCGCAGATCGCACAGCTCAGGGACGCGCAGGCGGCGCTGACCGCGCAGTTCCGCGAGGTCGGGCAGGCGATGCTCGGCGAGGCGCAGAAGGCCTTTCTCGAACGCGCCGACCAGCGCTTCCGGCAGAGCGAGGAAAGCGCGGGGCAGTCGCTGAAGTCGCTGCTCCAGCCGGTGCACGAGCGGCTCGCCCGATATGAGGAGGCGGTGGGCAAGGTCGAGGCCGAGCGGCGCGACGCGTTCGGGCTGCTCCATGGCCAGATCGCGGCGATGCGCGAGGGCACCGAACGCGTGTCGAGCGAAGCCGCGAAGCTCGTCAACGCGCTCCGCAACGCCCCCAAGGCGCGCGGGCGCTGGGGCGAACAGCAGCTTCGCAACGTGCTCGAAAGCTGCGGGCTTAGCGAACATGCCGATTTCCAGACCGAGGTGAGCGTTGCGGACGGCGACGGCGGGCGGCTGCGCCCCGACGTCGTCGTCAAGGTGCCGGGCGGGCAGAGCCTCGTCATCGACGCCAAAGTGTCGCTCAATGCCTATCAGGACGCCTTCGGCGCGGTCGACGAGGGCGAGAAGGCGGCGCATCTCGCGGCGCACGCCGCGGCGATGAAGGCGCATGTGAACACGCTCGGCGCCAAAGCCTATTGGAACCAGTTCGACGACACGCCCGATTATGTCGTGATGTTCGTCCCCGGCGAGCATTTTCTCGCCGCGGCGCTCGACCATGACGCCGACCTCTGGGACTATGCGTTCGAGCGCAAGGTACTGCTCGCGACCCCGACCAATCTGATCGCGATCGCGCGCACCGTCGCGGCGGTGTGGCGGCAGGAAAAGCTCGCGGGGCAGGCGCGCGAGATCGCAGCGCTCGGCAAGGAGCTCTATGCGCGAATGAGCGTGATGGGCACGCATATCGCGCGGGTGGGGAAGAATCTCGACCAGGCGACCGGCGCCTACAACGCCTTCGTCGGCAGCTTCGAATCGCAGGTGCTGACGCAGGCGAAGCGGTTCGAGGCGCTCGATGTCGAGACCGGCGGCAAGGAGATCCCTACGCTGCCGGTTGCCGAACAGGCCGCCCGCCCGCTCGCCAAGCTCGCGGCGGCACCGAGCGCGGTCAACGATGGGGAATGACCCGTCGCCCCTGTCTTCGCAGGGATGAGGGTCCTAGATCGCCCGTTTCAGCACCGCCGTCTGCCCATCCGCGCCGGTCAGCACCAGCGTGCCGTCGGACGGGAAGTCGAGCCGCACCGGCGCCCGCATCAGCGTGAAGAAGGCGCCTTCCTGCCTCATCCCCGCGCCGGGGCACGCCATTTCGGTCGCCATCAGCGGGCCCGCGCGCAGTGTCCTGCCGTCGCTGGTATAGGTCCCCGAAAAGCGGTTGCAGCCCGCGCTGCCGCTCAGTTTCTTGCCGTCGAAGGCGAGCGAGGTCGGGCGGTCGGCGGCGACGGGGGTTCCGCCGATCGACACGAAGGTCCAGTTCGTCTCCGCGAGCTCCCCGGGCGCGAGGATGCCGCCGCCGCAGCCCTTCACCGTCTTGCCGTCGGCGGTGACGGTCACCGTGTCGCGATAGCGGCGGTCGCTCATCCCGTCGCTGCATTCGGCGTGGGTGACGTCGACGGCGAGTCGCTTGCCGGCATAGCGCTCGCCGTTGAACGATGACCGCGCGCCGGGGTTCGGCTCCAATATCTTCGTGTCGCCATAGTCGCCGGTATAGTTGAGTAGGCCGGGGGTGATCTCGAGCGTCCAGCCGGGCTCGGTGCCGAGCGCCATATAGGCGGCGGGCTGGGCGCCGGGCGCCTGCGGCGGAATCGCGGTGCAGGCGACGAGGGCGAAGGGCAGGGTGAGCAGGGGCAGGAAGCGGGTCATGACAGCTATCTCCTTCTTTCGTCATGCTGAACTCGTTTCAGCATCCATGGCCCGACCTTGCCTGCGGCGCTGCGCCGATCGAGAAGACGGGCCATGAACCCTGAAACAAGTTCAGGGTGACGAAATTCTGTGAGCGCGGAGCATAGCTGCGGCTCTGATGTCAGGACGCTGAACCGCGGCTATCGGTTCCGCCGCTGGTTCAGCACCTCATAAGCCATCACCGCGCCTGCGACCGCGGCGTTGAGGCTGTCGGCCTTGCCCATCATCGGCATTTTCACCCGCACGTCGGCGGCGGCGGCATAGGCTTCGGGCAGGCCCTGCGATTCATTGCCGATGAGGATGAAGGTCGGCGCGGCATAGCGCACCGCCTGATAATCCTTCGTGTCGTCGCCGAGCCAGGTCGCGACCAGTTCGCCCGGCCCCGCGCGCAGCCAGGCGAGGAAATCGTCCCAGCGCGCCTGCACCAGCCGCTGGGTGAAGATCGCCCCCATGCTCGCGCGCACCGCCTCGACTGCATAGGGATCGGTCGATTCGTCGAGGAGAATCAGCCCGCCGGCGCCGACCGCGTCGCCCGTGCGCAGCATCGTGCCGAGATTACCCGGATCGCGCAGCCGCTCGGCGACGAGCCAGATCGGCGCGGCGGCGCGGTCGAGATCGGCGAGGCGCGTCTCCGGCTCGGCATAGATGCCGACCACCGTCTGCGGATTGTCCTTGCCCGACAATTTGGAGAGAATCGCGGGCGTCGTGTCGACCACCTCGCCGCCGCTCGCCAGCGTCGCCTCGACGAGGGCCTTCGCGAGCGGGTGCGCCGCGGCGCCCTCATCGGTGAGGAACAGCCATTGCGGCAACACCCCCGCCTCGCGCGCTTCGGTCGCGATGCGCAGCCCTTCGGCGAGGAACAGCCCCTCGGCGCGGCGGTGGCGCTTCTCGCGCAGCAGCCGCATCCGCTTGACCAGCGGATTGGAGAGGCTTTCGATTCTCGAGCGGCGACCCGCCATGGGATCAATCCTCGCCGAAGCTGTCCTTGACCAGTCCGACGAGCTTGAGCAGCGCGGCGTCGGCGCCGTCGCCCTTCGTGTGGATGGTGATCGAATCGCCCTTCGCCGCGCCGAGCATCATCAGCCCCATGATCGAGGTGCCGTTGACGCGGTTGCCGCCCTTTTCGACCTCGACCATCACGCTCTCGGGCAGGCGACTGACGAAAGTGACGAATTTGGCGCTGGCGCGCGCGTGAAGACCGCGCTGGTTGGTGATTTCGACGGTCTCCGACAATTCGCTCAAAGGCCCACTCCCAGCATTTCCGACGCCACCGATATATATTTCTGTCCCGCCTCGCGCGCCGCGATCACCGCCGGGCGCAACTCCATCGTCTTGCGCGCACTTTCGAGCCGGATCAACATCGGCAGATTGACGCCCGCGATCACCTCGGTCCGCCCGGCTTCGAGCAGGCTGATCGCGAGGTTGGAGGGGGTGCCGCCGAACAGGTCGGTCAGCATGATGACGCCGCGCCCTTCGTCGACCGCGCGAATCGCCTCGGCGATTTCGCGGCGGCGCATCTCCATATTGTCGTTGGGGCCGATGCACACGGTCGCCACCGCGCGCTGCGGGCCGACGACATGCTCCATCGCGGTGACCATTTCCTCGGCGAGTCGGCCGTGCGTCACGAGAACCATTCCGATGAGCGGCAATGCTTTATCGCTAGGCATGCAGTCGGGGACCCTTATGCTTTGCCGCCGGATGCAGGCGGGGGCTTGCCCTCAAGCCCATCTTGCGGGGCCGAGTCAAGGTTGCGATGGATGACATTGGGGGCGTGGCCCGCGATGCGCAGCGCCTGGGCGACGCGCTCGGCGACGTGCACCGACCGGTGCCGCCCGCCGGTGCAGCCGAACGCGATGGTGACATAGCTTTTGCCCTCGGCGCGGTAGCGCGGCAGCAGGGTGAGCAGCAGCGCCTCGATCTGCGCCACCGTCATCTCATAGGCGGGGTCGGCGGCGATATAGGCGGACACGTCGGCATCGAGCCCGGTGCCCGGGCGCAGCTTCGCGTCCCAGTGCGGATTGCGCAGATAGCGCATGTCGAACACCAGGTCGGCGTTGCGCGGCAGCCCGCGCGCGAAGCCGAAGCTCATCACGGTCAGCGACGGCACATCGTCGCCGACGTCGGCGAAGCGCTGGCGGATTTCCTGCTGCAAGTCGTTGCTGCTGTAATTGGTCGTATCGACGACATGCTCGGCCCAGCGGCGCAGCGATTCCATCATCTCGCGCTCGCGCGCGATGCCGTCGGCGGCGGGGCGATCCTCGGCGAGCGGATGGCGCCGCCGCGTTTCGGAAAAGCGGCGTTCGAGTTCGGCCCCGGCACAGTCGAGGAACAGCGTCTGGATGTCGCGTCCGCCCGCCTCGCGCAATTCCTTGATCCGCTTGACGAGCCGCGACGGCTTGAAACCGCGGCTGCGGCTGTCGATACCGACCGCGATCGGGCGAGCCGCCTCGCTCGGCTTGACGGGGGCCTCGATCAGCGGCTCGAGCAGCGACAGCGGGAGATTATCGACGACCTCCCACCCCAGATCCTCGAGCACCTTGAGCACGGTCGACTTGCCCGCGCCCGACAGGCCGGTGACGAGGAGCAGGCGCGGTTCGGCGGCGGCCGGTGTCGAATCGCTCATGCCGCGGCCTCCAGCCGGTCGAGTGCGAGCAATATCTTGACGGGCGCCGAGGCCTCGAACGCCGACAGCGTCACCGCGGGAAGCGTCTGTCCGGCCACCGTCTCGACCTGGTTCGCGGGAGGCATGCGCTCGTAGCGCTCGGCCAGTCGCACCGCGAGCGCGATCGGCACCGGCGCGGTCCACGGCTGTTCGACGATGCCGATGCCGCGCACCTCCATCTTGCCGGCGAGTTCGGCGGGCGGGCGGCACCACAGTCGGCCGCGATCGGACCAGACGTCGCAGCGGTCGTCGGCGACCAGCCGCGCGCCGCGGTCGATCAGCCGCAGCGCCAGATCGGACTTGCCGCGCCCCGACGGACCGAGCAGCAAAATCCCCCGGCTGCCGGCGGCGACGCAGCTTGCGTGGATATTGGCGACGGGAAGAGAGGACCGGCTCGGAAGCATGCGGCGAGGCTTACCGGCGCGCGCGCGGCGCCGCAAGGCGGATGGGCTATGCTGTCCCGCCTTCTTCCGCTGCGGGAAGGGTGATCAGCAGGCTGGCGCCGGGCTTGCCGTCGTCGCGGTCGTCCGCCGCGATCGTCCCGCCATGCCCCTCGACGATGGTGCGCGCGATCGCGAGGCCGAGCCCGCTGTGGCGTCCGAAAGCCTCGCCATCGGGGCGCTCGCTGTGAAAGCGGCGGAAAATCGCCTCGCGCTGCGCGGGTTCGATCCCCGGCCCGTCGTCGTCGACGCCGATATGCACTTCCTGCCCCAGCCGCGTCGCGCGCACGCAGACGAGGCCGCCCTCGGGCGAGAAGCTGATCGCATTGTCGATGATATTGTCGATCGCGCGCTCGAGCCGGTGGCCGTCGCCCATCACCGTCGCGACGCCCTTGCGCGGGCGGGCGAAGGCGATGCGCGGCTGCAGACCGCCGCCCTGCTCGGCGCGCGCCGCGCGCGACGCGAGCATCGATTCGATCATCAGTCCGATGTCGATCGGCTCGAACAGGGTGCGCGACAATTGCGCGTCGATGCGGCTCGCGTCGCTGATGTCGCTGACCAGCCGATCGAGCCGCCGCACGTCCTCGTCGGCGATGGCCAGCAATTGGGCGCGCTGTTCGTCGGTCCTGACCCGGCCGAGCCCCTCGATCGCCGAGCGCACCGAGGCGATCGGATTCTTGAGCTCGTGCGTCACGTCGGCGGCGAAATGCTCGCCCGCGTCGATGCGCTCGCGCAGCGCCTGCGTCATGTCGCTGAGCGCGCGCGCGAGGGTGCCGATCTCGTCGCGGCGGCTCGGCAGGCGCGGGACGACCACCTCGCGCGCGCGGCCGAGGCGGACGCGCACCGCGGCGCGCGCGAGGCGGCGCAGCGGGCGGACGATGGTGCGCGCGAGGAAGAGCGAAAGCAGCACCGACGCGATCAGCACCATCGCGAGGACGACCGCGAGGCGGAAGCGTTCGGCGCGCACCGTCCGCGTGATGTCGCGGGCGTTGATCGTCATCAGCATCACTTCGGGGGTTTCGAGGTCGACCACCCGCGTCGCGCTGAGCAGCGGGGTGCGCTCGGGCGCGTAGCGGAAGCGGCTCGTGCCCTCGCCGCTGCGCTGGGTCTCGACGACCTCGGGCCAGGCGCCGCCGCGATCGATCGCGGGCTCCTCGAACTCGGGATAGGCGGGCGCGCCGACGATCCAGTCGATGCCGCGGTCCATCGCGCGCGCCGCATCGCGCTTCCACGGCTGCAGATCGGGGTCGCGCAGCGTGTAGGTCGGCGGGCCGCGCGCGAAGCTGTCGTCGAGCTTGTGCCCGTCGGGGGCATAGAAGCGCAGCCGCGACTCGGTCGCGCGGGCGAATTCGCCGATCAGCCGCTCGCGCTGGTCGGGCCGCGCCGATTCGAGCGCGCTGTCGAGCATCGCCAGCTGATCCTCCATCACCCCGATCCGCGTGTCGATCAGCCGGGTGCGATAGGTGTCGAGATAGAAGAAGCCGCCGGCGAGAAGCGCGACCGCGAGGATGTTGACCACCAGGATGCGCGTCGTCAGCGACCAGCGCGCCGACCAGACGAGTGGCAGGTCTTCGGCCGCGGCTGCGCGGTTGTCAGCCCTCGTCAGCAAAGCGGTATCCGGCGCCATAGAGGGTCGCGATCGCGTCGAAGTCGGGGTCGACCTCGCGGAACTTGCGGCGCAGGCGCTTGATGTGGCTGTCGATCGTGCGGTCGTCGATATAGACATCGTCCTGATAGGCCGCGTCCATCAGCTGGTTGCGG
>Ga0182745_1000848_pt1 | contig 31463 bp, 30 predicted proteins | sample eDN3rd30CKraftBY_FD_128523 | JGI IMG/M metagenome (GOLD analysis project Ga0182745, IMG submission 128523) | Enriched backyard soil microbial communities from Emeryville, California, USA - eDNA 3rd pass 30_C Kraft BY (version 2) (version 2) | ecosystem: Environmental > Terrestrial > Soil >... | reverse complement strand
GACGAAGGGGCGCGGGTCCGCGAGCGAGTTGTCGTTGTGGCTCTCGGCGGCGTAGTGCACGACCGCGTCGTGGCTCGCGACGAGCGGCTCGACGAGTTCCGCGTCGGCGATGTCGCCCTTGACGAAGGCGAAGCGCTCCGGTGGGAGTCCGGCGAGCGAGGCGAGGTTGCCGGCGTACGTCAGCTTGTCGAGCACCGTGACGAAGTGGTCGGTCTCGTCGATGAGGTGGTGGACGAAGTTCGAGCCGATGAAGCCCGCGCCGCCGGTGACGAGGATGCGCACGCGCCGAGTCTACCGAGGGGTGCCTGCGCCGGGGTTTCGGGGCCGGGCGACCGTAGACTCTGGACTCGATGGTTCGGAGAGGTTCGGAAGGGCCGGCGGATACGCCGCCGCCGGGAGCGACGCCCCGCCCCGGGATCCTGATGCGAGCGATACGCGATCAGCGCGTCGCATTCCTCCTGGTCGGGGCGATCAACACCGGCATCGGCTTCCTGCTCTTCATCGCATTTTCCGTCACCGTCGGTCACGCCGTCGAGGATGCGGCCGGCCGGGAGGCCGCCTCGATCGTGACGCTCGTGTGCGCGCACATCGTCGCGACGATCGTCGCCTTCGTCCTGCACCGCACCATCGTGTTCCGGGTGCGGGGCCGGTTCTGGCTCGACTTCGCGAGGTTCCAGACCGTCTATCTCGTGACGTTCGGCATCAACCTCATCGCGCTGCCGCTGCTGGTGCTCGCCGGCCTGGACCGGATCCTCGCGCAGCTGCTCATCACCGTCGTCACGGTCGTCGTGAGCTGGTTCGGTCACAAGTACTTCTCCTTCCGCCGTCCTGCGCCGCCGACCGATGCTGATCCTCACGCCGTGGACGACGTCGAGCGCGGGGTCCTATGAGTCGCGTCAGTGTCGTCATCCCCGCGTACCAGAACGCGGCGACGATCGCCGAGACGGTCGACTCGGTGCTCGCGCAGGACTTCGATGACCTCGAGCTGATCATCGCCGACCATTCGTCGACCGACGGCACGGCGGCGATCCTCGAACGCTATGCGGGCGATCCGCGCGTGACCCTGCTGTCGACGGCGCCCGGTGGGGGAGCGCACCGCAATTGGCAGCGCGTGACCGACGCGGCGACCGGCGACTACCTCAAGCTGCTGCCGGGCGACGATCTGCTGGCGCATCCGCGGGTGATCGAGCGCCAGGCGGCGGCGCTCGACGCGGATCCGGACGCCGTGCTCGTCACCGGGAGGCGGGACATCCTCGATGCGAGCGGGCGGGTGCTCGTGCGCGGCCGCGGCCTCGGGCGCCTCGTCGGCCGGCATGACGGGAGGGCGGCGATTCGCGCGTCGGTCCGGGCCGGGACGAATCTGCTCGGCGAGCCTGGCGCGGTGCTCTTCCGGCGGGAGGCGCTCGTCGGTGCGGGCGGCTGGGACGGCCGGTACGCGTATCTGATCGATCAGGCGAGCTACGCCCGGGTGCTGCTGCGAGGCCCGATGATCGGACTGGACTTCGTTGTGAGCGGATTCCGCGTCAATGCCGGGCAGTGGAGCGTCGCCCTCGCGCGTCAGCAGGCGGAGCAGGCGGACGCGTTCCACCACGCGTTCGCAGCCGAGCAGCCCGGGGTGCTCTCGGAGGCGGATCTTCGCACGGGAGAGCGTCGCGTGCGGCTCGCGGCGCTCGGTCGCCGCGCGTTCTACGCTGTCCATCGGCGGCGCCTCCGGCTGCCGGGCGGGGGGTGACGAATGGGCTTCCGCGCGTGGATCACCCGGCCCGGGGTGCTGTCGGTCACCGGCGCTGCGGTCGTGGCGCTCGCCCTCGCACTCGCCGCGACAGGTCTGCTGACCGGCCGCTTCGACGTGCCGCTGACGTACGACGGCGATGCCCTCTCGGTCGCAGCGCACGTCAAGACGGTCATGGAAACCGGCTGGTACGAGTCGCAGCCGGCGCTCGGCGCGCCGGCCGGTCAGAACTATCACGACTACGCGACGGGCGACGATCTCAACTACGTCGTGATCGTGCTGCTCGGGCTGGTGCTGCCGACGTGGGGCGCCGTGATGAACGTGTTCTTCCTGATCGGCTTCCCGCTCGCGGCCGCCGCGATGGCCTGGTTCGCCCGGCGTCTCGGCATCGGGCCCTGGATCGGCGGCGCGCTCGGTGTCGTCTACGCGCTCGCCCCGTACCACTTCCAGCGGGCCGAGGGCCATCTGTTCCTCGGCTGGTACTGGGTCGTCCCGCTCGGTCTCGTCGTCGTCTGGCGGATCCTCACCGGCGAGGCGCTCTGGGGCGCGCGACCCGGCATGCCGCGCGGGCTCGGTCACGTGCTCGGCAGGACAGGCGGCACGGTCGCGATCCTCGGCCTGCTCGCCTCCGTCTCCGCGTACTACGCGCTCTTCATCACCCTGCTCGGCCTGTTCGCGGCGGTCGGGGCGCTGGTCGTCCAGCGGCGATGGCGCGCGTTCTGGAGCGCGGTCGGCGCCGGCGCCGTGCTCGCGGGCGTCATCGCGCTGAACATGCTGCCGGACTGGATCCACACGCTGCTCGCGGGGCCGAATCCGGGCGCGCTCGTCCGCACCCCGGTCGAGTCCGAGATCTACGCGCTGAAGCTCGTGCAGCTGCTCCTGCCGGCGCCGTTCCACCGCTTCGGGCCGTTCCAGGAGCTGCGGACCCTCTATGACGCGCACTATCCGCTGCCGAGCGAGTCCCCGGCCCTCGGCCTGATCGGCGCGGCCGGACTCGTCGCCCTGCTCATCGTCATCGCGGTCGCGCTCGCGCGTGCGATGGCCGGACGCGGCGCGGTGTCGCAGCGTGCGCGCACGCTCGCCGGGCTCGGCTTCCTGGTGTTCATCGCGCTCCTCTTCTCGTGGGTCGGCGGTCTCGAGACGCTCGTCGGCTTCGTGACGCAGGTGGTGCGGGGCTGGAACCGGATGTCGATCGTCATCGCGGCGCTCGCGCTCGCGGCGGTCGGGCTGCTCGTCGGGGCGCTGCTCGGGCGGATCACGCGCCGGTCGCGGGGGCCCGTGCGCATCGCCGCGGCCGTCATCGCCGGCGCTGCACTCGTCGGCGTCGCGTACTGGGACCAGGTGCCCGCGGCGGACGCCGTGGCGCGCGCTGCGACGGTCGCCTCGTTCGACTCGGACGCCGTGTTCGTCGCGGAGCTGCAGGAAGCGCTGCCGCCCGGCGCCGCCGTGTTCCAGCTCCCGTTCATCCCGTTCCCCGAGTCCCCGCCGGTCGGCGGGGCGCTCGACCCGGACCAGCTACGTCCCTACCTCCACTCGGAGACGCTGCGCTGGTCCGGGGGAGGGATCCGGGGCCGCGACGACATCGACCGCCTCGGGGAGGTCGCTGCCCTGCCGCCTGCGGCGTTCGTGCGCGGGGCGGAGGCGCTCGGCTTCGCCGGCGTCGTCCTCGACCGTGCGGGCGACCCGGATGGCGCGATCGGCGAACGGCTGGCCGACGCGCTCGCGTCCCCATCGATCGTCTCGCCGGACAGTCGCTTCGCCTACTACTCGTTCGGCTGAACCGGGTCGTCGGCCCGTCTCTCCAGGCTCGGAGGCCGGCCCTCGGTGCGGGTCCGCCGAGGCCGCCCCGTGATAGCTTGGCTGCCGTGGCGGAGTCCGTTGACCGCGTGCATGCGCTGAGCGTGGTCGTCCCGGTCTACCGCGGCGCGGCGACGCTCGACGCGCTGGTCCGGGATCTGCTGCCGTTCGCGACCGGTGGTCGGACGCCCGGCGGACGGGCTTTTCGGCTGACCGAGATCATCCTCGTGCACGACAACGGCCCGGACGCCAGCGACGAGGTCATCCGAGGTCTCGAGCGCACGCACCCCGAGGTGCGGGCGATCTGGCTGAGCCGGAACTTCGGCCAGCACGCGGCGACCATCGCCGGCATGTCCGCATCGGTCGGCGAGTGGATCGCGACGCTCGACGAGGACGGCCAGCACGACCCGGCGGATCTCCCCGGGTTCCTCGACGCGGCCATCGACGCGCGCGCGGGCGTCGTCTACGGGCGGCCGCTTAACGCGCCGCCGCACGGCGCGCTGCGGAACGCCGCCTCGCGCGGGGCGAAGCGACTGATGGGCCTCGTCCTCGGGAGCAAAGGATTCCGGGAGTACCAGAGCTACCGGCTCGTCCGCGGCGACATCGGGCGCCGGCTCGCCGAATTCGCCGCGAGCGGCGTCTACCTCGACGTCGCGCTCGGCTGGGTGAACGACCGGGTCGCGCTCGCGCCGGTGACGCTCCGGGCCGAGGAGGAGCGGCCCTCGGGCTACTCGACTCGGACCTTGTTCGCCCATTTCTGGAGGATGGTGCTCTCGAGCGGCACCCGCGGTCTGCGCATCGTCTCGGTGCTCGGCGGCGTCCTCGCGCTCCTCGGCGTCGCGCTCGCGATCTACCTGATCGTCGAACGCCTCTCCGGGCACGTCGATGCCCAGGGGTGGACGTCGCTCGCGGTCATCACGCTGCTGTGCTCCGGTGCCCTGCTCGTGTCGCTCGGCATCGTGGCGGAGTACATCGGCGTCACGCTCAACGTCGCGATGGGGCGTCCCCTCTTCGTCGTGGTCGACGATCCGTCCGGGGCGTTCGAGGAGGACGCTGATGAACCTGCTTGAACTGTCGATCGCGGGTGCCTGGGAGCTGGTGCCGACGATCCATCGCGACGATCGCGGTGGCTTCCTCGAGTCGTACCGCGCGGACGAGCTCGCCGAGGCGATCGGCCACCGCTTCGACCTCGCACAGATGAATGTGTCGGTCTCGCGGCGCGGGGTCGTGCGCGGCGTCCACTACGCCGATGTGCCGCCCGGCCAAGCGAAGTACGTCCAGTGTCTTCGCGGCTCGATCCTCGACATCGTCGTCGACCTGCGCGTCGGCTCGCCGACATTCGGCGCGTGGGAGGGTGTGCGCCTCGACGACGTGGCCCGTTCGGCGATCTACCTCTCCGAGGGGCTCGGCCACGCCTTCGTGGCGCTCGAGGACGACACCACGGTCGCCTACCTCGTCTCCGAGTCCTACAGCCCGGAGCGCGAGCACGGCGTCTCGCCGCTGGACCCGCAGCTCGCGATCGACTTCGGGCTGCCGCGCGACGAGCTCGTGCTCTCGGCCAAGGACGCGGAGGCGCCGACGATCGCCGAAGCCCTCGCTGCTGGAGCCCTGCCGGACTACGCATCGACCCGCGCCTACGTCCGTTCGCTCGGCGCTCGGTAGACTCGACGGCCATGCGTGGCATCATCCTGGCCGGCGGCTCCGGCACGCGGCTTCACCCCATCACCAAGGGGACGTCGAAGCAGCTGATGCCGATCTACGACAAGCCGATGGTGTACTACCCGCTGTCGACACTCATGGCCGCCGGCATCCGCGAGATCCTCGTCATCACCACGCCCGAGTATCACGCACAGTTCCGGGCGCTCCTCGGAGACGGGTCCGACCTCGGGATCGAGCTCTCGTATGCGGTGCAGCCCTCGCCGGACGGGCTCGCCCAGGCGTTCCTCATCGGCGAGTCGTTCATCGGTGACGAGTCGGTGGCGCTGGTGCTCGGGGACAACATCTTCCACGGCAGCGGCCTCGGCACCGCGCTCGAGGGGCACACGGCGATCGACGGCGGCCTCATCTTCGCCTACCACGTCGCCAATCCGTCGGCGTACGGCGTCGTCGAGTTCGATGCGGATGGCCATGCGATCTCGATCGAGGAGAAGCCGGCGAAGCCGAGGAGCTCCTACGCGGTGCCGGGGCTCTACTTCTACGACAATGACGTCGTGCGGGTCGCCAAGTCCATCCGCCCGAGCGAGCGAGGCGAGCTCGAGATCACGGCGGTGAACGACGCCTACCTGCGCTCGGGGCGCCTGCAGGTCCAAGTCCTCGATCGCGGCACCGCGTGGCTCGATACCGGCACGTTCGAGTCGATGATGCAGGCGGCGGAGTATGTGCGGGTCATCGAGGACCGGCAGGGCTTCAAGATCGGCTGCATCGAGGAGATCGCCTGGCGCCAGGGCTGGATCGACGACGCCCAGCTCCGATCGCTCGGTGAGTCGCTCGTGAAGAGCGGGTACGGGACGTATCTGCTCGGGCTGCTCGACGCGTAGTCCGACCTGTTTGAGTGCCTCCGCGACTCCAGGAGATGAGGCGGAACTCCTAGGTTCCGTCTTGGTCCTCGCTAGTCGCGCGGTGCGCCCGCCCAGACGTCGCGGAGTGGGACCTTCCCCCGGCGAGCCGCCGCTCGGCGCGAGCGCGATAGCTCGCCAGCGTGTCCGATCGCATGACCGATCTCTCCGTGTCGCCGGCCGGTGCTTCGCGCGTCGCCGCGGAGCAGACGGGAGCCCGCTCCGGCAAGCGTGCGCCAGAGGGCGCGGGTGACGACGCCGGGCGTGCCGTGGACGAGTGCGAAGCGCAGCCGGTTTCGCTCGTTGAGCCGGAGGAAGAAGTCGGAGCCGGCGCCGGAGGAGTGTGCGTGCCGATGGCGGACGACGGCGAGGGGCTGGTAGCGGATCTCCCAGCCGCGGCGACGGAGCCGCCAGGACAGCTCCGTATCCTCGTAGTACATGAAGAGGCGCTCGTCGAACGGGCCGCCGGCGTCATCGATCGCCGCTCGCGACAGCGCCGCGGCGCCGCCGGAGAACGCGGGCACGGTGCCCGAGGGACGGTGCAGTGCAGCGAACGGCACGCGCCAGTCGCGGTCGCGGCCGTTGCCGGAGCGGGTCACCTCGCCGCCGGTCGAGTTGACGAGCGCCGGCCCGTCGCTGTCGAGCAGGATGAGCGCGGTGACCGCGCCGACGCCCGGATCCGCGAGCGGCGCGAGCAATGCGGCAAGGGCCCCGGGCTCCAGCCGCGCGTCATTATTGAGCAGCACGATCGCCTGGCCGCTCGCCGCCGCGATACCGGCGTTCGCTCCTCCGGCGAACCCGCGGTTCTCGGGCAGACGGATCACGCGGACGCGGGGGAGTGCTGCGGCCGGATGGCCGGCGGCCGTCCGCTCCGAGCCGTTGTCGACGACGAGCACCTCCACCTGGTGCGCCTCCGACTGCGCAAGCACCGAATGGACCGCCTCGAGGGTGACCTCCGGCGCGTTCCAGTCGACGATCACGACCGTCGCGACGGGCCTCTCGTCCACGACCTCCGGCGGCACGGGACCACGCTACCCTCCCGCTGCGGACAGGGCCTTCTGGGTAGGCTTTCGGCGATGCGTACGCCGCCTCCGGTCGAGGAGCCGTCATGACGGGCGTCTCGGTCCGGGCATTCGGCGCCGCGCACCTCGACGAGCCCGGTCTCCGGGGTGCGCTCGCACGACACTGGTCGCTGATCGTGACGCTCGTCGTCGCCGGCGGCTACATGGTGACGGTGACGCTGCTGCACAGCCCGGCACTCTCGCCGATCGACGAGGTCGTCTACATCGACTACCTCGAGAAGCTCTGGCGGCAGGGCGTCATCCACAGCGGCGAGTACCTCGGCGATCTCGCGCGCCAGCTCTACGCGTGCCACGGCGTCATCCCGTTCGGACGGATGGGACCCGAGTGCGGCACGGATCTCAGCGACTCGGCGGCCTTCCCGTACGGCGGGTACTCGAGCGGGGAGGGCTACCCCCCGGTGCAGTTCTGGATCGTCCGAACGGTCGGCGATGCCCTCTCGCTCATTCCCGGAGTCGGCCAGGTCACCGGGTGGCGGCTCGTCGGCACGCTCTGGCTCATGGGCGGGCTCGTCTTCAGCTACCTCATCGCCCGGCGGATGCGCATCGTCGGCTGGGGCTTCGTCGCGGTCTCGCTCGCGATCGTCGCTTCGCCGCTCGGCTACTGGTCATTCTCCTTCGTGTCCACGGACGCGCCGATCTTCTGCCTCGGCGCGATCCTGCTCTGGCTCGCGATCCGATTCGCCCGCGGCGAGGTCTCGGGCTGGTGGCTCGTCGGCGTGGCCGCACTCGGCGCGACGTTCAAGCCGACGGGCATCGCCGTCGTCGGCCTCGTCCTGATCTACCTCGTCGCGCGCCGGATCCGGGCGCTGCGCGCCGAGGGACGCGATGCCCGGGGCGTGCTTCGGGGCCTGCTCGGCCCGCAGGTGGGGCTGCCGCTGCTCGCCTTCATCATGGCGGTCGCGGTCCAGTTCGCCTGGACGCGCATCGTGCCGCTCCTCGCGATCAGCCGGGACAGTGCCGATCAAGGCGTCGCGGTACCGCCGACGGTCGACCTGTTCGGACAGCAGTTCACGAACTTCCTGGGCGGCGCGCTCCGCCTGGTCGTCCCGCAGGCGGACAGCGCGACGAACATCTTCCTGCCGCTCACCTGGCTGGCGATCGCCGGGGTCATCGGATCGCTGCTCATGATGCCCCGCGGGTCGCGCGACCGCTCGCTGCCGATCGCCGTGCTCCTCGCGTTCCTCCTCGCCGCCCCGTTCCTCACCGCCGGTATCGTCGTCGCGTCAGGATCGTTCTTCCCGATGCCTCCGCGGTACGGCCTCGCCCTGATGCCGGCACTGATCGTCGTGACCGTGCCGCTGCTGCGCAACCGCTGGGCGATCCGAGCGCTGCTCGCCTATGTGGCGATCCTGCTCGGCTACGGCATCGCCGTGACCATCGCGTTCGCGGGGTGGTATCCGTGACCGATCTCATGCGGCGCGTGTCGAGCCCGCGGTGGCGCACCTGGGTCGACCGGCACCGGCCGCTCGCGATCCTGCTCCCCGCCTCGCTGCTCGTCGCCTGGCCGCTCGCACTCCTGCACGGCGGAGCGGTCGTGCCACCGGCGAACCAGGGCCTGCTCGCCGACCCGCTGACCGAGCTCGCCGCATCGCCGGCCTGGCGCGTGCTCTGGAGTCTCTGGCTCCCGGCCGCGCTCATCATCGTGGAGTCGCTCGGGCGCAGGTTCCGCATGTCCGACGCGACCATCCTCGCGATCGGCGCCGTGCTGATCGCCGCGCCCGTGTCGCTGTGGGCCGCCGGATGGGCGGGGACGGACGGGCCGCTCATCTTCATCGGCGTGCTCTCGCTGTGGCTCGCCTGCCGGTTCGCCGATGGCCGCGGCTCCGGCTGGTGGCTCGTGCTCTGCGGGCTCGCCGCCGGAGTGCTCGGCGTGGCAGCCGTCCTCGCGTTCCTGCTCGCCCTGATCCTGCTCGCCGGGGTCGCCGCCGTCCAGCGCGCCGGAGGTCTCCGCCTCATCGGCGTCGGCGCACTGGCCGTCATCGCCTCGCTCGTCCTGCCGGCGATCGCCGCCGCGCTGCGGATCGGCCCGACCTCCGGCACGCCGGTCGCGCTCGAAGACGGATCGATCGGTGCGCTGTCGCTGCTGCGCCGGCTCCTCGACGCCATGATCGTGACGGGTCTCGACGCCGTCGCGTCGCGCGGCGGACCGCCCGGCCTGCCCGACTACCTCACCCAGCCGATCGGCTGGGTGCTCATCGCCGGCGTCCTGGTCGCGTTCGCCCAGGCGAGGCGGTCGCGACCCGAGGCGCCGCTGGCGGTCGCGGCCGCGGTGACCGCGCTGCTCGCCGGACCGGTCCTCGTGCTCGTGCTGCGCCTGCTCCACGGGGATTGGCTCCTGCCCCACGCGAGCGGGTCCGCGGTCCTGCTGCCCGCATTCCTGCTCGCGACCGGGACCGTGCTCGGCAACCGCGTCGCCGCATGGGTCGTCGTCGGCTGGAGCGGGCTCGTCGCCGTCCTCGCCGTCCTAGTCGTCGCGGGCGCGGGCTGACGCCGCTCGCCGACCCCGGCTGCGAGAACCCCGCCGGTATGCTCGGTCCGATGAATGTGGTCGGCAAGGCGCTGCGCGTGCTCCGCGAGCAGGGGATGCGTGAGACGCTCCGACGGGCCCGCTCCCGCCTCGTCGGCGAGGACGGCCGCGACGTGCTCCTCGCCCGTCCCGAGGACGTCGAGGCCGTCGACTGGAGGACGCCGCACCCCGCGGTCGCGACCCCGGCCGATCGCGGACCGGGCCCATGGACGGTGGCGTGGATCATGTCGCCCCCCGGCCTGAACTCCGGCGGGCACCAGACGGCGCTGCGCATGATCAAGGCGCTTGAGCGGGCCGGGCACGTCTGCCGCATCTACCTCTACTCGAACGAGCGACCGGTCAGCATCCCGGAGACCCAGCGGGTGATGGCCGCGTCGAAGTCGTTCGAGCACGTCGCCGCAGAGCTCCTTCCCTGGACCGGTGAGCTCCCGGCGGATACGGACGCCGTGTTCGCGACGGGATGGGAGACGGCGTATCCGTCATTCCGCTCCGCGTCGCCGGCACGGCGCTTCTACTTCGTCCAGGACTTCGAGCCGTGGTTCGCGCCCGCCGGGTCCGAGTCGACGCTCGCCGAGTCGACCTACCGGTTCGGCTTCCACGGCATCACGGCCGGGCGCTGGCTCTCCGCGAAGCTGCACGACGAGTACGGAATGTCGACCGACGCGTTCGACTTCGGTGCCGATCCCGGCCACTACGCGTACGACCCCGCGGGCTCGCATGACGAGATCATGTTCTACGCGCGTCCCGCGACGGAGCGCCGCGGCTTCGAGCTCGGGCTGCTCGTGCTCGGCATCGTCGCGCGAGAGCGTCCCGGCACGGTCATCAACCTCGTCGGCACCCGGGTGCATCGCGACCTGCCGTTCCCGTATCGCAGCCTGCACGGCGTCGGCGCGGATGGGCTGGGGGAGATCTTCAACCGCTGCGCCGCCGGTCTCGTGCTGTCGTTCAGCAACATGTCGCTCATGCCGCTCGAACTGCTCGCGGCGGGGGCCATCCCGGTCGTGAACGACGCGCCGAACAACCGCCTCGTCGTCGACAACCCGCACATCGCCTACGCGCCGCCGCTGCCGCGGGCCCTCGCCGACGCCCTGATCGCGGTACTCGACGATCCGGAGCGCTCGGCACACGCCGCCGAGGCGGCGGCGAGCGTGACGATGGCGGACTGGAGTGCGGCGGGACGGCAGTTCCTCGACGCATTCGAACGGGCGATGCGGTGAGCGAGTACCTGGTCGTCGGCGGGAACGGCTTCATCGGTTCGCACGTCGTCGACGAGCTCGCCGCCCGGGGCCACTCGGTCACGGTGTTCGACCGGTTCTCCGGCGACCGGACGCGCTACGCGGCGCGCGGCGTCGAGCGCATCGTCGGCGACGTCCTGAATCGCGCCGACGTGGCGGCGGCCGTGCCGGGCCACGAGTTCGTGTTCCACTTCGTCTCGACGACGAGCCCCGCCAGCGCCGAGGACGATCCGACGCTGGATCTGCGGACGAACGTCCCAGCGAGCATCGATCTGTTCCAGGTCGCCGCGGAGTCGGGCGTGCGCAGGGTGCTCTTCGCTTCCACGGGTGGGGCGATCTACGGCGACCAGGACGTCCCGCTGATGCACGAGGAGGTCGTGCCCCGGCCGATCTCGCCCTACGCGATCGGCAAGCTCGCGATCGAGGGATACCTGCGGTACTTCCGGCGACGGGTCGGTCTCGACTCGGTCGTCTTCCGGATCTCGAACCCGTACGGCCCGCGCCAGGGCACCGGCAAGCGTCAGGGCGTCATCCCCATCTTCCTGAACGAACTCGCGGCAGGACGGCCGCTGGCGGTCTTCGGCGACGGTTCGATGGTGCGGGACTTCATCGCGGTCGGCGATGTCGCGCGCATGCTCGTCGATGTCGCGGAGGGCGCACCGCAGCACTCGCTCTACAACATCGGCAGCGGGCGAGGCGTCACGGTCTCGGAGCTCGTCGAGACGATCGCGAGGGTCACCGGTCGCGACGTCGCCATCGAGTACCGGCCGGCGCCGTCGACGTTCGTCGACCGAGTGGTCCTCGACATCTCGCGCTTCCGGGCGGAGTTCGGCGAGCCGGATCTGGTCGAGCTTGACGCCGGGATCGCCGCCGCCTGGGCCGACCTCGGGGGAGGCGCGTCGTGAGCGGCGTACCGAGCGCGACCGTGGCGATCCTCACCTACAACGGCGAGCGCTACCTCGATGAGCTCCTCACGGCGGTCGAGGGGCAGCGCTGGGATGGAGAGCTCGAGGTGCTCGTCATCGACTCCGGGTCGACCGACGGCACGCTCGGCATCGTCGCCCGGCATCCGGGGGTGCGGCTGCATGAGATCCCGAACGCCGAGTTCGGCCACGGCCGGACGCGAGACCTCGCCGCGAGGCTCGCGAGCGGAGCGTTCGTCGCCTACCTCACCCATGACGCGACGCCGGCGAGTCCGCACTGGCTCGCCGCGCTCCTCGACCCGATGCTCGATGACGAGCGGATCGTCGCGGTGCTCGGCAAGCAGGTGCCGCGCCCGCACTGCCATCCGATGCTCAAGTACGAGATCCAGATGACGTTCGCGGCGCTCGGGCCGGATTCCGGCGTCACGGTCTTCCGCGACGATGGGCGCCTCGCCTCGCGCGCGGACTTCGAGTCCGCGGCGTTCTATTCCGATGTGAACAGCGCCGCGCGCCGCTCGGTGCTCGTCGGCCCGGTCCCGTACCGGGACGTCCCGTACGCCGAGGACCAGCTCTTCGGGCGAGACGTCCTCGCGGCCGGCCTGCGCAAGGCCTATGCGCCGCGGGCCGCCGTCGTCCACTCGAACGACCTCACCATCCGGGAGGCGGGACGACGAGCCGTCGACGAGGTGGTCGGGCTCCGGCGGATCGGGACCGAGATCCCGCCGCTCAGCCGCGCGGGCGCCTTCCGACTGATCGTGCGCGGCACGATCGTCGACAGCCTGCGGATCGTCCGGGATCGGCAGTGGGGGTTCTTCGGCCGGCTGAAATGGCTCTTCGTCAACCCGTGGTATCACGTGTCGAAGTGGTCGGGGCACCGACGCGGGACGCAGCTGCCGATCGATCCCGGGTCGAGCGGGTCGCGGCCGGCCTGATGACCGGAGCGGCTGGCCTCCGTCAGGCCGGCGGGAGCGCCGTGCCGATCCCGGCGCCGGGGTACCAGTGGCGCGCGGGGCGCTCGTCGAAGAACAGGAACTCGCGGCCCGTCTCCTCCGCCCAGCGCGGCATCGAGTCGGTCGCGTGCGAATTGTCGCTCAGCACGAGGCCGTCGGGACGGAGATTCGGCGCGATCGCGGTGAACTCCGCGTACTCGTGCTCCGCCGTGTGGTCCGAGTCGTGGATGAACAGGTCGACCTCGCGGAGCGCGCCGAGCGCCTGGATGCTGTCCGAGATGACGAGGTCGGTCACCTCGGCGTAGCGCCCGGAGATGAGGTAGCCGGCCGCCGGATTGATGTCGATCGAGGTGAGTCGGCCCTTGCCGTTGCGCAGCAGCGCGGCTGCGAGGACGACGCTCCCGAGTCCCTTGTCCGTGCCGGTCTCGACGAGCACATCGGGCTTGAGCGCCCGGACGAACGCGTACCAGCCGATGCGGCGACCGTAGCGCGGCACGCGGTCGGCGAGCCATCGGTACCGGCTCGTCCTGGTCTCCCCGGCGACGTGGGCGGCGAGCTCCTCGTCGTCGAGCACCTCCTGGAGGTACCCGCGCGCCTCGGCGAGCGGGATGCCCGCGACGTGCGCGACGAACCAGGCGAGGTGCTCGCGGTTGCGGGGCGTGAGGTCGTACGTGTAGTTGGTGTTCTCGCGGGAGCCGAAGAGCCACCGGGTCGTCGCGCCGAACGTGCCGAGGCTCTTGCCCGCCGCGGATGCGAATCGCCAGGGGAAGACGGCGATCGGGGCGATCGGACTGCCGAGGACGCGGTGGGCGAACGACGTCGCCGCGAGCGGCGCGGAGCGCTCCCCGGGCGGTTCGGAACTCGTCATGCGGTGGATCATCCTCTCGTCGGGCTATGCGCGCAGCGCGCGTTCGTGCTCGTGGAACCATTCGATCGTCGACCGCAGCCCCGCATCGAGATCGATCCGCGGCGTCCACCCGGACTCCGCGAGCTTCGACACGTCGAGCAGCTTCTGCGGCGTGCCGTCGGGCTTCGACGCATCCCAGACCGTCTCGCCCTGATAGCCGACGCTCGTGGCGATCGCCTCGGCGATCTCACGGATCGTGACGTCCGAGCCGGTCCCGACGTTGACCTGCTGCGGCCCGTCGTAGTGCTCGAGGAGGTGCAGGCTGGCGTCGGCCATGTCGTCGACATGGAGGAACTCGCGCCGGGGCGCACCGGTGCCCCAGTTCGTCACCGAGGCGGTCCCCTGAGCGACCGCCTCGGCGTAGCGCCGGATGAGCGCCGGGAGGACGTGCGAGCCCTGCGGGTCGAAGTTGTCGTTCGGGCCGTAGAGGTTGGTCGGCATGGCCGAGATCCACGCGTGTCCGTACTCGCGTCGCATCGCCTGGATGTGAATGATGCCGGCGATCTTCGCGATCGCGTACGCATCGTTCGTGTGCTCGAGGTAGCCGGTGTGCAGCGCCTCCTCGCGAATCGGCTGCGGGGCGTACTTGGGATAGATGCACGAGGAGCCGAGGAAGAGCAGGCGCTCGACGCCCGTCTCGTGCGCCGCATCGATGACGTTCGTCTGGATCCGGATGTTGTCCGAGAGGAACTCGACCGGGTACGTGTCGTTCGCGACGATGCCCCCCACCTTGGCCGCCGCGAGGACGACGTACCGCGGCCGCGTCTCGCGGAAGAAGTCGAGCACGGCGCCGCGCTCGCGGAGATCGAGTTCCGCGGACGTGCGTCCCACGATGTCGGTGAAGCCCTCCGCCTCGAGCCGGCGCGCGATCGCCGAGCCCACGAGGCCGCGGTGGCCGGCGACGTAGAAGGTCGCGTCACGATCGAGCGGGCCGGGCGCGTACTCGACATCGTCATGGATGCGCGGGCCGTCCTCCTCCGTCACGCCATGCCCCAGCCGACGAGCGCCGGCCGGTCGACCCAGTGCCGACCCTCGTGCTCGAGCGCGGCGATGTCGGCGTCGACCATGATGCGGGCGAGCTCGAGGCCGTCGATCGTCGGGGTCCAGCCGAGCCGCTCGCGGGCCTTCGACGCGTCCCCGATGAGCGCGTCGACCTCGGTCGGTCGGAGGTACTTCTCGTCGAACCGCACGAACTCGTGCCAGTCGAGTCCGGCATGTCCGAACGCGGCGGCGAGGAAGTCCCGGATCGTGTAGCCGACGCCGGTCGCGAGCACGTAGTCGTCCGGCTCGTCCGCCTGCAGCATCCGCCACATGCCCTCGACGTACTCCGGCGCGTAGCCCCAGTCCCGGATCGCGTCGAGGTTGCCGAGGTAGAGGTCGTGCTGCACGCCGGCCTTGATGCGTGCGATCGCCCGCGTGATCTTCCGGGTCACGAAGGTCTCGCCGCGCCTCGGCGACTCGTGGTTGAACAGGATGCCGTTGCAGGCGAAGAGCCCGTAGGCCTCGCGGTAGTTCTTCGTGATCCAGAAGCTGTAGAGCTTCGCCGCGGCGTACGGCGACCTGGGATAGAACGGCGTGGTCTCGCGCTGCGGCGGCGGCGTCGCGCCGTAGAGCTCCGACGACGACGCCTGGTAGAAGCGCGGCGAGATCCCGGCCGCGCGCACCGCCTCCAGGAGCCGGATGGTCCCCGTTCCCGTCGTGTCGGCGGTGTGCTCCGGCTCGTCGAAGCTGACACGGACGTGCGACTGCGCCGCGAGGTTGTACACCTCGACCGGCTGCACCTCCTGCAGCAGCGTCACGAGCCGGGAGCCGTCTCCGAGGTCGCCGTAGTGGAGGAAGAGCCGGGTGCCGGACTCGTGCGGATCCTGATAGAGATGGTCGATCCGCACGGTGTTGAAGGTCGACGCACGCCGGATCACGCCGTGCACCTCGTACCCCTTCGCGAGCAGCAGCTCGGCGAGGTAGGAGCCGTCCTGCCCGGTGATTCCGGTGATCAGTGCTCGCTTGGCCACGGAGCCGTCCCTCCAGGCATCCACTCTGGCCGGATGCCGGTTACAGCGTAGTCAACGGGGCGGGGTCGTCGGCCCCGGGGGCCGTCAGTCCGGCTCGTCGACCCGCACCTCGGGCGCGACCCTGAGCAGCCCCGTCCCCGGCCCTCCCGGTGGGATCTCGAGGGAGCCCGTCGCCGAGCCGCCGACGTACTCCTGGCCCCAGCGGTCGATCGTGGCGATGACCACCTCGTACGGACCGGCCGCGAGCGGCAGCTCCGGCAGGCGGAAGCCGATGGATCGCATGCCGGGGCGAGTCGTCAGCGCCTGCCCGAGGTCGAACGTGTTCACCTCGTAGAACGCGAGTCCCAGCGTGTTCTCCAGCCGCACCCGGACGCCCCACTCCGGGGCGTCGGGGCCGACCTCGATCGAGGCGTCGATCTGCAAGTCGGTCGTCGTCGGCCCGGTCGGCACGGCACTGGTCGCGATCGAGCGGATCCGGAACGTGCGCCCGTCCTCTTCGCCGTCGCCCGCTGCATCCGAGATCTCCTGGCGGACGTAATAGTTGCGCAGGATGCTCAGGCCCGTCGCGGGGTCCCCGTCGTGGATCAGCTCCCCGTCATCGAGCACCACGACGCGGTCGCAGAGCCGGCCGATCTGCTCGGCGGAGTGGCTGACGAAGACGATCGCCCGCCCTTCCGCCTGGAACTGGGCGATCTTGTCCATGCACTTGCGCTGGAACGCCTCGTCGCCGACGGCGAGGACCTCGTCGACCAGGAGGATGTCGGGATCGACGTGCACGGCGACGGCGAAGGCGAGCCGGACGTACATGCCCGAGCTGTAGTACTTGACCGGGGTGTCGATGAAGGGCGCGATGCCGGAGAAGTCGACGATCTCGTCGAACAGCGCGGCGGTCTGGCTGCGGCGGAGCCCGAGGATCGCCGCGTTGAGGAAGACGTTCTCGCGGCCGGTGAGGTCCGGGTGGAAGCCGGTCCCGAGCTCCAGCAGCGACGCGAGCTTGCCGCGGCGGATCACCGTGCCGGACGTCGGCGGGACGATGCCGCCGATGACCTTGAGCAGGGTGCTCTTCCCGGAGCCGTTGTGTCCGATCAGCCCGACGGTGCTGCCGAGCCGGATGTCGATCGAGACGTCTCGCAGCGCCCAGAAGTCCTCGCGGTGCCGGCGATTCCGGCCGAAGTTGAGGAGGCGCTCCTTGACGGACTTGTCCTTGTGCATCAGGAACCGCTTCGAGACGCCCTGCACGCTCGCGACGATCGGCTGGTCGGACATCGTCAGAGCTCCTGGGCGAAGTTGCGGGACAGCCGACCGAAGATCCGCTGGGCCAACCACAGCAGCACGAGGCTGATGCCGAGCATGACGAGCATCCGGATCGCGAGGTCGTCGGGGAAGACCTGCGCGAGCGGGCCGGTGGCCGTGACGCCGCCGACCCAGAGCGCCTGCTGCATGCCGACGATCGCGATCGTTGCGGGATTCGCGAGGTAGAGCTGCTCGATCCACGATCCGTCGAGGGCCTGGTGGACGTACGTGAACGAATAGACGATCGGCGATGCCCAGAACAGCACGACGAGGACGACCTCGATGAGGTGCTCGGTGTCGCGGAAGTAGACGTTCAGCCCCGCGATGAGCAAACCGATCGCGGTGGCGTAGATGATGATGAGGATCAGGGCGAGCGGCGCGTAGAGCAGGTCCGCGGTCAGCGGGAACCGGCCGAAGACGAGCATCGCGGCGAAGAGCACGACGAGCTGCGCGGCGAAGTTGAGCAGCGCCACCCCGACGGTGCTGAGCGGGAAGACCTCCGTGGGGAGGCTGACCTTCTTCACGATGCCGGAGTTCGCCGTGATCGAGGTGACCGAGTACGTGACGATATCCGTGAACAACGACCACATCGACAGGCCGATGAAGACGAAGATCGCGAAGTCGGGCACGGTCCGCTGGGCGCCGAGGATGATGCCGATCGCGAACCAGTAGATGAGCAGCTGGACCAGCGGACGTGCGAGGCTCCAGATGATCCCGAGCGACGAGTTCTTGTAGCGGGAGACGATCTCGCGCCGGGACAGCAGCCCGAGCAGTTCCCGCTGGGACCAGATGTCGCGGATCGAGGAGATCGTCCCGCTGACGAAGCCGCTCGGCCGGCCGATCCGGACGAACGGTTCGTTCTCGATCCTCGCGGCGCGGCCGCCGGCGCGTCCGGCGGCGGGTTGGGTGGTCAACGGTCCTCCAAGAACTCGGCCGGGCCCCTGGGGGCAGCCGGGCAAGTCTACGCGGGCGGGGCGCCGACGGCGGCGATCGTCGCGGGCCGTCGGACCTGATCGTCGAGGTCGGCGGGGTAGTCGTGCCGCCACGGCTGGGCGAGGTAGGGGTCGCGCTCGGGCAGTCCCCATCGCGCGACGAGTCGGGCGGCCTCGGCGGGGTGGTAGCTGCGATCCCGGGTCCGCGACTCGAAGTGCGTCGCGCGCACCTCAGCCAGCCACAGGATGCGTCCGCCCGTCCTGCGGACCTTGTACGAGAGGTCGACATCGTTGAAGTTCCCGGGGAGTCCGGTGTCGAGCCCGCCGATCTGCGCGTAGCGCGCGCGGGTCAGCGCAGCGCACGCCGCCGTGACGCCGGCGACCTCCCGGTTGATGCGCAGGCTGAAGAAGTAGCCCGGCTCGTCGGGGCCTGCGCCGCGGTAGGCCTCGGCCCACCCGTGATCGGCATAGACGTGGCCGCCGTGCTGGACGCTGCCGTCCTCGTAGCTGAGCGCCGCCCCGGTCATGCCGACGCCGGGCTCGAGGAGCGGGGCGCAGAGCTCGGCGACGAAGCGGTCGGACAGCACCTCGATGTCGTCGTTGAGGAGCACGACGACGTCCCCCGACGAGGCGAGGAAGCCGAGGTTGCATTTCTCGCTGAAGTTGAACGGGCGGTCGTACTCGACGAGGACGAGGCGATCGCCTGCGATGCGGCGCAGCCGGTCGAGGATCCGCCGGTCCATCCCCGAGTCCCACACGACGACGACCTCGAGCGCCTCGTGGCCCGCGCGGGCGAGGAGACTGCGCACCGCCCCGAGCACGTGCACGCGGCGCCGCCCGCGGATGCGACCGCTCGCTCCGTTCGTCGGGATGATGACGCTGACCCGCACCCCGGCCGGCAGGCGGCGGCTGATCCGCACCGTGTTCGTGATGCGACCTCGCGCGGCGGCGCCGTCGATCCCCACCCGCGCGAGATGCGCGTCGACGGCGGCGACGCCGGCGTCCCACGTGTACGGCTTCGCGGCGCCGGAGCCCGCGGTGGAGCTCGGCGACACCCGCCAGCGGTAGAGGATCCTCGGCACGTGCACGACGCGACGGGCGCGCTCGGTGACCCGGAGCACGAGGTCGTGGTCCTGGGATCCGTCGAAACGGCGGTCGAACCCCCCGACCGCCGCCACCAGCGAACGCCGGAGCACCGAGAGATGACCGCAGTACATCTGCGCGCGGAGGCGCTCCGGCGACCAGTCCGGCTTCCGGAACGCGTCGAAGTATCGCCGTGCGAGCCCTGGGCCCACCTCGATCTTCTCCTCGTCGGAGTAGAGGTAGTCGGCATCCGGGTCGGCATCGATGGCGGCCGCCATCGATTCGAGCGCGTCGGTCGTCAGCAGGTCGTCGTTGTCCATGAGGACCACGAACTCGCCGCGGGCGAGCGCGAGGGCGGAGTTCGACGCCTCGGAGATCCCGCCGTTGTCCTCTCGGCGGACGACGCGGATGCGCGGGTCCAGTGCCGCGAGGCGATTCAGCTCGGCGTCGAGCGACGCGTCGTCGCTGCGATCGTCGGCGAGGATGAGCTCCCAGTCGCCGAGCGACTGGGCCCGCACGGAGTCGACCGCGTCGAGGAAGTAGGCGATCCTGGGCCGGTAGACCGGCATGATCACCGAGAACCTCGGCGCCCCGCCGTTCAACGCCAGAGCCGCATCGCTCGCAGCGGCGCTCGCAGCCGGCGGCCGATGCGCCACAGCCGGGTCCCCGTCACCGAGTCGATGCCCGCCTGGAGGGTCGCGACCTCAGCGGTGAGCCGGTCACGCTCGACCTCCCACTGGCGTTCCTTCGCGAGGAGGGCGTCCGCCCGGCCGCTGTGCTCCGCGTCCCCCGCTCGCGCGGACTCGAGCTCGGCACGGGCGCGCTCCGCCGCGGCCTCCGCACCGACGACCCGGTCGCGCAGCACGAGCAGCTCCGCCGCGACGTCGGTGGCCCACGCGCGCAGCTCGGCCGGGTCCTGCGGCATGGGCTCGGCGAGCGGATCGCGGGGCTCGGTCATGGCGGCCAACCTAGTCGAGCGGCGCCTCGGCACGCCGCCGCCAGGCGAGGAGGACGAGCAACCCCGCGAAGGCGGCGGCCGCGAGCAGCCACGTGACGGTCGGCGAGAAGATGCCTGATCCGGGCCACCACCACTCGCCGCCCGACGTGGCCGGATCGCCCGAGCCCGTCGTGTAGCGATGGATCGTCGTCCGGAGCGCGACCGCGTTCGCGGCGGCGAGCCCGGCGACGGGCAGCCAGCGCTGGGCGGATCGGAGGCCGGCGACATCGGACATTACCGGTCGCGAGGCGAGCGCCGTGACCGCGAGGACGACGATGAGCGGCAGCACGTAACGGGGCTGCACGAGCTCGCCGACTGGGGCGCGCGACTGGACGAGCAACGCGAGCGGATAGCCGTAGACGCCGATCGCCGCGATCGCGAGTGCGGTGCTGCGCCGCCAGTCGAGGTGCCGAAGCGCCGTCCACATCGCGACGGCGAAGACCGCGGACGCGGCGACCCAGACGAGCGCGCCGACCGGCGCGTCGAACCAGCCGAGCGCCCAGACGCCGAACACGCCGACGAGCAGCTGCGGCACCTCGGTCAGCACCGTGCGCACGGCGTCGACGAAGCTTCCGGCGCTCGTCGGAGGGCCGGCCCCGAGTCCCGTGGCGGCGGCGGCCGACTGCGCCGCACCGAGCAGGAAGAGCGCGGCGACGGCGACCGCGGCGGCGCCGGCGCACGCGAGGAGGATCGATGCGCGGTCCCGGCGCAGGCCGAGGACCAGGGCGACGACGACCGCCACGATGGTGGCGACCGCCGAATCGGCCCGGGCGCCGGCGCCGATCAACGCGCCGACGACGGCGAGGCCGGCGGCCGCCCACTGCCGCCAGCCCGAAACCCGTGGCAGGAGGATGAGCGAACCGCTCACCGCGAGCGCGGACGCCACCGCCCAGCTGCTCGGATTCGTCGACGCGATGATGAACGCGCCGAGCGGGATCGCGGTGACGATCGGCGCCACGACGGCGAAGCGGCGCAGCATCGGAGGGCCGATGATGAGCAGCAGCCCGACGACGGCGAGGAACAGCAGCGAGTTGAACGCGCGGATCGCGATCGTCGACGCGCCGACATCAGGACTCGCGAAGATCCCGGTGACCGCGTAGTAGACCGGGGGGTAGAGGCCGCCCCAGTTCCCGCGATCCACCGTCGTCATCTCCGACGGGTCGCGCACCAGGGTGCAGGCGGAGCTGAGCGCCATCTGCTGCGCGTTGCAGGTCGCCGCGACGACGGCCGCCGGCACCTCGCGGGTGCCAGCCGTCGCGCCCGGCTCGCAGATCCCGTCCCGCGGGCCGAGTGCGCACCACGTGCTGACGAGGTGGAAGTCGTCGTCAGGGCTCGACCCCGGCGACGAGGCGAACGCCCAGCCGAGGAGCGATCCGAATGCGAGCACGAAGCCGGCGACCCAGGTGATCCAGGCCTTCCGCGTGCCGGTGGGGGCGCGCCCTTCGATCCCGACCACGCCACAGATCGTAGCGGCCACCACGGCGGGGATGCTCGACGCCGGGCGGGTAGTGTGGCCTCCGATGTCTCGCACCCTCGTCGTCGTCCCGACGCTCGGTCGGAGGACCGACTATCTCCGGGCGTCGCTGCGCTCGATCCGAGGCGCGGGGGACGCGACGATCCTGCTCGTCGCGCCGGCCGCATTCGATGCGGGCGATCTCATCGCCGAGGGTCTCGCCGACGCGAAGTCCGATGAGCGGGTGCCCGGACTGGCGGCCGCGATCAACCAGGGTTTCGCGGAGGCCGGCCCCGAGGTCGACTACCTCGCCTGGCTCGGTGACGACGACTTGCTGCGACCGGGCTCGATCGAGCGCTCGGTGGCGTTCCTCGCCACCCATCCGCGTACGGTGGCGACGTACGGAGCCTGCGACTACATCGGGCCGGACGGTGAGCCTGTCTGGGTCAACCGTTCCGGCTGGTGGGCCGCGCCGCTGCTCCGCGTCGGACCTGACCTGATCCCCCAGCCGGGCTCGGTCTTCCGTCGGAGCGCGGTCGACGCGATCGGTCCGCTGCGGGAGGACCTCGGGTGGGCGTTCGACTTCGACTTCTTCATCCGGCTCTCGAAATCGGGACGGCTGTCGTACCTCGGGGAGACCGTCGCGGCGTTCCGCTGGCACCCCGACTCGCTGTCGGTGCGCGAGCGCTCGCAGTCCGTGCGAGAGGCGAGCGAGGTGCGCGTCGCCCACCTGCCGCGATGGCTCCGTCCCGTCTCCGGGCTCTGGGAGGCGCCGGTGCGCTGGGCGACGATGCGGGCTGCCGGCCTCGTCAAGACCGGCCGCTGACGGCCGGGCGTCGCCGGGCTCGGAAGGTCGCTCGGCTAGACTCCGTGCATGGTCGGTGCAGCCGGGCCCCGGGTCGCATGAGGACCCTCGTCGCCATTCCCGCCTTCAACGAAGAGGCGTCGATCGGACAGGTGCTCGCCGAGCTCGCCGGCCACCACCCGCTCGACGACGTCATCGTGGTCGACGACGGTTCCGGGGATCGGACGAGCCAGATCGCCCGTGCCGCCGGGGTGCGGGTCCTCCGGCACGCGATCAATCTCGGCGTCGGCGGGGCGATGGGCACCGCGTTCAAGTACGCGGCGCGCAACGGTTACGACGCGCTCGTCCAGCTCGATGCGGACGGTCAGCACCGGCCGGAGTTCCTCGAGCGGATGTTCGAGGGGATCGGGAACGCCGACATCGTGATCGGCAGTCGCTACGCGAGCGGGGAGGGCTACCAGTCGACCGCGGCGCGACGATTCGTCCAGCGGGTCATCGCATCCGTCGTCTCCGCCTACGCCCGGACGAAGCTCACCGATGCGACGAGCGGCTTCCGGATCGCCGGACCACGCGCCGTCGCACTCTTCGCGGAGCACTATCCGGTCGAGTGGCTCGGCGACACCGTCGAGTCGATCGTGCTCGCCGCGCGGCAGGGGCTGACGATCACGGAGATCGCGGTCGTGATGAACGAGCGCGCCGGGGGCCTGCCGTCGCAGTCGATCTTCCGGGCGGCGCTGTACACCGGGCGGATCCTCTTCGTCCTCATCCTCGCGTCGTTCCGCAGCGTGCCGCCTCGGATCGCGGAGCTGCGGCGCCGCGCGAAGCGAGAGGCGGCGGCACGATGAGTCCGCAGATCCTCTCGATCGTGCTCTCGATCGTGTTCCTCGTCATCGTCCTGCTCCTGCTGCGGTCGTACGTGCTCCCGGAGAAGTACGCGGTGATCTGGCTCGCCGCGGCCGTCGTCAGCATCGTGCTCTCCGCGATCCCGGGCATCCTCGACTGGCTCGCGGCGCTCGTCGGGATCCAGCAGCCGATCAACCTGCTGTTCCTCGCAGGGTTCTTCGTCGTGTTCATGCTGCTCATGCAAGTCAGTCTCGAGTTGGCGCGGACGAGGGACGAGCTGCGCCGTTTCGTCCAGCAGCAGGCGATCGAGACGGAGGAGGCCCGCCGGCATGGCAGCGAATGATGCGATCCCCGGGCGCTCCCGCGTGCCGCTCAACGACCTCGGCCGATTCGACGACGTCGAGCGCGCCGAGATCGACGCGGCCGTCAGCCGGGTGCTCGACAGCGGCTGGTACGTGATGGGGCCGGAGCACGACGCGTTCGAGCGGGAACTCGCCGCGTATGCCGGCGCCGCCGCCGCGGTCGCCCTCGGCAACGGGACGGACGCGCTCGAACTCGGTCTCGCCGCGCTCGGCATCGGTCGCGGCGACCGCGTGCTCACGGTGGCGAATGCGGGCGCCTACGCCACGACCGCGGCGCGCCTGCTCGGTGCGACGCCCGTCTACGCCGACGTCGACGAGCGGTCGCTCCTGCTCACACCGGCCACCCTCGAGACGGCGCTCGCGCGGCTCGACGCGCTCGGCACCCCGCCGAAGGCGCTCGTCGTCACCCACCTCTTCGGCTCCGTCGTCGCGATGCCGTCGATTCTCGCCATCGCGCGCGAGCGCGGCATGCGGGTCATCGAGGACTGCGCGCAGGCCTTCGGCGCCGTGATCGACGGAGCGAGGGTCGGGACGTTCGGCGATCTCGGCACCTTGAGCTTCTATCCGACGAAGAACCTCGGCGCGCTCGGCGACGGCGGAGCCATCCTCACCTCCGATCCGGAGGTCGCCGACACCGTCCGCCGACTGCGCCAGTACGGCTGGACGTCCAAGTACCGGATCGGCGCGGAGCACGGCCGCAACAGCCGACTCGACGAGCTCCAGGCCGCCATTCTGCGCAGTCGTCTCCCGCGGCTCGACGCGGCGAACGACCGTCGCCGGGCGATCCACGCGCGGTACGAGGCGGCGACGACCGCGATGGTGACGACCGTCGCCGGGCCCTACATCGGGCATCTCGCCGTCGCGGCATTCGACGACCGTGATGCGGCGAGGGCGCGGTTCGCGGACGCGGGGATCACGACCGACGTCCACTATCCGGTGCCCGATCACCAGCAGGCGTTCCCGGTCGTCCGAGCCGAGGCGGTGTCGCTGCCGGTGACCGAGCGCGCCGCTGCGCGGATCCTCTCGGTCCCGATCTTCCCAGGCCTCACGGACGACGAGATCGAGCGGGTGTGCGCGGTGCTCGCCGAGGTCGACGCGTGACGAGCGGGAGCGAGGACGAGACCGTCGGCGGCGTCCGCGGCGTCCGCCTGGTGCGGCTCGATCGCGTCGATGCGTCGAACGGATCGCTGACCGTGGCGGAGCACGGTCGGCAGGTGCCGTTCCCCGTCGAGCGCATCTTCACCGTGTTCGGCGTGCCGGAGGACGAGGTCCGCGGCACGCATGCCCATCGGGCGTGCCACCAGTTCCTCATCGCCGCCGCAGGGCGGGTGACCGCGGTGGTCGATGACGGGGAGCGGACCGCCGAGGTGGTGCTCGACCGGCCCGAGGTCGGGCTCTACCTGCCGCCCCTGACCTGGGGCGGACAGCGGCAATACGCCCCCGGGACGGTCCTGCTCGTCCTCGCCTCGCACCCCTACGACCGGGCGGACTACATCGAGGACCACGACGAGTTCCTGCGGGTCGCGAGGGCTCGCGACTGATGTCGCTGAAGTCGAGGCTGCTGACGATCGCATCGCAGCGGTTCCCCGCGCTGTCGAGCCGGGTGCTGGCATCCGCGGGCTACACGCTCGACCTCGATGCGTACGCCGGGTCGACGTCCACCTGGTCGGCTCGGACGGCGGCGCGCGAGGATCGCGCCTGGCAGCGGCTCATCGCGGCGGCGAAGTCAGGGCATCCGCGCGAGGACATCGCCGCACTGCAGCAGTCGCTCGTGGCCGCGCCGGCCGAGGGCACGGTGCTCGAGGTGGGTTGCGGCGGGGGGTACAACTCGGAGATCGTCGCGATGGCCTCGCCGGGCCTGGACTACACCGGGCTCGACCTGTCGGCGCCGAGCATCGAGCTGTGCCGTGCGCACTATCCCGACCGCAGGTTCATCGTCGGCAGTGCGTACGCGCTCCCGTTCGAGGACGGCGCGTTCGACGTCGTCGTCGATGGTGTCGCGCTGCTCCACATCCCGGAGTGGCGGCGCGCGCTCGCCGAGTACGCGCGGGTGGCCGGGAGCGTCGTGATCCTGCACGGGCTGACGCTCACCGAGCGGCCGACGACGCCGTTCCTCAAGTACGCGTACGGCCAGCCGACGTTCGAGCAGGCGCTCAATCGGCGGGAGGTCGAGGAGGCCGGCGCGGCGCACGGCCTTCGCGTCGCCGATCGCCTCCGGAATCTCGACTACGACCTCGCCGAGGTCCTCGGCATCCCGACCGTCTCCGAGACCTGGGTCCTCACGCGCTGAGACGCTTCGCGCGGACGGCGTTTCCGGACAGGACGGACACGACGCCGAGGACGACTCGCTGCGCGCGGAAGAGCAGGCCGCGGATTCCGACCCCGCGCTTCGCCGGCGGGGCGGCGATCTGCAGGCGCGCGTCCCAGCGGTCGAGCGCAGCGGCATACGGCCGATAGACCAGATCGCGGAGCACCCGGCCGATCGGCGCACGATAGATGAGCTGTGAGGTGACCCACCAGCCGCCGAGGCGGCGGACGCCGTGGAAGTGGAAGAAGACGAGCGGGTCGCCGCCGACGTACGGCCTCCCGGCCCGCTCGGTCCAGGGGAATCGCGAGGAGTTCCAGGGGGCCGCGTCCATGCCGAGCGGCTCGAGGATCGCCACGCCGTCGAATCGACCGGGGAACTGGTCGAGGTAGCCCTGGTCGGCGTACTTGCCGTCGACCGGGGTGTCACCGCACCATTCGAGCGTGCTCGCACTCCACCAGTCGAGGCAGGCGGCGGCGCGCTCATCACCGGCGAAGCCGACCCAGCCGACGTTGAACCGGCCGTACTTCGCGAGCCGCCGCTCGATCGCCGGGGGATAGCGATGCTCGATGATGCCGATCGAGCCGGCTCCCATGGCGTCCCAGACCGCTCCGGGGTCGTCGAAGAACCACATGTCGGCGTCGAGGTACGCGACCGCGGTGCCCGGCTCGGACCGTCGCATGACGTGCCGGATGAGCAGCGGGGTCATCGTGAAGTAGTACTCCATCCGGGAGCGCTCGGACTTGAGCGGCGCGAGCCCCGGCACCGCTGCCTCGAGCTCGGCGATCTCGATGACATGGATCCCGTCGATGCCGAGTGCCGCGATCCGCGAAGCGACCTCGCCGTCGAGCGCGAGGACCCAGACCGGGGCGTCATCGCCGTGCCGCCGCAGCGACTCGACGAGCGACATCGCCCGGCTCAGGTAGCCGACGTCGAAGAACGTGCAATAGGCGTGTCGCGCGCTCATCGCCGCCGCTTCCGCCGCTCGAGCAGGGCGGAGACGACGGCCCCCTTCGCGACGCCGAAGGCGGTCTCGCCGAAGACGGTCCGACCCGTGTACCGCTCCGCCCGCGCGTCGATGCGCGGCGCGACATCGGCGAGGAGCGCGTCGAGCGGCCCGCTGTCGAGCGGCAGCTCGCTCCACGGCGCCTTGGTGCGGGTATGGGTGCCTTCGTCGTATCCGTCGTAGCTCACGAGATTCCGGTTCGGACCGAGCGCGACCCAGCCCTTCGACCACATCGTCGCGATCCAGCGGTACGCCCATGTGCTGATGCGGTCGTTCGCCGCGTCGTCGAACTGCTGCCGCCAGCGGCGTCCGCCCATCGAGCTGCCGGTGACCCGGGCGAGGTCGCGCACGCCGGCCTCGCGTGCCCAGGCCATCGAGTCGTCGTAGTGCCGCCAGGCCCGCTCCCAAGTCGCCCACGCGAACGACTCCGGGTAGATCGTGAGCCGGCTCGGTGCGTCCGGGCGGTCGAGCTCGGTCGGCGGCACGACGTTGTAACCGGAGATGTGCGCGATCCGCTCGTCATCCGCGAAGCGGTCGAGCATCGCCGTCGCCCACGGGATCCAGTGATCGCCCGGCAGCGCATCGTCCTCGATGACGATCGTCCGACCGTAGGCGCCGATCGCCCAGTCGACGGCACCGGCCACGGCCCTCCGCAGTCCGAGGTTCTCGGTCCGCAGCAGGGTCTCGACGCGCGCACCCCAGTCGATCTCGTCGATGACCGCGTGCACCGCGGCGACCCGCTCGGCGTCGTCCGGCTTCGTCGCGCGCGGGCCGTCGACCGCCACGAGGACGAGCTCCGGCTTCAGCGCCCGGAGGCGATCCACGAGGCTCCGGAACTTGTCCGCGCGGTTGTAGGCGAGGAGCAGCACCGGGGTCGCCGTCATGCCTACGACCCTATGGGGCCGAACGCGCGGGGCCGGAATGCCAGGACCGCGCCGAGGGGTCCCGAGCACCCGCGCGCCGCCCGCGGCCGGGCGTAGACTTGCGCGCATGGTCGCCGCCGTGAAGTTCGTGCTGAGCTTCATGACCAGGCGGGAACGGACCGTGTACTTCGTCCTCGTCGGCGGCCGCGCGCTGTCGGCCATTCTCGACGTCGTCGGGATGCTGCTGATCGGGCTCATCGCGGGGCTCGCGACGCAGCAGATCCAGACGTCCGGAGCGGGCACGTCGACGGTCTTCGGCTTCGCGGTGCCGGCGTTCTCGAGCGCCGACCTCATCTGGCTCGCCGGCGTGGCGCTCGCCGTCTTCGTGGCGAAGTCGGTCGTCTCGATCCTGCTGACCAGGGCGCTCGTGAACCAGCTCGCCGCGATCGAGATGCGCGCGGCGACGGAGATCGCCGAGCACCTCGTCACCGGGTCGCTCGACGCGATGAAGGGACTCTCGAGGTCGGAGACGCAGTACGCGATCGGGCAGTCGAGCTATTACGGCATCAGCAGCCTGCTCACGCAGGTGGCGAGCATCCTGAGCGAGGGGTTCCTGCTCCTGCTCATCCTGGCGACCTTCGTCGTCATCGACCCGATCGCCGCGGCCTGCGCGGTGGTGTACTTCGCGTTGATCATCTTCATCATGCAGGTCGTGATCCATCGGAACATGACGCATCTCGGCCAGGAGTTCCACCGCGGCATCGTCGACACCGACGACCTCGTCGGCAACGTCATCGACGCCTTCCGGGAGATCACGGTGCTCGGCAAGCAGGCCGAGTTCGTGCGCCGGGTCCAGCGCCAGCGGAGTCGGGTGGCCTACAGCGGCGGCACGACGACGCTCCTGTCCGGGATGCCGCGCTACGTCATCGAAACGGCGCTCATCCTCGGCGTCGTGCTCTTCATCGGGGTCCAGGTCGCGACCGGGGATCTCGCCACGGGCGTCGCGACGCTCGGCGTGTTCCTCGCCGGTGGTCTCCGGATCGTCTCGTCCCTCCTGCCGCTGCAGACGGCGCTCGCGAACCTCCGGATCGTCGCCCAGGCAGGGGAGCTCGCCTACCGCCAGCTCGGTGACGAGGGGCGGAAGCAGCTCGATCGGGGCGTACCGGCGATCGCGCGCGACACGGCGAGCGAGCAGCCGCTGGACGTCCGCATCTCGGCCGTCACCTTCCGGTATCCCGGTGCCGACGCCGACTCGATCCGGGGGGTCGACCTACCGGTCGAGGCCGGATCGTTCACGGCCATCATCGGTCCGAGCGGGGCGGGGAAGACGACCCTCGTCGATCTGCTGCTCGGCATCGTCGAGCCGCGTGAGGGCGACGTCCTGATCGGCGGGGAGTCGCCGGCGGAGCTCCGCAGGAAGGCACCCGGCATCGTCGCCTATGTCCCGCAGCGTCCGGGCCTCGTGTCCGGCACGATCGCCGAGAACATCGCGCTCGGTGTGCCCGCGGAGCAGATCGACCGGGAGCAGGTGCGCCGCAGTGCCGAGGCGGCGCATCTCGCCGACTTCATCGCGACGCTGCCGGACGGCTACGACACGCCGGTCGGCAAGCAGGCCGACGCGTTCAGCGGCGGGCAGATCCAGCGCATCGGACTCGCGAGGGCGCTCTACACCGAGCCCCGGCTGCTCATCCTCGACGAGGCCACGAGCGCCCTGGATGCCGGGAGCGAAGCGGTCATCAACCAGTCGCTCGAGTCCCTCCGCGGTCGGACGACCGTGGTCGTCATCGCGCACCGCCTGTCGACGGTGCAGCACGCGGACGTGCTGTTCGTCGTCGAAGGCGGCAGGATCACGGCGAGCGGCGACTTCGCCTCGGTGCGTGCCGCCGTGCCGATGGTCGACGAATACGTGAAGCTGATGACGATCACCGAGATCTAGCGGCGGCCACACCCCGACGGATTCGCTCGGCGAGTGAGCCGGGCTCGGTCACGTCTCGCCACAGTTCGTCCGCGGTCCGCCACAGATAGTCGGAGATCGCCGCCGTCTCGTCGGCGATCGTCGCGTACGACTCCGGCCATCGGCTGGAGTCCGAGGCGCTCGCGAGGTCGTGGGTGATCACGTCGTCGAACACGTCCCCGCTCTGCGCAGACATCCGACGCCCGCGCAGCGCTGCCCGCTCGCGTACCAGCGGTCCGTACTGCAGGAACACGAACGCGGCCCAGTTGTAGAGACGCAGGAGGCGGCCCGGTTGCTTTGGGCGGAAGGCGATCGGCCGGTCGTGCACGCCGTCGGACATGTCGACGGCGATCCGGTCGAAGAGGAAGGCGAACCAACGGAACGCCGCTCGCGCCTGCTCGATCGACCAGCCCTCGGCGAGCGCCGCGGTGATGTGCCGGTCGAACTCCTCGGCGGTGCGGCCCACACGATGCAGTTCCGCCGGGTACGTGAAGAAGTCCCTGTTCGCCGGCGAGACGACCGGAATGCCGAAAGCCGCGAGCTCGGCACCGGTGGTCGACCGATAGTTGAGGAGCACGTCCACGATCTGCATGAGGTCGTAGAGGCCGATCGCGTCGGCGGGCAGGTTATAGGTGACGTTGGCGGGCGCTTCGGCCTGCAGCAGCTCGATGCGGTTCACCGCACCGGCTCGGACCTGCTCGCGCTTGTTCGGGAACATCCTCGGATGCGGTCGCACGACGACGTGGACGTCCGGGTGGGCGGCGGCGTAGCGGTACACCGCCTCGATCCACTCGAACTGGTCGCCGAACAGCGATTCGCTGACGCTCGTGTCCGGCAGGCGGCCGATGAGCCGCATCGCGAGCAGCTCGTCCTCGCTCGACATCGCGGCGAGGAGCACTCGGCGGCCGTCAGCGATGCCGAGGCGTGTGCGCAGTTCCGCCGGGGACGACCCCGCGAAGCCGCTCGAGTAGGCGAATGCGCTGGCCGCCTGGAGGAGTCCGGCGAAGTGCTCGCCGACCAGTCCGACGCCGGCGCGGTCGATCGGTGTGTGCCGGGCCCGCTGCCAGGCCGGTGAGCGGAACACGTCTTCGAGCGTGACCTCGCTGCGCAGCATCGTCATCGATTCGAGCTTGCGCTGGATGTGCGCGCCTCCCTGCAGCGTCCAGGTCGGCACGCCCGCGTCGGCGGCGGCGACGACGAAGGCGTGCGGCGCGGAGTAGTGATCGTTGTAGACGATGACGACGTCCGGCTTCGGCCCCTCGGCGAGGAGGCGCTTCGCCCCGAAGTACGTGAGCAGCGTGTTCCGGAGCTGATCCCGGTACCGGGCGAAGAGGCGGTCGTCGAGGTCGCCGTCGACGAGCTTCTCGGTCAGCCAGAGCTCGTAGCCGGCGAATCGCCCGAGCGGGTGCCCGTCGACCTCGAGCTCCGTCCAGTCGGTCCCGGTCACCTCGGCGACGAGGTCCTCGACGCGCGCGCGATCCTCACTCCGGATCCAGTCGTCGATCAGGAGGCTCGGGAGACCGACCTCGCGGTCGATCAGTCGGGCGCGCTTCTCACAGCCCGTGCACACCCGCGCGCGCTTCTCGGCGCTGTCGGTCGGAGCGAGCCCGGCCGCGGACATCGCGACGCAGTAGGACTGCATGTAACGTCCGCAGCGCACGACCGTGATGTCGGCCCCGCGCTCCGCGAGCGATTCGGCAATGAGCGCCTCTGGGAAGGCGTGCGGCCAGATGTTGGCGAACGGCGAGAAGAACATCACCTTCACGATCCGTCCAGGCTAGCACTCGGCCCGGGCGGTCGATCAGTCGAGCAGCTCCCATGACAGGGGTGTGCCGATGGGGGCATCG
>Ga0182745_1000847_pt1 | contig 31469 bp, 25 predicted proteins | sample eDN3rd30CKraftBY_FD_128523 | JGI IMG/M metagenome (GOLD analysis project Ga0182745, IMG submission 128523) | Enriched backyard soil microbial communities from Emeryville, California, USA - eDNA 3rd pass 30_C Kraft BY (version 2) (version 2) | ecosystem: Environmental > Terrestrial > Soil >... | reverse complement strand
GCCTGGGGGCCGTCCGTCCCATCCTCCATGTGCGCGCGCACGTACGCGGCGGCCCGGTCCAGCGCGGACTGGTATCGCGCCGCCCTCGCCGGGTCCACGCGCTGCCGGGCCTGGGCGATGGCCGTCATCATCCGCGCGGTGATGCCGACGTTGCCGTAGCCCACCGGGTAGAAGGGGAAGTCCTCGCGCCAGCGGCCGCCGGTCTCCTGTCGCGTCAGCGCCCAGTCCGCGGCGAGCACCAGGGCGTCGGAGTAGCGCGTGTCCAGATGCGCGTCGTAGCCGGCGAGCCCGAAGGCGGAGTAGCTGGACTTCGCGTTGGGGTAGTAGACGCCCTCGTGGTACCAGGAGCCGTCCGCGCGCTGCTCGGACACGAGGCGCCCGGCGATGGACTCCAGGTTCTGCCGGTTGGTGCGCCCGTTGTACGTGAGCGCGTCCAGGTCGTACCCGGTGGTGCGCGCGTTCGCGAGGCCGAACATCGCCGCGCCATGGCGGTGACAGGACGTGCAGCCGAAGCGCGCGGACCAGTTCTCCGCGTCCGCGCTGAGGAAGTTGATGGCGCGCTGCGCTGACTCCGCGTTGGTGGCCGCGCGTGCGGGCTCGGAGAGCAGCAGCCCCGTCAGCGCGACGAGGAGGAACGGGCTCCACGCGAACGTGGAGCGGGGTGCGACGAGGAAAGCAGCATGTGAGGGCATGGGGGGCTCGCTCGAAGAATACCGCCCTGGGCGTTCATGCAAGCGAAGCGCCCGGGGATGTGAGCCCATGCGGCGAGGGTCGCTCATCACCCGAGGTCATTTCACCCGAGGCATCCGAGACACATGCGCCGCTCCTGAGCGCGGCGCTGACGGCGCGGTGAATCCCTCTCATTCGCATGAGAGCGATTGCGCCGGGTCAGCGCGGAGGCTCGGGGGGCGGCTTCTCGTCGCGAGGGGCGGGGGCGTCCGGCGGGAGCTGGGGTAGCGGCCAGCCCTCGAACAGGGGCCAGGCGCGGTACATGGACCGGCGCTCCTCGGGAGTGAGGGGGCGCTCGGGCGTGGCGGCGGCGGGGTGCCTGGGCGGGGCGGGGGGCGGGCGGCGGAGCAGGACGACGCTCAGCACCAGGCACAGCATGGATATGAGCACGATGCTCCATGCGCGCGCCGGTCCTCGCAGCATCCGCCTGTCTTCCACGCCGTGTCCCTCAGAAGGTTCCCTGTTTCAACACGTCCCGCTTGGAGATTGTGCCGAGGAGCCGCCGCTCTCCGTCCACCACGGGGAGCCGCTCCAGCGACGTCTCGGTGAAGCGCGCGGCGACCTCGCCCAGGGACAGGCCGGGGGTGATGGGGCGCACGCGCACGTCCATCAGGTCCGCGGCGACGGTGGCGTGGAGCTGCGAGTGGTCCGGCAGGTGGCCCTTCAACTGGTCGAGCACCAGCGCGCCCCGGTACCGCCCCGTCTCGTCGGTGACGTAGAGGTCCTCGCCGTGGGGCTGTTCGAGGAGGAAGGCCAGCACCTCCTGGAGCGGCGCCGTGGGGGCCACGCGCTGGTGCACGGGCTTGAGCAGCGCGCGGGCGCCCTCCTCTCGCAGCCAGTGGGGCACCGTGGCGGGGACGTGCACGTTGCGGCGGTTGAGCACGGCCGTGTACAGCGACTCGGGCTCCAGGCGCCGGCTGATGGCCGCGGACACCACCGCGCTGAGCATCAGCGGCAGCACCAGCGGGTAGTCACCGGTGAGCTCGAAGATGAGGAGCACCGCGGACACCGAGGCGTGCGTGGTGCCCGCGAGAATCGCGCCCATGCCCAGCAGGGTGTAGGCGCCGCTGGGGGCGCCGCCGGGGAGCACCTGCTCGGCCAGCATCCCGAACGCGCCGCCCAGCAGCCCGCCGTAGAAGAGGGACGGGGTGAAGAGCCCGCCGGGCACCCCCGCGCCCGCGCACGTCGCGGTGAGGGCCAGCTTCACCAGCGGGAGCAGCAGCAACAGGGACAGGGGCAGCTTTCCGAGGAGCGCCGCGTTCACCGCGTCGTAGCCGTTGCCCAGGAGCTGCGGCAGCCACACCGACGCGACGCCCACCACCGTCATGGACAGCAAGGGGAGGAAGGGCGCCAGCCACGCGGAGGGCCGGTCCAGCAGGTCCGACATGGCGTTGATGCCGCGGACGTAGAAGGCGGACGCGACGCCCAGCACCACGCCCAGCAGCATGGCCAGCGCCAGCTCGCGTGGGTGCAGCAGCGCGTAGTGGGGAATCACGAAGCTGGGGTGGTCCGCGATGAGGCCGCGCGACACCAGCGTCGCCACCACGCACGAGACGACGATGGGGCCGAAGAGCTCCAGCGCGAAGCTGCCCAGCAGCACCTCCAGTCCGAAGAGGGCCGCGCCGATGGGCACGTTGTACGCGGAGGCCATACCGGCGGAGGCCCCGCAGGCCACCAGCAGGCGGGCCTGGCCGGGGCCCAGCCGCAGCCAGTGGGCCAGCGAGGAGCCGCTGGCCGCGCCCGTGGACAGCAGCGCGCCCTCGCGGCCCAGCGGCGCGCCCAGCGCCACGGCGAGGATGGACACCAGCCCCCGCAGCAGCGCCCGGGGGAGGGATAGCCGGCCGGACTTCACCCAGATGGACTCGATGATGCCCGCGGTGCCGTGGCCGCGCATGGGCCGGCCGACGATGAGCGTCAGCAGCGTCACCAGCGCGCCGCCCAGAATCGGGATGAGCACGCGGCGCCACGTGGGCGCCGCGGCGACGCCCGCGAGGAAGTCCTCGCCGGTGCTCCGCCAGAAGAGCTGCTGGGTGAAGCGCAGCACCTTGAGCAGCGCCACCGCGCCCATCCCCGCGATGAGCCCCACCACGACGACGAGCACCCAGAAGCGCTGCTCCGGGCCGATGATGCTCCCCACGAGCACCCTGGCGAAGGGGTTCCTCCCGCGAGGGTCCGTCATGCCGGGAGGCCCGCTGGCTGGGTGCTGGACGCCCACGCCGCTCCAAGTTAGGCGCTGCGCCGCCAGCGGGCGGGAAGGGGCTGGAGGCCGCTTGCCCGGCAGGCGTGGGGCCGGGCGCCGTGCGGCCTCAGCCCTGCTCGGGGGCGGGCTGTGTGTCCACCCACCCGGCCAGGATGTCCGCGTGACAGGGGCCGGGCTTGCACCAGCAGCCCAGGCGTTTGCCACGCAACGTCAGCACGGCGGCGCGGTAGTCCGCGTCGTGCCGCGTGCGCAGCGCCAGGTACCAGCGGAACGCGTCGAACGCATCCGCGTCCGGGCCCATGCGGCGCAGGGCCTCCTCGCGGATGCGCGCCTGCTCCGCCTCCGGCAGCGTCCCCAGCCAGGGCTCGAAGTAGGCGCGCAGCGTGGCGCCCGGAGTGCGCACGCCTCCGGGCTTGAAGGGATTGCCGAAGCGGCCCGGCACCGGGTTGAGCGGGCTCGGCTTCGCGTAGGCGCGGAAGGCCCGGCCCACGTACACGTCGCAGCCTTCGTGGACGTGGACCACCGTGGTGCGCGTCACGGTCATCGTGGGGGCCTCGCGGGTGCTACTTCTTGCGCTTCTTGCCCGCGGCGGGCGCGACGACGGGCTCGGGGGGCTGCTCGGCGGCGGCCTTCAGCGCGTCGCGCTCCTCCAGCACCGTCGCGAGCTGGCCCTCCAGCTCGCCGACGCGCTCCTTCAACGCCGCGTTCTCCTCGCGCAACGTGTCCGCGTCCTTGCGCAGCGCATTCGCCTCCACGCGCGCGCGCGTCAGCTCGCGCGACGACGTGCAACCCACGGTGAGGGGAACCACGGCCAGCGACACCACCGTCATCCATGCCTTCATGTGATTCAGCTCCTGGACGCCTGGGCCCGTGGCATCGAGGCCACGAGGCCCGGCGTCGCGGCGCGGAGCGTAGGCATGGAGCCGGTGTCACCGGAAGCCGTGTCAATTGATTGCATCTCCAACGACACGTTCGCCGACTTCGTGAACCCAGACGTGCTCCAGGCCCCAGGTGAAGAGGAGCCGGTGCTTGGAGACGACGGTGAAGCCGGGGGCCTCCACCGGCCGCGTCACCGTGAGGATGCGGGTGCCGGGGCGGCAGGTGCGGAAGCGCTCCACCAGACGGGAGCGCGTCCGCGGCGTCAGCGCCGTCCAGTTGGTGAAGACGTGCGTGGCGTCCTGGAGGTCCGCCTGCATCGCGTCACCGAGCACGAGCCGTGCGCCCGCCCTCTCCACCGGCTTTCGAGCCAGGGCGACGTGGTGCTGCATCAGCTCGACACCCACGGCCTCCGCGCCCAGCCAGCGCGCGGCCAGGAGCGTGCGGCCGCGTCCCGCGCCCAGGTCCACCAGCCGCGAGCCGGGGCCCAGGCCCGCCTTCCAGAAGAGCCACACGCCCGTGTGCACGGGCATCTCGCCGTACATCAGCTCCTTGAGAGTCTGTCCGCTGGCCTGGAGCACCCGCGCCACCTCGAAGGAGCGCTTCAGGCGGTAGGGCGAGACGAAGACCTCGCGCAGCCAGATTCCCAGGTAGGGCGGAAGCAGCCGGGGCCGGCGCAGCAGGAGCAGCACGTCGCCCAGCCGGGTGAACAGCTCGATGAACATGACGCAGATGCGCAGGACGACGAGCGCCGGCAGGGACATGCCGTAGTCGTCCTGTGCGTCGTGCGTGGGCTTCACCGGCGGCGGCTCCCCAAATCCAACATGTCCCGCGTCACCACGGCCATCCGCGTGGGGCCGCTCATGGCCTCGCCGCAGAAGGCATAGACGAAGTGCGTCTGGGCCTTTCCCTTGAAGGCGGGGTGCTGGAAGAGGTCGTACTCGAAGTGGCCCGTCACCAGGGCGCCTGCCTCCACGGGGGCATCCTGGAAGCAGGGGACGCGGAGGGAGATGACCTCCGCCTCTCCGGTGCGGCTGCCAATCACCACCAGGGAGACGGGGATGATGGCCGCGGGGCGAGGTTGGCCATGGCCGTCGTCGTCACCCTGCTCCTGCTTGGGTGGAACCCGCTCGTGGGCGAGCACGGGGACCTGAAACGTACCGCGGATCCACGCGGGCTTCCCTGGCTCGTACAGGAACACGCGCTCGCCGCGCACGGCGATGCCCGGGGCCTCTGGCGCGGGAGGGCTGTCCGGCCGTGCCTGGAACTGGCGCGCGTCCTCGCCAGGGGCGTACCGCACGGGCTCGGGCGGTGGCGGCTGCTGCTTCAGGGACTCCAGGAAGCGGGTGACTTCTTCGTCCTGGTAGCCGGGGACGGAGCGGGTGACCTGGACCTGCACGCGGTTGGACGTGCGGTCCAGCATCAGCGCCATCAGGAGGTAGTGCCCGGGCTGTTGCAGCGAGTCCAGGCGGAGCGCGTCCGTCTGCTCGACGAGGGTCATGGCTCCGTTTCCCGGAGGCGCTGGATCGGCATCATCCTGGTCGAACAGGCCCGGCTGCTCGGGCGGTTCGACCAGCGGAGTGATGTCGAGCGTCCGGTCCTCCAACCGCACGCCCACGAGGTGGCCCGTGCTCCACGGGTCGTAGATGCGTGCCTCCTGCTGCTTCACGGCGTACAGCGACAGCAAGGGGATGCGGTCGGCCGTCCGGAGGTCGGCTCGCGCGGGCGCGTCCAGGAACAGCCCGTAGCGTCCCTCGGGGGCGAACTTGCGCAGCACCCGGGAGCTGAACTTGAACGGGTCGGTCCAGTAGTCCTGGCCCTCGATTTCGAAGATGCCCGGTGCCATGTCCGCTAGGCCTTCCAGTTCGTGGTGATGTCGAGCGCGTCGCTGGCCTTGATGTAACGCGTGCACTCCGGGCAATAACTGAACTGCACCGTCTTGCTCTGGTCACCCGCGCCGAACAGGACGCAGTTGCTGTCGAGCATGTACTCGGGAAGGTTGAAGCTCTTGACGCTCAGGTCCTTTCCTCCCACCTTCAATCCATGCGCGCAATGCGAGCCCTTGTGCCCGCGGCCCGCATAGAAGTACCCCGCCGGGATGAAGGCGTCGAAAGGGACTCCTGGAATCTGGTGCTTGGGGAGGCGGCCCCGGCCGTCCGTCGCAGAGCCCTTGTTCTCGATGTACGCGTGGCCCAGGTTGTGGCCGATTTCATGGCACAGCGTCCGCGCCACGCCCTCCGCGGTGCCGAGGCCCATGCACGGCGTCATCCGGATCTTCCCCTGGACCGCGTTGGCGTTCGCCCCCATCTGGAAGTGACGAAGCCCCACGGTGACCAGGATGCGGTGCTCGTAGCCATTCCAGTCCGTCAGGTACTGGCCCGGGTCCTGGGGGTCGACGTTGGGCAGCTTGATCTTGAACTTCTTCGCGGAATCGAAGTCGACCCACTTCTCGGCTTCCGCCTGGGTCGTTGGAAGGACCTCCGTGGGCGTCTCCCAGTAGTCCCAGAGGGAGTTGAGGTGGTCTTGCCCAGTCTCGGGTTCCTGCCAGATGACCTCCTTCGGCAGCCAATCGGTGTCGCCCACCTTCCGGAAACCGGTGATGCGCCAGTAGACCTTCTCCACGCCCCACAGGTCCGCGGGGCCCGTGCACACCGGGTTGCGCATGGCGATGAGCTGCCCTTTGGCCGTGGTGTGCTCAATGGGGGTGGAGGGGGGCTCGAACGTGGCCACGTACTCGCCGGGCGTCGCGGCGCTCACGTCCGCGTTATCGTCGGACAGGGTCTTGGGCAGCATGTCCGTCCAGACGAGCATGAGCCGGCGAGGGTCCGCGGGCGGATTGTGGAGGACGCGGTCCCGGAGGGCATCCAGGTCCTTGGGAGACAGGAACGTGCAGCTCTTGTCCGGAGTGAGCCTTTCGTGGACGTACGCGCCCGGCAGGATGAAGGTGTCCGTGCCGCCCCGAGCCGACAGCAGGGCATTGATGTCGGCGTCCGTGTAGACGGCGCGGAAGGCGTCGGGGAACGTCAGCTCGATGAACAGCGGGTCGAGGATTCGCTTGAGGGCGGCCTCGAAGTCCGGGTGCGGCCCGGGGGCCGCGTCGTCGTTGTTGACGATGGTGTCCCAGCCCTGCCGCAGGCTGCTGTGGGGGACGACGAACTCGGACTCCAGCCGCCGCCAGTTGCACACCCAGAGTTCGTCGTCGCCCGTGCCGTCATCGAAGCCGACCTGGATGTGACACATGTCGCCGCCGGCGTAGCCGAGCTGGACATGGAACTCACAACTGCCGCCATTCGCGGGCAGGGCGAGCTGCGCCTTGTAGACGAGGTCCGCCGTCCCGGGCGCCGCGTCCGGATCCGTGCTGGTCTGCGTCGCGCCGTTGAGGATGAGCGCTGGACGAGGGGTGGTCCGCTTGCTGTTGGAGGCCTTGAAGGTGACGCACACGCTGAGCTTCTGGTCCTTCAAGCCGAGCGCCTTGTCATGCGGTGCCACCTCCACGCGCATGATGTTCCCCTTGTCCGTGCCGTCCATGATGGGGAGGTTCACGTACTGCTTGAAGGGTGAGTCCTCGGCCTTGCCGTCGGTGTGCGAGATGATCTTCGCCGTCCACGGGAGCTGGGAGACCTCGAGCGCGTAGCTCGCGGCCTCTTCCGTGGAGGCCGTCTTCTTCTCGAGCTTCCAGGGCGAGACGGCCTCGAAGCTGTATGCGGCCTTTTCGAGGGAGCCCGCCCATTTGCCGCCCGTCACCGTGGGCTTCTCGGACTTCTCGCCCTGCACCAGCGAGAAGGTGAAGCCCTCCGCGGAGCCCTTGGCGCCTTCCTGCATCTTGACGTCGAGCTTCAGGGTCCTGGGCCAGACGCGGAAGGTGTCCTGGCCCGAGAGGAGGTCCTCCTGCTCCGGCAGCTTGTAGTTCCACGAGATGACGTAGTTCTCCATCCCCGCGGGGACCTTGCCGCAGGTGTGCTCGTGGCTCTGGGCCGTCACCTTCTCTTCCTTGCCCTTGCCGTCCGTGTTGATGAGCGTGAACTCGACGGCTTCCTCGGTCTCGACGCCCTTCAGGTTGATGGGGTCGCCTTCATAGACCTCGTATTGCACGGGGAACTCCTTGTCGGGAGGGGTTCAGTCGCCCTGGGGCCGAGGGGAAAGGGAGTCCCTGGCGGAGCTGGGGCGCGGGGAGGTGCTGCTGGCGCGAACGGAGGCCGGGGGACGCGAGACGGCGGTGGCCCTGGCCGAAGCGAGGGGCTGGGAGGCGCCAGGCTCGCCCGTTCGAGACGTCGCCTGGGCCTGGGCCCGGGGCAGAGGACGCGTCTTCACGGTGGCGACGGCCTTGGGCATCACGCACCGGACGGGGACGATGATGCTCCGGGTTTCGCCGTCGGCGAGGGAGAAGGGGCCCGGTGGCGCGTCGATGCGGTAGTTCCTGGCGTGCGCCCCCGTGAGGGTGAGTTGCAGCGAATAGGGGCCGCCGCGCAGCGGGCGGAAGGTGACGGCGCCCGAGTCGACAGCGGTGGCGCCCTGTTGTCCGGTGGGGCCGGTGAGCTGGACGGAGGTGTCGCCGATGAGCTGCCCGTTCTCCGGGCACCACACCTGGACCACGACGGTGGCCGCGGTGGCGGGGCAGGGCATCACGGGGGGGCTCGCGTCCGGGGGGACGTTGGCGACGTCCTGGGTGGCGCGGTCGGTCCAGTCAGCGGTTGGTGGCATCGGGCACCTCGCTGCCGCGCTGCTTCAGCATGCGGAGAATCATCCCGGCCTTCTCCTCGGAGGGGATGGAGGCCGAGCGCAGGATGGCGCCGCTCCAGGCCATGGCGGGGGTGTCCTCGAAGCCAGGGCCCTTCACGACGACGAGGTCGGTGAGCAGGGTGATGCTCTTCGCGTCCTGGATGCCGTGGCGTTCGGCGGTGGCGATGCCGGCTTCGACGAGCGCGAGCGCGGCGGCGGGGCCAAGCGCGCGCATCCGTTCGGGGAACACGCGCTTCAAGTGGGCGAACAGGCGGTCTTGGACCTTGGGTTTCTCGGGAGGCTCGAAGGCCTGCATCTGGGCGGCGCGGATGGTCAGCGCGCCCTTCCATGGGCTCTTGGCCACGCCGTGCCCGGGGGCGGAGCGCCGGCAGGTGGTGGCCCAGGCGCCAGCGTCATACTCAGGAGCGGCGGCGTCCGCGAGCACCTGGCCGAGCGCGAAAAGGACGGCCTGCGGGGTCTCTCCCAGCCCCTGGCGGTGCGCGGTGGTGAACCCTGCCTGGAGCTTCCGGGTGGCCTCGGCTTCGCCCAGGGCGCGGTACTCCCAGGCGTAGTGCTGCTTCAGCGTCGCCAGCGCGTGCCGCAGCAGCGCCGAGGGTGGCGCTCCCGGTCCGCGGTTCCAGGAGGTCATGAGTGTTGGATATTGCATGAACGCGTGGTCAGGCGGGAGGACCTGTCTGGCAGGTTGAGCGCGTCTGACTCAAGGGCGTGCTTGCGCAGGTCAGCGCGGGGGAATTGCATCCCTGGCCCGCTCGCGCGACGGCCATTTCGGCAGCGGCTGTCATGGAGGCCGCCAGGACCCGCTTGGGGCCCGGTGGAGTGACTCACGCACGATGGCCCGTGGGCTCAGGGCCGAGCCGCTGACTTCTTGCGGAACTCGATGATCGGCGCCGCGTCGAGCTTCCACTCACCGTTGACACGGCGGACTTCCATGGGGACGGGGGCGGCGGAACTCTGGAGCACGACCCGTTCGGGCTCATCCATGACGCGGGTGATTTGTATCTCGCGGTACTGCTTCCCGAGCGCGGCAGCCACGGGCTCGGGATAGGAGCCGCCTGACCAGAGCAATGCGGCGTCCGGATTGTCGAGGATGAGCGAACGGATGACCTTCTCGTCACCGGTGAGATTGGCCAGCATGAAGCGTCGATAGATGTCTTCGGGGGCTCCGGCCATGTCAGTCCCCTTCGAGCAACTTGCCAAAGCGAGAAGCGCCACGACAGCGACACTGCCCCACCGTGTGAATCCAGACTCCACTTGATTCTCCTCGCGGCGAGCGCGCGACGCGTTCCGAGCGGTTGTAAAGACACGGAGAAGGTGCGGCTTCGAGAAGCCTTTCGACGTCGGACTCGAGACCCAGTGCACGGGAACGGAGCATTCGTCGGAGTTCCTCGGGCAGTTGGAGCGATGGTTTCATGACGGCTCGCCCCTATACCGGTGTGAACTCCACGCCCGTGGCGCCGGACTTCTCAAGGGCGGTCTTGATGTCCTCCGAGACAATGAGCGCGAGCTTCCATCCCCAGGTGCGGAACACCTTGGTGTCGCCGACCTTCGCGGGGTCGATTCGGAGGCCGATGACCGAACGGTACTGGCCCACGCGTTCCGGCTGACCATGCTCGGGCTTCCAGTAGCGGACCTCCTCGGACGCCTCGTCGTCGATGCAGCGGATGAGCTTCGTGGCGACCAGGATGAGGTGCTGAGACGCATGACCCTCGATGTCCACGGGGATGAATTGCACATCATCCGGGGCGAGCTCGGCGAAGAATGACGCCACCCGGGCATGGACGACTGGCATCACGCCCACCCCCACGGTGCAGAAGTCCAACTGCCTGCCCGGTGTGTCGATGGGGATGTTCAGGCGCCCTTCGACCTGGATGGGACGCCCGGCGGTGTACATCCAAAGGTCGTCCACTTCGTGGCCCGATGCGTCCACCGGGTCGCCGAGGTCCCAGTTCCCGGCTTGCATGTCCTCCGTCAGCCTGAAGTAGCGCTTCGTCATGGGGGCCTTCTCTCACATGGCTCGGGTCAGGAGCCTGTGGAGCTTCATTCCTGGTGTGGAGACCTCTTCGGCCAGTTCCTTGAGCGCGGTCGTCAGCGCCTTGCGGCACGACTCCATCGTACGGCAGCCTTCCGTGGCGTTGATGAGTCTGTCGTGAACAGCCTGGTGGTAGGCCCTCGGATGCGGCCCCTTGTGCCCCTGGACCTGAACGATGTTGTCAGGGTCTTTCAGCTCCATTCCCGCGCGCTTGAAGATTCTTCTGAACTCTGGCGTCCAGGGGCCGCCACGCGCCGTGGAGATCTCGTTCTTGTTCGTGGCGAGATGGTGCTTCTGCGTGCGGGAGGTCGCCGTCTCTCTTGCCGCCATGGCCACCGCATGGGGGGCGAGCGTGATGGCGAAGCCCTCCGCTGTCATGGCCACGGATTTCACGCTGCTGAGGGCCGCGAACTGGTAGCCCGCCTGCACCTCGACGTTCAGCGCCGCCTGTGCGGAGCCAGGAAGCCTTGTCGATTTCGCAGCCAGTCCCGCCGTGTTTCCGATGGCTGCCGTGGCAAGCATGACGAAGATGCGCGCGGCATTCTCCCCAAGGACTTCGCCGTAGGTCTCCCCTGCCGTGCTGAGCTGCGCGAAGGTCGTGGCCTGGTCCACCTCGCGGACAAGCACGAGCCACCCGTCCAGCAGACGCCACATCGTGTCTACGCCCAGGTATGCAATCGCAGTGGCTGTCAGGAGGGCGGCGAGTCCCTTGCTCACCGGCTCCGGAAGCGTCCACAGCAGCAAGTACACGCTGACCGAGGCCGTCACGGTCGCCATCAGCGCTTGAGGATGCGTCATGTCCGCCAACGCTTCGGCGGTTTCATCCCAGACGGAGTCCATGGCGATGGCCATCGCCAGCGTGTACTTGCCGTCACTGGCCAACACAGGACCTTCATCCAGCAGGCGAAGGCAGTCGCCGGGCTGTTTCTTGCGTGAGCACCACTGTCCGTAGGCTTGCGTCAGCTCTTCGTCAGCGTAAGACGCCAGGAGGTGAGGGCCGTCATCTCCCGTCGCTTGAGGGATGAGCCGATGGCCGCGGGGCTCGTAGCGGTAGACGCCACCGCGGGAAGGGACGCCGAAGCGCTGTCGGGCCTCATGGGTCGGGTGGCGAAACGAGCGAACGTCCCTGGCGAGTTCCCGCAGTGAACCCTTGAATTCGTCGGTGGTGAGTTCGGCTTCACGCGACCTGGAGCCTGCTTCCTCGCGCGGAATGACGAGGAACGTGTCGCGGCCCGTATCCAGTCGAACGGAACGGCTCGTTGAGCAACCGGACACCAGAAGCAGGAACCACAGCACGACGCAGCGATGCATCATGGCGCTCCTCCGAGATGAGACGGTACTTCCAGCTCAACCACGACATAGGAATCCCCAGTCGGTGCAAGCTGGGAACCCTCATCGTCTCCGACGGCCTCGAGGCCGCACGGGAACGGTCCGGGGCCACGGGGATGAAGTTCACCCCCGTGTGACGCTGCGACTACTCCGGCTTCTGCGCGCCGGTCCGCTGCCAGAACTCGCGCAGCAGAATCGTGGCGAAGCGCGAGTCATTCAGGATGTACCGCCGCCACAGGCGCTTGGGCTCGTTCACCAGCCGGTAGAGCCATTCGAAGCCCGCGCGCGAAATCCACACGGGCGCGCGCTTCGCCGTCCCCGCGATGAAGTCCAGCCCCGCGCCAATGCCAATGGCCACCGTGGGGCCCAGCTTGGACGCCACCTGCGCAATCCATATCTCCTGCTTCGGGCTGCCCAGCGCCACCAGGAGGAGGTGCGGGTCCTTCTCGCGGATGCGCGCCACAATCGGGTCGTTCTGCGCGTCCCCGCCGTCCGGGCGCACCATGGGCGAATCCCAGCCCACCACCTCCACGCCGTACTGCTCGCTGACGATGCGGCCCACCTTCTCCGCCACGCCCGGGCCCGCGCCCAGCAGGTACACGCGCCACTTGCGCTCCGCCCCCAGCTTCATCAGCGGGAGGATGAGGTCCGAGCCGGCGATGCGCTCGGGCAGCGGCACGTCCATGGCCCGCGAGGCCCAGACGATGGGCATGCCGTCCACCACCGAAATCGTGGCGCGCGAGTACGCCTCGCGGAAGGCCACGTTGTCCTCGGCCAGCACCACGTGGTCCACGTTGGCCGTGAAGACGTAGCCACCCTGGCGCGAGTCCACCAGCCGGCCAATCTCCGCCACCGCCTCGTCGAAGGTGAGCTGGTCGATGGCGAGCTGGCCGATGTGCAGGCGCGCACGGCCGGTGGTGAACGGAGGCTGCGGCGGCACGGGGGCAGCGGCGGAGCTCATGGCTTCTTCACCGTCAGGTCGAGCACGGTCATGGAATAGGGCGGCAGCCGCTGTGTCAGTGAGCCCGCGGCCTTCGCACCGGGAGTCTGCTCGGTGAACCCCCCAGGTGCGCCCGAGTAGCCCAGCACGCGCACGCTGTCGAGTGTCCCGCAGCCCTTGAGCTCGATCCGCGCCTGGGCGGCCTGGTCCGGGTCGAAGTTGAGCACCACCGCCACCAGCTTGCCGCCCGCCTCGTCCCGCGAGGCGAACACGCTGGTGCCCTCGGGGGCCTTCGCCGGCACCCACCAGTCCTGGAAGCGGCCCCCCTTGCCATCGAAGTTCCGGTACGCGCGGAACGCCCAGAACACCGGGTCGCCCTCGGTGGGGTACTGCCAGAAGTAGGCGGAGTAGATGTTCTCCTGCGCGAAGCGGCCCAGCGTCTCGGCCTGCGCGAGGCCGCCGCTCATGTGCCGGAAGGCGCCGAAGTTGTACTCGCCTATGGAGATGCGCAGACCTGGGGAGTTGTCGGCGATCCACTCCTTCATGCGCGGAATCAGCCGGATGGGCTCGCCAATCCAGGACTCGTCCTTGTACGTGGGGTCCCACAGCCCGCGCGTGGAGCGGATGCGGCGCGCGTTGGTGGCCGGGTCCGTGTTGCCCTCCAGGCCCACGCCCACGTCCGTTTGTGGATAGAAGTGCAGGTCCAGCACGTCGAGCAGCCGCACGCCCGTCTTCTTCTCGTGCTCGCGCAGCTGCCGCAGGTACCAGGGCACCAGCGGGACGTTGCCGTGCGCGCGCCGGTCCGAGTGCGGCATCTTCCCTGGCGCGAAGTCCGCCGCGGACCACAGGTAGTTCGTCCAGCCCCACTCGGCCGGGCCCGCGATGAGGGCCTCCGGGTCCTCCTTCCGCACCGCCGTGCCGTAGGCGATGGTGCGCTCCAGGAGCCCGTCATAGGTGAGCGGCTCCGGGTGCACGTCGCGGTGCGTGGAGTTCCAGAGCATGGGCTCGTTGTCCAGGATGTACATCTGGACGCTGCGCTGGCCCCGCTCCTGGTCCTTCTTGCGGATGGTGCGGACCCACTCGGCGACGAACTCCGGCGGGGCCTCGGTGCTGGTGAGCGACGGCGCGCCGGGCTTCAGCGGTGTGCCGTCCCGCGCGAGCCCGTTGCCCGAGCCGTTGTCCTCCTTCTGCTGCGGGCCGAAGCGCAACACGGGGAAGCCCACGGACTTCGTGTCCTTGGCCACCCACCCCAGCAGGGGCACCGTCAGCGCGGAGGTGAGGCCGTGCTTGCGGTTGGACTCCAGGAAGTCGTCGTAGCTCAGGCCGATGTCGACGTTCTGGTAGAACCAGTCGTTCGCGCTGTTCCACGCGCCGCCCAGCTTCCAGTTGTAGCGGGACGTGGGGTTGCCGCCCCAGCGGCGCGTGGTGGCGCCCAGCTGGTACTGGTGCGTGTCCCGCTTCTCCGTGAGCCCGTCGAAGGCGATGCCGTAGATGAGCGGGCTGATGCGGTGGCCCGGCGCGGTGCAGTCGATGGTCATGGGGGCCTCGCGGCCACTGCCCTGACCCGTGCGGCCGCCGCCCGCGGCCAGCGCGGCGGCGAGCTCGGGCGGCAGCGGCACCAGCGCCACCTTGTCGAAGAGCACCCAGTCGCGGCCCACGCTCTTGGAGGCGCGCAGCACCACGCGGTCGAACGGCTGGCCGCGAGGGTTGAGCTGCTCCATGGGGATGACGATTTCCGCCCACTCGCCGTCCTTGCGGACCTCGAGCTCGGGGGTGATGGGGATGCGCGGGAAGCTCGCGGCGCCCGGAGCGTCCAGGCGGACCTCCAGGAACTCGCCGAAGGACTCCGGGGCGCTGAGCCGGAAGGTCAGCGCGCCGAAGGTGCCCTCCAGCTTGGGCCGGTAGAGAATCCACCCGCCGTGGTTGAACAGGCGCATGCGCGCGGGCGCGCCCCTGGGCAGCGCGCGCGGCGCCCAGCCGATGTCATTCCAGCCGGAGGCCAGGCCCCCGTCGTACAGCATCAGCCGCGGGGGCTCCTCCGTGCCGGTGCTCGCGCCCACCGCGCCGCCGCCCGTGTCCGCCGCCGCGCCCACCGCCTGGGCCCAGGCCACCGCCCCACCGGCGAGCAACGCGCCCGACAGCATGGCGGCGCCCGCCTTCATCCGTGAACGCTTCACACCGTCCTCCATGGGCGCGCGGGCACCGGCGCGCTAGAGCGCGACTTCGTCCATGTCCTTGCGCGGGAAGATGCGGGCGGGGATGCCCACGGCCACGCTGTCTGGTGGCACGTCCTGGAGCACCACCGCGTTGGCGCCGATGCGCGAGCGCGCGCCGACGCGCACCGGCCCCAGGATGCGGGCCCCCGCGCCAATCCAGACGTCGTCCTCGATGACGGGGTAGCCGTTGTCCTTCGCGGTGCCCACGGTGTTGTTGCCGTAGAAGCGCACGCGGTCGCCGATGCGCGCGTCGCCGCCGATGACGACGCCCAGGCTGTGCACGAAGTACACGCCCTTGCCGAGCGTGACGTCCTTGCCAATCTCAATCCCCATCACCGCGGTCTGCGCCACGCGCAGCACGTGGTTGACCAGCGGGATGCGGTACGCCAGCGCGGCCTCGCGGGCGCGGTTGAGCGCGGTGATGCGATACGAGTCACTGGTCAGCACCACCTTGGCGATGGACTTCGCGTCCGAGTTGCCATTGGCGGCCTTCGCCAGCTCCAGCGCATCCGTGACGAGCGAGCCAATCATCGAGTCCCTGGCCTTCCGCATGGTGTGTGACTACTCCCCCTGGCCCCGCAGGTAGCGGGTGACCTCGCGGGCGATGCCCGTCCAGCCGCCGGCCTCGCCGCGCGCGCCGCGCAGGTACTCCATGCCGTACACCACGGAGGTGCCGGCGAAGGCGGCCTTCTCCAAACCCAGCTTGTCCGCGGCGTTGGCCGCGTGCATCACCGCGCGCGTCAGCACGCGCGAGGCGTCCGGCGCGACGAGGGTGGCGGCCAGCAGCGGGCGCGTCAGGGGGTTCGTCTGGAAGAGCAGCCGCCACGGGTTGACGTCGCGCACGTCCGGGTGCTTCCGGGCCACCTGCGTGTCGAACATGCCGTAGCGGTGGGCGCGCTTCAGCCAGCGCTCGAAGGAGACGTGGTCGCTGCCGTGCAGCACGTACGCGTCCCGAGCGAAGACGAAGGCGCAGCCGGCCTTCTCCAGCCGCACGCCCAGCTCCACGTCCTCGGACTGGCCCAGGGACTTGTCGAAGCCGCCCACGCCCACGTAGTCCGCGCGGGGGAAGGACACGTTGCCGGTGTACAGGTGGACGCCGCGGGCGCGGGCGCCAGGGACGGAGAGCTCCTCGGCCATGCGGTTGTTGAGGTACGCGTACCAGCGCTCGAACAGCGGCATGTCGCCAATGGACGGGTCCGGCCGGATGCGGCCCAGCACCACGTTGCGCGAGCCCTCCGGGTGGTGCGCCAGGTGCCGCTCCAGGAAGTCCGGCGCCACCTGCATGTCGTCGTCGGTGACGAGCACCACGTCACCCCGCGCGGCCATGACGCCGCGGTGGCGGGCGGCGGCGGCGCCGGCGTTGGGCTGCACCTCCACGCGCAGGGTGTAGGGCAGGGCCAGGGCTTGCAGCGGCTCGCGCGCGGGCTCCCGGGAGCCGTCGTCCACCACGACGACCTCGAACCGCTCGGGCGGCAGCGTCTGCCCGGCGAGCTGCCACAGCAGCCGGGTGATGAGCGGCAGCCGGTTGTACGTGGCGATGACGACGCTGAGCCGGGGCGCGGGGGCGGAGGTCATGGCTTCTTCTGGGAAGACGCCCGGCGCTGCTTCTTCGTCAGCCGGGGAAAGGTGACGCTGCCGAGGAAGCGCTCGCGGCCCACGAAGTCCAAGGTCCTGTTGGCCGCGCCGAAGTCCGACTCGCCCAGGGTGACGCAGAGGAGGCAGCCATCGGCGCCGAGCGCCAGGGGCAGGCTGGCCGGGTGGGTCACCAGCGAGTCGATGACGGCGACGACGCGCTCGCCGCGGGACACGCGCTCGCGCAGCTCCAGCACCTTCTTCGCCGCGGCGGTGGGCGACAGGCCGGTGGCGTCCTCCAGGTGGATTTTCTGCAGGTAGGCGTAGGGCGCGCCGGCCTCCAGCACCGCCATGGCGGCCTCGAGCGCGGGCGCGCCCGGGTGGGCCGGCACCACGGTGAGGTAGCTCCAGGCGTGGCGCTCCAGGGCGAACCACAGCCGTTGCAGCGCCGGGGAGGGAATGGCGCTGTCGGGCGGTGCGGCGTCGGCGGGCGGTGCGCTGGAGTCTGCGGCCATGGGGAGGCGCCCGGTATAGCGCAACGCGCGGCGCCGGCCCAACGGCCTCGCCGGGCAATCCCAGACGCGCCGGCCCGCCCACCGGCCAGGGAGGAAGGGCATGCACGGCGCGGAGCCGCTGGCCCCGCCGCCGCGCGTGAAGCCACGTCACGGGCTGGGTGCGCGGCCACCCACGCCGTGGCGGGCAGCCAGCCGTGTTATGCCCTTCGCGTGCAGAAGATTGGCTACCTGATTCCCGAGTTCCCCGGACAGACGCACATCTTTTTCTGGCGCGAGCTGCAGGCGTTGCCGGGCATGGGTGTGTCGCCGGAGCTGGTGTCCACGCGTCCGCCGCCCACGGGCATCATCTCGCACCGCTGGGCGCACGAGGCCATGGCGCGCACGGAGTACCTCTCGCCGCCCGGGCCGCTGGGCGTCGCCCGGGCCGCCATGGAGGTGGCCCGCGCCATGCCGTCCGGCTGGGCCCGGTGCCTGGCGTCCATCGCGCGCGCGGAGGGACTGGACGCGAAGGGCCGCGCGCGGCTGCTGGCCTTCGCCGTCATGGGCGGCCGGCTGGCGTCGCTGGCGCGCGAGCGCGGCTGGACGCACGTGCACGTCCACTCGTGCGCCAACGCCGCGCACGTGGCGCTCTTCGCCCATCTCCTGTCGGGCCTGCCCTACAGCCTGACGCTGCATGGGCCGTTGGACGACTACGGCCCCAACCAGCGGGAGAAGTGGCGGCACGCCGAGTTCGCGTTCGTGATTACGAAGAAGCTGCTCCAGGAGGTGAACGACACGCTGGGCGGCGCGCTCCCGTCGCGCATCGAGCTGGCGCCCATGGGCGTGGAGCTGCGCAAGTTCAACCGCTCCGTGGCGTACACGCCGTGGACGGGCGAGGGCCCGCTGCGCATCTTCTCCTGCGGCCGCCTCAACCCCTGCAAGGGCCACGCGGACCTCATCGACGCGGTGGGGCTGCTGCGCGCCAAGGGGCTCGACGCGCGGCTGTCCATCGCGGGCGAGGACGAGGCGGGGGGCACCACGTACCGCAAGGTGCTGGAGGCCAGAATCCAGGAGACGGGCCTGGGCGACGCGGTGACGCTGCTGGGAGCGGTGAGCGAGGACGTGGTGCGTGGTGAAATCGAGCGCGCGCACATCTTCTCGCTGGCCAGCCTCCAGGAGCCGCTGGGCGTGGCCATCATGGAGGCCATGGCCATGCGCGTGCCCGTGGTGGTGACGGGCGCGGGTGGTGTGCCGGAGCTGGTGGATGACGGCGTGGACGGAATCCTCGTGCCCCCGCAACAGCCCCAGGTCCTGGCGGACAGGCTGGAGGCCCTGGCGCGCGACGCCCAGGAGGCCCAGCGGCTGGGCGAGGCGGGCCGCCGCAAGGTGGAGACGACGTTCAGCAGCGAGCGCAGCGCGGACATGCTCGCGCGGATGCTCCAGCGGGCGGTGGTGTAGCAGGCCACACGGTAGGACGCCCTCCCGCGCTGGAAGGTGTTGCCGGGCCGTCACTGGCCCGGCGGACGCCTCGCGCGGACTGGTGGGGGCCCCGGGCCGGGCACATGATGGGTGCGTCCTGGCCGGGGCCTCGCCGCCCGCCCGCGGGCGGCCAGCGGGCGGAGCGGGCAGCGCCCGTTGCCAGACGTCCGGGGACGCATTACCGCCTGGGGTCAGGCACGAAGGGAGGCATCGCGGGTGACTGCGCCCGAGCAACCCACGCTCCACGCGCCCGTCCGGCTGGAGCCGCTCATGACGAGCGTCCTGCTGGTGGACGACAACGCGGCCAACCTGCTCGCGCTGGAGGCCGTCCTGGAGCCGCTGTGCCAGCGGCTGGTGAGGGCGACCTCCGGTCCCGAGGCCTTGAGGTGGCTGCTCCAGGAGGAGTTCGCCGTCATCCTGCTGGACGTGCAGATGCCCGGCGTGGACGGCTTCGAGACGGCGCGCCTCATCCGGCAGCGCCAGCGCACGCGCTACACGCCCATCATCTTCCTCACCGCGCACGGCCGCGACGAGGCGCACCTGGTGCATGGCTACGCGGTGGGCGCGGCGGACTACGTGGTGAAGCCCTTCCACCCGGACGTGCTGCGCTGGAAGGTGGAGGCCTTCGTCGGCCTGTACCTCCAGCAGCAGCGGCTCCAGCGGCACGAGTCCGCGCTGTGGGAGCGCGAGCGGCGCATGCTGGAGCGGCAGGGCGAGCTGCGCTTCCGCAGGCTGGTGGACACCATGCCCCAGTTCGTCTGGGAGCTGCTGGTGGACGGCTCCATCGGCTACGCCAACCGGGGCTGGTTGGACTATGCGGGGCTGACGCCGGAGCAGGGGCGGCGGTGGAAGGACACCCTGCGCCGCCTCCACCCGGAGGACCTCCCGGCCCTCCGGTCCGCCTGGCAGGAGGCCCAGCGCGCGGGCCAGCCGTTGCAGCGGGAGTGCCGGCTGCGCCGCGCGGCGGGCGAGTACCGCTGGTTCCTGGCGCGCACCATCCCGGAGCGGGACGAGCGGGGGCGGCTCACCGGCTGGGTCTCCACGGCGACGGACATCGACGACGCGCGGCGGGCGGTGGAGACGCTGCGCGCGGCCAACGAGGCCAAGGACATGTTCCTCACCATGGCGGCGCACGAGCTGCGCACGCCGCTCCAGGCGGCGCGGAGCTTCGCGCACCTGGCCACGGTGCGGGCGGAGGCGACGCCGCTGCCGGGCATGGACAAGGCGCTGCAGGGCCTCCACCGCAGCGTCAACCGGATGGCGAGGCTGGTGGAGAACCTGCTCGACGTGGGTCACCTCCAGCGGGGCGAGCTGCGCCTGCGGCCCGCCGCGCTGGACGTGGGCGCGCTGCTGCGCGAGGTGGCCGGGCACTTCGAGCCGCTGCCGGAGGGCCAGCGCATCGAGCTGGACGCGCCCGAGGGACTGGTGGTGCCGGGGGACCGCGAGCGGCTGGAGCAGGTGTTCACCAACCTGGTCTCCAATGCGCTGCGCTACTCGCCGGAGGGCGGGCCCATCCGGCTGGCCGCCCGCGAGGAGTCGGGGCGCGTGCACGTGGAGGTGGTGGACCACGGGTTGGGCATCCCGGGCGGGAAGCTGGAGCACATCTTCGAGCGCTTCAGCCGCGCGCACGGGGTGTCCTACGGCGGGCTCGGGCTGGGGCTGTCCATCGCCCGCGGCATCGTCGAGCGCCATGGCGGGCGCATCTGGGCGGAGTCTCCCGGCAGCGAGGGCTCGGGCAGCACCTTTCACGTCGTGCTGCCGGCGGAGGCGGGCACGCCGGCGTCGTGAGGCCGCGGGGCCGCGCGCAGGGGTGGAGGAGGGGGAGACGTCATGGAGCCCGAGGCCGAGCTGGTCCACGAGAGCGAGCTGCTCGACGCATGGCCGGTGCTGTCGTCACGCGAGCGGGTGGAGGGCTTCCACCTGCTGCTGCCCGAGCGCGCGCAGGACTTCTTCGCCGCCCTGGAGCCCCCGGAGCAGGTGGACCTGCTCCACGCGCTCCCGGAGGGGGAGCGGCGCACGTGGCTGCGGGCGCTGGCGCCGGACGACGCGGCGGACGTCATCCAGCGGCTCGAGCCCGAGGCGCGGGAAACGTGGCTGGCCCTGCTCGACGCCCCGTCGCTGCGGGAGGTGCGCGCGCTGCTGGCGTACGGCGAGGACGCCGCGGGTGGGCTGATGAACCCGCGCTTCGTCCGCGTCCGCCCGGAGCTGCCCATCGACGAGGCGCTCAGCTACCTGCGCCGGCAGGCCCGCGAGCAGGTGGAGACCGTCTATTACGCCTACGTGCTGGACGCGGAGCAGCGGCTGGTGGGCGTCGTCTCCATGCGCCAGCTCTTCCAGGCCACGCCGGACAAGGTCGTGCGGGAGGTGATGCGCACGGAGCTGGTCCGCGTGCGGGAGGACACGGACCGGGAGGAGGTGGGGCGCCTCTTCGCCCGGTACGGCCTGGCCGCCATCCCCGTGGTGGACGCGCAGGGGCGGATGAAGGGCATCGTCACCGTGGACGACATCGTCAGCGTGGTGCAGGAGGAGGCCACCGAGGACATCCAGAAGGTGGGCGGCATGGAGGCCCTGGGCGCGCCCTACCTGGAGGTGGGTCTGCCCGCGATGCTGAGGAAGCGCGCCGGGTGGCTGCTGGTGCTCTTCCTGTCGGAGATGCTCACCGCCACCGCGATGACGCGCTACCAGGACGAGATTGCCCGCGCGGTGGTGCTCAGCCTCTTCGTGCCGCTCATCATCTCCGCTGGCGGCAATGCCGGCAGCCAGGCCTCCACGCTGGTCATCCGCGCGCTGGCGCTGGCGCAGGTGCGCTTGCGAGACGTGGGCCGCGTGCTGCGGCGGGAGCTGCTGTCCGGGCTGATGCTCGGCACCGTGCTGGGCGCGGTGGGCGTGGCGCGCATCCTGCTTTGGCAGGTGCTGTTCCACCTCTATGGCGAGCACGCCCTCCGGGTGGCCGCCACCGTGGGGCTGGCCGTGCTGGGCGTGGTGACGTGGGGGACGCTGGCCGGCTCGATGCTGCCGTTCCTCCTGCGGCGGCTCGGCTTCGACCCCGCGAGCGCGTCCGCGCCCTTCGTGGCCACGCTGGTGGACGTCAGCGGGCTGGTCATCTACTTCACCACGGCGGAGGTCGTCCTCCGGGGCACGCTGCTGTAGCCGCCGCGCTCAGCGCTGGCGGGCAGCGGGGGCCGGGGCGTCGTCGTTGGGGTAGACGATGGCGCCCGGCGGCGGCACCGGCGCGGTGGGCGCGGCATCCAGCAGCTTGCTGCGGGGCATGGGCCACGCGCCGGTATGCACGGCGAGCTTCCCCGTCATCGCCACGGCCAGCGATATCTGGAACGTGCAGATGTACGAGATGATGCCCATGTCCCCGAACACCTGGTTGATGTACGTGGCCACCAGCCCCACGATGATGAGCGCGGCGGCGCGGTACTCCGACTCCGTGGCGCGGTGGTAGGCGCGCACCGCCAGGTAGACGGTGACGGCCAGGTACATCCACACGCCCGTGTAGCCCAGCATCCCCCCGAAGGCGAACAGCCCCAGCAGCGAGTTGTGCGGGTGGAAGCGGTACTGCGGGAACACGAAGGCGATGTCCGGCAGGGGGATGGGCTCCAGGAACTCGTGCCCATAGCCGGTGCCCAGGATGGGGAACTGGGCCCACGTCGCGATGACGTCCAGGTTCTCGATGTCGCGGTAGTCCAGGTTGCCCTCGCCCCCCTGTCCGTCAATCAGCGAGCGGATGGTCTGCACCGGGGAGAAGACGGACGAGCCGGAGTTCCACCCCACCGCGATGTACACGATGACGAGCGGCGCCAGGAAGGGGAGGGTCCGCACCACCAGCCGCTTCAGCGGCGTCCACGGGTTGATGAGGAAGGCGGCCAGCATGCAGCCGCCGAAGCTGACGTAGGCCAGCCGCCGGTCGTTGAAGACCATGCCGATGGCGATGAGGGCGATGAGCACCAGCCCGCGCAGCAGGTGGGCCGACTTGGGCTTCTCGATGAAGCGCAGCGTCGCCACCAGCATGGCGAAGATGAACGTCATCGAGTCGGAGTGGGACGTGGTGTACTCCACCTCCACGCCCAGGGAGGGGACCACGACGAGCGCGAAGTAGGTGCTCACCGCGGACTTGGTGAGGCCGGCCAGGATGACGGCCTTCGCGAAGGCGGCCCAGTCCTCGGGGCCCCGCATGGCGTAGTGATACATCGCCACGATGAAGGGCATCATCGCGGCCTGGTGCCATTGCCAGAGCGAGTTCTTGATGTCCCCGCCCCGGGCGATGCCGCGCACCTCCATCCAGAGGATGGCGACCACGGACAGCGCCACCACGGCGATGAGCGGCCGGGGCATGGGCAGCGGCGCCGGGTCGATGGTGGACTTCGTCACCCGCCGGTACATCGCCAGCCCCATCAGGCCGACGATGAGCACGTCCACCAGCGGGAAGCGCAGCGCCCCTATCTTGGTGATGTAGCTGAGCTGCGCGAACATCAGCTCCCCCAGCGGGTGGAGCGGCGACGGCCACAGCCCGGACTGGGGCCGCTCGGGGACGTAGTCCACCGCGAGGACCAGCCAGGTCACCACGAGCACCGGGTAGCGCACCGGGACCTTCAGGATGACCCACACCACGCCCACGCACAGCGCCGGGGCCAGGGCGACCACGGGGTGGACGGCCGCGCCGCCCACGGTGGCCAGCACCAGGAAGGCGAGCAGCGCGGCGTAGCGCAGGTAGGGCGGCCGGTGGGGGACGTACATCGGGACCGGAGGAGGCTACATCCGGGGCACGGGTTGGGATAGATGGAGTGGCACGTATGCCTGCTCCCCGCCCACGCGTCCTCCTGATTGCCGAGCTGTGCAACCCTGATTGGGTGAGCGTCCCGCTGGAGGGCTGGTCGCTCTACCGCGCCCTGGCCGACGTCGCGGACGTGCACCTGGTCACCCACGTGCGCAACCGGGAGAACATCCTGAAGCAGGGCGTGCAGGAGGGCTCGGGGTTCACCGCGCTGGACTCCACGCCGGTGGAGAAGCCGCTCGACAAGGTGGGGCAGGTGCTGCGGGGCAGCACCGGGGTGGGCTGGACGACGGCCACCGCGCTGAGCGTGCTGCCCTACTACTATTTCGAGGAGGTGCTCTGGCACCGCTTCGGCCCCCGCATCCAGGCGGGCGAGTTCGACCTGGTGCACCGCTACACGCCCATCAGCCCCACCACGCCCAGCACGCTGGCGGCGCGCTGCAAGAAGGCCGGGGTGCCCTTCGTCATGGGGCCGCTCAACGGCGGCCTGCCCTGGCCCAAGGGCTTCGGCGGCGCGCGGCGGCGGGAGAAGGAGTGGCTGAGCTACGTCCGTGACGTCTACAAGCTGATGCCCTTCTACAAGTCCACGCGGGACAACGCGGCCGCCATCATCACCGGCTCGCGCGCCACGCGGGGCCAGGTGTCGGAGCGGTGGCAGGACAAGACGGTGTACGTGCCGGAGAACGCCATCGACACGCGGCGCTTCGGCGCGGAGAAGTCGGAGGGGCCGGTGGAGCTGCCGCTGCGGGTGGCCTTCGTGGGCCGCTTCGTGCCCTACAAGGGAATGGCCATGCTGATGGAGGCCGCCGCGCCGCTCATCCGCGAGGGCAAGGTGGTGCTGGAGTACATCGGTGACGGGCAGGAGATGGGCAACCTGCGGGCGCAGGCGGCGCGCGAGGGCATCGAGTCCGGCGTCACGTTCGCCGGCTGGGTGAAGCACCAGGAGCTCCAGGGCCGGCTGGCGAAGAACCACATCTTCGGCTTCCCCAGCGTGCGCGAGTTCGGCGGCGCGGTGGTGTGCGAGGCCATGGCGCTGGGGCTGGTGCCCATCGTCATGGACTACGGCGGCCCGGGCGAAATCGTGAGCCCGGCCACGGGCTTCGCCATCCCCATCGGCACGCCGGACGAAATCGTCCTGCGCGTGCGCGAGGTGCTGACGAAGCTGGCGGCGGACCCGTCCGTCATCCGCCCCATGGGGGAGCGCGCCCGGGAGCGCATCTTCAAGCACTTCACCTGGAAGGCGAAGGCGGAGCAGGTGCTGGAGGTGTACCGCTGGGTGCTGGGCGAGCGCGGCCAGCCCGACTGGGGCATGCCGCTGGCGGACTGAGGCGCGGCCTCACTCGTCCATGCCCAGCTTGCGGTACAGCGTGCGCCGGTTGATGCCGAGGATGCGCGCGGCGGCGGCCTTGTTGCCGCCCTGCGCCTCCACCACCTGGCGCACGTAGGCGCGCTCCACTTCCTCCAGCGGCGCGTCCTCGCCCGAGGCGCGGCTGAGCAGCGACATCAGGCCGCTGTCGCCGCCGCCCGGCAGGTCGAAGTCCTCCGGCACCAGCGTGTCATGGTCCGCCAGGGCCACCGCGCGCTCCAGCAGGTTGGCCAGCTCGCGCACGTTGCCGGGCCAGGAGTAGGCCATCAGCCGCTTCATGGCGCTGGCGGACACGCCCAGCACCTTGCACGACTGCTGCTCCCCCAGCCGGCCGAGGAAGAAGTCCACCAGCGGGAGGATGTCCTCGCGCCGCTCGCGCAGCGGGGGCACCTCGATGCGGATGACGTTGAGGCGGTAGTAGAGGTCCGCGCGGAAGCGGCCCTCGCGCAGCAGCGCCTCCAGCGGCCGGTTGGTGGCGGCCAGCACGCGGGCGCGCACGGGCGTCTCGGCGCTGGCGCCCAGCGGCCGCACGCGCCCGGTCTCCAGCGCCTGGAGCAGCTTGGCCTGCACCTCCAGCGACAGCTCGCCCACCTCGTCCAGGAAGAGCGTGCCCCCGCCCGCCGAGACGAAGACGCCGGCCCGGTCTTCCCGCGCGTCGGTGTAGGCGCCGCGCCGGGCGCCGAACAGCTCGCTCTCAGCGAGGCCCGCGGGCAGGGCGGCGCAGTTGAGCTGGAGGAAGGGCTGGGCGCGCCGGGAGCTGGACTCGTGGATGAAGCGCGCCAGGGCGCTCTTGCCGGTGCCCGTCTCACCGGTGAGCAGCACGGTGGCGTCGCTGCGCGCCGCGCGGCGGGACACCTCCAGCGCCTTCTGCATGGCGGGGCTGCGGGCCACCAGCCCCCCGGGCGTGTCCCCCGGGACGGCGGCGCGCAGGCGCACGATTTCGCGGCGGAGCTGCCGCTCGCGGAAGGCGCGCTCCAGCGTGAGGACGAGCGCGTCGATGTTGAAGGGCTTGGTGACGAAGTCGCAGGCGCCCGCCTTCACCGCCGCCACCGCCAGCTCCACGCTGCCGAAGGCGGTGATGAGCACCACCAGCTGGCCCGGCTTGCGCGCCAGCAGCGCCTCCAGCACCTCCGTGCCGCGCAGGCGGGGCATCTCCACGTCGGTGATGACCAGGTCGAAGGGCTCGCGCTCGAAGAGGCGCAGCGCCTCTTCGGGCGAGGTGCGCCCCACCGCTTCGTAGCCGCGCGCGTCCAGGCTCTCGCAGAGGAAGTCCACCACCCCCGCGTCATCATCCAGGATGAGCAGGCGCTTCCTGGGAGTGCTCATACCGCCCCCCTGGCCTCTTCCGTCTCGGAAGGGATGTGTACGGCGAAGTGACTGCCCTGGCCCTCGCGCGACGTCACCGTCACGGCGCCGCCGTGCTCGGCGACGATGGCCTTCACCACCGGCAGGCCCAGGCCCGTGCCGCCGTGGTTGCCCCAGGTGGTGAAGAAGGGCTCGAAGACGCGCTCCAGCGCCTCCGCGTCCATGCCCACACCGGTGTCCTCCACGGAGAGGCACACGCCGCGGCGCTCGCGCAGGCCGGGGGCGGGCTGGAAGCTGGACGGGCTCAGCGTCACCCGCACCTCGCCGCCCCGGGGGGTGGCGCGCAGCGCGTTGGCGATCAGGTTGAGCGCCACCTGCTGCACGCCGTCGCCGTCGGCGAGGACGCGCGGCAGGGGCGCTTCGCAGCGGAACGTCAGCCGGACGTCGCGCTTGCGCGCGTCGAACTCCAGCAGCTCCACCACCGCGCGCACCGCGGCGAGCGCGTCCAGCGGCTCCAGCCGGGAGGGCTTGCGGCGCGCCATGTCCAGGAGCTGACGGACGATGCGCTCGATGCGCTCCGACTGCTCCACCAGGATGCGCGCGTTGCGCCGCACGTCCTCCGGCAGCTCCGCGCGCGCGGCGAGCGCCTGGGCCCGCCCGTTGAGGATGAGCAGGGGCGAGCCGATTTCGTGCGCCAGCCCCGCGGAGAGCTGCCCCACGGCGGCGAGCTTGTCCACGCGCCGCAGGCCCGCCTCCAGCGCCAGCCGTGAGTCCGCCTCGGCCGACAGGCGCTGCCGCGCCTCGCCCAGCTCCCTCACCATGGCGTTGAAGGCGTGCACCACCTCGCCCACCTCGTCCTGGCCGCCGGGCGCCACCGTGGCGGTGAAGTCGCCGCCGCGCACCGCGCGCATCGCCCGCACCACCCGCTCCAGGGGGCGCTGGAGGTAGAGCAGCAGCAGCAGCCAGCCCACCACGGAGATGCCGGCGATGAGCGTCAGCACCGACAGCACGGTGGTCCGGGTGGTGGACTCCAGGTCCTGCCGCAGCCCGTCCAGCGGCTTGACCACGCCGAGCACGCCCACCACGGCGTCGTCGTCGTTGATCAACGGCAGCATGATGAGCAGGTGGGACAGCTTGTCGGGGCCCGTGAAGTGCGTGACGGAGCGGCGCGTCTTCAGCACCCGGTGGGAGGCGTCCTCCACCAGGTGCAGCGTCTCCGAGCTGCCCGGCGAGCGCACCACCACCGCGCCCCGCGCGTCGAAGAGGAACAGGTCCACGCTGGGGTCCCGGTGCTCCAGCGACTCGAGGATTTCGTCGACGTCCGCCGCCTGCCCGTCCCGCAGCGCGTTCTCCATGGCCACCTGGAGCGCCGTGGCCAGCAGGCGCGTGGCCTGCTGGGTGGCCGTCCGCAGGTCGTGCTCCTCCTTCTGGAGCTGGCTGTAGCCATAGGCGCCCAGGATGACGGCGCTCGTCAGCGTCAGGCCCAGGCCCAGTTTCGTGGAGATGCGCACGCCGGGCACTGTGGCGAAAGTGCACAGGTGGTTCAATAAGCACCAGCGGTGCCTGCTCGCTGAGCGTGGGCTTCCTCAATGATTCCAGTGGGTTGTGTCCATGACGCGGTGGACCGGGACTTGCCATGTGCCCCGCGCATGAATCGGACCCTGTTCCTTGGCCTCTGGGCCTTCTGCGCCGCCTGCTCGGGCGCGGCCGCCCCTCCCGCCCCCGCCGAGCGCGCCGCGCCCGCGCCCCTGAAGGAAGGCGTGGTGCAGCTCGCGGAGGCCTCGCGGGCCTTCGTCACCGTCACGCCGGTGAAGGCGGACGCCAGCAGCGCGGCGCTCCAGGCGCCGGCGCGCGTGGCCTTCCGGGACGGGGCGCTGTCGCGGCTGGTGGCGCCGCTGGCGGGCCGCGTGGTGAGCGTCCACGTGCGCACGGGAGACCGGGTGAGGCCCGGGGACGCGCTGGTGACGCTGGACTGCCCGGAGGCGGCGGCGGCGCGCACGGCGGTGGCCACCGCGGCGGCGGCGCTGCGCGAGGCCCAGTCCGCCCACGCGCGGGAGGTCCGCATGTTCGAGCAGGGGGTGAGCACCGAGCGCGAGCGGCTGGCGGCGGAGACGCGGCTGGCGGAGGCGCAGGCGGAGCTGTCGCGGGCCCAGGCGTCCGTGGGCTTCGTGGGCACGGGCAGCGGCACCACCGTGGTGTTGCGCGCGCCGCTCGCGGGCACGGTGCTGAGCCGGAGCGTGGCGGAGGGCATCGCCGTGCAGCCGGGCGGGGACGTGCTGGTGGAGGTGGGAGACCCCTCGGCGCTGTGGGTGATGGCGGACGTGTTCGAGCGCGACCTGCCCTGGGTGCGCGAGGGCGCGCGGGCGCGGGTGACGCTGCCGTCGGTGCACGCGCCGCTGGAGGGCAGGGTGGACTCGGTGGGCGCGGTGGTGGCGGGCGGCTCGCGGACGGCGCCGGTGCGCATCACCCTGGACGCGCCCGTGGAGGGCCTGCGCCCCGGCATGTTCGGGCGCGTGCGCATCGACGCGCCGGACGCCAGCCTGACGCTGCCGGTGGAGGCGGTGCTGCTGCGCAACGGCAGGGACTCGGTGGTGTACGTGCAGCAGGAGGTGGGCACCTACGAGCGGCGGCCCGTCGTCGTCGCGCAGCCGGTGGACGGGCGCGTGCAGGTCATCGCGGGCCTCTCTCCCGGGGAGCAGGTCGTCACCCGGGGCGCGCTGCTGCTGGATGGCGCGGCGGACCAGCTTCTCTGAGCGCGGCGAGGACCCCTACCCATGTTGAAAGCACTCATCGCGTTCTGTGTCCGGAGCCGCCTGCCCGTCCTGATGTTGACGCTGGGCATCGGCCTCTTCGGCGTGAAGGCCTACCTGGACACGCCGGTGGAGGCGTTTCCGGACGTCACCAACCTCCAGGTGAACGTCATCGCCCAGATGCCCGGGCTGGCGCCCGAGGAAATCGAGCGGCAGGTGACGGTGCCCCTGGAGCGCGTGCTCAACGGCACGCCGGGCATGGTGCAGATGCGCAGCGAGAGCCTGTTCGGGCTGTCGCTCATCTTCCTCACCTTCGATGACGGCGTGGACCCGTTCAAGGCGCGCACCATCGTCGGCGAGCGCATGTCCACCGCGGACATGCCGGAGGGCGCCGACGTGCGGCTGGCGCCCGAAGCCACGCCGCTGGGAAAAATCTACCAGTTCCGCGTGCTGAGCGACCGGCACACCCTCACCGAGACGCGCTCGGAGATGGAGTGGAGCATCGCGCGTCACCTGCGCCAGGTGCCCGGGGTGGCGGACGTGCTCAGCCTGGGCGGCTTCCTGAAGGAGCTCCACGTCCAGGTGGACCCGTCGCGGCTGCTCGCCCATGGGCTGACGCTGGCGGACGTCACCGAGGCGCTGGCGCGCTCCAACCGCAACGTGGGCGGCGGCTTCCTGCGCCAGGGCGACCAGGAGCTGCTCATCCGCGGCGTGGGCTACCTGCGCGACGCGCGGGACGTGCAGAGCATCGTCCTGAAGAGCGAGGACGGCACGCCGGTGACGGTGGGCGACGTGGCGCGGGTGGTGGCGTCGCACACGCCCCGGCGCGGCGCGGTGAGCCACAACCTGGACATGGACGTCACCGAGGGCGTCGTCCTGCTGCGCCGCGGGGAGAACCCCAGCACGGTGCTGGAGGGCGTGCACGCCAAGGTGGAGGAGCTGAACAGCCACGTGCTGCCCAGGGGCATGCGCATCGAGCCCTTCTACGACCGGAACGACCTGGTGGGGCACACGCTGTCCACGGTGCACCACAACCTGCTGCACGGCGCGCTGCTGGTGGTGGGGGTGGCGTGGCTGTTCCTGCGCAGCCTGCGCTGCTCGCTCATCGTCGCGTCCGTCATCCCGCTGGCGCTGCTGACGGCCTTCATCGGCCTGAAGATGGTGGGCCTGCCCGCCAACCTCATCTCCATGGGCGCCATCGACTTCGGCATCCTCGTGGACGGCGCGGTGGTGCTGGTGGAGAACGTGCTCCACGAAGCCGGGGTGAAGCGGCCCCGGCGGCGCAAGGAGATGCTGGGGCTCATCCTGCGCTCGGCGCTGGACGTGGCGCGGCCGACCTTCTTCGCCATGGCCATCATCATCGCCGCGCTCATCCCCGTCTTCACGCTGGAGCGCGTGGAGGGCCGCATCTTCCGGCCGCTGTCGCTGACGTACAGCTTCGCGCTGGTGGGCGCGCTCGTCTTCGCGCTGACGGTGGTGCCCGCCCTGTGCGCGCTGCTGCTGCGGCCGAAGGACGCGGAGGTGAGGGAGCCGAAGCTGCTCAGCACGCTGCGCGAGGGCTACGCCCGCGCGGTGGCGTGGCTGCTGCCGCGCAAGGCGCTGGTGTTCGCGAGCATGGCGGCGCTGGTGCTCGTCACCGGCGCGGTGGGCTCGCGGGTGGGCAGCGAGTTCCTGCCGGAGCTGGACGAGGGCGACATCAACGTCTTCGTGGAGATGCCGGCCAGCATCTCCCTGGGCAAGGGCGCGGACGTCCTCCTGGAGGTGCGGCGGCGGCTGCTGAGCTTCCCCGAGGTGAAGGAGGTGCTCGTCGAGCAGGGGCGCCCGGAGGACGGCACGGACAACGAGGCCGTCAACATGGGCAAGACGTTCGTCCGCTTCAACGCCGAGGAGACGTGGCGCAAGGGCTGGGACAAGGAGCGGCTGGTGCGGGAGATGCGCGCCTCGCTCCAGGAGATTCCGGGCGTCAGCTTCAACTTCTCGCAGCCCATCAAGGACAGCGTGGAGGAGGCCATCAGCGGCGTGCGCGGCAAGGTGGTGCTGAAGATTTTCGGCACGGACCTGGAGTCCATGCGCGGCACGCTGGAGCAGGCCGTCACGTCGCTCCAGCAGGTGCGGGGCGTGGTGGACCTGGGCCTGTACCGCGACTCCAGCGTGCCGCAGCTCCAGGTGGTGCTGGACCGCCCCGCGCTGGCGCGCGCTGGCATCGACGTGGCCACGGCGCAGGACCTGGTGGAGACGGCGCTCGGCGGCCGGGTGGTGACGGAGCTGTGGGAGCAGGAGCGGCCCGTCCCGGTGCGCGTCATCCTGCCGGGCTCCGAGCGCGACGACGAGGCGCGCATCGGCGCCATCCAGGTGCCCACCGCCAGCGGCGGCCACGTCCCGCTGAGGGAGGTGGCGCGGCTGGAGAAGGCGCTGGGCCGCGCGAGCATCAACCGCGAGGCCAACAGCCGCACGCTGGCGCTGAAGTTCAACGTGGAGGGTCGCGACATGGGCTCCACCATCCAGGAGGCCATGGCCACGGTGGACCGCGAGGTGACGGTGCCCGAGGGCGCCTTCCTCAAGTGGGGCGGCGAGTTCGAGAACCAGGAGCGCGCCCTGGGGCGGCTGGCGGTCATCGTGCCCATCTCGTTCCTGGTGGTGTTCGCGCTGCTCTACGCGGCGCTG
>Ga0182745_1000846_pt1 | contig 31470 bp, 50 predicted proteins | sample eDN3rd30CKraftBY_FD_128523 | JGI IMG/M metagenome (GOLD analysis project Ga0182745, IMG submission 128523) | Enriched backyard soil microbial communities from Emeryville, California, USA - eDNA 3rd pass 30_C Kraft BY (version 2) (version 2) | ecosystem: Environmental > Terrestrial > Soil >... | reverse complement strand
GTGCCAACCTGGCCGATGCCAACCTGGCCGATGCCTACCTGGCCGGTGCCAACCTGGCCGATGCCTACCTGGCCGGTGCCTACCTGGCCGGTGCCAACCTGGCCGATGCCTACCTGGCCGGTGCCTACCTGGCCGGTGCCTACCTGGCCGATGCCTACCTGGCCCGTGCCAACCTGGCCGGTGCCAACCTGGCCGATGCCGACCTGGCCCGTGCCAACCTGGCCCGTGCCAACCTGGCCGGTGCCAAGCTGGCCGGTGCCAACCTGGCCGATGCCTACCTGGCCGATGCCTACCTGGCCGGTGCCAAGATTCTCGACGATGACGGCTCCGACCTGATCCTGGTCGGCAAGCGCCCCTACTTCCAACTCGGGCCAATCGGCAGCGAGTCGCGGCAGTTCGTCGCTTACATCACGGACAAGGGGCTTCGGCTTCGGGCTGGTTGCTTCTTCGGCTCGCGGGACGAGTTCCTGGCGAAGCTGGCGGACCGACACGGCGATAACGAACACGCGCAGGAGTACCGGGCTGCTGTCGCCCTGATAGACGAACACGTGCGGCTGTGGACGCCCGGGGAGGACGCATGAGCGCCAACCCCCTCTACCTGGGCTACCTCTACCAAGCCGACTGGCTGGAGCAGGTGTACGCAAAGCTGACCGAGGACGAGCTGGCGCAGGCCCAGCAGGCATCGGTGCGGGCATGAGCGCCGTTCCCCACATGGACCGCGAGGAATGGGTAGACGACTACGCCCACTCGCTGTACGACCAGCGAATCCAGGACAGTAGCCGCGTCCGCGACGAAATCTCCTGGTTCTTCACGATTGGCTCTGGCGACACGCTGGAAGAGGCTGCGACTGACTTCTACCAAGCGTTCGACGCCGCACAGACGAATGAGGCAATGGCTGCGGCCGGGCTGGCGCTGTTCATGACGCTACAGGGGCGGGTCGCAACTGCAATCCGCGCTGAAGCAATGCTCGACGCCGAGGCCGCATATGAGCGGGCTACTGCGCGGCCGGACGATCTGGAGCGTGCAGCGTGAGCGCCATGACCGAGGTCAAGCCGGTGGCGTTGTCTGATCGAATCAGGCGCGAGGGAGACTTGTCCAGCAGGGCCGGTCAGTTGGACAGGTTGTACGGGCTTGCTGACGAGGTAGACGCCCTCCGCGTTGAGGTAGAGGGGCTGCGGGCCGACGCGGAGCTGCTGAGGGATGCTCTACGGGAATCACTCGATTGCATGGCCTATGTGAGTCCGCACCATCAGGATGCCCCGGGATGGCTTGGGCGTGGTGACGCCATTGCCAAGGCTCGCGCTGCACTCGCTCGCATCACCCCAGCCAAGGAGGCCCAGGATGGACGCTAATCCGAACGCCCCCGCGTTTCCGCCGATGCACGACCCGAGAAGCCATGAGTTTGGGCTGACCAAGCGCGAGCTGATCGCGGCGCTGGCGATGCAAGGGTTTCTGTCAAACCCGCATGTGGCAGAGAAGTACAAAGGCCACATCCATGTAGACGTGGTTTCAATGATTGCCCTGCGCGCAGTTGAGTACACCGACGCCCTCCTGGCCGAGCTGAGCAAGCCAACCCTCACCCCCGCCCAGCTCGCCGAGGGGGATTACACGTCGAGGATGGGGTCATGAGGCGGCGTATGTCCCGCGAATCCTGGACCGGCCCGGACGGTCTCCTGCCGATGGCAGCGATGGGCGGACTGCTCACCCTGGCCGGCGTGATCGTGATGGCGCCCGACCTGTTCCGTAGCGCCGTTAAGGGAGTGCTGCTGTGGTTCTGACTTGCGAACGACCGTTGAACAGCAGCGAGCGCGAACGAAACTGGCGTCCGCTGTACGAAGCATTTGCCAAATATGAGAGTGGCGGCGTGGAAGGACACGCACGGCCAGCCACCAGCGGGGCATCCGTCGAGGATGCGAGAAGGCTTCCTAGGTCAGCCGCCGAAGGCCCGCACAGCAGGTGTCGAATCCTGCCCACTCTCACCCCTACGCCCGGAGGCCCGCCCTCCCCCTGTGCCCCCTGCAACGGTGGGTCTCCGGGCTCCTACAGCGGAGGCGGACATGAAATGGCTTAGCGATGAGCCGCCAGATGTTACCGACCCGAACGAACCAGCCCTTCCCACCGACGACCAAGCCGAACTGACCGGAGGTTACAACCATGGCACTGAGGATTACCCGGGCTTCTGACCCTATCGTTGTTGAGCGCCTTAGCATCTGCATCTACGGCCAGCCTGGCGCTGGCAAAACTTCGCTTGCGTTCACCGCAGAACGGCCGCTCCTGCTGGACTTCGACCAAGGCGCGCATCGAGCAACTGGTCGCAAGGACACTGTGCAGGTTCGGCAGTGGAGCGATGTGGCCGGCATTGGTGAATCTGATGTCGCGGACTTCGACACCATCATCCTGGACACCGCTGGCCGAGCCCTGGACTGCCTGTCTTCCGACATCATGCGCAGAAACCCCAAGGCGGGCCGTGGTGGAGCACTCACGCTTCAAGGCTACGGAACACTTAAGACTGAGTTCTCGGCCTTCCTGAAGCTGCTGAAGGGTTTTGGCAAGGACGTGGTTCTGATCGCTCACATGGACGAGCAGCGCAATGGCGATGAAATGATTGAGCGCCTGGACGTTCAGGGCGGCAGCAAGGGCGAGATATACAAGGCCGCTGACGCGATGGGGCGAGTATTCGTCAAGGGTGGCGCACGGCAGCTTGACTTCAGCCCGAGGGAAGGGTCATTCGGCAAGAACCCTGGCCAACTGGATGTTCTGGATATTCCGCATCCTGATCGCGACCCGGGATTCCTGGGTGCTGTCATACAGTCGATTAAGGACAAGTTGAACGAGCTGACGGCCGAGCAGGCAGAGGCCCAGGATCGGCTCGGGAAGTTGCGCGAAGCTCTCGCTGACGCTGAAGATGCCGAGGCGGTCAACAGCCTTCTTCCTCAGGCCAAGGATGCCGGGAACTCCGGCAAAGCTCTCCTGCACGCCAGGGCTCTAGAGCTCGGGCTTTCCTTCGACAAGGACGCTCGGGAATACGCGCCCACGAAGGCGGCCGCCTGATGCTGGCTCGGGTATCCAGCATTGAGACCTTCAGGCGGTGGCGTCTGGACGAGGAACTGGGCGCTGCTGACCTTGTGGCCCGGCTCGTCGACTTCCAGCCTACAGAGCGAATGCTTGCAGGTACTGCATTCCATCGGGCGCTAGAGCTTGCCATCCCTGGAAGCTATGACCGCTTGGAGGCGAACGGCTATACGTTCCTGTTCGGCGATGGCGAAATCGCTCTGCCGGACGTGAGGGAGCTGCGGGCCTACGGAAGCTATGGCCCTCTCGTGGTGACCGGGCAAGTCGATGGCCTGCTTGGGAAGCGGATAGACGATCACAAGTCCACGCAAAGCTTTCGCCCGGAAGGTTACCTAGAAGGGTGTCAGTGGCGCTTCTACCTGGACATCTTCGGCGCTGACGTTTTCCGTTGGAACGTCTTTGAACTGGTACCCAGCCGTGACGAGGACAAGACCTACATGGTCAAGTCGCCGCACATCCTGGAGCAGTACCGCTACCCGGGCCTGCACGACGACTGTATGGACCTCGCGAGGGACTTCCACGAGTTCGCGTCCCTGCACCTCCCCAACCACACCCCAAACTTAGAGGCAGCATAACCATGGCCCAGGTAATCGAACGCTACAACGTTTCAGCAGGCAAGCCGTACACCACTCGCGACGGCCAGGAAAAGAAGCAGTGGGTGAACATCGGCCGCGCCACGAAGTGGGATGACGGCGGGATCAGCATCGAGTTCACCGCGATGCCGGTTGGCAACTGGTGGGACGGCAAGGCATCCCTGTTTCCTCAGGACGACAACAAGCAGGGCAACGCCGCCTCGTCGTCTAGGCCGCAGCGTAACAAGCCGGAGGACCGCGTGCCTGGGGCGCAGCAGGACAGCTTTGACCAGGACCAAGACATCCCATTCGTCACGAATAGGGGGATATGGTGAGCGACATCCAAGCCAAATGCGTCGAATCCTACAGGCGCATCAAGAATCTCAAATTGGTGGCCGAGGAGATTGGCATACCCTGGCAGACCGTGTACGTACATCTGCGAGCAGTTGGAGAGCCGGTTACTGGGGACAAATCTCGCTATGGGAGCGATAAGGATCGGCTGGCGGCAAGAGCCGAGAGAATATTCAGTCAGTATGTTCCCGAGGCTGTCAATCAGAACGACTTTGAGTTTCAAGCAAAGGTAGATTTTAAGGTTGGCCCATACGCGGTTGACATCAAGAGCAGTAAGTGGAGGGATAACAGATTCTGCTTTTCCCTCAAGAAGCAAGAGCTTGTCGCAGACTTCTTCGTCTGCTTCGCCTTCCACGATGATGGGCGTTTCCACGTACTCGCTGTACCCGGCGAGTTGTGCAGGTTCATGCAGAGCATTTCGCTATCCACGCTAACCCGCTCTCGCTGGTGGGACTTCGAGATAGAGCCTGAGGAACTCTCGGACTTCTTCAAGCAAGTCCAGCGGGCGGATGAGGAGAAAGCCGCATGACCACCCAACCCCACCCCGCCCCCGCCGCGCTGCCGGAGTTGCTTTGTAGGCTCTACTCAACCGCCTATGCACACGGCCATCACGATACCGTCGAAGGCCAGTACACAGACGTGCACCAGAGCGATGTGGATACGTACTGGCGCGACAGGATCGAAGAGACCCTTTCCGCACTCGCCCTCCATGGCACCCCCGGCTCCGTTGCCTCGCGCGGCGGTGAATCGACTGGACCAGTAGTCGGGGGCGCCGCCATTGCTGAGCAGCCGAAGGCGGAGTCGCCCCGCTTGATCGGATGGCGGACGGACGACTATCTGATGGAGACGGCGGACAAGTCCGTTGCGCTCAACTGGCAAGTACATTACGGCATCCTGCCGATATTTGAGGGTGACCAGGAAACCAAACTCACCCAGCCGCAGCCCTCGGTGGACCATGCTATCCCTACGGACGAGGCCGGCATGCGCGAGTACCAGGTTCCCACGCCGGAGTCTGGTGACGAGCTGGCATCGTTCATAGCCAGCGTGGTGAATCGCGACCACGATTACGGAACGAGCGCCTATGCCATGAGTTTGGCGGCAACCGCCGCGTTCAATTACGTGGCCAAGCGGCTCGGCGTCACTGGATTCCAGGCCTCCTGCGCGGACATGGATGTGCTTCGTCGGACGCGAAACATCAAAGGACCGTTCCTCCTGATCGACGGTGAGAACGCCCTGTATCCGCAGTACGACCTGAAAGGACGGTTGGACGAGTTCCTGCGGGACATTCAGCCGTGGCTGGCCGAGCAAGCAGAGGCCAAATTGAAGGAGAACTCAGGCGCGGTAGCCGGAGTCGTGGAGCACTGGCAGCGTCTATCAGACCAGCACAGGGAGGGCGCGTGATGTGCGACTCATTTGCAGCGGACGGGAAAACCCCCACCTACAGCGTCTTTGGTCTTGGCGTCATGGTGAAGGCTGTCGATTTCAATCGACTGCTTGCCGCGCTACAGCAGGCACAGCCCGCGTATGACCGTGCGCTCGTGGCGGACATGCTGGACGACATAGCGGAGCGGTTCGGGAAGGGGTTCAGCGATAAATCTTACCGTGAACAAGCCCGCCTTCTCCGTGCCGCCGACAACGCCGACGCCGCTGGTGTGCATACGGCGCGACGTGAGCCTGACGACCTGACTGTGGCGTACATGCTGGGTCGGCACGACGGACGGAAGGAGCCGATACCCGAGCCGCAGGGGCTGGATGCGGCGGTGGAGGCTGGTGTCCGTGCAGCAGAGATTGCAAGCGACGCCCGTCTATCGAGGCACAAGGTCGTGCGGGCCATCATCGCTGCTGCGCAACCCCACCTGCGCGGGCAGGGTGTGCAGCACAGGGAAGACGCCTTGCCAAAGTCATACGCTGGGGAGAAACCCCGCCCCTACCACGAAACCCACGAACCGCCGCATTGCCCATCGTGTGAGTGCGATGTCGACGCAAAGGAGGTTCGGTGATGGATGGCCTGAACGTGGATCACCTGCCCGAGCGAGAGCGCTATATCCTGGACCTTGCCTACACGTCCATCGTGGGACTGTCGGGCAACGACAAGGCTTTCGCTGAGAAGATGATCGCGGATATCGTGAAGTTCGCGGACACGCTGTATCCAATTGGCTCGCCACCCACCCAGCCCGCCGGGGATGCGGTGCGGGATGTGGTGTCCAACCTGAGGCAATCCGCCAAGCTGGGGGACTACGATCCAGAGCAGATCGCATATCTTGAATCCATTGCTGACCGCCTGGAAGCCGCCCTCGCAGCGCCCGTGCAGCCGTCTGCCGACCGAGACCCTTACGAGGGCGCGCGCGAGGATTTGCTGGACTGGAAGGGGCGCGCCCAGCGTGCTGAGGCTGAACTGCGCCAACTGGGGTATACCGGCATTACCGCGAGTGAAGCGCCCGTGCAGCCGGTGGTGGATGGGACGCACACTGCGGCGCCCTGCATGTGGGTTCAGGATGCTGTCGACGACTCCTGGGACACGGGCTGCGGAAACAAGCACCAGTTTACGGATGGCGACGCGGCGGACAACCTGCATGCGTTCTGCCCCTACTGTGGAGGCCGCCTGTTCGAGCCAAACCACGACGCCCAGCCGGGCGAGGGGGTGGGCTAATGGACATGAAACTGCACCAGTCCCAGTTGCTCCCCGAGGACAATAAGTTCCACAAGGGCAACGGATCCGACGGAAAGCACTATTGGCTGACACCGCCGGAGGTATATGAGCCGTTGAATGCGGAGTTCAATTTCACGTTCGACCCGTGTCCGTATCCACTGCCGGCTGGATTCGATGGCCTTACGATGCCGTGGGGCGACTCCAATTATGTCAACCCTCCGTTTGGCTCGATCATCCACGAGGGCAAGAAGAAGGGGCCGACTGCCTGGGCGAGAAAGGCTATAGCGGAGGCCCAGCAGGGCAAGCGTGTCGTTCTCGTATACCCCATCGACAAATGGATCCTCATGCTGATTCAGGCCGGCGCCGAGGTACGCAACCTGGGCGACGTGAAGTGGCTTGCTACCGAAGATGGCTCGCCAGGAAAGGGAACTGGCCGGCACATTGCGGCTTTCGTCCTGAACGGATCAGCCCCGCAGCCTGCGGATGGAGGTGCGCCTTGAATGCCGCTGTCCTAGACCCCTGCTGCGGCAGCCGCATGATGTGGTTCGATCCCGCCGACCAGCGCGCTCTATTCGGCGATCTGCGCGACGAGACGATCACGGTGGTGGATCGGTCCCACCGCGAGGACGGGACGCGGGTGCTATCCATCCATCCCGAGGCGCGCATGGACTTCCGTCGACTACCATTCGCGGACGATACGTTCCCGCTGGTAGTGTTCGACCCTCCGCACCTTGTACGTGCCGGCCCCCGTAGCTGGCTGGCCGCGAAGTACGGGAAGCTGGGCGTCGACTGGCGAAACGACCTTCGGGCCGGACTCGCCGAGTGCTTCCGGGTGCTGCGCCCGGAGGGTGTGCTGATCTTCAAATGGTCCGAGGTCCAAGTGGCCACGCGCGAGGTGCTGGCGCTGACGCCGCACCGCCCCCTGTTCGGGCATCCCTCTGGGAAGCGTGGCGGCACGCACTGGATCACGTTCATGAAGCCGGAGGACCGCAGCGATGGCTGATCCTAAGGTTCTGATTGCCGCGACAGCCCTGAACAAGATGTTCCGCAGCAGCCATTTCAGCATCTGCACCCTCCGCGAGGTCGCGGAAATGCTGGGCATCCACCCGGAGCGCGAGGCATACAAGATGCTGCACCCGCTGCACTGCGTGAACTGGGCCGACATGCCGCGCGAGCTGCGGGACCAGGTGCCACGGCTGGTGGAGCAGGCTCTGGCCGGTGGCTTCCAAGCGTTCGAGGTCAAGCTCCCGGCGTCACAAGCATTGCAGGTCATCGACGCAGCACCAGCCACCCGCCGTCCGCTGATCAAGAGGTTGTTCGGAGGCCCCCATGCATGACGACCTGATCGAGCGGCTGCGCGCGTACGCGCCTACGATATTGCGACATGGGCTCGTGAAACCGCATAGCCGGGCCTCCCTGTCAAAGATGCTGACGGATGCCGCCGACGCCCTGGAGGCGGCGGGGCGGGATGCGAGGCGGTGGCGGATCGTGATGACGAAAGGGAAGCTGCCGGTGCGATGCTCTGGAGGCTACTACTACGACGACGGCATTCTGCATCCGACTGCGGAATCCGCCATAGACGCCATCGCCGGGCGCGGGGAGGATGGGGAGTGAGTCTGCATATCTACTCGGACAGAATGCAGCCAGCGACTGGATTCCAAGATCACACGTTTGATCCGCCCATGTCCTTCGGTGCGAAGGCCGGAAGACTGATCTGGTGCGAATGCTGTAGGAAGCGGCACCGAGCAGCCAACGTTGTGGTCCAGTGCTACTACGATGGCTGGCGCTACTGGTGCGCGCCGGGCAAGGGCTGTAAAGCCCCAAAGGTGATCGCAGCCAAGCGTCGGCTCGAGTTCCGCAATCGGAGCCAGGGTCAGACGAGGCGATGGGCGCGGGTTGCACGCGAGCGGCTCGCCCAGCAGGGACAGGGAGCCGCCACATGACCGCTAGGAGCCTGTCGGAGAGGTTGAACGCTCTGGCCGCAAAGTACGGAATGATGTACGACGACCTGGAACTGATGAGTGAAGCCGCCGCCCTGGCCCGGAGGGTGGAGGCTGCGCCACTCATCATCGCAAGAGCGGAGAACAGGCTCCCGGTGCGAAACGGGAAGCTGGTCCGGCTGGTCGTGGAGGAACCCGATGTCTGACCCGATCCAACCAGGAACCAGAATCGACTACATGGGCGAGACCGTTACGGTCGGAGCGGTTGGCTTCACGGGTGGCGAACGGTACTACTGGCTCACCTACGACGACGGCGGAACCGTGCTGATGATCCCAGCAACGATGGTGGAAGGAGGGGCGGATGAGCGCGGCTGACATCCCCTTCAGCGAGGCCGAGGCCGCCCGACGACTAGGCATCAGCAAGGCCACTCTTATGCGGGCAAGGGCCGCTAGCCTGATTCATCCCATGAGACACGGCCCAAGGACAATCCGCTACACCCAATCCATTCTGGATGAGTATCAAGAGCAATGCAGGAACGCCCCGGCCAAATCGGAGAATACTGGCTCAGCAAGCGCGAGGGGTCGGACAAGTGGTGCCGAACGTGGTTCGACGCCGCCGCCCGACAAACACGACGCGCTTCACTTGGCACAGCAGATTTTCAAGAAGGCAAGCTGAAACTCTGGGAGTGGTTCGCCAAGCACGGGCGGATCGCCCAGCAGCAGCCGCAGGACGCGGCCCTGGCCCTGGTCCTGGTCCGGTACTGGGAGCGGCACGCCAGCAGCCTGGCATCGGCGGAGTTCGCCAAGATCGCCCTCCGGTACTGGACCGAGTTCTGGGGCGAAGCCACGGTCTCCGAGGTCACGGCGGGCCGGCAGCGCGAGTTCGTGGCTTGGCTGGCCGAGGACGGCAAGGCGCCTGGGTACATCAAGCGGATCCTCACCGTGGGGAAGGCCGCCTTGAACCACGCGTACAAGGAAGGCGAGATCGCGAGCGTGCCCTACATCCTGCCGGGCGAGGACGCGCCACCGAGGGACCGAGTGCTGACGGTGGCCGAGTCAGCCGCCTTGTGGCTGTCCACCACTCTCCCCCATGAGCGGATGATGCTGGCCCTGCTGTACGGAACGCTGACGCGACCGGAGGCGGCGCTAGACCTGACGCGCGAACAGGTTGACTTCGGGCGGTGGCTCCTGGTGCAGAACCCTGCGGGGCGGAAGCAGACCCGGAAATACCGCCCCGTGGTGCCGGTAGCCGGGTTCCTGCGACAGGCGCTGCTGGATGCGCAGGACGGGCCTCTGGTGGCTTGGCGTCGCAAGCCCATCGCCAGCTTCAAGACGGCATGGCGGGCGCTCCGGCGACGGGCTGGGTTAGGCGAGGACGTGGTGCCCAAGACGATCCGGCACACGATGGCGACGGAGCTGCGGGCGGCAGGAGTGCCCGAGGCAGAGATTCAAGGCTTCCTGGGTCACCGAGCCTTCGGCGGCCGAACCGAGGTGTACGCCAAGTACCGGCCCGACTATCTCGGGCAGGCGGTGGAAGTGATCGATGGATACGCCAGCCGCGTGCGTGTTACGTGCGTGCTAGGAATGCTGATGATCGCCAACCAATCGGACGTAAGTGCCTGATATGATTGGTGGGCGGTACAGGGTTCGAACCTGTGACCCCTACCATGTCAAGCTAAGGTGACTCTATGAAAAACAGCAAGTTACACAATCAGGACGCCCCCGATCGCCCCTTAAAAACAGCGCTGGAATCGGGCGTGCGTGCTAGTTGCGTGTTAGGCGGCGGTTCCACCCCTCCGCCCCACCCTTCGAGCCACGCCCGTCTGATCCGAACCTCCCACTTGGTCGCCCAGGCTTCCACGTACAGCCGGGACCGGTTGGCAGTCGGCAGGAAATGGATGCGCATGTCCATGATGGACCTGGAGCCGTGGGTCTGGATTCGGTAGCTCCGGGTCACCTTCACGAAGTAGGCCACCTCGTATTCTGCCAACCACAGGTTGTGGTAGCCGTTGTAGTACCGCCAGCGGAAGCCTTCGGGGAGGGGCATCGGGCCAGCCTACGCCCGGCCAGTCTCACGGCCGTATACGCCCCGGGTGTACCCTGCGGCCATGTGCGGACGGTACGCCCAGCTCGCCAAGGAGAACCCCAACCTGCCCCAGACCTGGCGGGAGCTGCGCGACCTGATGATTCTGCTGCCGCCCCGGTACAACCTGGCGCCCACACAGCTATCCGGGGTCATCTACGACCCGGGCCCGGGGGTGACCCTAGAGCGCCTGCGTTGGGGTCTGCTGCCCGGCTGGGCCAAGGACGTGAAGCTGGGCTACTCGACCATCAATGCCAGGATCGAGACCGTGGCCACGAAGCCGGCATTCCGCTCGGCCTTCAAATCCCGTCGATGCATCATCCCAATGGCCGGCTACTACGAGTGGACGGTTAACCCGGGCGACGGAAAGAAGGACCCCTGGTACATCTACCCCGAGGGGATGCTATGGGCGGCTGGCCTATGGGAGCCGCCACACCGCCTACTCGGTGAGGGTGCGCCTGCCACGTTCACGATCATCACCGGAGGCTCCAGTGGCGTCTCTGCGGACATCCATGACCGGATGCCCGTGACCATCGCCCCCGACCTGATGGAAGATTGGCTGACGGCCTCGCCCGACGACGCCATGAAGTTCCTGCTGGCAAGCGAGCCGCCGCCGATGAAGGCCCACCGGGTCAGCCGGCGGGTGAATACGCCCAAGAACGACGACCCAGAACTTTTGGAGCCCGTAGCAACATGACCGACATTACCCAACGCATCCAACAGGCCAGCATGTCACTGCGGCAGGTGTGGGCCAGGCATGGCGATTCCGAGGAATTTTGGGCCGCTGCAAACGAGGTCCAGGAGGCGCTGGGCGATGGAGTCCCGCCCGAGGATGAGTTCGTCGTGGTGGAGGCTATGCAAGCGATCCTGCACAGCATCGGGGCGATCTCCGACGAAGACATGCGCGGGTTCGTGTAGCGCCAGCAGCCGGCCCATCCCTGAGCCGACCCGGGCCGGTGGATGTCCTCGGGGGCGAGGACCGGCGCGTTGCTGGCCCGGACAGTATGCCCATGACCTGGGCGAGACGAGTCTGATTTAGGCGCCTGTGATCGTGTAGGTGAACGAGCCCACCGTTTCTAGCGTGTTCTTGTCCCGAATTTCGATCCGGTATGAGCCCGTGCCGCCCGTGAAGGTCAGCCGTCCGTTCACGTATGTATCGGTGAAGGCGTTCCAGGTGTTCACCGTAACGCCGGTCAGCGAAGACATGTTCGATATCGCTGTGATCCGCCATTCGTAGTTGTCGATGATCGCGGCCTGGAAGAAGGCAACCGGAGCGCCGAAGAAGCGGGGGCTCCCCGTGAACATGGTTTGGTCGTACTGGTTTGTCTGGGTGTAAGACGGCGGCGCGGTGTTGTGGCACTCAAGCAAACCGCCCAGGACGCGGATACGGAAATAGTGGAAATTGCCCACTGAGCCGATGGTGGAACCGAACTGCGCCCATACAACCTCCGGATACGGATCGTAGACCAGCAAACGCTGCAAGCGGCTCATGTGCTGTACCAGGTGTCGGTGGTGCCGGACAGGTAGATCGACACCATGCGGCGAGCGGGGATGATGATGTTGGCGTTCTGCTGATACCGGTAGAGCGCCACACCCGACCCTCGCGAAATGGTCCAGTTTCCGCTGGCGGCTGCATTGCTCAGGGTGATGATCCGGCCTGCGGTTCCGAGGCTAGGCGGCAGCGTAACCGTGAGGTTGCCCGTGACCGTCTTCTCGGCAATCTGATCCAGGAAGGTCGCATCGAGCGTGATGTTTCCGGTAACCGGGATCGGCGTGATCGAGCCGCCACCGCCACCGCCCAGGGTCTTGCCGCCGACGTAAAGCCATACACCGCTATCGACGCACCGGAACGTGAAGGCGTCTCCGGCCTCCGTCGTGATGTTCGCCGCGCCAGGGAGTTGTAGATCGCTGGAATGGGTGAGCGTACAGACATCCTCGAACCGCAGCTCGCGCTTGCAGCCCACGTAGCCCGCACCCAGGCTGTTGATGGTGCCGGTCCCGGTGATGAGGACCGATTCCCCGTCGGCAGGGGCTACGTTGACCGTGGAGGCCGCCGAGATACTGGACGAGGCCAGCGAGTACATCTGCCGGATAAAGGCAGCATGGGTCCGAATGTAGTCGTCCAGGCTGTTCCCGATAGACTCCGACCCGGTTGGGTAGTTGTCGTTCGGGTTCTGGGAAAGGTCACCAGGGGAGTTGGGTACGGGCATTTTCTGGACCTCAGAAACGAGAAAACCCCGCTCGGGGCGGGGTCTCTGGAGGGGTTGCGGTGGGTGGTGGTACTATTCGAGGATGGAACCTTGGCTGCTGGCGCTTATTCTCAAGCCGCTGATCGTGTTGGCTTTCTTTGCTCTGTATTACGCATTCGTAATCATCGGGCTGAGAAAGCTGTACGACTTGCTTCCAAAGAACAAGCTGGTCGACGCTCTATTCCGAGAACGCGGGAACTGCGCTCCGTCCTATGGTCCCGGTTATCTTCGGAATTTGCCGGATCGCCCCCATGACCGCTCTTTGCTCCCGCGAAGGTAGGCGACTCATTATCTCGGCCGCCCGAGCCGGGTCCAGCATGACCTCCTGGACTATCTCCATCGTCCGATTGCCGTAGCTCTTGCGGAGCTGGTTGAAGGCCAGCATCGCCACACCGCTGACCGGCTCAACCATTGCAGCGCCAACCGGTCCAACGGCATCCTGCACTCTGTTGCCGCCGATTGCGTTCTGGACCGTGTTGGAACCAATGGCGCGCCCATCATTCATAGCTCGGGTCTGGCGCTCCAAATCCCTGCGTACGCTATTGATCGTGTCGAGCTGATCCTTGGTTAGCGTCTTGGATGCAGTGCCCCGACCAAACCCGGTAGCGCCGCGCACAGTGCGGTCCATATCACCAGACATACGCAAGAAGTTGGCATTCAGCACCGGGTTGTCATTAGCGTCTCTAGCGGCATTGCTGCCACCGAGAAGCCTGTGTCCAACCGAAGCTTGATCCGCCTTTCTCATCCCGTCAGCGTAGTCAGACAGGTAGTTCTTGAAGCTAGGAGCAACCTCAAGAATCTGTTCATCCAGCTTTCTAACCGCCCCACGCAGGGCAATCATTTCCTCGCCAGATGCCCGAGGCATGAGGGTCTGCGTCACATGCTTGCGCGCATTGTATAGGCTGGCTACGTCCTGCTTGCCGCGCTCGATCGGCTTGATGGCCCTCTGGACATCCTTCAGCATCGACTGCGCCGTGAGGGACGTTGGCTTTAGGCGACCAACCTCCTTGATAACGTCGTCAGCCGAAGCTCCATTTATCTGCCCAGACCGAACCAGCCTACGGGCTTCCAGTAGCATCCGTTGATCCTGTGGGCTCATCCGGGCCTCACGGGCCAGCGCCAGATTGGCAACCTCCCAGCCGGACGATAGGCGGCCCGCATCGTCAATGGGCTGCGTCACAAGTTGACGGACACGCCCCAACGATGCCTCTACAGTGGGATTGCCACGGAACTTCGGAGAATTGAGCGTGCGATCCACCCAGCGGGTGACCTTGATCCCCTGCGCACCTTCCAGCTTCTTGATATCCCGGATCACAGGACCCTCGGCTTGCTGGGTCTGCTGCCGAATCAGCTTGGCGGCGGAGCTGTCCGCGCCATGGAATCCGCCTCGGATGGCATCCACTCTCGCGGCGTTATTTGCAAGACGACGGGCGGTCAGTCGAGGCCCGAACTCCGGCATGTTCGCCAGCGTGCGCTCAAGACCGGAGATTCCAATATCCCCGGTCGCCTCGGCGAGTGTCGGGAGCGAGCCGGGGACAATCTGCTGGGCGTTCGCTGCATTGGCGCTCAAGGTCGATGGGTTGGAAGCGAACCCGGAAATCAGGTCGGCGGCAGCGCGCTCTTGCTGCCCGCGCGAGAATGCCGGGGATAGACGCGCCGCCTGCCTGCCAATAGCGCCGGGAACCGCAGCAGCCGCATAGCCACCACCTCCAAATAGGAGGCCAAGTCCAGCATTTGCTGCCCGACTGCCTTCCGATTCCACGGGCTGCATAGCGCCAAGCAGCCCACCTTGGGCGGCGTTGCCGGCAAATGTCCTTGGTAGGAATGCAGCCGCCGATGCAGTACCGCGCAGCAGCCCTCCAGGCGCAAGAATCTGCGCGGCCGTACCCGTGATGTTGCCAGCCAGGCCCGCTCCGGTATCCATCAGCGGAGCATCGAGCCTGCGTCGCTCGTCGATATCGGCCTGGAGCTCTTGGCGGCGCTCGGTCAAGTCTACGCCTGGGATAGCATCCTGGATTGCAGCACCGAGCTGCTGGGCGCCCTGGTAGGTATCCACCAGGGACTTGCCAACACCAGCCGCAAACCTACCGAAGCCGGACATACCATCAGTCACGCTCTCGGGTGTACCGCCGATGATGTCGATTTCTAGCGGACGGCCTTCGCTGAAATCGCCTTGCTGGCGACGAGCATCCGCGTACGCCTGTGCAAGTCGGCGCGCATCCTCCACGTTCCCGGCCGCATCGGCAGCACGCAATGCCTGCTCGATTTGCTGAAGGTTCGCCATTACTGGATTCCGTATTTGGACAGGAGGTCATCGACGCCGCCACTCAGCCCCGATCCAGTATCGTTGTCAGGATCGAAGTCTCCCCAGCTCGGCAACTTGCCCTTGAATCCGCGCAGAGTCCCGTTCTCTTCGTAGTACCGCGCCGCTGCTGCCTTATTTTCAAAACCTTGCTTGAGCTGGTCGAATAGCCGCTGCACACGGATCGCGTTCTCGGCCTCGCTGAGCGACGGGTTGTAGGCGCGGGCAATCAGGCGCTCGCCTTCCTTCTCCGTAAACTGAGCGCCGAGGATGACTCGCAAGCTTCTCTGCACCGTGGATTCAACCGTTTCCTGGGCCGCCATCGCACCGGGGTTGGTCCTGGCCTTAACGAAATTCGGGAGCGCCCCAAGCACTGGTCCAGTAAGCTGACCACCACCCTTCAGTTGATCGAGAACGTCTTTCAGCTCGGTGAGGGCCTTGTTCGCGTCGGCTGCGCCACCCTGGGTGAAATCCAGATACTCCTTTCCGTAGGCGCTATCGACAGATTCCTGCGCCTTCGTGGGCTTGATCTTGGATTCCTCGCGCTGCTTGCCCAGTTCGGACTCAACCTGGATTCTCAACTGCGCAGGCAACGCTGCAAGTTGCGCCGCAAGCCTCGCACGCTCCTTATCCGTCTCCACTTCTCCGGCAGTCGGACTGACGAATGGATTCTGCCCCGCACTCGGACTCGGCCGCGGGAGGGCCGGTGCGGGCGTGAACGTTGACGGGTCCCGGTCCACGGGAGCGCCATATCGCTGACCGGCACCGTTGTCGATTACTGACCCAGGATTCGATCCGGCATACATCGATACAAGATCGTTGAAGTACGCGGATTGCATCTGATCGACGGTTGCAGGGTCGGCACCTAGGGATTTCAACCTGTACCCGTACTCTGTGGCCTTCCGACCGATTTCCGCCATTTGCGCGTCCATCTGCTCAGGACCAGCAGCAGATGCGCCGGGCGCAGCCGGTTCAACTTGACCTGTAATCTGAACGGTCGCGGGGTCAAAGCTCAAGCCGTCCGGCGTGTCGATTCTGCCAGTGCGTCCGTTCAGTACGCCGAGGCGCTCACGACCATCCGGGCCAGTGAACTTGAACTGGCTAAATCCGGCACTGGAAGCTCTACCCTCAATTCCGAGGCGGACCTTGCGCGCCTGAGCCTTCTCTTCGTCGGAGAGCCCTTCCGTGAGCGCGTTGAACTCCCTGAGGCCAGCCGGATCACCCAACTGCCGATCCATCATCTGCCGGCGATACTGGTTCTCCGCAAGCTGCCGGCTGCCTTGGTTCATGGCCTGCAACCCACCCAGGAGACCGGAGCCGATAGCGGCACCGCCATTCCGGCCCTGGTTGTTGTTGGCGAGAATGCCCAGGCCGGCGGACAGAAGACCCTGGTTCATCAGGGCGCGGCGGTCCTGCGGGTCCATGTCGGCCTGGCCGGGAAGCAATGCGCCGGTGAGCCGGGCCATAAGCCCCTGCTGCTGGGGAGCATCGGGGCCGTTCACGCCGCCCGCGAATGGATCGGCCGACTGCTGCTGTAGGCGAAGGAACGCCAGCGGATCGTCCCAAGGATTGAACTGCTGACCGAACATTACTGCCCCCCTCCGAAGCCGAGGTTCATCAGGACGCTGCGCAACTGCTGTGGATCAATCTGGCCTTGCTGGACCAGATTGGCCGCGCCCAGTGCGCCGTAGGCTTGCGGGAACATGCCGCCAATAAACCCACTCGGCGCTGGCAACTGCGGCATTGCCGGTTGCTGCTGCTGAGCGGGCAAAGGCTGGCTCATCTGCGGCGGGGCCGACGGCAGGTAGAACGACGACGGCTGACCAGTCGGGAACGGCATCTGGTTGTTCGGTCGATTGAGGCTTGCGTAGTACGCAGCCATGTTCGACTGTAGGTTGTTCCCCGACAGGTCAGCAGCGGGCGCAATGGGATTACCTTGCGCGTCGGTTGCGCCACTGCCACCGCTGGCCTTGTTGGCGTAGTACATGAGCGGGTCGATTGTGTTCCCGCCGGGCAACTGCTCCATGCGGTTGATGTGGCCGGCGATGCCGGGGGCGGCAATACCCATCTTCTTGCTGAGCGAATTGCCAATCGGCGACAGCTTCTTCAGTGAGTCGAAAAGTCCCATTTACCTGCTCCCTAGCCAGCCAGCCAACGCACCCACGCCTGCGCCGATAGCGGTGCCCCATGGGCCTACTGCTGATCCAGTTGCGGCACCTGAGCCTGCGCCGGCTGCTGCACCGCCGCCGGCGCCGCCCAACATTCCTGCGAGAGAGGCACCGGCTAGTCCGCCCCCTAGCGCTCCAGCAAGCGGGCTGCTCCCATTGGGATTGGTCCCACTCACCGTCCCGCCCTGCACGGCGGACAGCGCCTGCAACAGCGGGTTCAGACGGTTCATGTCCCAGTCGCGGGCATCGAGGAACTGGCGGTAGTTGGCGTCCAGCCAGGTCTGGTTGAGGCCCTGCTGTTGCAAGCCCTGCTGCCCAAGCTGATTGGCGCCGAAATATCCAGCCTGATCCAGGCCAGGGGTCATGCCGAGCGCGCCCAACTGATTGCCTTGGTACTGGCCCCACGCCTGCAAATCGCGATTCAGTGCGTTCTCGGCTAGGCCGGAGTTGCGACTCAGGTCTGCAAGCTGAGCCTGCAAGGTCCGGTTCGCGCCCTGATCCCACAGATTCGCAGCCGCGATACCACCCTGTAGCTGCCGGTCTGCTGCCGAGTTGGCCATCTGGGCATTGATCTGGTTGTCACCCTGCTGGGCGGCAAGCGAGCGATTGAGCCCCGCCTCAGCAAGCTGCTGCTGCGTCGTGTAGTCGTTGAAGCGAATCCCGCTCTCGATCTCGCCCAGATTCTGGGCCAGGGTGTTCTGGGCGCTGTCCATCTGGTTCTGCATGGCCGTGCCGCCGAACGCGCCGCCCTGCTGGAACTGAGACAGCAGGCTCGGCATGGTGGCTTTGCTGAAGTTGTCGGTCACGCCCCGAGTCGACGCAGATACCATGTCCTCCAGGTACTGGTTCTTCCCGGCATAGGGATTGCTGCCCAGCGACGTTTGCGCGGTGAACGATGGACCGCCACTCCCCAGGCCAGCAATCAGGGGGTTGGGATTGTTGCGGGTTGCAGTCTGCATCCCAAGGAACGGATTGGTGCCTCCCTGGTACTGACCTTGGCCGCCCAAAATGCCGGCTGCATAGTTCGACCCGTAGTCCGAAAGACTGGGGTTGGTAGCTCGCTGGCGCACCATGTCCATGGCGGCGGTCTGGTCGGGCGTCATGCCCGACACGAGCTGCCCGGTGTACGGGACGTAGCTCTGCCCTGTGATGTTGCCGGCCTGGTTCAGCGCCGACTGAAACCACGGTGCCGCGTAGGCAGGCGGCTCGCTGGTCTGCGTGATCGTTTGATTCTTAGATCCACCACCGCTCACGGTGCGATCTCCTTATTCGAGGGGGATTTCGTAGGTCGCCGAAAGCAACCGGTAGCGCTTGGCCCACCCAGGACGGGGGCTGCTGAAGGTGATTCGCGATGCGCCCATTTGCTTGGCCGCGTCCCGGTACAGGGAAACGGCTGCGTCGTAGGTGTCTTGGCCTTTCGCGTTGTATGCGAGCCAGACGTGACAACTGACCGTGCCGCTGAACCGCTCCACGACACGCTCCAAAACAACGAAGCCGGCGTAATCGCCGGCCTCTTCAAACACAAACAGGGTTGCTTGCCCTGACCGAATTGCGTGGTACACGTCCTCGGGTATCCAGTCCTCAGCAGGCATCTGCTTCAGACCGTCAAGCACGGTTGCCCAGCAACCGCGAAGGTCGCTTGGGTGAACTGCGTGGTAGCCCATCAGTTGCCCGTCAGAAACCGCAGCTCGGCCCAGGTGCCGGGCTCCCCGGACACCAGACACTGCCACCCAAACACCACGTAGGCCGACCCAGGCGAGCCCAGTTCCTCGGGCTGGCTGTTCCGCAAGTAATCCCCCTGGTGCCACTCCCCGGTCGTGGGCGCGGCTGTAACCGCGTTATGGGCCGCTGTGATCCGACCCTCCGACAACATGTTCAACTGCGTGGCCACCTGCCGATGCAGGGTCGTGAGCTGCCGTACCAGGTGCGCGATGTCGGTCGGGAGAAACGCCTGTTCCTGAACCCTCATTCCGCCGAATCCCCGTCAATGGCCACGTCCAGGCCGTTGATGACCGCAGCGCCCTGCTGGACGATGCGGAACCGGTGCCACCGGGCCGAACGGCGCATGTCGAACCGCCCGCGCTGGAACGGGGCCGTGGCATCCGTCACCAGAGACTCGCCCAGCTCAAGCCGGTAGAAGTTCGTGAGCTGAGCGCTCGCAGGCTTCCGGGTGTATCGCGGTGTCACTCGGTCCACGTAGGCAAAATCGGTCAGGTCGCCGAAATCACCGGTCACCATGAACGACTGCCCGGGCTCTCCGGTCAGTGACATCAGCGAGTCACCGATGAACACCCCCGGTACGGTCTGATCGGCCAGCCAGAACGGCGAGTCATAGCTGATGTTCGGCAGATCGTCGTAGGTGGCGTACAGGTCTCCCAGCTCGTCGTAGGTAATCTGCCCGGACGAGTACTGCACAGCAGCCTGGATCGAGATCGACCACTTGCCCCACTTGTCGGTCTTGTAGTTGTAGACCAGGCAGGAATCCAACTCCCCATCCTGGCTATTCACACTCGGGTAGTACCAGTAGACCAGGCTGCGTGCCCGGTCCACCGTGCCGACGATGTTGTGCCGCTGGCCGGCCGACAGGTTGGCGAAGAACCACTCGCGGATCGGCGCGCCAATCGCGCGGGGCACGGTTCCGTCAAACCGGTAAATGTCGTCCGGGCCGATGAAGAAATGTTCGGTCTCAAGCGCCACCAGCGCCTCAGCGCCAGCACACCCGATGTCGCCCGCAATCCGCGTCCAGCTCCACACAATGGGCGGACCGACGTACTGGCCCAGGTACATCGAAGTGCCCTTGTAGGCCACCACCAGGTCACCCAAGGCCGCCCCTGCGGTGATCGGGCCTGGGCTGTCCAGCAGCCGCCCTGCGACACACTGCGTCGCCGCGCTGGGCGTCCAGTCCTCGTGGTTGCGGATGGCGCTACAACCCCAGCCGTCCGCCACATCACCCAGGGTCATGCCATTGATGTTCAACGCCAGCACAAACCCGTTTGCGGACACCAGGATCAGGGCGAGAGGCGCATCGTCGATGTCCTCGAAGTCATCCCCCGGCCCAGCCTTCTGGATGACCTCCGCGCGGTTGGTCGCCAGCACCACGTTGCCAAACTCGCAGAACCGCATCCGGTTGTTGCCGGAGTACCCGCCAGCACGAGACCGGTCTACCCAGTTGCCGCCTGTGGCCTCCTGGATCGTCGCTGCCGTGCCAGCAAAGGTGCGTTTGGTGCCGTCCAGCAACTCGGCGACGTAGGCGCTCGTGGGCGGCTCAGAGAGCGCCGGGAACCCAGCATCGACCGGAGTATTCGCAGCCGCCATGCCCTTGAGCGTGGGCACGATGGCATCGCAATCGACCAATATCCCAGGCGTTGCGCTATCGATGTCCGGCGCAAACCCCTTCAGCTCAAGGCGCACGGAAATCAACCTTCTGCGTGCTGGACGGGCCGAAGCGCTCTAGGTCGTACTGAGCGTTGCAGGCGTCCAGAATCCGCCGGTACTGGGTCGCCCACACCAGCGTCCGCTCGTCGTCCTTGAGGTAGGGCGATGCCTCAACCAGCGCGCCGTACAGGTACAGCCCCGGCTCTCGCAGGATCAGCCAGTTCTGGGGTGCACTCTCACCCAGCGCCGGAATTTGTCGGCGATAGATCAGCTTGTAATCCGTGTCTGCCGTGCCGATCAGGCGGATTTCCTCGTTGACCACGGTGTAGGCCACCGGGACCGAGGGCATGTCGTACTGTTGATCGGGCGTCACCGCACCGATGCGGAAGAACCCGCCGCCCCGCGCCACACGCAGCGACTGGATGCCGTACAGGTCAGCAGGGATCGGGATCACGCCACCCGACGACGTGTCAGCCACCTCGACCTGCCGCTGCCGAGCGTTCAAATCCCGGTTCATGTTGGCCTCGGCCAACTGGATGAACTCAGGAATGGCGGCGCTCAAGTCAGCACGCGCTAGCCAGTTCGCAATCGCCGTCCGCAGGCTGGCGTAGTCGGTAATCATTCGACCACCCGCCCTACCTTCCGTTCATCGACCCGGAATCCACTCAACTGCGGGTCGCGCAGCATCCTCTGCACATGGACCGGGTTCTGCATCCACTCGGCGAAGGTGATGCCGTTGACGATGCAGTACTGCTCGACAAGCCACGTCGGATAGGACGCCAACTTCGGCATTTCCTTGTCGCCGGTCGCGCCGATTTCCCGCTGCATCTTGCAGGCTTCCAGAGCGCCGTCGATTTCCTCCGCGCTGACGTGGATCAGGTCGCGGAACCCACCATCGTCGTGGATCAGTTCTCGTCTCATTGTTGCCCCAAAAGAAAGGGGCCGACTTTCGCCGGCCCCAATTCAGTCCACTGACGGGTGGAGTTACGGCGCCAGACCGGTAGCGGTCAGGTCGCGGATCGCGCCCAGGGTCGATTCCTGGCCCACCACCAGCGTCACTTCCGTGAGAATCTGGTGCTGCTCGGAGTCGCCCACCTTGGCGAGCGGGGTGCGCTGGAACGGACGGAGCTGGCCCAGCTTGATCTTGTCGTAATCCAAGATGTAAGCCGTGTTGATCAAGCCAGGCTTGCCCGCAACCGTCATGACACGGTTCGGCACGACCTTGGTGTTGCCGAAGTCGTGGCCATACACGTCAATCGCGGTTTGCAGGAACTTGGAGTTCTTGCCCACCTCGTTGACGCGCTGCACGTTGCCAGAGAAGGCAGACGCCGCCTGCTTGTGCGCCGGGCTGACCATCAGCACGTCCGCATCGCCGCCGTTCTGGTACACACCCAGAATCACCGGCTTCAGCAGCGCTTCCCCGAAGGCCCGCAGGGTGCCAGCCACCGGACCGGTGTTGGTCTGCGGATCAGGCGCAACGCCAGTGTCCGAGTTCAGGCTGTTGTTGGTCTTGATCCAGCCGAACAGGCCGCGCATCTTGCCAGCGGTGTTTGAGCCGTTGTCAGTGACAGCGACGGGGTTGCCGATGGCAGCCGCCTCGATATCGCGCTTCAGCTCCACAGCCTTCTTTGCAAACAGGCGCTTCACTTCCGACTTGCGGCCGTACTTCCTCACCGCCTCGGCAGTGCCCGAAACGCTGATGGTGTCCTGCACGATCTGAGTGCGGTTGTTGTACTGTCCGGGCTGGGTAGCAGCCGCGAAAGTCGCATCCGCGCCTTCAATGGCCGCGTTGTCCGGGTTCGGATTCCGGTACACGTCGGCGGTCCACTCGTGGTAGACGGCCTTGACCGGCGTCCGCTTGATGGACGAGGTGAGGGGCGCATCGGTGGGCCGGTAGTTGTAGATGGTGTCCTCGACATCCTCAGCCAGACGGACGACGGGGGTGCTTACGAGCAATTGCGTGGTCATTTCCTTATTCCTCGATCAATCCATCAGCCCTGCGATCGCGTCCAAGTTGTTCGGGTCGCGCTTCAACTGTTCGCGGAACTTGAGCTTCTGGGCATTGGGTTGTGCGCCCGCAGCCGCTGCGCCCGGGCGAACCGTGCGGCGGACTTCGGGCGGTGCTTGTTTGGCCTTGGCGGCCTGGAGCTGGTCGAACTTCGCGGCCTTGAGCGCTACCAGGAGCGCTCTGTGGTCCACGAGCTGAGATAGCTCTTCCTGCGTGTAGCCAATACTGGTCAGGAGCTGCGCAACGCCGTTCAGGGCGGCTACGCGCTGCTTCTCGTCGCGCAGTTCCGGTGCGGCATCGAGCAACCGTTGCTGCTCGGCCTGCACCACCTCGGTCATACGGCGCTGCTGCTCCTGCTCCTGCTGAGCCTGGATCGCTTGGCGCTGCTGTAGGGCCTGCTGGAACTGTTGGGCGCGCGTGTTGTACGCGGCCTGTTGGCGCATGAACTCCTGAGGGTCCGAGTCGATCAAACTCGCATCCGGCTGGCTACCGATCAGCTCCTTGTGGAGCGCGCCCAGGAACACATCGAGCTGATTAGCAGCGGCCTGCTGCTTCTGCACGATATGCTGGGCCACCTGCTCCACCTGGCGGCGCTGTTCGGCGACCTCGGCCGTCTTACGGCGATAGTCGGCATCCTTCATGTACCCCGCACGCAGCTCGGAGAGCTTGACGCGGGATTTCTCGCCGGCAACCTCGACCTCAAACTCGGGGTCTTCGTCGGCTTGCGGCGGGTCCTGGCCGTCCTGGCCGTCTTCGAGGACTTCCTCTTCCTCACCCTCGGGCAGTTCCTCGTCCTCGACCTCTATCTCACCACCTTCTTCACCCATGGCGGCCGTGATCGAATCCAGGTCAACTTCACCCGTTTCGAGTTCCGTATCCGGTTGACTCACTTTTCCTTCTCCCAATAAAAAAGCCCGCTTTCGCGGGCTTCGGTGAGCGGGTTGAGGCTGATGCCTTCCCGCGTGTCAGGTTGTGTGGTGCGGTTACTCTTCCTCGTCGGCTTCCATCAGGCCGGCGGCCACCAGGGCGTCGCGGATGGCGTCAATGGATGCCGCGAGGGACGCTTCGTTGGTGTCGTCAGCGTCGGCAACGAAGGCCGCTTTCTCGGCCTGCAACGGCGCGAACGGCGTCTTATCCGGGTTCAGCAACGTGGCGTAGCCGGTCGGCAGCTTGCCTTCCGTGTTGGGTACAACCACCAGTACATTTGCGGGGGAGGTCATTTCAGGCTCCTAGGCGGGTGCCGTCCGAGAGGACAATCTCGTACCGGTCACCGTGGATGACGGGCGCACCGAATCGGTTGGTACTCCACAGTGCCGGCGCACCCTCGAAAGGCACTGTTACTCTGCAAATCATGTGGCCAGCATCGGCCAGCTCGGTCAGTCGGACGAGAACTTCCGACCAAGATTGCGGGCAGCTTCCGCTGCTTGTTGCAGCAGGCTGGCTTTCGCCACCTTGCCCGTCTCCATCGTGTATTCCAGATGGCCCTTGACCTTGTGCAGGTTCTTGAGGGCGAGCCAAATGCTTTGGCGGCCGTCCTCGTCTCTTGCGGGGCTGTTCTTCCATTGTTCGGTGTACTCCTGTTCGATCAGTTCAAATGCCTCGATCAGCAACGGGTGCTGCAACAGACGTGCAGCCTCATCGCCTCGGCGGGACTCTTCTTCGGGGGTCATTCGGCCATCCCTTCAGGTGGCGGGTTCTGCGGCCGATTGGCCTGCGCGATGAGTTTTTGCTGCTCAAGTGCCAGCTTCTCGCGAGCCTCAAACATTGCGACGCGCTCTTGGCTGGCGATTTTCTCGCGCTCAATGACGAGCTTCGTTTCGTTGTCCATCTGGCCGCGCTGGAGCGACGCCTGAGCCTTGATCTGCTCGGCCGCGATGATCGCCTGCGCCTCGGGCGATCCCTCCTGCTGCCCACCCTGGGGCTGCTGGCCCTGCTGCGGCGCAGTGAAGAACTGGTCTGCATCGCGATAGCCCATCGCCTCGGCCATGCGGGTGACCGTCTGGTACACGTTGGCCGGAGTCGCCAGACCCAGCGGGATCACGCGCTCCTGGGCCTGCCCGATGAGGGTCAGGTTGGCCACCTGCTGCTGCCGACCGAACGTGCCCACACCCACCGACACACTCATGTTGTAGCGGTTCTTCCACTCGCGCGGATCGACCGACAGCCACCGGCCGTTGATCTTCACCTGCTGCACGCGATCCTGATGCTGGGTGACGTTCTTCAACATCAGGTAGTACATGCGCTTGAAGCCGGTCTCGGCCAACACGCGGGCAATCAGGCGCAGGCGCTGGGCGCCGGCGTTCATGAGCGCCTGGACGCCCTCGCTGCCCACGCTACCCTTCGACAGCGACTCAGCATTCACCGCCGAGTTCATCTCGGTGACGCCGGTCCGGGTGTCGCGGATCTGGTCGATCTGGTTGATCAGCTCAAGGCCAGCGCCGGCCACGAAAGGCACCGCGACCTCGCGGACCATGCCCGGCTCTTTCACCCGAACCAGTCCGCCAGGGCGCGGGGACAGCACGTCGTCCAGGTCCACCTTGCCAACAACAACCTCGGTCCTCGGGTTGTTCGACAGATACACGTTGTCCAGCACCTGGCGGGACAGCGAGGTCTTGATCCGCTGCAAATCCTCGACCAAATCCCAGAACCCCAGGCCGACCACCTTGTAAGGCATCAGGATCGGCGTCATCAGCCAGAACGGATGGTCGTCCACCACATCGTTCTCGAAGATGACGTTGTGGGCCTTGACCACGCGCCGGTACTCCGACCGCCCGTCGCCGTCGAAGTCGATGCGCAGATACGACTCGGACAGCTCGACCTCACGCTGCGACTCGTCCGGCTCGTCGTCGCCGCCCGGCTCGGTGCCATCGTAGGAGTGCCTGGATGCCTCGTCACCCGACAGGTCCAGCTCATCGTCAGCGGCAAGTCCGTCGATCTTATCGCCGTCGTAGCCCATTTCCCGCAGGTACGACAACGTGACAGTCCGCCGATGCTCGATGAACCGGCAGTCGGACAGAACGCGGGTGTCCTTCGCTACTCGGATTTCCTCCCCCGGGATGCCCTCGTTGCGGAACTCGATGGTCTCCGTCACCCGCTTTGCCACCACGCCGTACGTCACCAGCAGCTCAGGCGGGACGCCCTCCATAGCGCCAGCCGATGGAACCTGGCCCTCGATGTATTCCTCGACGATCTCGATCTCAGGATCGTTCCGTAGCGCCTCTACCTCGACCTGGCTCAGCCCGCTGTAGCGCTCTTCTTTGTACTCTTGGCGCCGATCCACATAGCACTTGCCCCAGCCCGCACGCATCAACAGCGAGGCCTTCACTGCGTCGTGGACGGTGGTGAAACCATCCTCGTTCTTGCGGTGGATCAGGTATCCGACGTAGTTCGTGGCATCCGAACACGCCTGCTCATCCTCGGGACCATCCGGCTCGAACCGGATGATGTCGTCCGAGCTGGCGAAAATGTCCATCAGCGACGGCATGGCCCATTCGATGGTATCCATCAGGTCCTTGGACACCACCTTGGACCGCCCAGGCGTGTCAGGCGGGGCAAGCTCGCCCTTCGCCTCGCCCAGGTAGTACTCCATCGCCTTCTGGCGCTGGTCGGCCGTCAGGTCATCGACGCCAATAGACTGCCGCGACAGCTTCTCAATGGCTGCGCAGAGCTGGGAGTCGTCCATTTTCATGCCGCGCCCTTCAATACGTGGAACCGCTCGATCTCACTGCCACGGAAGCGTCCTGCGTCCAGCACAACGAATTTCCCTGTGCGCTCCACGAAACGGCCCTCTATCGCGCGACCATCACGCAGCCGGAGTCGAACCCGCTTACCTGGGTTCGTGGATGTGTGTGGTGCAGTGCGCATCAAACAAACCTCAGTTCGGGGTACTCAATCCGTGAGCCCTTGCCAGCGCCCCAGACCTCGTTCGTCAGCTTCTCGGCGTTGATCGCCAGGTATCGGTACGCGTCAGCGCCGTGGCTCCACTCGTCATGCACCGGCCTACCGGGCTCGCCAGTGGAGACAGGCACGCCGCGCCGGTAGCGCTTCAGGCACTCAAGCAGCCGCGCTGCCTTGATCCGGTCGATGTAGGTTTGCCCCAGCGACATGCGGGCAGCGCGGATACCGGTCTCGACAGACTGGTTCGGCGTGATCTCCACGTCCCAATTCAGCCCCGCGAGAATCTGTTGCGCCGTCCGCCCCGTCTGGATGTTGCCGTGCGTGCCATCGTGAGGCAGCCACAGCGATCCCCAGTTGTAGTTGCGCTTGCGTAGCTCGCCCGACCACCAGTCCAGCGTCTTGTGGCTGTCCTCCAAGTACTCGATGACCCGGAGCGTGGACAGGTGCCGCTGCACGAGGATCAGCGACATCGCGTCGTTCCACCCCAGGTCCCAGATGACATGGACCTTGAGCGCCGGGTCGTAGGCAACGTCGGTGTAGCGACCGGACGACGTGAGCGCCGCCACCTCGTCTGCGTAGATCGCACCCGCTACCGTGGGCCGGCACTTGCCTTCCCAAATGTTCTCGTAGTCCGCCTTGGGCATCGTTGCCTGCGCGTGCTGGCGTTCCTTCTCCAACACTTCCGGAAACCACGGGTTGTCCGGGTAGTTGATCTGGATCACCACCGCATCGGGCGGCGGGTTCAGAACGAACCGCGTCCACGTCTCGTCCGTGTCCAGCTCGGGGTTCATGCTGATCCAGATTTCCGAGCCGTCCTTTCGGATCGTCGGCACCAGGATGTCCCACGACCGCTTGCTGATCGCCTGGGCTTCCTCGCACCAGACGATGTCCACGCCCTCGAAGGACTTAATCGACTCGGCCGTCAGGTCCGATAGGCCGGCGAAGAGGAACTCCGTGCCATTGGCGCCCTTGATGACCGACGCCTGCACCTCGTAGAACGCGCCCAAGCCCAGCGCCTGAATCTGGTCGCCCAGCAGCTTGTGCACCGAGTCCTTGATGGACTTCTGGATTTCACGAGTGCACAAAATGCGAAGGGGCCTTTCGGCCCCCTTGATCAGCAACGCTCGTGCGAACCCCCAACTCTTTGCCCCGCCTCGTCCGCCGTGGGCCACCTTGTAGCGGTGAGCCTCAAACAACGGGCGCAGCTTGTCGGGGAACTCAGCCAGCGCCACGGAATGTCACCTCTACGCGCAAGTCCTGACCGTCCTTGCCCACATGCTCAACTCGACCCAGCTTGGGCGCGGCGAACTCAGCCAGCTTCACGAGCTTGTCCAGCGCCTTGTCCGGATCCTTGGCGGCAACCTCAGCCAGCCACAGCGCCACGTTCTCGGCGTTGTCCTCAAGAAGCTTGCGGACGGTCTCGCGGAACTCCTTCGTGTCCTTGTTCGGCCTGCCCTTCCTTGAGCCGCCACCGGTCTTTATGCCCTTAGCCATCGCTCTTATGGCAGATTGCCATTAGCCCTGCGCTTGCCCAGCGAAGTTTGCCGACATGTACGCGACCAGCGCGTCCCAGGTCTCGAACACGACGCACTGCTCTATCGGCGTCTTTGCGTCAGGCCCAATAGCCCAACCGTTCTGGGTCTTGATGATCGCGATGGACTTGCCGCTCAGCCACGTGGGCATGGCTTGATCCTCTCTCGGACTGTCCGCTTGGGATAGCGCTTGGCGTAGGCGGCCTTGACCCAGCGACCTGAGATTGCACTGCGATAGCGGTAGCGTGGCTTGCTCATAGGTTCACCTCGGCTCTGTCTGCTCGGACGACGGCTTGGAGCCCTCGGACCTGGGCGTCGCACTCGGCTGCGGCTCGAACAATTCGGCCCGCACTCTCTGCTCGGTCCTGGGCTCTTGCATCAGCGATGACGGCGGCGGCGGTAGTTGCGGACAGCTCGGAGGTTGCGAGCGCGTCCTGCCAGCGCTGGTGCAGCCGGAGATTGCCAGCGCGCAAATCAGCGATGACGCGGTCAGCAGCAGCCTGTGCATCCTGTTTCTCCTGTTCGTATCGGGCGCCAATGGCGGCCAGCTCGGCGGACCGTGCCCGCTCTACCTCAACAATCGCCGTCGCCCGCTCAAGCAGCACGGCCATCTGCTCAACTGCAGCCTCAGCCTTTACAGCACGGGCATCGGACAGGCTCTTTGACCACAGGGACCAGCCCAGGGCGGAACCCAGCAGCAGGACCAGGGCGAGCAGGATGCGGGTCATGTCAGAAGATATCGACGTCTGACAAAAGGAAGGCAGCGATGGCTACACAGATAATCCCAAACAGGGCCATCACTCATCCCCCTCATCCCCTCTCGGCGCCCCGCTCCACCAGGCGCCCAGCACGAAGGCCAGCGACAACCCGCACGAAGCGACGATGCCCAGCAGGACTATCTGCGTCACGGTCACTTGCTCTCTCCCTGCTCGGCCACGCACTTAGCATGGCGCTCAAGTTGTCGGGTCCAGACGCCCTTGCAGCCCTTCGGCCCCCAGCTCGTCGGAAGCGAGCAGTCACGGCCGCCGGCTCGCCGGTACAGCAGCAACGCATCGCAGGCCTCCCGATACCGGCCAGCCAGCAGATGCCGCCGCATGGACGACTGCCGCCAGTTGCCGATGCCGAAGTTCCCGACGAAATCGACGTACAGGTCGTACTCGCCCTGGGTCATCAGCACCCCAGGCAGGCTGGCCCGGAACCGGACCTCTTCCTCGGAATGCAGGTTCCTCGCCAGCTCGGCCGCCCGGTCCCGGGTGATCGGCGGGTCCGTCATGCGAACCGGCGTGCCGTCCTCGTACCGGGTCGATCCGTGGCCGATGGTCGGAACATCGCCCTTGGTCGGGATGACCGGGCGCTCAGTGAACCCTTCGTTGATCTTCCAGGTCGCAAGGCCGGCGCCGCTCAGCACCAGGCCGGCGACGGCATAGCGGACAACCGGGTTCACTTGAGACCCCGCCTCCGGTCCTGCCACGCCCATATGCCCTTGAGGATCAGCCAGCCGGCCTGCAGGACGATGTAGGCGAGCGTGGCCACCATCACCCACTTGTCCAGCGTCATGCCGCCCACTGCCGTAGCGGCGCTCACAACGGCCGGCGGGGCGACCTTGGCAGCCGCCATCCCTACGTCTGTTTTCATCGGTCCCCTGTTCCTGTCGGGCACAAAAAAGCCCCGGCGGGTTAGGCCAGGGCTTCGGAGGCAACTTTGCTCGCGCGTAGAGTAGGGTCGCCAAATGGGTCCAGTCAAAACCCAATGCTGGACGGTGACCGATGGTAGACCGCGATTTGCTCTTTCCGGAACCGGTCTTCCGCAACTTTCCGGCGCTGCTGCACCCGATCCTTGACGCGCTTTGACCTAACCTTCCCCGCTAAGGCCAGGTCAATCTCTCGAATTTCGAGCCCCATCCCCGCCAGATGCTTCTCAACAGCTCGGTCCAATAGCGAACGGTGCGCATCGTCGTCCCAGTCGAACCTAAACCATTCCCCAGAGCATCTGAACGATGCCAAGTGCTCGTGTAGGGATTCCTCCATAGCCCTAGCGATTGCCAATGATGAACACTTGATCGCCCTGGCCGATGTGATCCTGACCGGGCAGCCCGTCTGCACCGAAGGAATGCGCGCCTCAGGGCAGTTGCTCCTTCCGATCTTCACGTAGGCGGGCCCGTTGCCATCGCGCGCCAATAGAACGTAAACCTCACATGGCTCCAGCGATCTCCGGCCATACCCTCTAACAGCACGGGTCATGCGGCAGCCCCCGCTTGGTCGTGACCCAGCGCGTCCGAAAGCTGCCTCACCGCCTCTTGTTCCGCCTCCCTGAATCGGCCCAGCAGCCACTCATAGACCGGCTTCCAGTGGCGGACGAAGTTCCTTGAATCGGTCTCCAAGGCCTTGGCTCGGCGAAGGTCGGGGTTGGGGTCCAACCCTGTCCCCTTGCAGTTCGGGCACTTGATTAGCAGCTCGGCCTTGATGATCTCGCCCCTCCCCTCGCAGTCTGCGCACCTATGGGCGGTGGCGATCTCCTTCAGCACCGCGCCGGTTAGCGATGGAAGGCTCTGTAGGGTATTCCTGGGCCACGCCTGAGCCGCCACCTGCTCCAAGCGAGCCCGCGCCCTGTCCCGCTCCGAACGCTGCTCGGCTGTAACAGCCCCACCCCACCCCATGATGGCCTCAGCTATCCCGAGATCGGTACGCGCCTCAGTGAGCCTCGCCGCCTGCCGACGTAGCTCCGGGTGCACCAGCCCCAGTACGGCCGCCCTCAGCTTCGTGCGACTGAGATATCCACCATCCGGCCACCAGCACGCGATCAACACCTCCCGTCCCAGCCCGGGCGTTACGAAGGCCAGCGCCGCCGCGATGTCCTGGTTGGTCAGTTCGGCTACCCCGCCCCGGCCGATGTCCATCTTGACCGTTTGCGGATTCAGCCGGGCCAGCAGTTCACGAACGTTGCTCATCGCTCTTCCCCTCAATGTGGATTTCCAGCCTAGGCCGCTCCCGGTCCATCCCTGCCCGCTCGATCGATAGCGCCACGATTTGGCTGTCGTCGTCCCACAGACCCGCGTGGGTCAGCGCATCGAGCGGAGCCTTCAGCACGTTGTCGATGTCCCGCCGCCGGGCGTCCGGGAACCAAGCCTGGATTCGGACCACGACCGGCTCGGCGCCGAACCTGACCAGCTTTGCCAGCAGTACAATCAGCTCTACGTCTGTCCGGTACTTCCGCCCAGCCGCGGCGATCAGCACCCGGCCATTGACGCTGCGCCAGTACCGATTGACCGATG
>Ga0182745_1000842_pt1 | contig 31551 bp, 24 predicted proteins | sample eDN3rd30CKraftBY_FD_128523 | JGI IMG/M metagenome (GOLD analysis project Ga0182745, IMG submission 128523) | Enriched backyard soil microbial communities from Emeryville, California, USA - eDNA 3rd pass 30_C Kraft BY (version 2) (version 2) | ecosystem: Environmental > Terrestrial > Soil >... | reverse complement strand
GCGATCGCCCTGGGCGCCTCTCATCCGAGCGCGCGACGGGGCGGCTCGTTGTACCTCGACGTTCACGCGGCGATCGGACGGGCCTTGAGTGAACAGGGAGTTCACGCCCCGCGGCGCGGGGTCTCCAACGCCCATACGGCGGCGGACCGACCATTCCTTTGCTTCGAGGATCGCGACGCGGAAGACCTGGTCGTGGGCCAATCGAAAATCGTGGGGAGCGCCCAGCGCCGACGCGCCGGGGCAATTCTCCAGCATGGATCAATTCTTCTGGCCCATTCACCGGCAATCGTGGACTTGCCTGGGGCCCTCGAGCTAGCAGGAGCCGCCATCGACGCAAAAACCTGGGCTCCGCGACTCGCGAGTGTGATTCCTGAGATGCTTGGCTTCCGCGCCGAATTATCCACATTTCCCAAGGAACTCCGCGAGCGAGCAAACGCGTTAAAATCGCGGGTCTATCTTGCCAGCACATGGAATTATCGCCGATGATTTCAAGGAGGCGTCCGCGGTCGACGGAATACATTCATTCACGACCTCTCGACTGCCGATTGACAAATTGATGAGAACTCTCAACCTACAGGCTTGGAAGTCGATCAGTTCACGCTAGAATTCAATTGCTGGGTAGGTCCACCCTTTCTCCGCCACGTATCCCCTTTTACCAAGCCGCGGAATGCGAAGCCACCGCTTGGAGAGGTCTGGGTATGCAGTTATTTTTTCATACAAGCAGTTTCTATTTCTTACCCCGACCTACGCATTTCTCGTCTCGATTCCCTTGCTTTGGTCTTTGAGTTCGATGAATCGCCGCGCGGAACGACGTACTCATTCCCTTATTTCCCGTTGTCCGTCCACACTTGAGTCAGTCATTGGTACCGGTGCTGGTACCTGCGCACAAACCCGTCGCAGCGAGGTTCAAAGAAGTAGGGACGGTATCAAATGAAAGTGCAGCTCATCGTTGTCCAGGGCAAGCCGGAGGGGAAGGTGATTCCGCTCCTCAGCCCAATTTTTCGGATCGGCCGAGGTGAGAATTGTCACCTGCGACCGAATAGTGAGCAGGTGAGTCGGGAACACGCCGAGTTCCAAATCTCCAGCAACGGCGTGACACTCAAGGATCTGGGCAGTCGAAACGGAACGTTGGTCAACGGCAAAGCCCTAACCCAGATCTACACGCTCAAAGACCGTGATCTCGTTCAGATCGGTCAACTGACCTTCGCCGTCTCGATCGAAAAACCTGCTCAGACACCCGAAGTCTCCACCACCGCGGGTGGACCGGCCGCAAGGCCAAAGCCAAAGGCGGCCTCGCCGGAAGACGTCTCACACGACGATATCGAGTCGTGGCTTGTCGCCGACGCGGCGAACCAGCCCCCCGAGCGCCCTTCTGGAGTTTATGGAGGCGAGACGATCTCGATCGCGGCCTTCAAGGGGGGGAATCCGCCCAAACCCGAGGAGGCTCAGCCAGCGGAAGCGCCTGCTCCTCCTCGGGCCGCTGCTCCGGTCGTGGCCAAACCCGCTCCGGCACCGATACCAGCCCCACCAGCGCCGACGCCACCTCCGGCTCCAGTCGCCCAGGCCGCTCCCGCACCCGCACCCAGACCAGCCCCACCGAAACCGGCGCCTGCCGCGGTATCACCGTTCGATGCCATGGACATGGAGTATGAGCGGTTGCCCGAAGGGATGGGAGATCAGGAAGAATCTGGATCCGACTCCTTGGATTCGGACGATTCGGACGTCGAGGACGAGCCAACCGAAGAGGATTTCGTGGATGAGTCCAACCCTTTTTATATCAAAAAGGAGACTCCCAAGGAAAGCACTCCCGAGCCAGCCGCCAAGTCATTCGGAGATACCAGCTCAGCGGCCTCCGAAATCCTCAAGAAGATCTTCGAGAAGAAGCGCACGCGTTGATTGAACCGAGCCCGTACTTTGCGAGTGCTCTCCTGCTCCTTTGAACCTTGGCTCGCCAGTTACGGTGCTCCGACACTTCCTTCAGACCAGTCCTTCCCACTCGGCCCGGGGATCCTTGACTCAATGTCTGTAAGTGGTCCCCAGCCCCATTCCTTTCAAGCCGCCGCGGCCGAACTCGAGCAACTGCTTGATCACTTGGAAACCCTTGTGATTGGCCAGAGGGTCATGCTCGAGCGATTAGTGATCTCCCTGCTCGTGGGGGGACATGTTCTGATTGAAGGCCTTCCAGGACTCGCCAAGACCCGGGCCGTTCGTGCAATCGCCCAATCGCTTGCTCTCCCCTGCCGGCGCATCCAGTTCACGCCCGATTTGCTTCCCGCCGACCTCACCGGCACCCAGGTCTACCACCCTTCGACCGGCCGGTTTGATGTTCGACCAGGGCCGATCGTCACAAGCGTCCTGCTCGCCGACGAGATCAATCGCGCCCCCGCCAAGGTTCAGAGTGCGCTGCTGGAAGCGATGCAGGAGGGTCAGCTTACCATCGGTGACGAAACGGTGGTGCTCCCCGATACCTTCTGGGTGCTCGCCACCCAAAACCCGATCGACCACGAAGGCACCTATCCCCTCCCAGAAGCCCAGCTCGACCGATTCCTGATGAAGCTGACGGTCACCTACCCTGATCGTGCCTCAGAACTGACCATGCTCGACCTTCCTCGCGTCACCAGTCAGAGACGTGACAACCTGGTCGATAACAAGAGGGAAGGATCGCTCTTCGGGCCCGAGGACGTGACGAGGCTGCGGCTCATCACGGCCGCGGTACGGGTCGCCCCGTCGATCAAGGAATACGTGGTCGACCTCGTGCGGGCGACGCGCGACCCCGCGGGGTATGGACTTGATCTGGCCCCTCTGATCGAGGTCGGTGCCAGCCCTCGCGCAACGATTGCCCTGGTCCTCGCCGCCAAGGGGCATGCCTTGCTGTCAGAGCGAGATTATGTCACTCCGCACGACGTGAAGAGTCTCATGCGCGACGTCCTTCGCCATCGCATTATCGCGAGCTATGAGGCCGACGCGGAAGGACTATCGCCCGATGATCTCCTGGGTCGCATTCTCGACACCATCCCGGTCCCCTGAGCAGCCTTTCACCGCGACCTCATTCACCAGACTAAACTTGCACGGACCTGGTCATGCCGAGGCAAGCGCAGGCGCGGTGTCGGCGTGGCGTTCGCGAGGCCGAGTGCTCAGGTAGGTCCAGAAGAGCGCGCCCAAGAGAAACAAGAGAATGCTGATGTTTTGCGAAACGGTCATCCCCGCGAAGATGGCGACCTCATCATTGCGCAAATGCTCGATGAGAAATCGGCTGATCGGATAAGTCACCATCAACAAGGCCATGACTTCCCCATCTCTTCGACGCAAGGGGAAGAAGGTGGAGAGCAGAATCAGGAGGATAATGCCGTCGAGCGATGAGTAAATCTGGGTAGGATGGATCGGCAAGGACCAACCGGCGTGGGAATCAATTAGTCCGGCGTGGGCCTGAGCGTTCCAGGGGGGCGAATTGATGGGGAAGGAGACCCCGACGGGCAAGTCGCAGAGATCGCCGAAGCAACAGCCGTTGAGGAAGCAGCCGAAGCGGCCGAACGCCACGCCAACGGCCAGGGAGGGAGCCACGATATCCAGCAAGGGAAGGAGCGGGAACGGACGCAAGAAACGGTACAGGAAGAACGCCGCGGTCCCCCCCATGATACTCCCGTAAAAAACGATCCCCCCCTGCCAGATCCGAAAGATGTCGGCTACCGAGTGGATCTTGTCTCCCCAGTACTCCACCACATAAAACAGCCGAGCACCGACAAGCCCACCGATGAACATCCAAAGGGCCAGGTCATAGAGGAGTTCCGGATCGATCTTCTCCCGCTTCGCACGCCAGGCGGCGAGTTGCGTCGAGACGATGAACGCCAGGAACAGCATGGCTCCATAGCCAAAGACAGGAACCCCACCAAAGACCGGGATCGTGAAGAGTACTTGCCGCATTCGGCCCCCTTGGAATGCTCTGACGACTAGATTAGTCGCCCTGCCGATTGTACGAGATCGGCTGGTATTCGATTTTCTCCGAAATCCGATTTCGGGAATCGAGTGCCACAACGACGGGTTGAAAACCGTCAAGCTCATCCGGTTCAAGGTCGGCGAACGCCATGATGATAATCTGGTCGCCAACAGCGCCCAGTCGGGCCATCGCTCCATTCATCTCGATTTGACCAGTGCCCGCCTGCCCCGGCAGAACGTAAGTCTCGGCTCTGAGACCCGTCGAGACGTTGCTCACCAGAATCTGCTCGTAGGGAAGCAACCCTACCGCCGCCATCAAGTCTGGGTCGATGGTCAGGCTTCCGTGATAGTGCAAGTCATTGCGTGTAATCGTGGCGAGGTGCAACTTGCTCTTGAGGACTTTGATGCGCATCCTACCCTATTCCGCCAAATAAGCATTGTCGATCAGTCGAGTCGAGCCAAAACGAACAGCCAGAAGACCAATGGCACGGCGGCCATCTTCAATGTGGGTAAGATCAAGGAGCGTATCGGGGTCAACCACCTCCGCATACTCGAGCTGAGCCATACCCTCTGATTTTATCGTCTCCCGCAGAATCTGTCGAACCCGCTCGGCATCTTGTTCCCCCGCGCGCACGGCGCGTCTCGCGTTCTCGAGCGCCCGCCAAAGCACAACGGCCCCCCGCCGCTGAGCCTCATCGAGATAACGATTCCGACTGCTCATCGCCAATCCATCGGGCTCTCGAACGGTTGCCACGGGCCTGATGCCCACGAGTAGGTTCAGGTCCTCCACCATACGGCGAATCACGGAAAGCTGCTGGAAATCCTTCTGCCCAAAGTAGGCTGTGTCGGGCTGAACGATGGAGAACAACTTCAGGACCACGGTGGCCACGCCTCGAAAATGGCCAGGTCGAATGGCCCCCTCGAATCGGTCGGTCAACGCAGAGACCTCGACCGCCGTGGAGAGTCCACCGCGCGGATACATCGTTTCCGCGGATGGGGCGAAGATCAGGTCGGCTCCTCCCACTGCCGCCCGTGCCTGGTCGTCCTCGGGCGTCCTGGGATAACGCGTAAAATCTTCGAGCGGGCCGAACTGCGTTGGATTCACAAAGAGTGAAACCACGACAAACCCATTTTCTTCACGGCATTGTTTTATCAGTTGAACATGCCCGTCATGCAATGCCCCCATGGTGGGGACAAGGCCGATCGTCAGTCCCGCTTGACGCGCCTTTCGCACGTGAGACCTGACATCTTCAATGGTCTCGACCCAGGCCAGCGAACTCACGATGCCGCCTCATTACTGGACGTTCGATGGGGGCATTTAGGGTTGTTCAAGCAATCGTTCGAGATGAGCAGGTCGTTAAGGACTTCTCCTTCGATCAAGGTCTTTGAAACGATTCTAGACACGTCCTCAACCCGAACGTTGCCATACCAGATCCCTTGCGGATAAATGACCACGGCGGGACCATGCTCACACTGCTCGAGGCACCCGGCCTGGTTGGCTCGCGCCAAGGGGCCGAACCCGGCCTTTTTGAGCTCTTTTTTGAATGCATCGCGGAGGGTTTGGGTCCCCTCAGGATCGCAAGACCCGCGCTTATGGTTGAGCGGACGGGTATTTCCGCAGATAAATACGTGATGAGTAAACGCGGGCATCGTGGCGTCCCGATTCCTTTCTTCTCAGTCTCAGATGGGGATCGTCTTGTCCGAGGTTAGGGCATTCAACCGTGCCGATTGGTCGAGAGCGGGAGGCCCTGAATTGCTATGGTGAAGTCCACTGGTAAGATTGGTCAAGAGAGCCGGTCGACTTGTTCAGACTCGTGAACCCTTGCTTTTCGGAGAAAACACGGATCTGATGGATGATCGGTCCCTTTATAGGGCTATACTCACAGAACGGGCTCAGTTCATTCTCCCGTCGCTCAGGAGCTCAGTTCGGTGGACTCCTCCCGCGATCTCACTTCCATATCGGATCGGTCCCGCCAGGTGGAGGCCTCGGGCGAGGCGGACTTGACCACGCTGTCGGAGGTTCAGGGGAACCCATCCAGCTTGGGCACCGACAATCCCGGTGTCCATAATTTCGGACGCCTTCTCACCATCACCTCTCAACCGTGCGCCGTGGTGGATTTTACGGGCCGATTTCTCTTCTCCAACGAGGCGTACCAGAGAATGACTGGTTTCTCTGAGTCGGAACTCGTTGGTCTGACACTCGAAGCGCTCACTCCCCCCCGTTGGCACGCCTCAATGGGGGAGGCCCTCCAATACGTCAAGCAAGAGGGGAGGCCAACGCGTTACGAGAAAGAGTATCGGCGTAAGGATGGTCATCTCATTCCGGTCGAGGCGTTGGTGGACCTCTACCGGAATGAACAGGGAACGCTGATCGGCTTCTTCGCGTTTGTCACCGAAATCACCGAACGCAAACAGGTCGAGTGCGCCCTGCGCGACTCTGAAGAACGGTTTCGACGGCTCTACGACGAAGCTCCCGTGGGATATCACGAAGTGGATGTCGACGGACGCATCGTCAATATCAACCGAACCGAGTGCGAAATGCTCGGGGTCGCACGCGAAGAAGTGGTGGGACGCTCGGTTTTCGATTTCATCGCGCAGGAGTTCCGTGAGCACGCCAAGATGGGATTTCCCCAGAAAATTCGAGGTGACCAGCCGCTCCAAACCATTGAGCGTACGTTTGAAACGCATGATGGACGCAGGCTGACCGTATCGATCGAGGAGCGGTTCAAGCGTGACGAGCACGGCCGGGTCGTGGGCATCCTCAGCACGGTGCAGGATATCACCGAGCGGAAACGGACCGAAGCGGCCCTGGTCGCCTCCGAACGCCGCGCCCGCGCGTTGCTCGAGGGGATCGAGGACGCGGTCTTCGTACACGACCAGCAAGGGCAACTGCTCGACGCCAACCCCGCCGCGAGTCGCATGCTCAAGTACACGCGTAAAGAACTCCTGAGCATGAAAACGAGCGATGTGGACGCTCCGGAGTTCGCGGCGGAGTTCAACCGGCGGCTCGAAGAGCAGATGCGCAGTGGGCACCTCTCTTGCGAAGGCCGCTTCCGTGCGAAAGATGGGCGAATTATTCCGGTTGATATTAACTCGTCAACCATTCACTTCGACGATGAGCTCGTGATTTTGACCGTGGCCCGCGACATCACCGAGCGAAAGGCGCTTGAGGACACGCGCCGGGATTACGCCGAGTCGCAGATGCGTAACGCGCGCGAGATGCAGATCAAGAATCAGGCGCTGACCGCCTCGGAGGCCCGATATCGCCAGCTTACGGAAGGATGTCTCGACGCGGTGGTCGTGGCTGACCGACTGGGTGGAATCACGCTGTTCAACCCCGCGGCCGAGAAAATCTTCGACATCGCCGCCGAGGATGTGCTCGGCCGGCCCATTTCGATCTTGATGCCCGAGACCTTCCGAGACATTCAACTGGAGGGGTTTCAGGCCGTGCTCGACTCGCAACGCCCGAGCATCGTGGGACGCACGGTCGAGTTATCGGGCCAACGAGGCAACGGCGAGAGCTTTCCGTTGGAACTCTCCCTAAGCGCGATCGAGGTTGGGGGCGAGCGCCAGTATATCGGCTCGATCCGCGACCAGACCGAACGCCAACGCATGCGAGCCATGCTCGCGCAGTCCGAGAAGCTGGCCTCGATCGGGCTGCTCAGCGCGGGGGTCGCCCATGAGATCAACAACCCCCTGGCCTACGTCGCGAACAATCTCGCCGTCCTCGAACGCGATATCAAGAGCGTGCTTGAGATGATGGCTGTGTACGAGAGTTCACGCGAATCGCTCCTGGCCGCCGCCCCCGAGGTCGTCAAGGATGTGGACACCATCGCCGAAGAGTTGGACTGGGACTACGTGCGGGAGAACCTGGGCCGCATGCTGAGCCGCACTCGAGAAGGTGTTCAGCGCGTGGCCAACATCGTTCAAAACCTGCGAGGGCTGGCCCGAACCTCCCCCCCAAAAATGGAGTCGGCCGCGATTCCGGATCTCCTGGATTCCGCACTGGAGATGATCCGAGGTCGTCTGCGCAGGCACAATATCGAGATCGTGGTCGAGCATGGCGACGTCCCCCGGCTGAAATGTGTCCCATCGCAAATCAGCCAGGTCTTTCTGAACCTGCTCATCAACGCCACCCAGGCGGTCGAAAGCGCGGGACGGCCGGGAGGGTGGGTGCGTTTCTCCTCGACGCGAACCGAGGATGAAGCCGTGCTCTGCATTGCCGACAACGGCTGCGGAATCCCCCAGGAAAGCTTGACCCACCTATTCGACCCATTCTTCACTACAAAATCAGTGGGTGAAGGAACCGGCCTCGGACTCTCGATCAGCCATGGCATCGTGACCGGGCATGGAGGGAGAATCGAGGTTGAGACCCAACCCGACCAGGGAACCTGCTTCCGGATTTACCTTCCCTTGAACACGATATGATCTATCTCCTTGAAAAGCGGACCGGCGCCCTTTGCCCAGACCCGGTCCGACGTCCCGGCTTTCGCGCGGAGTGGTAATCGATGAAACCCATCACAAAACATTGCCTGCTGATCGTGGATGACGAGCCCAACGTATGCGACTCCGTTCACGACCTGCTGCGCCGGGAATTTCGTGTCTTAAAGGCCAACAGCGCTCAGGAAGGGTATGAGATCATGCGCAACGAGGAGGTCCACATCGTGATGTCGGACCAGCGCATGCCTCAAATCACGGGTGTGGAGCTCCTCGCCAAGGTCAAGTCGAAGTACCCGCAAGCCGTCCGAATGCTGTTCACCGGCTTTGCCGATCTCGAGTCGATCATCGCCGCGATTAACCAGGGGCACATCTTCGGGTTCTTGAAAAAGCCCTGGCAACCCGAAGAGCTCGAGGCCGCCGTGCGGCAGGCCGCCCAGGAATACGACCGACTCACTGAGATCGCTCGCGAGCGAGAGGAACTGCTGGACGTAATCAAAAGCCTACAAGATCGTGTAACCACCCTCGAAGCCCAGGTCGAACGGCTCCATCACCCCACATGAGCAAAAGATCAGACCGAAAGATCAAGAAAGATCGACAAGCGAACACATATTGACGCACGTTGACCTTTGGAGCTGACCTCGACGTTGGAGAGTGGTTGATGGATCAGAGGCGACATACCTTGCTGGTGGTGGACGACGAACCCGACGTCCTCGAAAGCTTGCGCCACCTGTTCCATCGCACTTATCGGGTCCTCACCGCCGGAGGAGGCGACCAGGCTCTCACCCTCCTTGAGCAGAACGAGGTTCACCTGATTCTGTCCGACCAGCGCATGCCCGGCATGTCGGGCGACGTCCTCCTCAGCCACGCCCGGCGCCTCCAGCCCGACGCGATCCGCATGCTCTTCACAGGGTATGCCGATATTCAGGCCGTGATCAACGCGGTCAACGAAGGCAATATTTTCCGATACATCCTCAAACCCTGGGACGCGAGCGAGCTTGAAGGGATCCTCCGACAGGCGATCGATCACTACGAGCTGATCGCGGAGCGCAAACGGTTGATTTCCGAACTCAAATCCGCGAACCAGCAACTGACTCAGGCCAACCACGACCTGGAGGAAGCGGGTCAGCTCAAAAGTGCCTTCATCGAGGTCGCCAGCCACGAATTCAATACACCGATCACCCTCATCCTGGGCCTGAGTGAACTGCTACGGCTGACCAATCCCGATCGGAATGAACACGAACGCACGCTCATCGAGCGAATCTCAGCCAGTGCCAAGCAACTCGCCAAGCTCGTCACCAATACCTTGACCGTGATGCGCGCGGATGACTTCCGACGCACTTTGCAGTGCCAGCCGACCGATCTCGACGCCTTGCTCGTTGAAAACCTCGAACGAATCCGACCGTTCGCCGAGGCTCGGCAACTGGTTTTGAGGCTTCAGATCGCCGAAGAGCTCGGCCTTTTCGACGTGGATGTGGATAAGCTCTCCGCCGCTGTCATCAACCTGCTCACCAACGCGATCAAGTTCACTCCCGATGGAGGTGAGCTGACCCTCAGCGCCCGGCTGTCGAGCGCGGACGAGGCTGAGATTCAGATCAAAGACCTCGGTATCGGAATCTCACCACGCGAGCTCGCTCACCTGTTTCAGCCCTTCTTCACCCAATTCGATTCGAGCCGGCATTCCTCCGGCGATTTCGGATTTAACAAACGAGGACTCGGGCTGGGGTTGAGCATTGTCAAGCAATTCGTTGAACTGCATGGTGGGCAGGTTGAAGCGGAAAGCCGCTTGAACGAAGGGACCACCTTCACAATTCGGCTTCCCAGACGACAACCCCTGGTCCCAATGCACGACCAAAGTGAATCCAGAGGGGAAGAAAGCGATAGCCTTCACCCCGGAGCGGCGGATTCGGCGGACCGGTGACATCTGTCACAGACCGTTTCCCCTAGAACTCGAGAGTATCTGTTCGATGCCTACCGCCCTGATCGTCGAGGACGAGCCTGAAGCCAATCACCTGCTCTCGATGCTCATCCAACTTCGAGGTTATCGCACTGACTCGGCCTTTACGGGTAGTGAGGCATTGGAGAAGGTCCGCGAACAGCCCCCTGATATCGTCTTCCTCGACCTGATGCTCCCCGACATCAACGGTTACGAGGTCTGCGAAGGCATCAAGGGGCGCAAAACCACCAGCTTGATCCCGGTCGTCATGGTCACCGCGCGAATCGCCGCGGAAAATCGGCTGCAAAGTTTTCGGGCCGGTGCCAACGACTATATCCCCAAGCCCTATACACCAGATCAGATCTACCAGGCAATGGATCAGGCCGATGCCTGGCGTCGTACCCTCGAAAACCCGGCTTCCGAGGGACGCATCGCCCTGAACGCATCGTGCGACGGCGACGCACTACGCAGCGTGGCCTTGCTCCGCAGTCTGCTCGTTGCAAGCGGATGGATGAGTCCGACCGACATCGTCAACACCACCGCGGCACTCGTGGAAATCGCGGCCGACGCGGATTCCTGGGGCTACGCCCGTTCGTTGGTACAGGTCGCCACCCTCGACTACCGCATTCAACCCAACCTGTTGAGCATCACTTTGCGAGACCTCGCGGGCTGGCTCAACGGGCAGTTGTCTCGGCCCGAATCGCGTTGGCCCAAATTCGTCCCCACAGTCCGCTGGGACTCGATCGAAACCGACTCCGCCGCCAAGACGTTGACCTTCACCAAGCGGCTCGAAGGGTCGGAAAAAACGGATTCCGCTTGAGCGGGCTGCTTAATTAACCCAGCCCCCGACCGAGAGATTCAAGGACGTTGAGCGACCAGCCCCCCCATCAACGCCGACGATCAATCGCGTTGTGCTTTGGGCGCTCCAGGCCTGGGGAGTGCGGGAGAACGACCCACCTGGGATTTGCTGGAACCCGACTGCGCCCCCTGATGCATGCCAGCCGAGGTGTGCATGGCCATCAAGGTCCGTCCGAGTTACGGCTGAGGGGCTGGGCATTGCTCCTGAACTTTCGCCCTGTGCCCCCCGGAGCAACCGGCCCCACATCCACGACAGTCCTGCCCATCGACTAAACGGCACACGCGATCATGAACATTGGCTTCACAACCTCATGGCGTCCACCTCACAGATGGGCTTCAGCAACCGCGCACCTGCAATCCGATAGAATCAGCAAGTCTTAAGTCTTTGCAGTCCAGTAGATAAGTTTGTCACTCAGGAGTCGTGACCCCAGATTCGAGAGGGCCGAAGACTAGTCGCCTTGCGGATTCCCCACCACCCAATCCCGCCAATCCCATCGCCCATTCTCCCCACTTCCTCACATCTTTCTCGTCTCCGTGTTCGAGTCGCCTCTAGCAAAACACCCACGCGAACGCTTGAACGGATGCTTCATCTCGGCATCTTCAACTTACGTCTTGATGCAACTCAAGAATCATAATTTGCCATTCAATTCAACGTGATCAACTCGCATGCGTCGATTTCAACATGCTCTACAATCAAGCCATTCAGAAAAACCGTAAAAATCTAAAGCCTGATATTTCAAGCTGATTACGTCAAAATCAGCTATCTGAAATCCGGTTTTCCTGATTTTTCGCTTGTGCTCTCTCTTCCCCTCGCGCAAATCAACAAACGCAATTACGTCAATAAAGCTCACTCGGTCTTCACGGTTGTGCATTTGTGGACGCTGTGTGGGTCGTGCGGAGATGACTTCGGAATCTCACCTCTGAAGCGTCTCAATTCTAAGCCAGAAGCCAATTCCTAAAAGCAAAGCGCTCGTTGTTCGCAAGGGAACCTTCGCGTTCCAACTGAATCATTGCGCCATCATCGAATAGACGGATTGCCCATCCAAGGAGCACCCCCCATGCGCCGTCAGCAAATTCGCAAGCGTCTTGAGAACAGCTTCGACGTGCTGGAATCACGCGTTGTTCTGGGCTTCTTGGCGGGAACTCCAATCGATGAAGGCCATCTGCCTGCAAAGCCGACGGACTGCCCTTGCTCGAACACCGTGCAACCGCAATCTCAAGGCGACCCGGCCCAAGGCGGCCCCAGTCAGATGATGAAGGGCCGTTATGGTGGTGGTCAGACCGCTTCGGCGCAGACGGAGCAACCGGTCCGTAGTTTCGACGGCACTCCCGTTATCTTCACGGCCGACCTCGGAGCCAGTTCCTCACCCGTGGGTATGCCGTGGGGGATCACCCGTAGTTGGAGTGGGCGCAACAACACGAGCGATTTTGGGAACGGCTGGAATGTCGCTCAACTCCCTTACCTCTCCGTCTCCGGAGGAATCGACGGTTCTCCCTATATCGGTGGTGGACCGGCCGAAGAAGGTTTCGGAGTCATGTGGGGCACGGCCGAGGATGAACGCATCCAGGTGGTGGAAGGGGGAACCACCACCTTTACCTTCTCGATCCAGGTCACCCAGAACGGAGTCACGTTTGTCCCCTGGGGCTCTGAACCGATCTCGCTTGAATTAACCTCGGACCCAACCCCTGCCCTGCGACTAACCGATTCGCATGGGAACATCACCGACTTCTACGATGTGGCCCGCGATGTGAACGGTAAGCCCGTGCCCACATCTAGAGCGGTGGATCGCGATCAATTGTATGGGCGATTCAAGAGTCACCAGACCGCCCACGGAACCACGTCGGTAACCGCCAGTTATGACATCGACGGGTTTCTGACCAGCGAGACACTCAGCAATTCCTCGACCGGTGCAACCGAACGGTTAAGTTTCACCTACACGACGGTCACTAATGACCTCGTCACCGCCGTCTCTGGCGACCCGGCCACGATGATCTCCAGCGTCGTACTGGAACGTCCCGATGGTCTGGGCTGGCGACCGGTCCAACGCGCCCTCTATACCTACTACACCGGCCGTGTTTCGGATGGTCTGGGCGGTTGGCTCAACGACACTGACGGGCGGTTGGGTGACCTCAAGTTCGTGCAGACCCAGAATGCGCACGGAACCATCCTTTCGCCCACCTGGCAGACGATCAACACCGACTATTATCGCTACTACAAGTTCACCGGCGAATCGAATGGCCAAACGTCTTATGGCCCAACCAACGTGGCCACGACCACGGGTGGGCCGAATCCCATTCAACCGGTGGGAGGAACGTACAACCCCAGCGTGTACGACTATCGAGACAGCTTGGTGCTCAGCGGTCTGAAAACCGTGGTGACCGGTGCGTCCCTCGAACTGCTCGCCGCCGCCATCCCGAGCTATCAAACCTCGTCCGATTCCACCATCCAGCCTTACATCAATCACTTCTTCAAATACGAACGATGGGGTGACCACGTTGGTGTGGATGGTTATCCAGCCAATGGAGCCGAACCCTGGAGTGGTAACGGTGGCTACGGCTGGCGTATCGGCTATCGCATCGGCACCCAGTATCGCGTCGTGGAGGAGATCGCCCAGGGGGCTGGCTGCTCGTGCTCGGCCTCTGGTGAGGGTGTCTACAAATATGAGTATGCCGCGAATAATCTCGGGAATGTCGAGTATGACATTGACACCGGAATCGGCTTCAATTCGATCGAGTATAACACCTGGCGAATGAGGCTCACCGAGTACCTGCCGAGCAACGACGCGAACTGGGGTGACCACGACCGGAAGATCGTTTACACCAACGAGGTGGGACAGCCGATCCTCGAGCATTTCGTGGATGTCGCCGGGCCTGGACTGATCATCGACGGGCTTGACGTCGAGGAATTTGAAGGGGGTTTGGTCGTCACGATCGGCATGTTCGGCCACCCGTTCGTGACGGGCGATCGCGTGGTGGTGACGGGCCTGCTCCCCACTTACCTGAACGGCGTCTACACGATCACCCAGGTGCCCGACGAACAAGGTTGGAATCACCAGTTCAGTTTCTTCGTGCCGGTGACCTTGATCGGACGTGATGGCTGGGATTCGCTCGCCTGGGGAACGCCTCAATGGGTCTCGCGTGACGTCACGATCACGCCCGTGGCTGGTGAGTGGTTGACCTACTACCGTTACGATAATCAGGGGCGTCTTGCACTTGTCGCTCACCCGTCCGCCGTCACTGGATACAACGATGCCTATCTGGATCTGGTCCATGACGTCAGCGGAAACAGTGAGTTCCTCGACGACACTCATGGCTTGATTGAGACTTACACGTACTACACGAGCACGACAGCCACCTCCATGTCGGCCGGTGGAGCCGCCGGATACCTCTATGCCGTCTATGTGAAGCAAGGGGAATCCGGCTCTCCGATCGTGCAGGAGACCACCACCTACATCGCGCATACGGCCGGAAGCCAGACGGTTTTCCTCGCCGCCGCGCATACGGTATACGGGCTCGCTCAGGGAAGCTTGCCGGACTACTCGGATCGTGATCCGCACACCACGACCTACACGTACAACTGGTTCTCGGGCACCAATGAGGTGGAATCCGTCACCACATCGCTTCCCATCGTGACCTCGGGTCAAAATGGTCCAGGAACCGCCGACACCACCACGGTGGTCAACGATCTCTACGGACGTCCGGTCTGGATGAAGGACGCGGATGGCTTTATCACCTACGTCGCCTACGATGTGCTCACCGGCGCAGTCGTCAAGACGATCACCGACGTCGATACGACCCAGACGAGCGACTTCATCGCATTGCCAAGCGGGTGGACCACGCCAGGCGGTGGCGGGTTGCACCTGATTACGCGGACGGAGGTGGATGGGTTAGGCCGTCCCGTCAAAGAGACCGATGCCAACGGCAATGTCACCTATCTCGTCTACAACGATGAGGACCACGAGATTCGGATCTATCGGGGCTGGGATGCCGTTCTATTACGACCAACGGGCCCAACACTGGTGATTCGAGACGATCGCGTGCGTGGATACCTGGAAATTCTGGAGATGACGGTGTTGCCCGCGTCCAGCATGGGCGTGCCCACGGGAGACGATCCGATTTCGGGAGTCGTGTCGCTCACCCGTGACCTGCTCGATTACTCAGGCCGCGTCATCGAAAGAAATGAGTACTTCAACCTATCCGGGGTGTCTTACTCCGCCTCGACGCTTCGGCTCGGCACACTCGGAACCAACTACTACGCCACCACGTTTGGATACGATGATCGCGGGCGCGAGAACCGGGTAACGAGCCACGAAGGGACCATCACCAAGCTGGTCTATGACGCCCTGGGCCGTCCAATCGAGACCTGGGTGGGCACCTCGACCGGAAACCTAGTGAAAACAACGGAATACGAGTACGACCAGGGCGGGATTGGTAATAGCAACCTGACGAAATCCACCAGTTTCCCCGGTGGTGGAGCGGACGCCAGGGTCTCAGAGTCCTTCTACGATTGGCGTGATCAGCTCGTCGTCTCTAAGGACGGCACGCAGGTCAGCGAGGGCAGTGCCCTCAATCGGTTCATCACGTATTCGACGTTGGACAACCTCGGTCAAGCAACCTCGTTCGAGGTCTTCGACGGCGATGGGATCAGCATCACCGACTCCAACAGCGATGGCGTGCCCGATAAACCTAGCGCGTCCTTGCTCCGTGCAAAATCCACCCTCGAGTATGACCGGCAGGGCCGGGTTTTCGCCTCCCACATGTTCAGCGTCAACCAGAGCAATGGGACTGTCTCGTCCGACAGCCTAACCACCGCGTTCTGGTTCGACCATCGTGGCAATGTGCTTAAGCAGGAAAAGCCTGGTGGATCGGTTCTTAAGTTGGCATACGACGGTGCGGGCCGCGTGTCCAAGGCGTACGTGACGGACGGTGGAGGTGACTCTACCTGGGCTGATGCGGGCTCGGTTACGGGGGATGCCGTCCTGGAGCAAGTCGAGTACCAGTACGACGCCAACAGCAATTTGCTCCTGACCACCACGCGCCAGCGGTTCCATGACGAATCGAACACCGAAACCCTTGGAACGGCGAGTTCCGGAACACTCGCTCGTGTCTCCTACGTGGCAAACTTCTATGACGCGCTGGATCGACCTACCGCCAGCGTGAACTTGGGAACTTACAACGGCGCATCATATACCTGGACCAGCACGATTCCCAGCCGTTCCGATACCGCCTTGGTGACCAGCTACAGCTACGATAGCGCGGGACATCTCGAGTCGGTTATCGACCCACGTGGAATCGAGAGCAAACAATATCACGACGCGATGGGCCGAGTGTCCAAGACTATCGAGGCTTACACCAACGGCACACCGACCGACACGACGGACAAGACGGTCGAGTACACCTATAACAGCGTGGGTCAGATCCTCACGCTGAAGGTGATCTTGCCAGGTTCAGGGGAGCAGACGACCCAGTACCTGTACGGGGTGGACACGACGGGAGGAAGTGCCCTTCACAGCAACAATCTTCTCGGAGAGGTCCGCCATCCGGACAAGAGTACCGGAGCGGCCAGCGCCTCTGAAGACGAGCATTACACATACAACGCCCTGGGTCAGATCCTCACGGCGACCGACCGGAATGGGACCACGCACACTTACACCTACGACGTTCTAGGCCGAAGGATCTCTGACGCAATGACCACGCCTGGAGTTGGAATCGACCAGAGTGTGTTGAGACTCGAAACTACCTACGACATCGGCGGTCGCCCGGTCCTGCTGACCAGCTACGACGCGGCCAGTGGCGGGAACGTGGTGAATCAAGTCCAGCGCGTCTACAACGGCCTGGGGCAGTTGATCACGGAATACCAGGCTCATGGTGGCACGGTGAACACGTCCACCTCACCCAAGGTACAATACACCTACGGCGAGATGAGTGGGAGCACCAACCAGAGCCGACTGGTGAGCATGACCTACCCGAATGGACGCGTTGTTCACCACGGCTATGCCTCGGGAGTGGACAGCAGCATCAGCCGACTTAGCTTCCTGGCGGACGACAATGGTTCCGGTGGCATTGGCACTCACCTGGAGGAGTATCAGTACCTGGGCTTGGGGACGGTGGTAAGCCGAGCACGCCCTGAACCAGGAATCGACCTGTCCTACGTGAAGCGTTTTGGTGAATTGAATGGCGACGCTGGAGACCAGTACACCGGATTGGATCGGTTCGGTCGCGTCGTCGATCAGCGATGGCTCGATCCCTCCTCCGGCACGGCCACGGATCGGTTCCAGTACGGCTATGACCGCAACGGCAACCGTCTCTACCGCGAGAACCTGCTCGATTCGGCGATGGACGAACTCTACCACGTCAGCGGTGCGGGCAACGGCTACGACGCACTCAACCAATTGACTGGATTCGCCCGAGGTGCTCTCTCTGATGCCAATAGCGACGGCGTCCTCGATACCGTCGCAAGCCCTTCACGTAGCCAGGGTTGGGACTTCGATGCGTTGGGGAACTGGGAGAGTCTGTCCACCGATGGCACGCCAGAAAGCCGTTCTCACAACCGTCAAAATCAGGTGACGACGGTGGGAGCCTCGACGCTAACATACGACGCCAACGGAAACATGACGACCGACGAGACCGGGCGCAAGTTGGTCTACGATGGTTGGAATCGGCTGGTGGCCGTGAAGGATGCGTTAAACAACCCGTTGGTGGAGTATTCCTACGACGCCCTTCGTCGGCGAATCACCGAGGACAATGGCACCGTCCGCGACCTCTACTACTCGGCTCAATGGCAGGTGCTTGAAGAACGAGTGAGTGGCAATGCGGTGACCCAGTATGTGTGGAGCCCAGTGTACGTCGACGCGCTGGTGTTGAGGGATCATGATGCGGACGGGGTGGGTGGAACGCTGGAAGAACGGCTCTACGTTCAGCAGGACGCCAACTGGAACGTGACGGCCCTCACCGATGAAACCGTAGCGGTAGTCGAGCGGTACATTTATGATCCCTACGGCCAGGCCACGGTGCTCGCGGCGAATTGGACTTTACTTGGTTCAAGTGCGCACGACTGGGTTTACCTTCACCAGGGAGGGCGATATGATTCAACGAGTGAATTATACCACTTCCGTAATCGTGATCTCTCACCAAAACTCGGTAGATGGACATCAACTGATCCAATCTCATTCAGAGGGAATGACACCAATCTATACAGATACACTAACAATACCCCAATCAATTTCTTGGATTCAACGGGCGAGTTTGGATTTGCAGGCATGGCAATTGGGGGGGCAATTGGAGGACTTATCGGGGGGCTCGCTGGTGGTGTTGGTGGATACATCGGTTCAGGAGGAACCTGGGAAGGAGCAAGATCAGGGGCGATTAGCGGAGGTATCGGCGGAATGGTTTCGGGCGGTTTAGTAGGTAGTGGGGCTGTCTTGTTTACTCCAGGAGTCGCAGGTGTTATTGGAGGAACTGTAGGGTCTATCGGAGGACAGCTTCTCGGAGGTCAAAATCCTCTAAAACCTGAAAATGTCGCATCAACCATGATCTGTGCGGCTACTGGGGGTGGAGCGGGTCATTACGGCTCAAAATTTATACAAGGTCAACTTGGAAATGCAGGGATCGGCCTAATAGACGGAACTCTTTCAAACGGTCTTGGCACATGTGTCAATAATTTCACCTCAGCAGTTGAGGATGTCGTTGACGGAGGCAACAAACGCATGGATGAAATCAACGAACTCGCGAAACCGACAAACGACCTTAAACCGAAATAGCTGGGTGAAAATCCAACTAAAACTCGAAGCGACCTTGACGCGATGATCGTCGGATGAATGTTTAATACATTGAGTGAGTCGTTCATTCAAGCGATTCAGGTGATCAGGTCGCTTTCCGGTTCACCATATCTCCGAATGCAATGAATTTTCCGTTCACCAGCCGAAAATGCTTGCCTTTGTTTGACGAATTTAAGAGAGCTTGGTCAATCGCTGGCCTCGTTGAACAAGCACATGAATTTCAATCGGATTTTGAACGACCACCAACATCAGTTGCTTCAATGGGTGTCTGTATAGCAGATTGCCGTGCCAGCTTGATCCAATCGAAGGCCGTTCGCTTGCGAACAGAAGCAACTACCAAGCTATACAACACTGAAATTCTGAATACACGTGTTGATTTTCAAAGACTTACGAAAAAGGATTACTTATGCATCTCTTTAAACCAAATGCAAAATTTTATTTTTTAGTTATTTTAGTGTCAGCATCATCGTCCTTTGTTGTAGGAGTTTTGTCGGACATCATTGGACGTGATAAAGTGAAAATTCAAGAGCCGTTCAGTAAAAATCAAAGCAGAATCCTTCTGTTTTCATCGGAACGTGGTGCAGGAAATGCTGGCTTTTATCTTACTTCAGCGGACGGAAAACCAAGAGCAATTTTATCAATTGACGCCAAAGGCAGTTGCTCGTTCCACTTGCTAGATAACGAGCAAGGTAATGGTGGCATCACGATCACAGCAGGGTCCGATGGATTGACAGGTTTAGGAATGACTGATCACAATAATTCAGGTCGAGTGGGATTTACGTTGCACCCAGACAATTCAACAAAATTGGTTATGCGAGATAAGGATGGAAACGATAGAATTCGATTATATTTGGACCAAGAAGGAAATCCATCCATTAAGCTATTTAACAAGGACAAACAGTCGATTTTTTCTATTCCTTGAAATACGCTTGTTACTTTGTCTCTAGCCGACTGCGACAACTTGGGATTGTGAAAACGGTTCCGATAGGCTTCCTCAGGTGAGGTGCAAGGCAAACAAGCTGGTTTTCAACCGAAATCCAACTGCATCACCCCGCACGTTAAACGTGGGTTACCCGCTAGTTTTCTTTGCTGCCAAGCTTCAAAAGTAGCGTAAGAATAGAAGGTTAAAAGGACAGGCATTTTATGGTTGACGGACACCCTCGCTTCCCGATACCATCCCACCTATCTATTGGAGATTCGCCATGACCATCGCTCGATCTCAACTCGTTGATCCCCAAATCACCCGGTGGTATCACTGCGTCACGCGCTGCGTACGGCGGGCGTTTTTGCTTTCGGAAGGGTTGGAGAATCGGAAGAAGTGGATCGAACAGAGGTTGGAGCACCTCAGCGGGATCTTCGCGGTCTCGGTGGGTGGGTTCGCCGTCATGGATAACCACCTGCATGTATTGGTTCGGCTCGATCCGGAGCGGGCCGACGAATGGTCAGATGAGGAGGTGACGCGGCGGTGGGGCAAGCTCTTCCCACCGCGTGGCCTAAAGGCCAAGGTGCTGGAGGTTTCCGACGCCTGGGTCGAAGAGCGGCTCAAGCATCCGGAATGGATCCTCAAAGCCAAGGAACGATTGCAAAACCTTGGCTGGTTCATGAAGTGCCTCAAGGAACCACTGGCTCGCATGGTCAACCGCGAAGAGCAAACGCGTGGCGCGTTCTTCGAGGCGCGATTCAAGAGCATCGCGATCCTGGATGAGGAGGCGTTGCTGGCCACCTGCGCGTACATTGACTTGAATCTGGTGGCGGCGGGAGTGGTGGATCGGCCCGAGGTTTCCGAACATACCTCGATCAAGCAACGAGTCGATCATGCCGAGGCGCAAGACGCTATAGAAGCGTTGCGGACGGCGGAGTTGGGAAGCGTGGCGGCGTGCGCGGCTTCGTCAGGTGTCGAGGATTCCCACTGGCTTTGTCCCATCGAGGATCGCCGCGAAGAGAATTCCCCGCGAGAGGGGATGCTGGAAGGTTTCTCGCTGGGAAGTTATCTGCTGCTGGTGGATTACACCGGCCGATTGTTTCGCTTGGGCAAGGCGCGGATCTCCGCCGCGTTGGCCTCGGTGTTTGATCGCCTGGGAACCGACGGAGAGACCTGGGGAAGCCGGCTCAAGTCCCTGCGTCGAGGTCGTTTTCAAGGGCGCGTTTTCGCCACTTCGCGCGAGCGTTTGAGCGACGTCAAGGAAAGGTTCAAACTTCAACGCTTGCCCAACCTTTGCGGTTGCCAGGCTGGGTGAAGGAGATCATGGGAGGAAGGATCGTTCGATCCATCTCTTGCGTATTCGCGTACTGCCTCCTCCTCACCAAGTAAGGCGATCAGCCTGAGCTTGAAGTCCCTCCACCCACCGCCTCACCCCCATGCTCGACCTCTCACGGCTCTCATCTCTCTGGTTACCGCATAAATCCCCAGCCTTGAAGCGTACGGCCTTGCGGTCAGGCATCTCCATTCATCAATTCTGAGACTGGCTCTACAGGCAAACCGAGTCCAAGACTTGAGGGCGACATTTTACTTCGGTCCCCATAAAAATGTCTGTCTTTTCAATGTTTCACGAGTGGGACATCCCTTGAGCCAGCCCAATTCTCCGGCCCTGGAACGGAGGGCACTCACTCCCATGGCCATCGATCCCACCACCTCCGACCTTCCCGCCACGCTCGTGGTCGAGCTCGGTCGAGTCAACCTGAATGTAAGCCAGGTCGCCTCGCTGAAACCGGGTGAGGTCGTCGAGCTAACCCGTCATTCACGCGAACCGGTCAAGTTGACCTCGGGTGGTCGCCTCGTCGCGCGGGGGGAGCTCGTTCAGATCGATACGGAGTTAGGTGTGCGCATCACGCAAGTCTTTCTCTGAATCATGCGAGGTTTCTGGTCATCAGGTACCTTACTTTAGAACTTTAGATCGGATAGACGACCTGAATCGATGCCTGAAGCACCAGGGTTTGGATACCTCCGAGCGCGACGGTACTCCCCAGCGCGAAGCTCCCCTCCACCTTCCCCAATCGTGCGATTGCGGTGCCCCCGGCCGCGAGTAGAAACGGCATGAACGGCAGCCAGAGTCGAGCCACCTCGCTCAGGCTGCGCCCGCTCAGAGTCAGAACCGCCAGTAATGCGACCGTCGCCAGAGGCAACCAGGAAGTTCGCTCTCTTTGAAACAGTCCCAAGAGAGCCCAGACCGAGGCAGGCAACCCCATCGCGATGCTCAATTCCACCGTATTCACGAGAGTCCATGCAAGCCGGCTCTTGGGAAACTGCTCGTAGAACCGCGAATGATGCCGTTGATTCCACAACCAAATCGGGAATGGGTTCGCCTTCGAGATAACCCAGAAGAGTAAAGTGGCGCCGAGGAAGCCGAAGCCGACTGAGAAAAAGAGTGAAGCCCTGAACGATCGGCTCACGGATCGATCCAAGAGAATCACGCAGGCGACGAGCGCTCCGACTGGTAAAAAAACCAGTGAGAACATCATTCCCACCGAAAGGACCAGCCCCGAAGCGAATGCCAACCCCAGCGCGGCCCATTTGGAAGAGCGTAGCGACCAAGCCGCAAGTGCCAGCGCCGTCGTTGAAAGTAAGGGGAACGCGGTGTCGGCGAGTGGTTGAAACATGTTGGCCGCCGGCACGAGCGCCCAGAGCCCCGCGGAAGCCCAGGCAGCCGATGGGGTGCCGTAGGCACGTACCAACATATAGAGAGGGACAACGGTCGTTGAGCAAAAGAGAAGGATCAGAGCGGCATTGACGACTATTGTTGCCCTGCCGGCTCCATTGAGAGGCCGGCGCCCTTCGATTACCGTCAAGGCGTCCATGACCGCGGTCGGTGTCGTATTCAGAATGGCGCGGGTGGCGGGGGGATTCGACTCCAACCAATATAAGGTACCGAGTGGAATCAGAAAGAGTCCCGGCGGGTGAGTACCGATGTGCAGAGCGTCTTGAGTTTGAATCCAGGTAGGATACCGGGCAAGAAACTCAGACGGGTCATGCACGTGCTGGAGGGCCACGTCGAAGTAACCGCTCGAACCTTTGTTCCCTAAGGCGATCGCCCACTTGGCTAGGCCGTAACCATCAGGGGCCGAAAGAGCAACCAGGTACTGAGTCAGGATGGTCATAACAAGGAGCGACGCAACGGCCACCCCTTCCATGACCGGTCTGGGGGTTCTCAACACAAGGAAGCCGATTACGGCGAAAATCGCATAGATACTAACACATATAATCCCAATCCCAATCTGAAGCGCAGTCTGGACCACTCCAGCGGGTAAATGGTTCCAAACCCACTCTCCCGGCACTCCGAGCGGGACGGATTTCGAGGCCAGGACCAGGGCGACGCCCACGAGGAGGGTCACCTGAAGCGTCGAGACCGCGCCGAGGACCAATAGAGCCGCTTTTCGCGTCATTCGGGAAGCCTCGCCGAAATTCTCGGGACGAGGTTGGGGCAACGAGGCGTCTGGCATGTTATTCTCAAACGGCTTTGTTTTTTCGAAGCCCACACCCTCATCCTCAACCTTTGTAGAGTGCGCAGGGAACCATCCGCCTGGTCACAGCCTGCCTACCGTCGCTCCGGAGACCTTCTTGATGCATTTTGACGATTCCCCCACCTCATCCCCTCCGGCCGACTCTAAAACCGGCCCCTGGTACAAGTTGCTGACCCGTTATCATTGGTTCGTGTTCGTCGTGGCGGCCCTGGGCTGGCTGTTCGACACGATGGACCAGCAGCTTTTCAACCTGGCGAGAAAACCGGCCATCACGCAACTGCTAGGGGTGGAACCGGGCAATCTGGAAATCGATAAGTACGCTGGCTATGCCACTTCAATCTTCATTATTGGTTGGGCGATCGGTGGACTGATCTTCGGCATCCTCGGAGATAAGATCGGCCGCGCCAAGACCATGCTCCTGACGATTCTCCTTTACTCAGCGTTCACCGGATTGAGTGCGCTCGCCACCAACTTCTGGGACTTCGCATTCTACCGGTTTCTGACAGGATTGGGGGTCGGTGGCGAGTTCGCCGTTGGTGTCTCCCTTGTCGCCGAGGTCATGCCCGAGAGAGCTCGAACCGCCGCCCTGGGTTGGCTCCAGGCGTTGTCGGCCGTGGGAAACATGGCTGCCGCACTCATCAGTATCGCGATGGGGCAGTTGGAATCGAGCGGAGTGATCGAAAGCTCGTGGCGGGCGATGTTCGTGGTGGGCGTCCTCCCCGCCTTCCTCTCGCTCTTCATCTTCAAACGGCTCAGGGAGCCTGATCGCTGGCGGGAAGCGCATGAGCAACGAAAGGCCGACGCCAAGGCCGGTATCGTCTCAACCGGTCCTAAGCTGGGGTCGATCAGCGAGCTCTTTTCCGACCCGCGGTGGCGCCGGAACACGATCGTGGGCATGCTTTTGGCGTTCGCGGGGGTCGTGGGATTGTGGGGGATCGGCTTCTTCAGCTTCGACCTGATTCGAACGGTCTTCCTCGAGCACTTCACGAAGGAAGCGGCCACGAAGGGGCTAAGCGGGACCGACGCGAAGAACTACATCAACGGCCAACTGACCTTCTGGAGCGGGATCACTTCACTTCTGTTGAACTTTGGCGCGTTCTTCGGAATCTACGCCTTCAGCCGGGTCACGGAGGTCATCGGGCGTAAGCCCGCCTTCGCCATCTCGTTCCTCCTCGCCATGGGATCGACCGCGTTCACGTTCCTCTTCCTTGATAGCTTCACGGATATCCTCTGGATGGTGCCGATGATGGGCTTCTGTCAGCTCACGATCTTCGGTGGCTACGCGATCTACTTCCCCGAGCTGTTCCCCACCCGACTCCGCAGCACAGGCACGTCGTTCTGCTACAACGTCGGCCGGCTCGTCGCCGCGGCGGGCCCCGCCATGCTCGGCCTGCTCACCAGCCAGGTCTTCGCCAAGTACAAGGAAATCAACCCCACCTTACCGATGCGATACGCTGGGGTAACCATGTGCCTGGTCTTCCTGGTTGGGCTCTTCGCGTTGCCGTTCGCTCCCGAAACCAAGGGCAAGCCGCTGCCCGAATGATCTCTTGATCATAGGCAACAAGCCGATCAAGTCGCGAAATGCAATAACCCCTCGCCGTGGATTCGCTCCGCGGCGAGGGGTCTTCTTTTGGTATCAAACCGAGCGAGGAATCCAGAGGCCTAGCTAGGGATCAAGTCGATCAGGAATTCTTGTCAAAGCACGTACCGGGCTGACTCGCGGTCGAGGTGCAGGATCGCTCCCGGATGCCGACGCAAGGCGGTCGCCGGGCAGGCCTCGCTGATGGGGCCTCGCAACGTGGCCAGAACCGCCTCGGCCTTTCGAGGTCCAGGCACAACCACGGAAAGCACGGGGGCCGCGAGCAGAGAGGGAACGGTCAAGGTAAAGGCATGGGTCGGCACGTCCTCGAGCCGATCGAAGCAGCCGTCGTTAAGCTGCTGGGTCCGGCATGCCAGGTCCAACCGAACGACCTTGATGCGAAGCGGGTCGAGAAAGTCCGCGACGGGCGGGTCGTTAAAAGCCAGGTGGCCGTTCTCACCCACCCCGGCGCACACGATGTCGGTCGGCTCTTTGCGCAGGAGCTCGTCGTAGGCGAGGCAGGTCTTCAGCGGCGACTCGGTGTCTTCGCCGGGAATCAATTGGAGCCGATCCCCGGTAAGCCCGACGATCCGGAACAGGTGCTCTTGAAGGTATCGTCGAAACGAGGCGGGGTGATCGGGGCCGAGTCCCAGGTACTCGTCCATGTGAAAGCCGACGACCTTCGACCAGTCAATCTCAGAGGTCGCGACCAGGCTGGCCAGGAATTCGTTCTGGCTCGGCGCCGCCGCGAAGACCACGTTGACCCGACCGTGCGTGGCCTGTCTCTCGGCGATGGCCTGGGCAACCAGTCGGGCCGCGGCGCGGCCCATCCGAGCCCGATCTTCGTGAACAACCACACGCAGTGAATCTACCGTGAATTCTGTGACGGGCGTCGATTCTTGAAGGCTCATTGGCCTGAGATCCTCGGGTAACATCATCGATCAAGGCATTGGCGTCGAACACTCGCTAGGGTAGCGATTCCCGCGACTTCCGACCACCAAGAAATGGATCGAGGATGCCCGCACGCATCAGGCCGAGACCGCCAAGGAGTGAGACCGTCCAGGGAACTCCCTCAATTCTTCGCAGAGTCGCTTGCATTCCACCAGGTCGACCATGAGCGACTCGGCCAGGAAGGACTTGGAAGAGTCGTCCGCAGCCCATTCAAGCTGCTGGTGGCACTGATTCATGTGTTCGATAAGGTCTTTCATCCACAACAGGGTGTTACGCCGATTCTTCATGAGCCTGTCACTCCTCAACTCGATCCTATCGGTGCATCTGGCTTTCGACGCCTGGTCTCGAGTCAGCCCTTGGAAGCTTTTCCGGTGACTCGCGTTGATGGGAGAGGAAGAAAGCAAAGGCCGTGCCGAGGTGCAAACAAGGGAACGGCCGATCGTCCCAAATCACGATCTGACGAAAACTTGAGGAAAAATTTGGAAAATCGAGTTTCGCTCGATCAACGGGGCCGCTTGTAAGCTTTACACGACGGCTCCCCACGATCAGCCGCTTTCTTTTACACGGCCGACGCACTAGACTAAGACTTGTAAGAATTGACCCATCGGGAGATGAGCGAATGGCCGCCATGGTGGCATTCTCCAAGCCTGAACCGGACGGCGAGCCCGAAGACGCCTGGAGCCCGCGCACGTGGCCTGGTTCACTGGCGCGCTGGCTGTTCGGTCACGCGAACGATCGTCGCGTCGCCGCTCGTTCGGGCCAGGCCACCGCTCGTTTTCGCAACGTCTGCATCAGCCGAGAGGCCGGAGCGGGGGGCGGCACGATCGGGCGGCTCGTCGCCAAGAGGCTCGGTTGGAAAGTTTACGACCACGAGCTCCTCGAGGCGATCTCCCAGCGCATGGAACTCTCGGTCGATGAAGTCCGCGTATTCGACGAGCTCGCTCCCAGCGTCGTGCAGGACTGGATTCTCCCCTTGCGCGAGGAGCATTATGCTCCGCAAGAAGCCTATCTCGACCACCTGGCCAAACTTCAAGAGGCCATCGGTCGCGCGGGGCAATCCGTTCTCGTTGGACGGGGAGCGAACTTTCTCCTCCCCCGTGATGAAATCCTCTCGATTCGCGTGATCGCCCCGATCAAGGCCCGAGCGGCTCGACTCTCCGAGCGCATGGGAGTCTCTGTCCGAACGGCCAAACGCGCAGCGACCGAGCTGGACCGGCGAAGACTTCAATTCGATCGCACCATGCATCGGGTCGATGCGTCCGACCCACACAATTACGACATGGTGCTCGATTCCGATAACCTGGGCCTGACCATCGCGTCTGAGATCATTATCCGCGCCATCGAGGCCGGTCAGCCGGAATCCCCTCAGGCGAGCGAAATCACTCAGGCCACCCTGCTCGACCTGAATTCGGACGACGCGAGGACCCGGCCTCCAGGGCCCGCCGCCTGAATCAACCCTCAATCGGCGCGGCGGTAACCAAGGCGAACCCCGCGCCTTGACCCTCGGGGTGGGTTAGAAACTGGAGGAGAGCGCGCGGACAAGGCGGACGGTGAATGCGAAATTCACCCCCCGCCTTGGTATTTCGTGGGTCCCGGTATCGACCAAACTCTTTACTGAGAAGCACGATCCGGCAACGCGATGATGGTCAAGCCATACCGATTGGCGAGATCGACCACCTTGTCTTGGTCAATGACGATCGTGCGATCCGCCTCGATCGCCAGAACTCGGGCGCGGGCCTTATGCAGGTTCTCAATGGTGTCGGTGCCGATCGTGGGCACGTCGAATCTCATGTCTTGCTGGGGCTTGGCCACCTTAACGAGGGTCCAGCCGCCAGACCGGCAGAGATGTCCCGCCCGTTCGATGCACCGGTCAGTCCCTTCGATGGCCTCGATTGCGAGAGTCGCCCGTTCCTTCACCGCGACCGACTGCCCGACGTCGAGCCGGCCCATCTCCTTGGCCATCTCCCAACCGAACTCGATGTCCTGGTACTCGGCGGCCGAGGGCGCGCTGCGCGTTAAAATACCTTCCTTCACGAGTAGCTCCGGGCAATAGTCCAGGGCCGAGGCAAACGTCATCCCATCCCGCTCGAACTCGGCGATCACACCCAGCAGAATTGAGTCGTCCCGTTTATCCGTCCGGCAGGTTCGATACCACATGTGAATCATGCGATAGTCTGGCCAGAGCTGCACAACCCGCCAGGGCGTGTACATAACGCTCTTGGTCACCTTGCCCGCCATGACGATCCGCTTGACCCCCTGCCGGCGGAAGGTTCGGATCATCTTACCCAGCTTTGAAACTCCAACCACGTCAAACGACTGGCAGAGCTCTCCCAGCACGTCAGGCGCTTCGTACTGGATACCCACGCAGGCCACGTTATACCCTTGCCTGCGAGCGGCTTCGGCGAACAGGATCGGGAAACGACCGCTTCCCGCGAGAAGCCCGATCGTATCGGCGCAGGATCCGGAACGGACCCGCCGTTGTCGACTCGTCAAGGATAGCACCGCGTTAACCCTCACAAACTGGGCGGGAGCCTGGTCCTTCAGGCAAGCCCCCAGAGTCGGCACGAAGAACGACGCGTGCCCTTGTTCTTAGACAAAGAATCAAGAAATGAAAGGTTGATCAGTAGAGATTCGGAATAACGCCACGTCCCTTCCTTCCCCATCAGGAAGCCTCGGTGGGCGTCGCCTCCTCCACATCCGGCATTTCCAGGCCTTGACTCTTGGTGAGCATGGCAACCTGCGCGGTGAGATCGCGAATCTGGCGGTGCATGTCGGGGAGTCGAGCGATCATCTGGAACAGCCGGCGCTGTTCTCGAAGTGGAATCGCGGGAGAGCCCAGAACTTGCTGATCGGCCGGGACGTTGCGATGCACCCCAGCCTGGGCACCGACCACTGAGCGATCACCAATGACCGTCTGGTCCTTGATCCCCGCCTGCCCCGCCATCACCACGTAATCGCCCGTCTTGCAACTTCCGGCAATGCCAACCTGGCCGCACAGCAAGTTATGACGACCGATCTGATTGTTGTGGCCGATCATGACCAGGTTATCGATCTTGGACCCCGCGCCGATTCGGGTGGCCTCGAACGTCGCGCGATCGACCGTGCAGTTGGAGCCGATCTCGACGTCATCCCCCACCTCGACCCGCCCCGTCTGGGGGATCTTCACATGTTTGCCATCGACCAGGCGATAGCCGAAGCCATCGCCGCCGAGGACCGTACCGGCGTGGACCTCGACGCGCTCGCCGAGGGTGACCTCTCGATAGAGCACCACGTTGGGATGAAGCACGGAGTCGCGCCCTACCTGGCAACGATCACCGACGACTACACCTGGATAAAGCGTGACGCCGTCGGCGATAACGGCCTCGTCCCCCACATACGCGAAGGGGTAGATCGCCACATCCTTGCCGATCACGGCCGTGGGAGCGACCCAGGCCTGAGGATGAACGCCAACCCACCGCGGCTTCTCCTCGGCGCCAAGGTGACTTCGGACCGCCAGGAACGCACTCATCGGATCCTCGACCTCAATCATGGCGAGGGGAGCTTCGATGGGTGCGGTCTTGAAGTGCGGCCCGACAATCGCCGCTGACGCTGGCGAGGTTCGGAGCATCTTCGCGTAACGTTCGTTCTCGATAAAGGTGATATCACCCGGCCCCGCTTCGCCGACTGGGCGCGCAGAGCGAATCGAGATGCTTCCGTCGCCCACTAGGCGGCCCCGAACCAGGGCCGCGAGCTGTTCCACTGTTGCGACCACGTGCAACTTCCTTTCTTCCTTGAAAGGAATAGACGGGAACCGGACCAATGTGAAGCGAAACGCTCCTGAAATCCGGCGGGGCGACCGAGACGACTCGCGATCGGTCAGGCGGCCCACGCGAATCCTAATCCAACTTGCCGAACCAGACAAGGCGAGTCGGGACTGACTCTCTTTACATCGGCTTTTGAATTGCGGTTTCCTTAAATAAGGCGTGAGTTTCCCCGCCAACTCTCAAAATCAGTCGCCAACTCATCGAGGTTGGGTACTCGGTCTGAATCGCCTGAGACCGACCGGCCTGATCGATCGAGCCAGATGCTTTGTAGTCCGGCCAGCCGGGCCGCCTCCACGTCATTCTTCAGGTCATCCCCCACCATCAAAAGGCGATCCTGGGAAAGCTCCACGAGTTCGCAGAGTTTCTCATAAAACGCCGGATGTGGTTTCTTGAAACCCACTTGCGACGAGATCACCAGGGTCGGCGCATGCCTCGCCAGGTCCGGCAATCCCCGCACCACCGCTTCAAGCCTTGAATCAAAGTTCGAGGCGATCGCCAGGCGGAGACCATGGCGGCCAAATCGATCCAGGGCATCCGCCACATCCGGGTAACAACGCCAGGCGGAGGGGCTTCCGAAATTCTTCCAGAGGTCGGCAAAGGCACGGTCAGGATCGGGCAGACCAGGTAAGACTGAGCGGACGATCCCACGCCAACGTTCCACCTCGGTCGCTTCGTCCGTCACGAGCGATTCAGGATTCTCAACCTGATCGTCGCGCTGGAAGGCTGTGCGAAAGCGGGCTTGCACGTCCTCCTTCGTCATCGAAACGCCTTGCTTCAATGCTACCCTTGCATAGGCCTCGGCGACGGAAGGCCAAGGTTCGATTAACGTCCCGACCGCATCGAGGACGATCATTTCAATACGACCCCACACCTTTTCGAACCGCACCACTCCGTCGTCTCCCAGGTCCCGTCGAACCAAAAGGGCGCCTCGATCACCACGTAGCCGGGATCGATTTTTGCCTTGCGCCTGATCTTCCCAGACTGCCCGGTCGTCACGAGTCGCTCTAACGGTCGTATCCAACCTTGAAATGATCGAGGAGAGGAGAGCCTCGGGGTCTTTTGTCGCACGAGGCGACACCAGCACGAGGAGCACCTGATCATGCCTCCCCTCAGACCTTACACTGCCTCACCCCTTCGGCAGTCGGGATCGGGCGCAATCCCCCGGGACCAGGAACGAGCGCTGGACCGCCGACACCAACTGGATGACCAACAGCGAAGCTTCCGGGGGGAACCGACCCGCGTGCAACCAGGTCGTTCGCGCCCCCCTTGTTAAAGTGATGATGCTGGCCTGCTAGCAATCCCGGCCCGGGTTCATCGCCCGGGCCGTACAAGGCCTGCCTTGACGTCGATATCAAGACTCGCCACCTGGCCCGCCTCGAGCTTGGCGAAGGCGATTCCCGCCATGGCCGCATTGTCCGTGCAGAGGGAGAGAGGCGGAATGAAGAGCTCGACGCCGAGTTCTTTCGCCAACTCCTCAAACCGCTCGCGGAACCTTCCATTGGCCGCCACACCGCCGCCGATTCCGAGCTTCTTGAGTCCGGTCTTTCGAAGGGCCTGACGCGTTTTCGCGACCAGGACGTCCACGACCGCCTCCTGAAAGCTCGCGGCGAGATCCGCCACCACGCCGGGTTCCTCAAGATTCGCCCCGAGGCGTGCATCCTGACCTCGAACCGCGTACAACACGGCCGTCTTCAAGCCCGAGAAGCTAAAGGCGAGCCGGTCGTCATGTATGAGTGAACGTGGGAACGCAAACGCCTTTCGGTTGCCGGATGCGGCTGCGCGTTCGACCGCCGGCCCCCCTGGGAAGCCAAGGCCGAG
>Ga0182745_1000840_pt1 | contig 31596 bp, 29 predicted proteins | sample eDN3rd30CKraftBY_FD_128523 | JGI IMG/M metagenome (GOLD analysis project Ga0182745, IMG submission 128523) | Enriched backyard soil microbial communities from Emeryville, California, USA - eDNA 3rd pass 30_C Kraft BY (version 2) (version 2) | ecosystem: Environmental > Terrestrial > Soil >... | reverse complement strand
GGCGTGGACGTGCTGGACGCCTCGGACGGGATTCCGCCGGAGCTGGTGCGGCAGCAGCGGGACCTTCGCGTCAGCGCCTCGCGGAAGATGGCGCGCCTGCGCGAGGTGTTCGGCTGGATGAAGGCGGAACGCGAGGTCCTCACGCTGCGCGACGCCGCCGGGCACCTGTCCGCCTCGCTGTAGGGCCTTCCCGCGCCCCTCCGCTGTCCGACAGCGCACGTTCCCGCCGCGCCCGGGCGTTCCCCGGGCACGGTGGCCGCGTCGGGGCAGGGCCTCGGGCCTCGGGCCACTCCCGGCGGCGGAGCCGGTGGTGTAAAGAGCCCCCATGCTGGAGAACGTCACCGACCGAGTGAAGAAGGGCCTGCGCGAGTGGACGGACCGGCTCGCCAACGATGAGCAGAAGGTGCGGCTCCAGGCCCTGGCGCGCCCGGGGAACGAGTACGGGGTGGACCCGTTCGGTTTCGACCTGGACTACAGCCTGTCCGCGGTGGCCCCCCTCCTGTGGCTCTACCGGCACTACTTCCGCGTGGAGACCTTCGGCATCGAGCAGGTGCCCGCCGGCCGGGTGCTGCTCGTGTCCAACCACTCCGGCCAGCTGCCTCTGGATGGCGCCATGATTGGCATGGCGATGATGCTGGAGGCGAGCCCGCCCCGCACCATCCGCAGCATGGTGGAGAAGTGGGTGCCGTCGCTCCCGTACGTGTCCACCTTCATGGCGCGCGTGGGCCAGATTGTCGGCACGCCGGAGAACTGCCGCAGGCTCCTGGAGTCGGAGGAGGCCATCCTCGTCTTCCCGGAGGGCACTCGCGGCATCAACAAGCTGTGGCCCCAGCGCTATCAGCTCCAGGAGTTCGGCCTGGGCTTCATGCGCCTGGCGCTGGAGATGAAGACGCCCATCATCCCCGTGGCCGTCATTGGCGCCGAGGAGCAGGCCCCCGCGCTGCTGGACCTCAAGCCGGTGGCGAAGCTGCTGGGCTTCCCGTCCTTCCCCATCACCCTCACGGGCCTGCCCATCCCGCTGCCCACCAAGTACCGCATCTACTTCGGGGAGCCGCTGCGCTTCTCCGGTCGCCCGGACGACGAGGACAGCGAGCTGGACAAGAAGGTCCGCACGGTGAAGGCGTCCATCCAGTCCATGCTCCACCAGGGCCTCAAGGAGCGCCGGGGGGTGTTCTGGTGAGCGCCGCGTCCGGCGGTGCTATGAGGTGGGCCCCATGAGACCGGCCGTCGTCGTCACTGGCATCAGCGGCAACCTCGGCCGCACCCTCGCGAAGCTGCTGCACAAGCGCGAGCGCATCATCGGCATCGACCGGCGGCCCTTCGTGGGCCGGCCGAAGGACGTCGAGATGTACGAGCTGGACCTCCGCAAGAAGAAGGCGGAGGACGTCTTCCGGAAGAACGAGATTCGCGCCGTCATCCACATGGGCATCATGCATGACCCGCGGATGAGCGAGGAGGAGCACCACTCCTTCAACGTCGTGGGCACCACGCGCCTGCTGGAGTACTGCGCGAAGTACGGCGTGAAGAAGGTCGTGGTCCTCTCCTCGGCCAACGTCTACGGTCCCAGCCCGGACAACTCCAACTTCCTCACGGAAGACGCGCCGTTGATGGCCGCCAGCCGCTTCTCGGGCGTGCGCGACCTCATCGAAGTGGACATGCTGGCGCACAGCTTCTTCTGGAAGCACCCCGACATCGAGACCGTCATCCTCCGGCCCGTCCACATCGTCGGGCCCACCATCAAGAACGCGCCGTCCAACTACCTGCGCCTGCGCCGGCCCTGGGTGATGGCGGGCTTCGACCCGATGGTGCAGCTCATCCACGTGGAGGACGTGGCGCGCGCCATGGTGGAGGCGCTCCGCCCCGAGCCCAAGGGCGTCTACAACGTAGTGGGCCCCGGCGAGGTCCCCCTGTCCACGGTGATGCGGGAGCTGGGCAACTCGCCCATCCCCGTGCCGCACCCCGTGGCCCGCCCGCTGCTGGGCATGCTGTTCAAGTACCGGCTGGCCAACTTCCCGCCGCCTGAACTGGACCACATCCAGTTCCTCTGCGCCGTGGACGGCCACCGCTGGGTGAAGGACGTGGCCTGGAAGCCGCGCCACTCGATGCGCGACACCATCCGCTCCGTCCACGGCGACTAGCCGCGGGAAAGTCCGAGGTCCCTGACACGCGTGTCACGCTGCGCAGGGCGCCCTCTCCGGAAGGGCCTGACAGGAATGTCCCGGGTCTGTGCGGAGGACGGGGGCGGGTTCTGCTGCCCTCCCGTGCAAGTCCTTGAATCTCCAGCCTTTGTTTCGTGCTCCACGCGGCCGGGCGGGTTGGCACTCGCATTGCTCTAGGAGTGGCTCGTCACGGCGCAGCGATGTGGGCCCGGCAACGGCGTCGCTCCGTCACACTGTAGGGCACTCCATGGGGGAGTTCCCGACGCCCACCGTCTCGGCCGGCCCCGAGACGGTGGGCGGTTTCTTGTGAGGGCGCTCCATGGGGGAGCTCCCGACGCCCACCGCCTCGGCCGGCCCCGGGACGGTGGGCGGTTTCTTTTCTAGGGATGGGTTTCGCTCAGGGGGATGGGGAGCTCGCCCTCGAACGGACCATCCTCCTGGCTTTCGAGGAGCCACGCCCCATCCCGGAAGATGAACTCCGAGGTGACGATGGCGGTGCGCTCGGAGGCAGAGGGCAGTCGCATCCACTGGATGCGGCTCTGCACCGTGGCGCGCTGCCCGTCCTCGGACAGCTTCACGTCCTCGATTTCGTAGTCGGTGATGGCCAGGTCCTTGTCGTCGTTGAGCTGGAGGCGGGCCTTCTGGAAGTCCTTGCGCCGCTCGGGGACGATGATGCGGGTGGCGCTGCGGTAGTCCTTCCAGCGGATGGCTTGATGGAAGCGCTCGACGGTGGGTTTGAGTGCTTCCAGATTGGATTTCTTGACCGTGGTTGCGCACGCCCCGAGGGCGAGCGCGAGGAGCAGGGCAGTCAGGCGATTCACGCCGCCGAGGCTAGCACCCGGCAGCGTCGGACAAGAGAGGGGTGCTATGGTCCTGCTCCCCGCCCGAGCACCGGAGTCGCGAGCCCAATGGCCAAGTCGATGGTGGAGCGTTACGAACAGCTCCTCCGGCAGGATCCCACCTCTTCCGTTTTCGTCGAACTCGCCAAGCTCCTGCTGGAAAAAGGGGATGCTGCGCGCGCCATCGAGGTCTGCGGGCAAGGCATCACCCACCACCCCACGTCCATCGTGGGGCGCGTGCTGTGGGGCAAGTCCCTCATCCAGCAGGGCCGTCCCGCCGAGGCCATGGAGCAGTTCGACCAGGCCATCTCCATCGAGAAGGACAACCCCTACGCCTACAACCTGATTGGCGAGGTGCTGCTGCAGCGTGGGCTGTACCGGTCGGCGCTCCCCATCCTCCGCAAGGCGGTGGCGCTCCAGCCCAACGACGGACGCGTGAAGACGTGGCTGGACCAGGCACAGCAGGCGCTGGCGGGCGGTCCGGCTCCCGTGTTCGCGGACCTGATGGGGTTGGAGAAGCCCGCCGCCGAGGAGGCTGCGGCCGGTGATGGGGAGAAGGAGGCGCCCGCGGAGGCTCCGGCGCCCACCATGGCACCCATGGCTGCCGCGAGGCTTCGCGCCGCGGCACTTGGTGACGCCGCGAAGGCGACGCCGGCGGCGAGGCGTGGCGGCGAGAAGCAGGATGGCGCCACCCCGGCGGGCGAGGTGGCCGTCGAGGCTCAGGCGGGCGCGGCGGCGGGTGAGGGCATCGCGGGGCAGGGAGCGCAGGCCGGAGCTGGTGCCGACGCGCCCCCATCGGGCGAAGGGACCGGGCATCGCGCCGAGGCCGCCGATGCGGGCGATGGACCCGTGCCTGGAGTCGAGGCCCCCCAGGTGGAAGGGGCCTCGGGGCCCGGTGCCGGGGCTGGCGAGGCATCCGAGCAGGGGGCGGAGGCGCCACGCTCGGGCGACAGCCCGGTCCGCGATGTCGGCGCGGCGCTGGGGCTCCTCGACCGGCAAGTTCCGGTGGCCCCGTCCGCGCTGGGTTCGGAGGTGCCGAGCCTCGACCTGGGGCTGGAGGATGAGGCGAGGGCCGCCGAGGCCCCCTCCGCACCGGCGGGCGCGGAGGAGGCTGCCGGTGGGCAGGACGCCGCGGCGCGGTCCGACGGCTCCGAGCAGGGCACGGCCTCCGGGGATGTCCCCACGCAGCAGGTGTCCATCGCGGACGAGGCCGCCGCGGATTCGCGGCCCGTGGCGGACGATGAGCCGGCGTCCGTGGCGGAAGCCATGGCCGCATCGTCGGGCGCGGGCGGCCTCCTCGGCGACCTCCCCCCACCAGAGGCCACCGCGTCGGGGCCCTCGGCGGTGTCGGCGTCGGCCCGGGCCTCTGGGGGCAAGCGCTCCCTGCTCGAGGACATCCCTGACGCTGCCCCGGCCGCATCCGCCGCCAGCGGGAAGTCGGCGGAGCGCAAGCCGGACACGGCGGCGCTCACCGCCGAGTACGAGAAGGAGCTTCGGGCGAAGCTCGCGCGCGAGGCCGCGAAGACGTCCTTCATCGCCCGGCACGGCGTGAAGGTCGCGGGGGCCGTGGTGGGCGTGGTGGTGCTGGCCATCGTCGCCATCAGCTTCATCAACATCCGCGCGAGCCAGGGCGGCCAGACGCTGAGCGAGACGCTGGTCCGAGCCGAGGACCTCATCCTCCAGGACACCGGCGCGTCGCTGGACGCGGCCCTGGCCCAGCTCCTCAAGGCGCGGGAGATGGATGAGGGCAGCAGCCGGGCCTGGGCGCTGACGGCCTGGGCGCACGCGCTCCGGTTCGCGGACTACAGCCAGTCGCCCGAAGACCGGCGCCAGGCGCTGGAGGCCCTGGAGCGGCCGGGTGTGAAGGACGCCGCGCCCGGGTTGGTGCTGGTCACCAACGTGCTGGTGGCGGATGACCGGGGCCGCACGCTGGCCCGCAGCGCGCTGCTGGGCTCTCCCCTGGACAGCACCGAGGTGCACGCGCTCGCCGGCCGCCTGCTGCTCGAGGCGAAGGACGAGAAGCAGGCGCTCGAACGCTTCGACCGCGCGCTCCGCGCGTCGGGCGCCAACGTCCGCGCGCTGGTGGCCCTGGGTGATTACTACAAGGCCTCTGAGGACTTTCCGCAGGCCATCCAGATGTACGAGCGCGCGCGCAAGAAATCCCCCGAGCACCCCTCCGCTCGCATCGGGCACGCGGAGGCGCGGCTGGCGCTCTACCAGGACCTGGACACCGCGCTGGCGGACATGGGGCGGCTCGCGGACGACCCGAAGCTCTCCGCGCAGCTCAAGGCGCGTCAGCAACTGGTGCACGGCGAGCTGCTGTCCGCGCTGGGCAAGCACGCGGAGGCCCGGGCGCTGCTCACGAAGGGCGCCCAGGGGCCGATGGCCTACGAGTTCCAACTGTCGCTCGGCGCCGCCAGCCGGGCGGCCGGGGCGCTGGACGCGGCGCAGGCCGCCTACGAGGCCGCGCTCAAGCTTCAGCCGAAGAGCGAGGAGGCCCGAGAGGGCCTGGGTCGTGCGCTGCTGGACCGCGACCGCGAGCGCGAGGTGCTGTCCCGGCTGGACGCGGACGGCGGGCGCAAGGTGGCCCTGGTGCGCGGCGCCGCGTACGCCCGGCTCGGGGACTGGAAGCGTGCCCGCGCGGAGCTGGCGCGGACCCGGGTGAACGACCGTTATCCCCCGGAGGCCATCTCCTGGCTGGCCCTGGCGGATGCCGCCGAGGGACATGGCGCCCAGGCGCGGGAGCTGCTGGAGAAGGCCCTGGCGGCGGCGAAGCGACCGCGCAACGACATGCGGCTGGCGTTGGGGCAGCTCTATTGGCGCGAGCGGGCCTACGACAAGGCCCAGGCGCAGTTCGAGGAGGCCCAGAAGGACCCGCGTGACTACGAGGGTGCGTGCGCGCTGGGGCGCCTGATGCTGGCGCGGGGGCTGCCGGACATGGCCCTCAAGCCGCTGACCCAGGCGGTGGAGCGCAATGGCGCGCATGGTGAGGCCCGGGACGCGCTGGGTCGGACCCTGCTGGCGCTGGGACGGACCCAGGATGCGCTCAAGCAGTTCGAGGCGTGGCAGCTGGAGAACCCCGGCCACGCAGCGGCGCACAAGGGCTTCGCGCTGGCGCTCCACCACGCGGGCCGCCGCAGGGATGCCGAGGCCGCCGTGGCTCGCGCGGTCAAGCTGGCCGCGGAGGACGCCGAGGCGCACAAGCTGCGCGCGGCCATCCTGTTCGCCGGGGGCGACGCGCGAGGCGCCTTCGCCGCGCTGGAGCGCGCCAACAAGCTGGACCCGAAGGACGCGGACACCTTCTGTGAGATTGCGCTCGCCTTCATGCGCCAGGGCAACACCGGCAACGCGGAAGCGGCCTTCGCCGCGGCTCGGCGCGAGGGCCCGGACGCCACCTGCGGCCGTGTGGGCGAGCTGTATGCGCAGCTCCCCGGCGGTGGACGTGGCGCCGCGCGGACGCTGGAGGATCTGGCCGCCCGGGCGCCCACTGTCTGGGACAAGGCCTTCGCCCAGGCCACCCGGGCGCGCGCGCTGTTGGGCGCGGGGGCCCTGACGGACGCCCGGAGCGCGGCGGACGAGGCCGTTCGCCTGGCGCCCTTCGACGGACGCGCGCAGCTCGCGCTGGGGATGGTGGCGCTCAAGCAGAAGCAGGAGGCGGTGGCCAAGGGCGCGCTGGAGAAGGCCGTGGAGCTGGAGCCCGCCGACGGCGTGGCGCACCTGGCGCTCGCGGACCTGCTGGTGCGTGAGCCGGGGGAGCTGTCCCGGGCCGTGGAGGCCTACGAGGCATTCCTGAAGCTGGCGGGGGGCTCGAACGAGGCGGCGCGCGTGAAGAAGGCCCTGCCCAGCCTCAAGAAGAAGGCGGCGAGGTAGCGTGCGGTTTTTCTCCTCCCGGATCGACACCCCACTGCTGCACATCATGTGGGGGAACGCGTTCCTGCTATCGCTCATCTACCTGCTGGTGGGGCTCGGGGTGGAGATTGCCCTGCGCTACTTCCCCTCACGCTTCCTCCAGCGGTTGTCGCTGTCGCTGGACTCGCTCCCCGCGCGGGCGCTGGAGTTGACGGGCGCCATGGAGCCGCTGCGCGCGGCCTACTTCTCTGGCCGCATCTCCGAGGTGGGGGTGCGCGTCGTCTTCGGCCTCACCACCCTGGTGGTCATCTTCCTGCTCGCCATGGTGGTGGGCACGTTCATGGGTGGTGTCCGGACGCTGCTGGCCCGTAGGGCCCTGCGCGCCGGCGGACGCCGGCACTGAGCCGCTTCAGCTTCGCCGCCGGACAAGGGGCTTGCGCGCCCGGGTGGCGGCCTCGGGGACGGCCTGGGGCTGGTGGCCCGCGGCGCGCGCCATGAGGCATATCTCCACGACCTTGGGGCCGAAGCGCTCCCAGCGGCTCTCCCCGGTGCCCTTCACGGCGAGGAAGCCCTCCCGGTCCACCGGCAGCGCCGCCGACAGGCCCAGCAGCGTGGCGTCGTTGAAGATGATGAACGGGGCGACGCCCAGGTCCCTCGCCAGCTCCTTGCGCCAGCGCCGAAGCTCCGTGGAGGCCAGCTCGCTGTAGTTCGTCACCACGGGGGCCGCCGCCGAGGAGGGGCCGCGCGAGCGCGAGCCGGACGGCCCGTGCGCCAGCAGCGTGGGCATCTTCTCCGGCGTGCACACGTCGCAGCTCCCACACGACGTGCTCGCGTCGCGTTGGCCGAAGTAGCGGAGGAGGGCGCCCCGCCGGCACTTCTTGTCCCGGTCCGTGTAGGCGTACTCGGTCATCCGGCGGAGCAGGGCCAGGTTCTGCCGCTCCTGCTCCCGCACGCGGCTCAGGTCGAGCTCCAGCTCTCGGAAGGGCACCCGCTCCAGCGCGCGGATGGAGCGCCCGGCGAAGGGCCGCCGCACCTTGGCCACGTGGGCCTTCTCCAGCAGGCCGAGGGCATGCCGCACCTCGTCCACCGACAGCCCGATGCGGCGGGCGAGGATGGGCAGCTCCGTCGTCACCTGCCGGCCCACAGGGAATGTCTCGAGCAGCGACTTGAGCAGCCGCTGCGCGTCCGGTGAGTGCGGCTGCGCGGAGACGGCCTTCTCCAGCAGGGTGATGCCGTGCTCGCCCTCGCCTCGGCTCCCGCGCTCCACCTTGCCCTCGCGCTCCAGGATACGCAGGGCCGCGGACACCTCGAACTCACTGGCATTCACGGTGCCCGCGAGCGCGTGCACGCCCCGGTCGAACTCCTCCACCGACTGGAGGACGTTCCACACATCCCCGAACACGGCCTCGGACGGGTGGCTGCTCTGGATGAGCCGCTCCTGGGTAAAGACGTCCGAGTGATTGAAGAGGAGCACCGCGCGCGCGGCCTGGCCGTCGCGGCCCGCGCGGCCAATCTCCTGGTAGTACGCCTCCACGGCCCGGGGGATATTGGCGTGGGCGACGAAGCGGATGTCCGGCTTGTCGATGCCCATGCCGAAGGCGTTGGTGGCCACGGCCACCGCTTCCTTCGCGGACATGAAGGTGTCCTGGGCGCGGCGCCGGGCGTCGTCGTCCATGCCCGCGTGGTACAGCACCGCCTTCACGCCGCGGCCGTGCAGCTCGGAGAAGACGCCCTCGGCCGCGCGGCGCGTGGAGCAGTAGATGATGCCGCTGCCGCCCGTGGCCGCCAGCCGCGCGCTGGCTTCGTGCCGGTCCGCGTCGCCGCCCACCTCCTGCTTCCCCAGGAAGAGGTTGGGGCGGTCGAAGCCCATGACGAACTCCTGCGGGTCCTTCATCAGCAGGACCCGCACGATGTCCGCGCGGACCTCCGGCGTGGCCGTGGCGGTGAGCGCCACCGAGCGGGGCGGGCGCAGCCGCTTGCGCACCTGTCCGAGCAGCGCGTAGTCCGGCCGGAAGTCATGGCCCCACTGGGAGATGCAGTGCGCCTCGTCCACGGCGAACAGGTCCACGCCCAGGGCGGACACCGTCTCCAGGAAGCTCATGCTGCGGAAGCGCTCCGGCGCGACGTAGAGCAGCTTGTACTCGCGCGCGCGCAGCCGGCGCATCCGCTCCGCGCGCTCCAGGTCCGACAACGACGAGTTGATGAAGGTGGCCGGGATGCCCCGGGCGGCGAGCTGCTCCACCTGGTCCTTCATCAGGGCAATCAGCGGTGACACCACCAGCGTCAGGCCCGGTAGCAGCGTGGCGGGCAGCTGGTAGCACAGGCTCTTGCCCGCCCCGGTGGGCATCACCACCAGCGTGTTGCGCCCGCTCAGCACCGAGGAGATGACCTGGTCCTGCCCCGGCCGGAACCGGGGCAGGCCGAAGTGGCGCTCCAGCCCCTGCTGAGCTTCCTCGAGGTAGGGCAGGTCCACCGGCATCGCGCGCATGTTCATCATCCTGGTCCAGCCGTCAACGGAAACGAGGCCGGCGCGCGGCCTCTCCTCACAGCTCGAGCCCCGGTGGAAGCGGAACAGCCAGCCGCGCCCGAATTCGCGCGGTTTCTCGCCGCCGCGCCTCTGTCTGCCCTGGCTCCATCCGGCCATCCACGACGACGTCTCCCTCGCGCACGCCCGAAGGGAGCACCGCGCGCTCCACCGTGCAGGCCTGTCCGGTGTCCAGCCGCACCACCTGGGCCCGCGTGTCCTCCAGCAGCTCCACCTGCACCACGCCCCACAGCCCCACCATGCCCACCATCATCCGCCGCCTCCATTCGCGCTCCATGCGCGCTGTGTCTCCTTCGCCTCGTCCGGCATCAGCCCGCGCTCCAGCATCGACACGTAGCCGCCGTCTCCCATCACCACGTGGTCCAGCACCTTGAGGTTGAGCAGCCGCGCGCCCGCCACGAGGTGCCGCGTCAGGGCCACGTCCTGGACACTGGGCTCGGGGTCCCCCGAGGGATGGTTGTGCGCCAGGACGATGGCCGTGGCGCGCGCGGTGAGCGCCGCGGCGAACACCTCTCGCGGGTCCACCGGGCACGCGTTCATGCTGCCCTCCGCCACTCGCGCGTCGTGCAGCAGCACGTTGCGCGCGTTGAAGCACAAGACGTGGAACACCTCGCGCCGCAGCGCCCCCAGCACCGGCGCCAGATAGGCGGAGATCTCCCGCGGCGTGCGCAGCTTCGGCCGCTGCTCCCTGGCGCGCTGCGAGCGTCGGCCCAGCTCCAGCGCGGCCAGCACCTGCGCCGCCCGGACAGGCCCCAGGCCCGGCCGCAGGCTCAGCGCCAGAGGCTCTTCCTGCACCAGCGCCTTGAGGCCGCCGCCCTGCGCCAGCAGCGTCCTCGCCAGCGCCCACGCCCCGGGCGTGCGCGACCCCGGGCTCCACACCACGCACAACAGCTCCAGGTCGGTGAGGGCCGCCGCCCCCAACCGGAAGAGGCGCTCCCGAGACTCCTCCACGCCTCCTCCCACCCCTCGCGCCCTCACCGACCCTTCACCCACGGGCCCGCCGCCCGCCCACGCCACTCCCGCCGCCCGCTCCATCCCGCCGCCCTCCTCGGGACGGAGACAAAGCAATGCGTGTGCCTGCTTGTGCTACCTGGGGAGTCGCTCGCCCACCCGTCCCGACACGGCGGAACGGGCTCAGATGGCGGACGGGCAGCCTTGCACCACCCCACCTCTCAGGCAGTGAGAGCGGCCGTCAGAAGCGGGAGATGGCGAAGAAGGCCTTGATCTTGTCGTTGGTCTCGCGGAGCCGCTCGCTCAGCGTCCGCACGAAGGTCCAGAGCAGCACGTACGCCAGGTCCTTGTCGGTGAACATAAGCTGGTCCAGCCGGGAGCGCTCGATGACCCAAACAGAGCAGCTCACGTGGGCGATGGCGTCCGCCGACCGGGGAGAGTCTTCGATAACCGCCATCTCACCGAAATACTGGCCGGGCTCCAGGATGGCGAGCGCCTCCTCGCCGATGCCGGGAACCGACTTGGAGATGCGGACCTTGCCCTCGGCGATTACGAACATCTCCTGGCCGCTCTCTCCCTCACGGAAGAGAAAGGCGCCCGCCGGGTAGGCCCGGAAGTGGCCAAGCTGCGCGACCTTGGCCAGTTGTCCCTGGGTCAGACCCTCGAACAGCGCAACCTTCTTGAGGACGGCGGCATCCATGAGGCCAGCTTCGTATCACGCGCCCGAGGGGCTCTGGTACCTTGGGGCCATCAACGAGATTTGGGAGGAGTCGTGGCGGAGGAGAAGATCAACAAGGTGACCATCATCGGCTCGGGGCCCGCGGGCTACACCGCAGCCATCTACGCCGCGCGCGCCAACTTGCAGCCGGTGGTGTTCGCCGGCGGTCCCACGCTGGAGCACCCGCAGCGCGTTCCGGGCGGGCAGCTCATGGTGACGACGGACGTGGAGAACTACCCGGGCTTCCCGGAGGCCATTACCGGCCCGGAGCTCATGGAGCGCTTCCAGAAGCAGGCGGAGCGGTTCGGCACCACCATCCACATGGAGAACGTGGTGAAGGTGGACTTCTCACAGCGCCCCTTCCTCATCCAGGGGGAGAGCGTCAGCTACCGCTCGGAGACGGTCATCATCTCCACCGGCGCCACCGCCAAGTGGCTGGGCGTCAAGGGCGAGGACGCCTACAAGAACCGCGGCGTCTCCGCGTGCGCCACCTGCGACGGTGCCTTCTTCAAGAAGCAGGACGTGCTGGTGGTGGGAGGCGGTGACACGGCCATGGAAGAGGCGACGTACCTGGCGAAGATCGTCAACCACGTCACCCTCATCCACCGCCGCGACACGCTGCGCGCCTCCAAGGTGATGCAGGAGCGCGCGCTGCAGAACCCGAAGATCTCCTTCATGTGGGACTCCGCGGTGGAGGAGGTCCTCGGCGACAACAAGGGCATGTCGGGCGCGGTCGTGCGCAACCTGAAGACGGGTGACAGCCAGTTGGTGAAGGCGACGGGCCTGTTCGTGGCCATCGGCCACACGCCCAACACGGAGCTGTTCCAGGGCGTGCTGGAGACGCACCATGGCGGCTACCTGAAGACGGTGCCCGGCTCCACGCGCACCAACATCGAGGGCGTGTTCGCCTGTGGCGACGTGCAGGACTCCTACTACCGTCAGGCCATCACCGCGGCGGGTACGGGCTGCATGGCCGCCATCGACGCGGAGCGCTGGCTCATCGCGAAGGGCGAGTAGCACACGAAGCCCGCGCGGCCGCGCGAGCCTCTCCGGGCCGGCCCTTCACCAAGGGCCGGCCTTTCCATATCCCGCGAAGGACTCAGCAGGTCCCATGAGCTCGAAGCTGAAGACGGTGGCGGTGCACGCCGGGACGCGACTGGCCGGCAGCAAGGCGGTGCCGGTGTCGCCGCCCATCCACCCGGCGGCGGTGAACTGGTTCGACAGCAGCGATGACCTGGACGCCGCCCTGGATGGGAAGGACTACGCCTATGCCCGTATCAGCGCGCCCAATACGGCGCTGCTGGAGGAGGCGGTGGCCGCGCTGGAGGGCGCCGAGGACTGCGTGGCGTATGCCAGCGGCATGGCCGCGCTGCGCTCCGTCTTCGAGGCCCAGGGGTTCCGGGCTGGCGACACGCTGGTGATGCCCGCGGACGGCTATGGCGTCACGCGCGCGCTGTACAAGAACCTGTGCGCCACGCTGGGCGTGGAGCTGCACGCGTTCCTGATGACGGACCCCGCCGTGCCCGGCCACATCCGCGCGTTGAAGCCGCGCATGGTGCTGGCGGAGAGCATCTCCAACCCGCTGCTGCGCGTTCCCGACCTGCGCGTGCTGGCGCGGGCCTGCCGGGACGTGGGCGCGACCTTCGTGGTGGACGGCACCTTCCCGTCGCCGGTGGGGCAGCGCGCGCTGGCGCTGGGCGCGGACTTCGCGGTGCAGTCCACCAGCAAGTGGCTCAACGGGCACAGTGACGCGCTGGGCGGCACGGTGAGCGCGTCGCGCGAGCGGATGGCCCCGCTGCGCGCCGCGCGGGTGCTGGCGGGCGACGTGCTGGGGCCCTTCGAGGCCTGGCTGACGCTGCGCGGCCTGCGCACGCTGCCGGTGCGCATGAAGGCCCATGTGGAGCACGCGGCGCACGTGGCGCGGCGGCTGTCGGAGTCCCCGCTGCTGGAGCGGGTCATCTACCCGGGGTTGCCCTCGCACCCGGACCACGCCGTCGCGGCCGAGCTGCTCCTGGGCGGTGGCCCCATGGTCGCGTTCGAAATCAAGGGCGCGGGTCGGCCGGAGAGCATGCGCTTTCTGGAGTCGCTGAAGGTGGGCCGGCCGGGCCCGTCGCTCGGGGACGTGTGCACGCTGGTGATGCACGCGGCCAGCGCCAGCGCGCGCCGCCTCACGCCGGAGGAGCGGGCGGCGGCCGGCATCCATGAGAACCTCATCCGCGTGTCCGTGGGGCTCGAGGACCCCGACGACGTCGCGGACGACCTGCTCGCGGCGGTGGCCAAGGGGGTGCGTCGATGAAGATGGTGGACGTGGGCGAGAAGCCGAAGACGGACCGCGTGGCGGTGGCTACCGCGCTGCTGCGGATGCTCCCCGCCACGCGTGAGCGCATCCTCGCGGGGACGGTGGAGAAGGGGGACGTGCTCGCCGCGGCGAGGCTCGCGGGCGTCATGGCCGCGAAGCGGACGCCGGACTTCATTCCCCTTTGTCACCCCATCGCGCTCGCGGGCGTGGAGGTGGAGCTGGTGCCGGAGGATGCGGGGCTCCGCGTCCGCGTGCGGGTGAAGACGGTGGACCGCACGGGCGTGGAGATGGAGGCGCTCACCGCGGTGTGTGCAGCGGCGCTGACCGTCTATGACATGTGCAAGAGCATGGACCGAGGCATGGTGCTGGACGCGGTACAGCTCGACCACAAGTCGGGCGGGCGCTCGGGGACGTGGCAGCGCGAGGCCGCGCCCGCGCCGAAGCCCGCACCGCGCCGCCGCCCGGCCGGGAAGAAGAAGGCTCGCTGACTCCGGGCGCGGACGGCTGCTGCCTCGGGCCTCCGGGCCGTCGTCTCCGCGTGCTGACGCACATCGGTGGTCCGTCTCCGCGGCGGGTGTCCGTTCTCGAACGCCCGGAGTGTGGCGCTGTCCACGCATGGCGCACCCTCATCCACGGAGGGGCTCCCTGTTCCTGGCGGTGCTCCCCAGGTTGTGCTCCTGCACATGCGCGCCACGGTCGCGCGCCGGTTCGTGAGGTGGCGGGTGTTCGACCTGAAGGGCGTCCTGGTGTTGTTCGCCGCCCTGGCTGCGGCGGGCTGCGGCGCGCTCTCCGAGGACGGGGAGGCGGCCGAGGTGTCGCAGCCCATGGCGGACCGGGCGCAGTGCGACGCGCGGGCGCCGCGCCGCACGTTCGTGTCGAAGGACCGGCAGGAGTGCCAGGTGATGCTCTTCGTCTGCGCGCGGGGAGAGTCCGCCTTCTTCGATGCTTGCGGCTGCGGCTGCGCGCGCCCCTGAGCGGCGCGACTACGGCGTCCCGGTGGACTCCGCGCGCAGGCGCTCCAGGAGGAAGGCCGCCACCACGAGCGAGTGGGTGATGTGGCCCTCCAGGATGAGCCGGGGCAGCGCCGCGCGGGGGTGCAGCTCCACCGCGATGTCCTCGCCCGCGTCCTGCCGGCCGTCATGCCGCTTCACGCAGTCGAGCGCGACGAAGCTGAAGCACACGTTGCCCTGGAACGCGGGGTTGGGGTGCACCTGGCCCAGCGGTACCAGCCGGCCCGGGACGTAGCCCGTCTCCTCTTCCAGTTCGCGCGCCGCGGCCTGCTCGGGAGGCTCGCCGGGTTCGACGATTCCGCCGGGGACCTCCAGCGTGCTCGTGTCGACGCCGAAGCGGAACTGCCGCACCAGCACGAGCTGCTCGTCCGGCGTCACGGCGATGACCGTCACCCAGTCCGCGCAGTCGACGCGCACGCGCGGGTGCTCCTGCTCCGTGCGCGGGTCCGCCCACCAGTCCTGGCGCACGCGGGCGACGGTGTAGTCCTGCTCCAGCCCGCGGCGCAGCCTGCGCCACGGCTTCACCCCTTGGGACACGTGTCCATCCTCCCCGGGGACGTCATGGCCCCGGTGGTCGTCAGTTCAGCAGCGCGGCGCGCTCGCGCAGCTCGCGGGCCGTCATCTCCAGGCCCTCGCGGTCGGGGGCCTCGGGCGACAGCTCCAGGCAGCGCTCCACGTCCTTCAGCGCCGCGCGGTAGGCGCCCAGGCTGCTGAGCAGCGCCGCGCGGGTGCGCAGCTCCCCCGGGTGGTCGGGCGCGAGCAGCAGCAGCATGTCCACCACCGCCAGGCAGCGCTCGCAGTCCTCGCGGCCCAGGTACACGCGCCGCAGGTTGGACAGCATCCGGTATGTAATCAGCTCCACCGGCGCCGGGGCCAGCATGCTGCGGTCGAACTTGAGCTGCGGCGCCACGCGCTTGAGCAGCTCCGCGCACCCGTGCTCGGTGAGGATGTCCCCGTCGTGGAACGGGTCCATGACGAGCTTGTGGTCCCCCGTGTCGTGCGCGACCAGGAAATGGCCGGGGAAGGGCACCCCGTACAGGGAGATGCCCGCGCGCCGCGCGACCTCCAGGTAGACGACAGACAGCGTAATCGGCAGCCCCTGCTTCCGCTCCAGCACCTGGTCCAGGAAGCTGTTCTCCGGGGAGTGATAGTCCTCCGCGTTGCCGCGGAAGCCCTCGATGTCCGCCAGCACATGGCGCAGCGCCCGCAGCGGCGCGAGGGCTTCTCCCTTCTCGCTCAGCCGCTCCGCCTCCACCTGCACCCGGCACGCGAGTACGTCCAGCATGTGCAGACACCCGGGGGCATCCAGCAGGGGCTTGTCCAGCGTGGCGATGGCCAGGGCCGCCAGGTCCAGCCGGGGGGGCTCCGCGGCCAGCGCTGACACCAGGCGCTCCCGGGCCAGCGGCGGGCTGAATCCAGAGGAAAGGCTCACGGCTGGAACCAGTAACCCACGATGGCTCGGACGGCAAAGGCAGGCAGGCGAGCGTCAGAATGCAGGAGGTTCAAGCGGCAGCCGTCCCTTGATTTCCGCCCGGAGGGCAACCTGGGCCGCAATCAGCCCGGACAGGATTCCATCCTCGAACTCGAATGTAGGATGTTCCTTCAGCTCCGGGAAGTCGTGGGAATTGCGCACCTCCTCCGGGGAGATGTTGGGCACGGCCTCGCGGGCCAGGCGCAGGACCTTGGCCTGCTGCTGGGCAATCATCTTCTCGAAGAGCTGGGCGGACAGCTGCAGCATCTCTTCGGCCATCTGCTCCGTCATGGTGTGTCTACTCCTGGGCGATGTCCCACTTGGCACGGCGGTAGCTGTAACGGAATGCGTCGGCGTCCGCCTCCTTCGCGTTGCCCTCCGCCTCCCGGCCGTCCAGGAAGGCCACGAAGTCGAGCTGCCTGTCGTCGCGGCCATACTCCGCGTCGAAGAGGCGGACCAGCTCGTTGGCGGGCAGGGTGCGGCGGCCGGCCACGCTGACCAGGGGGATGCGCAGCCCCGTCATGTCGCTGGCGGGCGCATAGGACTTCCAGACCAGCTCGGTGCAAACGAGCGTGCGATCGGAGAAGAAGTCGAAATCGAAGTCATAGGGCCGGCCCTGGAAGGTGAAGGCGCGGAGGAGCGCGCGGGCCTTCTCCACGCGCGACAGGCGTGGGCGCATGACGCCCAGGTAGTCCACCCGCATGCCGTGCTCCAGGCCGGTGAAGGACACGCCCTCGCTGATGGACTCGATGATGCGCAAGGGGTCGCCGTGCGCGTCCCGGCCGCTGTACTCGGCCCACTTGTCCGGGAAGGTCTGGGCCAGGTGCTGGGTGAAGGAGGCCGGCGCGCCCGGAAGGGTGGCCACCCAGGTCTTCACGGCCGGGTCCTCGTCGAAGTAGGCGCCGAGCTGGGCGGGCGTGCCGATGAAGAGCTCCGCGTGTGGCCAGAAGCCGGGCAGGCCGATGTTGGAGAGGTACCAGTTCTGCCGGGCAACGAGGATGTCGCCGGGCTCCATCCGTTCCAGCAGTGACAGCGCCTGCTCGCGGGAGATGAGCGGCTGGCCCACGCGGCGCACGCGGGTGTCGCCCATCCACTCGGCGACCGCGCGCTGCACGGGGAAGAAGGCGCGCTGCGCGGCGTCCGCCGTCAGGTCCACCGTGGCCTTGGCGAAGAGCGTGGCTCCCCGCCGCGTGAGCAGCCCTTTCGCCACCTTGCTGTTGTGCTTCATCTCCTGGAGCAGCCAGGGCACGCGCGGGGTGTCCAGCGCCCCGGCCTTCACCAGCAGCGGGCGGAGCTGCTCCTTGTAGCCGTCTCCGGTGAGCAGCTGCGTGCTGGTGGACACGTGGATGGCCTTGTCCTTGAAACGGGCGAAGGCGCGCGCGGGCAGGCCGTACTCGGGCGCGGGCTCGTCCAGCAGCACCTCGAGCTGCTTGCGGCCCACGGTGAGCTCCGCGTAGGTGAGGCCATGGGCCAGCTCCGTCGTGAGCGCGCCGTGGGTGAGGAGGAAGCCCCAGGCGTGCTTCTTCGGCTGCGTGAGGGCCGGCACCTTGACGAAGTCCCAGTAGCGCTGGCGGATGACCTCGGTGGCGACGAAGTAGTCGAAGAAGGCGGCCCAGGTGCTGAGCAGGAGCTGCTTCTGGTCCGGCGTGTACGGGACGCTCTGCTTCTGGAGGTACACGCCGCGCGACTGCTTCACGGCCTCCTGGAGGCCTCGCAAGCCTCGGGCGTTGCGCTCCAGCAGGGCCAGGTCGGCCTGGGCCTGGGCGATGAAGGCTTCCTCGTCCAGGGTGAAGACGTCAGGGGTGGGGGCGGTCGTGCTGGCGAGTGCGAGCCAGGCGAGCAGCAGGGGCGCGGCGGACATGGGGTGTGGGAGCTCCTGCGAGGAGGGCGTCCCCGGGACTCTACCCCGGGAAGGGGGCGGGGCGGCTGGCTCCCTGGATGGGCAGCGGCGGGGATGGGGGCGCCCCGGGTGGCCCCGCGCCTCGGCCATCCCCACGTTGTCATGGCACACCAACGCACCGGGGCCGGGGCCAGGGCACCCGGGCAGAAAGGCACATGCACGATGGCTTATGGATTCGCGGAGGATCCGGCGCTCTCCATCACCCCGCACCTCGACGCCGTGGACTACCCCGTCGAGCGGGAGCAACTGGTGGCCGCCGCCGCGGACTCGGGAGCGCCCCCCGACGTCATCAACCTCTTCAAGAACCTGCCAAGCCAGGAGTACTCGAGCCGCGAGGCCGTGATGCGCGACCTCGCCGAGGCCGCCCGCCGGTCCGCCCAGGGCGGGTTGAGGGACGACGACGGGGTGAACCGGGACCGCCGCAACATCGGGAGGGACCTGGTGGAGCACGCGCCGGACGGCCAGACGCGTCATCCTTGAACGAGGGGTGCGTCCCGGACGGGACGCGCGGGGTGGAAGCGCTCGCGGGCGCGGGCGCTTTCTGCCAGCGTGCAGCCCGCGCATGCGTCCCGGGTCCTTCTCATGCTGTCTCCTCCTGTCTCTGACCGTCATCGCCTGCAGCCAGCGGGCGCCGCTCTCGGTGCGGCCCTCGGCGCCGCGGCCCGCCACGCTCCGCCTGGACTTCCAGCCACCGGTGGACCGCGTCCTCACGGAGACGCAGCGCAGCGTGCGCACGGTGGAGCGCGGCGGCGAGGCCCTGCGCGAGGAGGCGGAGCTGACCACGCAGACGCGCTTCACGCCGTCGGAGGGGGGCTGGCTGCTGGCGCAGGAGGTGCCCCGCTCGCGCCTGTGGCGCAACGGCCAGGAGGTGCCCACCGGCGTGGCCGATGTGCTGGCGCGCTTCACGTTGCAGGCGTGGCTGGCGGCGGACGGCACCTTCGTGAAGCTCGTCGCGCCCGAGGCCGCGCAGAATGCGCTCCGCCAGGTGGCGCCGGCGGGCGCGGAGGCGGGTGCCCTGGAGCGCTTCTTCGAGCCCGAGGCGATGGAGGCGCGCGCCCGCCGCGAGTGGGAGGTGAAGTTCGCCGGCCTGCTCCAGCGCAACCTCACGGAGGGACAGCGGAGCTGGGCCGTGGACCTGGTGCCCCTGGGCGACGGCGAGGTGACCTACATCCTGGAGCGCACCGTGCTGGGCTCGCGGGACACGCCCTGGGGAGACGCGGTGGTGCTGGGCCTGCGGTGCCTGGACGCGGTGCCGGAGGATGCGCCGGACGCGCTGATGGACGCGTGGGTGCTGGCGGGCCGGCCGACGCTGACGCCGGGCGTGTCTTGTGAGGGGGAGCAGCTGGTGGCGCGGGGGCGCTTCGTGCCGGTGAGCCGTCTGCTCACGGTGCGAGCGACGGTCGCGGGCGAGGCGTGGAGTGTCACGACGGAGTCCCGGGCAGAGGGGCTCCAGGAGGAGGCGCGATGAGCTGGGAGCAGAACCTCATCGAGGACGAAGCGGGGGTGGAGCGCGTGGTGAAGAGCGCGCGGCGGGTGGCGGTGCTCGGCATCAAGACGGAGCAGCAGTCGGGCCAGCCGGCCTACTACGTGCCGGACTACCTGGCGCACGCGGGCGTGGAGGTGGTGCCGGTGCCCGTCTACTACCCGGACGTGACGCACATCCTCGGCAAGCCGGTGTACCGGCGGCTCACCGACGTGCCCGGCGAGCTGGACCTGGTGGACGTGTTCCGCAGGCCGCAGGACATCGACGGGCACGTGGATGAGCTCATCGCCAAGAAGCCCAGGGCGGTCTGGTTCCAGTCCGGCATCCGCAACGACGCCGCGGCGGAGAAGCTGGCGAAGGCCGGCATCCAAGTGGTGCAGGACCGCTGCCTGATGGTGGACCACCGCCGCTACGGCGCGAGGTAGCCGCGCCCTCGCCAGACGCCGGCCCCCACCACCACGCGGGGACCGGCCGGGCCCGGCTCAGTAGTCGCCGGCGATGACGCGGGGCAGGGCCTCGCCCAGGTTGGGGCGTGGGCCAATCTGCCGGGCGTCGGTGCCCTGCGGCGTACCGGTGCCGCGCAGCAGCGCGCGCATCTGCGCGCTCGTCAGGCGGCGCCCGTTGGCCAGGGCCACGCCCTGCGCGCTCGCTGCCGCGCCCACCACGATGGGCGAGGCGCTGGAGGTGCCGCTGAAGCTGGATGTGTAGTACTGGTCCTCGCCGTAGCTCGCGCCGAACGCGTCGCCGTAGCCCAGGGTGTAGACGCGCTCGCCCCAGGCGTGCACGTCCACGCGGCTGCCGAAGTTCGTCCAGCACATGGGCATGCGCGTGTAGGCGGTGCTTCCGCCCACGATGATGGCCTCCGAGTCCCAGAGACTGCGGTTGAAGCGCCCGCCGTACGCGGCCGCATCCAAGTCGGCGCTGCCGTTGCCCGCCGCTTCCACGACGATGACGCCATTGGCGGTGGCCGTCTTGATGGCGTCGTAGTTCGCCTGCCAGTACTCCATCGCGATGTAGTTGCACTGCGAGGTGTTGCACGTGCACGGCGTGCCGTCGGACGGACCCTGCGCGTGCAGCTCGATGAGGACGATGCCGCCCGTGCCCGCCTCGGCGGCGGCCCGGGAGATGGCGCTGGCCGAGCTCTGGGCGCCGATGGACTCGTAGCCCGCCTGGGCCTGGTGCGCGATGCCTGTCACGCCGTATGCGTTGGCCGCGCCGACAATCTCGCCCAGCACAGCCGTGCCGTGGTTGCGCCAACTGATGTCGGCGTACTGGGTGCCGCCCATGTGGAAGAGGTTCGGCATGTCCTCGTGCGAGGTCCGCCAGCCGCCTTCGACGTCCACCACCTTCACGTTCTGCCCCTGGCCGCCGGAGACCGTCCACGCGCTCCGCGCGCCGATGCCGTCGGGCGCCGCGTCGAGGTAGCGCTGGTTGCCTTCGAGGAGCGGGGTGTTGGGCGGGATGTCCGACGCGGCGAGCAGGCTCCGCAGCGCCGCGTCCATGCCGAAGTCCACCATTGCCGGCTCGGGGGGAGGCTCGGCGTAGGCCACCTCCACGCCGTCCAGCCCGTTGAGCGCCGCGACCAGGTCGGCCACGCGCCCGGACGTGGTGCCGGGCAGCAGCGGCACCTCGAAGTAGAGGTTCAGGTCCGCCAACTGCTGGCCACCGCGGCGCTCACCGGCGGCCTTGCGCGCTTCCAGCGCGGCCTCGGGTTCGTCGAAGAGGCGGGCCACGCCGCCCGCGCGCGGCGCACGCTCCAGCAGGCGCTCCACCTGGATGACGTCGCCCTGGAGGCGCTCGTCACCCAAGCCTCGCCCCGCCAGCAGCGCGCGCTCCGCCGCGTCGCGCTCCGTTGGCAGGGCCACCAGCCGCTGGTCGCGCAGGCGCACCCGGCTGCCCTCGTGGAACTTCACGACGATTCGCTCCACGTAGGTCTCCGCGGCCAGCTCGCGGCCGGAGGGTTTCGCGATGAGCTCGCGAGGCTTCAGGGGCTGGGGCGCCGCGCCCGCGGTGGGCGCGAAAGCCAGCATCGACAGGGACAGCAACGCGTGCAGCAGGGGGCGCATCGACAGGAACGACGGCGTCGTCATGGACAGCCTCCACTCGGCAAGGGGACGGCCGTGATGGGGCCCCGGCACGACGCCGCGGCACCGAATCACGCGGACATCTTGCATTCCAAGTCTGTCTTGAAATGAGGAGGCGCAGGCCGCGGGCGTCCGGAACACGACACCGCGCCGCCCTTCGGGAGGAGGCACGCGCCCCGTGGGCGGACGCGCGCCCCTGGTGGGAGGACCGCCTGCGTGGAATCGTTGGCTGCCTCTGGAACCGGCAACTCGCCGCCGCGGGGCATGGAGGGGCGGGGGCCGCACGGGAGCATCGGTCGATGCGCGTCGCGCGTGCGTTGGGGCAGGGGCTGCGGATGGCCTTGTTGTTGAGGCGAGCGGGCCTGCTGGGCGCGCTCAATGCGGCGCGCTCTTCGGCCTCGCGGGCTGGCCGTGGGCGCGGCGACCTGGTTCCTGCCGGGGGGCTGGGCGTGGCGCCCACGTGGCTGGTGGCGCTGGGCGTGGTGCTGCCCCCGCTGGCCCTGGCCGTGTCGAGCGGCTACGCGTTCATGCTGCTCGCCGTGTCGGGGCGGGCGCGCTCGTCGCCGCCGCGCCCGTGGTGCTCATGCCGTGGCCGCGCTGAGGCTCACCATGCGGCCTGGGCGAAGGGCAGCGGAGGCCGCGCCAGGGCACGCTCCGCGGCCAGCCGGGCCTGGTCCAGGGCGTCGAAGCCGCGCTCCATGGTGGTAGGCGACACTGGCGGCAGGTTGGAGACGACGACGTAGACGGGCACCTGCTTCTGCTCCAGCACGGTGAGCTGGAGGCGGAAGTGGTCCTGGCGCAGCGCCGCCGAGCCCGCGGCCAGCCCCTGCGCGTACGCCATGGGGCCGCCCACCACCTTGCGCGTCTTGCTGGGCAGGTAGTGCACGAGGATGGCGTCCAGCTCCGGGCCCGTGGCGCTCTCGTGCAGCGACAGCGCGGGCGCCTTGTCCACGAGGCCACCGTCCCAGTACAGGCTGCCCTCCAGCGGCACCGCGCGGAACAGGCCGGGGTAGGCACACGTCGCGTGGACGCGCGGCGCCAGCTCGCCGGAGGTGAACACGTCGTGGCGGCCCAGCGTGAGGTTGGCGCCCACGAGCAGCAGCGGGTGCGGCAGCTCCTCGAAGGTGCGCACCGGCAGCGTGTCCTCCAGCAGCCGGCGGAAGCGCTCGCCCTTGAGCAGGCCCGTGAGGCCGTGCCCCGCTGCGTCCGCGTTGAGCACCGCGCCAATGGGGTCCGGGTCCCAGAAGTTGGCGCGCGTCTGCCGCAGCACCAGCTCCTCCAGGTCATGCACCGGCGTGCCCGCCGCCGCGTAGGCCGCCACCATGCCGCCCGCGGACGTGCCCGCGTACGCGTGGGGCTTCAGGCCCGAGGCCGCCAGCCCCTTCAGAAAGCCGGCATGGCCGTAGAAACCGAAATAGCCAGCGGAGAGGACGAGCCCGAACCGCTTGCCATCGAGAAGCGCGTGAAGGGTAGGGGTGTGGGTGGGAGTCGCCATGCTCCGCCCTGTACGCCACTGCCTGGACACTGGCAACGCGTCGCGTCTAGAGAAAGCTGGCACCGGGGCCGGTATCGACATATGTTGATGCGGCGATATGGAAGAGCTGTCCCAGTCATTCCGGGTCCTCGGAGACCCGACGCGGCTACGCATCCTCCGGCTGGTGGCCGAGGCTCCGTTGAACGTGACGGAGCTGGTGTCGCTGGTGGGGGTGGCGCAGTCCTCGGTGTCGCACCACCTGGGCAAGCTGAAGGGGCTGGGGCTGCTGCGCGAGGAGCGCCACGCGGGTTTCAGCTACTACTCGCTGGCGCTGGGGCAGGCGGACGCCCGCTGGGCGCTCATCCAGATGGCGCGCGAGGCGGAGGACGCGGCGGGGGACTCGGCGCGGCTGAAGGACCTGCTGCGCGCGCGTGAAGACAGGCAGGCCCTCAACGAGCGGCTGCTGGAGCCCGGTCAGTCCTGGTTCCTGTGGGCGGGGGCGCTGGCGTCGCTGCTGCCGCCGCTGGAAGTGGCCGACTTCGGCTGTGGCACCGGCGTGCTGAGCGTGGCGATTGCCCGCTGGGCGCGGCGCGTATGGGCCATTGACCAGAACGAAGAGGCGCTGGGGCAGGCGCGTGAGCGCGCGGGCCGCGAGGGACTGGAGAACATCCGCTTCCTGTGCGAGGACCTGCACCGGCTGTCGCTCGCGTCCGCGAGCCTGGACCTGGTCGTGATTTCGCAGAGCCTCCACCACGTGGAGGAGCCGCAGGCGGTGCTGGCCGAGTCCGCGCGCCTGCTCAAGCCGGGCGGCCGGCTGGTGGTGCTGGAGCTGATGCCGCACGACGAGCGCTGGGTGCTGGAGCGGCTGGGCCACCGGCACCTGGGCTTCGCGCCCGAATCCCTCGAAGCCGCGCTGCGCGAGGCCGGCTTCGCGTCCCTCACCCGCGAGACACATGCCCGGGACGGGGCCAGCCCCTTCCGCGTCTTCCTGCTGACTGGAGTCAAACCGTCATGACGAGCCATGCCCCCGCTGCCCTGCCGCTGCCCCCTGGTGAGAATGGCCGCCGCGTGGAGGCGCTGCGCGCCGCGATGCGCGAGCGCGTGCTGGTGCTGGACGGCGCCATGGGCACGCTGCTGCAGAACGAGGACCTCAAGGCGGCGGACTTCGGCGGCGCGGAGTACGAGGGCTGCAACGAGCACCTCGTCCTCACCCGGCCGGAGCTGGTGGAGGGCATCCACGCGCGCTACTTCGCGGCCGGCGCGGACGTGACGGAGACGGACAGCTTCGGCGGCACGCCGCTGGTGCTGGCGGAGTTCGGCCTGGGGCACAAGGCGCTCGAAATCAACGAGGTCTCCGCCCGGCTGGCGCGCAACGCCGCCGCCGCCGCCGAGGCGAAGGATGGGCGCATGCGCTGGGTGGCGGGCTCCATCGGCCCCACCACCAAGGCCATCAGCGTCACCGGTGGCGTCACCTTCGACGAGCTGGTGGACAACTTCGCCGTGCAGGCGGAGGGGCTGGCGCGGGGTGGCTCGGACTACCTGTTGATCGAGACAGCGCAGGACACCCGCAACGTGAAGGCGGCGCTGCTGGGCATCGAGCGCGCGTTCCAGAAGCTGGGCTACGCGCTGCCGGTGGCGGTGTCCGGCACCATCGAGCCCATGGGCACCATGCTGGCCGGGCAGAGCGTGGAGAGCCTGGCCGCGTCGCTGGAGCACGCGGACCTCCTGTACCTGGGCCTCAACTGCGCCACGGGCCCGGACTTCATGTCGGACCACCTGCGCTCGCTGGCGGCGATGAGCGCCTTCCCCGTGTCGTGCGTGCCCAACGCGGGCCTGCCGGACGAGAACGGCCACTACCTGGAGACGCCGGAGATGCTGGCCCGCTCCGTGCGGCGCTTCTGTGAGCAGGGTTGGCTCAACGTGGTGGGCGGCTGTTGCGGCACGCACGCGGGGCACATCGAGGCGCTGGCGAAGGCCGTGGAGGGACTGAAGCCGCGTATGGACGCGCCGCGCCCCCGGGCCTCGCTGTCCGGCGTGGACTACCTGGAGGTGACGGACGAGCAGCGCCCCCTCATCGTGGGCGAGCGCACCAACGTCATCGGCAGCAGGAAGTTCAAGGAGCTCATCGTCGCCGGCCAGTTCGACGACGCGTCGGAGATTGCCCGCGCGCAGGTGAAGCGCGGCGCGCAGGTCATCGACGTCTGCCTGGCGAACCCGGACCGGGACGAGCTGGAGGACATGCGCGGCTTCCTGGAGGCGGTCATCAAGAAGGTGCGCGTGCCCTTGATGATTGACTCCACCGACGAGCGCGTCATCGAGATGGCGCTCACCTACAGCCAGGGCAAGGCCATCATCAACTCGGTCAACCTGGAGGACGGCGAGGAGCGCTTCGAGAAGGTGGTGCCGCTGGCGCGCCGCTTCGGCGCGGCCCTGGTGGTGGGCTGCATCGACGAGGTGGGCATGGCCGTCACGCGCCAGCGCAAGCTGGAGGTGGCGGAGCGCTCGTATGAGCTGCTGACGAAGAAGTACGGCATGAAGCCGGACGACCTGTACTTCGACCCGCTCGTCTTCCCCTGCGCCTCCGGCGACGTGCAGTACACCGGCAGCGGCGTGGAGACCATCGAGGGCGTGCGCCTCATCAAGCAGCGCTTCCCCCGCTGCAAGACGGTGCTGGGCATCTCCAACGTGTCCTTCGGCCTGCCCGCCGCGGGCCGCGAGGTGCTCAACTCCGTCTTCCTGTACCACAACGTCCAGGCGGGCCTGGACATGGCGCTGGTCAACTCGGAGAAGCTGGAGCGCTACCCGTCCCTGCCGGAGGAGGAGCGCAAGCTGGCCGAGGACCTGCTCTTCAACCGGGGCGAGGACCCGGTGACGCCCTTCGCCGCGCACTTCCGCGAGCGCAAGCCGGCGCGCGCCCAGGTGAGCACGCTGCCCCTGGAGGAGCGGCTCCAGCGCTACATCATCGAGGGCACGCGCGACGGCCTCACCGCGGACCTGGAAGCGGCCATGCAGAAGTACACGCCGCTGGAGATCATCAACGGCCCGCTGATGAAGGGCATGGACGAGGTGGGCCGCCTCTTCGGCGCCAACGAGCTGATCGTCGCCGAGGTGCTCCAGAGCGCCGAGTCCATGAAGGCGGCGGTGAGCTTCCTGGAGCCGCACATGAGCAAGGCCCAGGCGGCCCAGCGCGGCAAGGTGGTGCTCGCCACGGTGAAGGGCGACGTGCACGACATCGGGAAGAACCTGGTGGAAATCATCCTGGCCAACAACGGCTTCAACGTGGTGAACCTGGGCATCAAGGTGCCGCCCGAGCAGCTGGTGAAGGCCGTGCGCGAGCACCAGCCGGACATCCTCGGCCTGTCGGGCCTGCTGGTGAAGAGCGCTCACCAGATGGTGGCCACCGCGGAGGACCTGCGCCGCGCGGGCGTGGACACCCCCATCCTGGTGGGCGGCGCCGCGCTGAGCCGCAACTTCGTGGACCGCAACATCGCCCCGGCCTACGGCGCCGGCACCGTGGCCTACGCGCAGGACGCGATGAGCGGCCTGGACCTGGCCAAGCAGATTGTCGACCCGGGCGCGCACGAGAAGCTCCGGGGTGACCTGGCCGTGCGCCGGGAGAAGCTGGCGCGCGAGGTGAAGGAGCGTCCGGCCCCGGCGGCGCCCCAGGTGCGCACGCGCAGCGCGGACGTGAAGGTACTGGACACCGTCCCAGCCGCGCCGGACTGGGACCGCCACGTGCTGTCCAACACGCCGCTGGACCACATCTGGCGTTTCATCAACCCGGTGATGCTGTACGGCCGCCACCTGGGCCTGCGCTCCTCGTCGCGCGTGCTGGGGACGCCGGGCGAGGCGGAGCTGGTGAAGACGGAGGAGGGCCGCAAGGCGCTGGCCCTCAAGGAGGCGGTGGAGGAGCTGAAGGGCTTCCTGCGCGGCGGCGTCATGCAGGCGCGCGCCGTGTTCCAGTTCTTCAAGGCGGGCAGCGACGGCAACCGCGTGGTGCTCTTCGACGGCGCCACGGGGCAGGAGGCCGCGTCCTTCGACTTCCCGCGCCAGGACCGCGACGGCGGGCTGTGCCTCGCTGACTACCTGCGGCCGCTGGAGGGCGGCGTGCCGACGGACAACGTGGCCATGTTCGTCGTCACCGCGGGCGCCGGCATCCGCGAGCTGTCCGAGGAGCTGAAGGCGAAGGGCGAGTTCCTGAAGATGCACGCGGTGCAGGCCCTGGCGCTGGAGTCGGCGGAGGGCTACGCGGAGCTGCTGCACACCCAGCTGCGCAGCATGTGGGGTACGCCGGACCGGCCGGACATGACGATGCTGGAGCGCTTCCGCGCGGAGTACGCGGGCAAGCGCTACTCCTTCGGCTACCCGGCGTGTCCGCGGCTGGAGGACCAGTCGAAGCTGTTCGCCGCGCTGCGGCCGGAGGACATCGGCGTGCAGCTCACGGACGGCGCCATGATGGAGCCAGAGGCGTCCGTGTCCGCCATCGTCTTCCACCACCCGCAGGCGTCGTACTTCTCCGTGGCGTGACGACGGCTCAGAAACGCGCCCCCAGGCTGAGGTCGGTACTGAAGAGGTTGCCGACGTCGGCGCTGGTGGGGGCGAAGTCCCGTGCGACGAGCACGCGGTAGGTGGCGCGCAGGCCGGCGGTGACGCCGCTGTAGCGGTACTCGAGCCCGGCGGCGAGGGGCACCTCCGCGCCCCAGCCCCTCTCGAAGGCGGTGCCCACGTCGATGGGCGTGGGGTGGAAGTAGCTGACGCCCGCGCCCGCGCCGACGAAGGGTTTCCACTGTGAGAAGAGCGTCGGGCCCACCTTGGCCAGGACGCCGCCGTTGTGGCGCCACAGCGTGCCGCGCCGCGGCTCCGCGTAGCCGTTGGCGGAGCCCTCGTAGCCCACCTCCAGCCCCACCGCCGTGACGAGGGGGATTTCACCCAGGAGGGCCAGGAAGGTCCCCACCCCCGTCTGCCGGCCCACGTTGCCCGACCAGGCCGTCACGCCGCTGCGCACTGTCAGGCCCGCGGCCCCGAAGCCCGGCGCGGGCTGCGCCTTGACGCGCGGCGTCTCCGCGAAGGCCGGGCTGGCGAGCAGCGCCGCCGCCAGGGTGCCCGCTCCCCATCCCCAATGCTTGTCCATGAGTGCCCCCTCCCTTGTCCGCCGGGGTGTGCCCCGGTTCTTGGATGGAACGTTGCTGCCGGACGGGAAGGTCGGGAACCCGGCGCAACGGGGATGGGCAGCCGCCCCGGGGCGCTGGGGAGCGGGTAGAGTCCGCGCCATGAGCGCGCCGAACATCCGTCGAGCCGTCCAGTTGCTGCCTGCCTGCGCCACCACCGGAGTCGGGAGCCTGCCGCACACGCAAGTGGAGCTGGGACTCCAGACGGCACTGGCCCTGGACATCCCCTTCCTGCCCCAGCTTCCCGTGGGCAAGCCCTCGGAGCTGATGATTCCCGCGGCGCTGGAGGGCCTGCCGGGCATGTCCTTCGACGAAGAGGGCCTGTGCACCATCGACCTCGCGGCCTGGCAGGTGGGGCGCCCGGCTTTCGAGGCCCGGCTGGAGGCGGCGTTCCAGGCGGGGAGCTTCGAATCGTTCGAGCCTTCGCCCGAGGCCTGCCGGGCGTGGCGGCCCTTCCTGTGGGAGGTGGAGACGCGGAAGCTGGCCTTCGCGAAGGCGCAGCTTGCGGGGCCCTTCACCGTGCGCTCGGTGGCGCGAACGTCGGAGGGACAGCCCGCGCTGGACGTGCCGGGCCTGGACGAGGCGATGTTCCGCCTGACGCTGGCGCGCTCGCTGGCCATGGTGAAGGCGCTGCGCCGCGCGGGCACCACGCCGCTCTTCTACCTGGACGAGCCCGGCCTCTACGCGCTCCAGCGGACCCACCCCCGGCACCTGATTGCGATGCAGGAGCTGAAGCTGCTGGTGGTGGCCCTGCAACGAGAGGGCGCGCTGGTGGGGCTGCACTGCTGCGGCAACACGGACTGGGCGGCGCTGCTGGACGTCCAGCCCGACCTGCTGTCGCTGGACGTGCGGCTGTCGCTGGACGCGATGGTGGAGTCGCGCGAGGCGCTGGAGCGCTTCCTCGCCTCGGGCGCGACGTTGAGCCTGGGCATCATCCCTACGGATCTGGCGTCCACCTACGAAGTGGGGGAGCTGGTGGATTCGGTGGAGGCCACGCTGAAGGCGGCGCTGCCTCGCGGCTTCTCCTTCGCGCAGGTGGTGTCCACCGTGGTGTTGACGCCCGCGTGTGGACTGGCGATGCGCTCGGTGGGAGACGCGGAGCGCATCCTCGAGGAGCTGAAGGTGGCGCAGCGGCGGCTCCGGGCGGCGCTCGCCGCCGAGCGTCCGCCCGTGGGGGCCACGATTCCGCACTGAGGCCCAAGTGCCCGGGGCCACCTCGCCTCGGCCCCGGGGCACCGCGCATGCGCCTCGCTCCGCCTGGAAGGGCCCGCTGGCCAGGGATGCCTCGGACGCGGCGATGCCTACTCTGTCGTCCAGGTGAATGAGCCCATGTTGGGGCGGCGCATCGGGACATGGTTGGAGTTGCAGGACGCGCTCTTCGCCGGGTCCTGGAACGTGGCGCTGGAGCGCCACCGGCCCACCTTCGCCTTCCGTGGCATGCCCCAGGTGACGAACGACCTGTCCACGGCGCTCAACCGCAAGGGCATGTTCGTGCGCAAGGAGAAGGACCTGTTGAGGGCCTTCCGCAAGTACGCGCGGGGCTTCAGCCCGCAGTCCATGGAGTCCCTCTGGGACTGGCTCGCCCTGGCACAGCACCATGGGCTCCCCACGCGGATGCTGGATTGGACGTTCAGCCCTTATGTGGCGCTGCACTTCCTCACCGAGAACACGGAGCGCTATGGCGAGGATGGCGTGGTGTGGTGCGTGGACTACCACCAGACGAACCGCCAGCTTCCCAGGCGTCTGAAGGCGCTGCTCCGGGAAGAGGGCGCGGACGTCTTCACGGGGGAGATGCTGGCCACGACGGCGCCGGACCTCCCGGCCTTCGACCGGCTCGCGAAGCACCCCTTCGTGCTCTTCCTGGAGCCCCCGTCGTTGGACGCCCGCATCGTGAATCAGTTCGCGCTCTTCTCGGTGATGAACGGGCCCGAGCTGCGCCTGGACACGTTTTTGGAAGCCCAGACGGACGGCGTGCGCAAGCTCATCATCCCCGCCGCCCTCAAGTGGGAGGTGCGCGACAAGCTGGACCAGAGCAACATCACCGAGCGCGTGCTCTTCCCGGGCTTCGACGGGCTGAGCCGCTGGCTCCGGCGGTATTACAGCCCGCGGACTTCCGAGCCTCGGGCCAGGGCCCCCGAGGCCCCAGCGAAGCCCAGACGGCGGCGAGCGACGAAGTGAGCGGGGCCCGGTGGCCCAGCCCACCACCGGTGCTATGCGGCAGGTGCAATCGACTGCCTCGCCGGGCCTTTTCCTGCGTCAGTCCGGCGCCCGGCGCGCGTGCCATGCCGCGCACCGGGGGGCCACCCGCTTGGCTTGGGGATGATGCCGTGCGGCGGCGGCGCGCTATTGCCGGCCGAGCCGGAGCTCGCGCTCGGCCTGATACCAGTCTTGCTCGGCGTTACCGTGCGTGCCTCCGCGCGCCAGGAAGACTTCATAGGCCCGCCGCGCAACCTGCTCGTGGCTGGGGCCGGGGTGCGGCTTCGGGGCGGCCGATGGCTTCCCTTTGGACGAGCCGGTCTGCTGGTTGGTGGCGTGGCGTGCCATGCGGGGATTCCTCCTGTGGAAAGGGCTCGCGGACATTGGGGTGCCCGGAGACCGGAGGAAACTGGCACCGAGGGGGACCGGGTTGCCGGTCCGACAGGAGGGCTGAAGCCGTGTCGGGCGGAGGACAGGGCGGGTATGCGGAGTGGGGTGCGTGGCGCTCAATCGCCTGGAAGGACGCCTGCCTTCAGCGCCGCGTCGAGCGCTCGCTGCATGGCGGTGCTCATCCCCAGGTCGGAGGCGTCCCCTGGAGTACACCAGCGCAGCTCCTGGAAGGCGGCGCTGCGCGTGGGCCGCCGGGGTCCGGACACGCGCAGCAGCCGCAGCGTGAGGTCCCGATGGGTGAGCTGGCGCTTCACGGTGCCGAGCGCGCCCTCCAGCGTCACGTCCACGCCCAGCGCGGCGGCGAGCCGGGAGCGGGCCTCGGCATCGGGCGCGTCGTCGGTGAGCTCCGCGGACGGCAGCTCCCACAGACCGCCGAAGAGGCCGGCGTCCGCGCGGCGCGCGAAGAGGAGGGTGCCGGCGTGGGGCCACACGGCCACGGCCAGCGTCAGCCTCTTGGGCGCGGCGCGCACCTTGGCCGGTGGGAGTTCATCCACGCGGCCCTTGCGGAAGGCGGCGCAGGCGTCACGAACAGGGCACAGCAGGCAGAGCGGGTTCTCCGGCCGGCACGTGGTGGCGCCGTGCTCCATGAGGGACTGGTTGAAGTCGCCGGGGCGCTCGCCCTTCACCAGCGCGGTGGCGAGAGCCCACAGCGTGGCCTCGCGCTGGCGGTCTCCCGGGAGCCCTTCGACCTCGAAGAGGCGTGACAGCACGCGCGCGACGTTGCCGTCCACCAGGGGCGCCTCCTCACCGAAGGCGATGGAGGCCACCGCGCCGGCGGTGTAGCGGCCGAAGCCGGGCAGGCCGAGCAGCTCCGCCGCCGTGGAGGGCAGGGTGCCGCCATGGTGAGAGACGACCTCCTGGGCGGCGCGGTGCAGGTTGCGGGCGCGGCTGTAGTAGCCCAGGCCCTTCCAGCCCGCGAGCACGTCATCCAGCGGCGCCGAGGCCAGGGCGCGCGCGGTGGGGAAGCGCGCGAGGAAGCGCTCCCAGTAGGGAATCACCG
>Ga0182745_1000838_pt1 | contig 31600 bp, 33 predicted proteins | sample eDN3rd30CKraftBY_FD_128523 | JGI IMG/M metagenome (GOLD analysis project Ga0182745, IMG submission 128523) | Enriched backyard soil microbial communities from Emeryville, California, USA - eDNA 3rd pass 30_C Kraft BY (version 2) (version 2) | ecosystem: Environmental > Terrestrial > Soil >... | reverse complement strand
GGCTGCGGACGAGCGTGGCTTCGGCTACCGCATCGCCTACATCGATCCCCTCCTGGTGCAGCAGGTGCTCGGTGGCCGACCGCTGCCGTTCGTCGAGGAGCCCGTGCTCGACCTGGCGCCCGCCTACCGGCAACTCCTGTCTGTGGCGTGGGACATGAACGATCCCGTCGATGCGCTGCGGCAGGCGGAGATCGGCGCGGCGATCGCGGAAGTCCTCGAGGGACTGGCCTCGCCGCGATCCGCGCGGCGCGAGCCGCTCGACCTGCCGGCCCTGCTGCGTGTGCGCGAGGTCCTGACCGATGTGCCGCAGCCGATGTTTTCCGTCGCCGACCTCGAGCGGCAGGCAGGACTCGACCGGTGGACCCTGGCGCGTCAGTTCAGGGCGGCCTTCGGCACCAGCCCGACGCGCTTTCGCACCATGCGGCAACTCGACAGGGTGAGGGTGCTGTTGCGCTCCGGCATCTCCCTGACTGATGCCTCGGCCCATGCCGGCTTCTCCGACCAGTGCCATATGAGTCGGCAATTCAAGCTGGCCTACGGGTGCAGTCCCGGGAAGTGGGCGTCGTCGCTGTCGCCGCTGGCGCACTAGGGGTGGCCTGCGCGCTGCGTCGCGCCAGCGCAACGTAGGCACGCTGCAGCTCGGGCAGCGAGCCGCTCCATCCGTCGAGTGCCTCGGACTCGCAATACTCCATGCATTTGGTCGCGAAGGTTCGCACGATGCGAGGACAGGTCCGCAGCTCGGATACCACGAGGAAGAAAGCCGCGAGCGCGTCGTCGGGCCTTCGCTGGTCAGGCGGCAATCGATCCATACCGTAGCGCAGCAGGGATGCCAGACGCGCGCGGCTCGACAGGGAGGCTATCAGGGCCTGCCGATGGTCCCCGAGGGCGCCGCCGCCCAGCAGGCGTCGCATGTCCGCACGGAACTCGTCGGACACGGCGGCGAGCAGGCGGCGCGTGCTACGGTCGGGAACGCGGCGGGTCATCGGGACGTCATCGGCGCCGTCCGGCCGACGAAGGGCGATATGCAAAGCGTGGCATCGCTTGCGACGCTAGCCGCGTTCACGGGTTGCGTCTTGAAGACCTGTGATGGCGCACGGCCGTGCAGTGTGGGCGCTGCACCCATCAGCCGCTACTTAAGCCTTCAAGAGTTGCACCGGTCGTTGTGACAACGGTTCGAGTGAGTCGTGCAGACGTCGCTGCTGCGTCGTGCGGCGCTAAGGCGGGACCCCATCAGCCGGAGGAGCAATACCGTGAACGACACAACGGCCCCTGGCCAGGAAGGCGCCAGCCAAACCCGCCAGCGCCGCGCGATCGTGGCTGCCGTCGTCGGCAACGCCCTCGAATGGTAGGATTTCGTCGTTTGTAATTTGCTCGGTGGGCGCGATCGTCATCGGTATCTACACCACAAGGTGGGCTGCAAGCAGGCGCTTTTCCTTACGATCCTGCCGATGGGATTGGGGACTGCGGATCATCGGCCTTGCGTCGACTATGCCTCGATCGGCTTATGAGCGCCGCTACTCATCGTCATCGCGCGCTGTTTGCCCTGCTATCGGCCCGGCCGGTCATCCCCACGCTTATCCTCGTGCAGCCGACGAAGGCCGTGCCGATGCCGGTCTTCATCAGGCCTGCCCCGACGGCGCTCGGCGAGCTCTACCCACCGGCGTACGCTCGAGCGGGCATGTCGATCGTCTCAAGCAGCGCGGTGACGATCTTCGGCAGCCTTGCCCCGTTCCGGCTTGGTTTATCACACGGACCGGCAGCCCGCTTGCACCGACGGTCTACGTGATGGTGGCAGCGTTGCTCAGCCTGGTCGCGCTGCTGTTCATGAGGGAGACCGCCCATGACCCTATGCGTTGAGAGGGCGATTCCATCACGGCCAGACCGGCGCGCCGTCGAGACCCGCCGTCTCCGGCAGGGCGCAGATCAGGTTGGCATTCTGCACCGCCTGACCGGCCGCTCCCTTCCCGAGATTGTCGACCACGCCCATCGCGATCACCAAGTTGCGTGCCGGATCGGCGGCATAGCTGACAAACGCGAGGTTCGAGCCGGTCGCCCACTTGGTCTGCGGCGGCTTGTCGGTCACGCGGACGAACGCCCGCCCCGCGTAGAAGTGGCGAGCTGCGTCCAGACACTGGTCTGTCGTGACACGGCCACGACAGTAAATGGTAGCCAGGACGCCGCGGGTCATCGGGATCAGGTGCGGCGTGAACACCAGCCCTGAAGCGCTGCCGCCGCCCAGCCGCTCGATCGTCTTGGCGATCTCGGGCATGTGGGTGTGTTTCAGCAGGCCATAGGGCACCAGGTTCTCATTGCTCTCGGCATAGCTGAGCCTACTGTCGGCGCCGCCGCGGCCCGCGCCGGAGATCCCGGTCTTGACATCGATCACGATGTTGCCAGGCTCGATCAACCTGTCGAGCAGTAGTGGCGCCAGAGCGGTCAGCACCGCCGCCGGATAGCAGCCGGGGTTGGCGACGCGTGTCCGGCCCTCAATCTGATCCGGCCAAACGTCGGCCAGACCGTAGGCCCAGCCCTCGACGTAGCGGTGGTCGCCACCGATATCGACGATCTTCACGTCTTTCGGAACGCGCGCTAGCGCCTCGGTCGAGGCACCCGTGGGCAGCGACGCGAAGAGCACGTCGAGCTTCGGCAGGGCCGAGGGGTTCCACTTCTCGATCACCAGCCCGGCCAGCCCGGTCGGCACACCCGGGAAACGGTCCACCAGGCGGCTGCCGGCGCTGCCTTCGCCCGCGGCATAGACCAGTTCGAAGGAGGGGTGGGTCGCGACCAGGCGCATCGCCTCGCCGCCGCCGAAACCGCTGATGCCAACAATGCCGATGCGAATGCTCATGGGAGTGTCCTTGCCGCTTGTGGGTTCTCGACTAGTCCTGCGGCTCGGCAACCGGCACGCCATGGCGGCCCGCGCCGCGCACGAAGCGGTCCGCTCCGCTTTCGACGCCGCTGGCGGCAAGGCTCTCGCGGAACTCTGCGTCCATGGCCTCCTTGAGGGTGAGGCCGACCTGACCGTGGATAGACCGGCGATCGAGGTTCATCGCGTCCTGCGGTAGCGCGGCCAACGTCGCGGCGAGTTCCTTCGCGCGTCCTAGGGCGCCGCCTGGCGATGTCAGCTCGTTTACCAGCCCGATGCCCAGGGCTTCGGTTGCCGGGACCGGCCGGCCGGTCATTGCGATCTCGAGGGCCCGGCCGACGCCCACCAGGCGCGGAAGCCGCACCGTCCCGCCGTCCATGAGCGGCACGCCCCATCGCCGGTTGAACACGCCGAAGACCGCATTGTCGGCGGCGACCCGCAGGTCGCACCACAAAGCGAGCTCGAAGCCACCGGCCACGGCGTAGCCTTCGATCGCCCCGATGACCGGTTTGGAGAGGGCGAGCCGTGTTGGGCCCATCGGCCCGTCGGCGCTCGCATGCCAGCGTTTGCGGCGGGCGCCGCTCGCCATCTCCCTGAGATCAGCGCCGGCGCAGAAACACGATCCTGTGCCGGTGAAGATCGCGACCTTGAACGCAGGATCCGCGTCGAAGGCCCTGAAGGCCTCGGCAAGGGCCTCGGCCGTCTCGTTGTCGACGGCGTTGCGCACCTCGGGGCGGGTGATGGCGACTATCAGCGTGGCGTCGTCCGGGGTGACAGTGACTTTCGACAAGGTCATGGGCAGGGCTCGCTTGCAGGGGTGTCGCGCGACAGTGGGCGGCGCGGGCGAGGTCCCTCAAACGAGTAACGTTCAACGATCCTGAGCAAGATTCATTGGCCCTATCCCGGAGAAGACTGGCCAATGCCCCCACTCATCGCCAATGCCGGGACCGGACGGGAGTCAGCATGCCGTGGGAATTCCTTGCGCCTATCGTCTTCGCGGCATCATTCGCCCAAGCCGCGACCGGCATCGGCTTCGGGGTCATCGCCGGGCCGTTCCTCCTCCACGCTTATGGCTACGAGCGTGCCGTCGTCGAGACGGCGCTGTACAGCATTGCGGTCGCGGCCGTGTGCTCGGCGACGTCGCTGCGCGCGGTTGCCTGGCGCCCGGCCGCGCTCTTGGCCGGCATGCTGCCGGTCGGCCTCGTGGCCGGGGCCCTGCTGGCCTCGGTCGTGTCCGAGGGCGTCATCGTCGCCGCCTTCGGCATCCTTCTGTGTACGCTGGGCAGCACCCTGCTGCGACGCGAGTGGCATGCGGGCGCGCCGGCAGTCTCGCCGCCGGTCCTGCGGCGCGGGCTTCTGCCGGCGGCGTTCGTCGCGGGGATCGCAGCCTACCTGTTCGCCGCGCCGGGACCGGTGGCGGCCTGGGGCCTGGCGCGCTCGGACCTCAGCGTGCAGGCGCTGCGCGGAACGCTCGCGGTCTATTTCATCGTGGCCTATGGCGTTCTCGCCGCGGCCTTCGGCGTGCTTGGCCGGCTCGCCGCGGTCGAGTGGACCGTCTTCGGCTGGATGGCCGTGGCATGCGTTGCCGGATCGATGGTGGGCGCCCTTCACGGGAATCGCTTCACGGCTCGCATGCTGCGGATCGCGATTGGCGCGATCATCGGTTTGTCGGGTGCATCGACCCTGCTCGTGCTGCTATGGCGGTCTGCTTCCCTAGTCTAGCCGCGGCCTGGAGCGTCGTTGCAACTTACATGAACGCCGCGGCGACAGTGGCATCCGTCGGCGCGATCCGCCGCGTCTTGATCAGCGCTTTGGCGGCGTTGGCAGCACGGTCGGCATACGCGCGATCACCGTGCATGATCACCAGCACCAAGCTGCCTTCCAGGAGCAGCATGACGTCACGTGCCGTGCCGGCGGGATCGCGGATGCGTCGGCTCTGCAGCTGGTCGGACAGCCAGCCTTCGAGATCGACCTTGTGCCGCCGGGCGAGGGCGCGCGCAGGATGGCCGGGAAGATGCGTCAGTTCGAGCGCGATTCTGGTGAAGCCAACGCCGGTCCATCTGGCGATGTTGCGGGGGCCTGCGATTTCGTCGAACAGCTCGTCAATGAAGGCGTCGTTATCTACCGGCGCCGGTGTCATCCGCTGTCGTAGATGGGCGGTGGCTTTGGCGCTTCGCATCTCGGCTGTCTCGGCCAGCAGGTCGTCCTTGCTGCGGAAGTGGTGGTAAAGCGTGCGCTTGGTCACGCTTGCCGTCTCGGCGATGCTGTCGACGCTCACCCGCCCATAGCCGTGTTGCTGGAACAGCAGATGCGCCGCCTCGATGATTCGGTCGCGCGTCGAGAGCAGCGCAGGCACCCGCTGCAGCGATTGTCCGCCGTCATCCATCCAGCTGGAGAGAACCACTGTCTGCCCCTGGTAAACGAGAACGCCGAAATCTCACATTTCGGCTACCGTCCATATGTAGGTCCGGGGACGCGCACAGAGAGATGAAACCTTTGGTGGGGCATTGAGCGGAATTCTTCCGGGGCCGCATCATAACCCGGCCCGGCCGAGCAGGCGGCCGAGCAGGAGCAGCCCTTCCGGCCATAGCCCCAGCCGATCGTCGTTGCCCATGTGGCCGAGAGCACCGGCATCCTGGAACTCGGCGGCCCACGCGGCTGCGAAGGCCTCGGCCCGGGCGAAGCTCACGCGGGAATCATTGCGGCTGGCGACGACCATCGCAGGGAAGGGCAGGGGCGTGGTCGAGACCGGCGCGAACGGACGCACCAGGTCGAACGAGGGATCGGAGTTCTCGACATCGGTCGCCGCGACGAGGAAAGCGGCCGCGACCTTGGCCAGCGCCTGCGGTGCTGCGCCGGCGGCCCAGCTCGCCGCGGCGATCGTGGAGAGCGAGTGTGCCACCAGCACGAGGCGGCGCGGCGCGGCGACGACCGCCATGTCGAGCCGGCGGATCCAGTCGACGGGGTCGGGCCTGTCCCAGTCCTGCTGCAATAGCCGGCTGGCGTTCGGGAAAACGCCTAGCCAGCAGGTCTGCCAATGTCCGGCTGCGGAGTTGCCGCGGCCCGGCAGGAACAGGAAGTCGAAACTGGCTCCTGGGGATGTCATGCCGGACCTCACGATCGTCGGGACGCCTAGAGAGTCCGGTGGCCAAGCGCCACCTGCAGCGCGGCATGGACGTGCGCGGCGGTCGTGTTGATGAACCGGAAGCCGTCGGACACGAAGCTCACCGACTCGCCGTGCTCGGGGAAGGCGAGCGGCAGCTCCGTGCAGGCGAGCAGCACGGCCGTGTTCGAGCGGTCATCGACATGCTGAGCGCAGAGATCGAGCAGCCGGCGCCGGCCGAGCGAGGTCGCGCCCTGCTCGAACTCGGTGTCGATCAGCGCCTGCAGACCGTCGATCGTGGCGTCCGGCAGCCGGGCGTTTGGCCTGATACCCCGGTTCATCAGGACCGAGGCATAGTCGTCGGCCCGCATCGTCACCTCGGTGCCGAGCACGAGGGCCTTGCCGACACCGGTGAGCTTGGCGGCGTTCGCGGTCTCCTCGAGGATGCTGATAATCGGCAGGTTGAGTCCCTTACGGATCGAGTGCAGGCGTGTGTGCGAGGTGTTGTTGGCGATGATGCCGAAGTCGCAACCGGCCTTCTCCAACGTCAGCAGGGCGTTGCGGAAGGCGCCGTCGTAACGCGCCCAGCTCTCGTCGCCGTCGCCTGGCTTAGCGCGGAAGCCCCTCGTCTCGTGCATGACCAGCGATTCAATTGTCATTGGCGGCGTCGGATAGGGGAGGCTCGTCCCGATCGCCTTGAAGTGGGCGTTCGCCGCCGTGCAGAGCAAGCGATAGTAATCGACCGTCGACGGCCATCCGACGCCGCCGACAATTCCAATCTTCTTCATCGTGCCTCCTTGGCCGGGCTTGCCTCAGGGTGCGATTGCCGTTGCGAGGTGGAAGAGGCAATCGCCGCGCTCGCAATGGGCGGGCAGGCGCTTGCAGACGACGAGGCCTGAGCGCCTGAAGCGGACGGTGGCTGGCTCGCGCCACGGCGTGTGGTGGAAATGGATACGCGCCGCCGGCTGGTCGGCCCCCACCTCGTCGCCGAGTTCGACCAGGGGCTCGAACAGGCCACCTTCGGAGGCATAGACATAGTAGTCGTCGCCACCGATCTCAGCGAGCTGTGTCAGCTGGGGCGGGGGTGTCGCTCCCGGCAGCAGGCCAAGATGGCCGAGGACCCGCCGCATGCCGTGCTCGGCGATCGTCACGGATCGTGGCGTGACGAACCCGCTACCGCCGATCTCGACCGCCATGTTGATTACGCCCTGCCGAAAGGAAGCGGCGGTGAAGGTGCGTCCCCTCCCGGGGAAGCTCGAGGTCAGCAGGCCGAGCGGTGCCCCGAAGGCCCGCAGCAGGCCAAGCGCACGATCCATGGCGGCGGGATCATCCTGCCGCGCCACCATGGCGCTCGGCACGTAGAGGAGCGAGCTGCCGCCAGAGTGGAGGTCGATGGAGTAGTCGAAGCCTGGTAGCAGCGCGTGTTCGATCCAATAGGCGATCTGCTGGGTGATCGTGCCGCCGGCATCGCCCGGGAAGGAGCGGTTGAGATTGCCCTCGTCGATCGGCGAGGTGCGGCGGCCCGCCATGGCGGCGGGGAAGTTGGCCGAGGGGAGGATAACCAGCCGGCCCTTGATGTCCCTGGGCTCGATGCTGCGGACTAGGTTGCCGAGCCCGATTTGGCCTTCCCATTCGTCGCCATGGTTGCCGGCTAGCATCAGCACATCAGGCCCTTCGCCGTTCTTGATGCGTACGATGGGGATCGGAATCCAGCCGTAGGCCGAGCGGTGCACCGAATGCGGCACGCGCACGAAGCCGGTGGCCTTGCCCTCGGCATCGAGGTCGATGTCGGCCGCGACCTGGCTCGATGCGACGAACGCGCGTGACTCTTGTGCCTTCGAAGACATCGGGTCCCCCACGCGACGATCGTTGCGGCCGAGAGGCCCGGCGGCAAATGAGAAGACTTCATTTCCGAAGAGCACTAGTCAGGTGAACACTGCCGGTCCCGTAGTCATCGTGTGGATCAATACCCCGATGCAGACTGACAGGCCTGCATCTGCCGGATGATCCGAAGGAACAGCCAGTGAAGCATGCGGAAAGTGAGGCGGCCTTGCCGCAAGGCGGGATCTTCTACGGTTGGTTCATCGTTGCGTCGGTATTCTTCACGACCGCCTCGGCGGCAGGCACCATCTACGCCTTTCCGGCCTTCTTCGATTCCTTCTCGCGCGAGTTCGGGGCGAACCGCTTCGAAGTCTCGCTGGTCTTCGCGATCAGCGAGTGTGTGTGGTTCTCGACCGGCTTCGCCGCCGGCTTCCTAGCCGACAGGATTGGCCCGAGGCTCGTTGTCTTGGGCGGAAGCGTGTTCATGGCTGGCGGGCTCGCGCTCGCGGCGGCCGCCGGCTCGATGGAGATGCTCTACGTCGCCTATGGCGTGGGTGTCGGGATCGGCGGCGGGTCGATGTACGTGCCGTCGGTCGGTGTGATCCAGCGCTGGTTCAGGCGCCGCCGGGGCCTCGCCTCCGGACTCGCGATCTGCGGCACCGGCGTCGGCACACTGGTGGTACCTTTCCTGACGACGATGGTGATCGAGAGCTACGGCTGGAGGACCGCGCACCAAGTCCTCGCCGTCGGTATCCTCGCCGTCTGCGGAGCCGCGAGCTTGGTGCTTGTCGCGAATCCGGGCGCGCTCGGGCTGGCACCCGATGGTGACCCGGTCCGGCCCGGAGAGGCGAGCCAGCCCCTGTCGGGAGCCACGCTCGGGGAAGCCCTGTCGACGCCGGCATTCTGGCTGCTGTACTTCGCCAGCCTGCTATCGTCGGCCTCCGTTTTCATCACCTATGCTCACCTCGTACCCAACGCGCTCGATAACGGCCTCTCGGCGCAGAGCAGCATCATGCTGGTCGGCGCGCTGGGCATCGCCGGCACCTTCGGCCGGTTCCTGCTGGGCGGCGTCGCCGACCATGTGGGCCGTCGCCACGCGCTCGCGCTGATGTTCGCGAGCCTTACCGCCGCGATGGCTTGGTGGCTGCTGGCCCCGCCCACCTTCCTCGCGTTGTTGCTCTACGCCGTGGTCTTCGGCGCGTTCTATGGCGGTTACATCACGATGCTGCCGGTGCTGGCGATGGACTTCTACGGCGGCCGGCGCATCTCGACGATCATCGGCTTCCTGTACACGTCATGGGCGGTAGGTGCGCTGGGCGGACCGGCACTGGCAGGCTTCCTTTACGAGGCAAGCGGCAACTACTTCTATGCCATCCTAACAGGCGCCGTGTTCATGGCGCTGGCGACCGCGAGCTGCCTCGCCGCTCCCGAGCCGCGACAGCAATATTGAGGGCAGGGGCCGGCGTCAGGCGAGCGCGGGCAGCTTCGTCATCGGCTCGCGGTCGGTAGCAGCGGCGACCGAGGACTTGAGCTCGGCATCGATCCAATTGCGGAAGGCCTTCACCTCCGGCCGCGGGATGGTTTCGCGCTGCATCACCAGCCAGTAGCCGGTCGAGCAGAAGCGCGGCGGTCCCAGCACTTGTACGAGCCGCTTGGTCTCAAGGTCCTGGTCGATCAGCGGCAGGCGGCCGAGCGCGACACCTAGGCCGTTCACCGCGGCCTCAAGCGCCATCTGGATGGTATCGAAACGCAGGCCGCCGCTGGTATATGCGACGTCGATGCCGACGAGCGCACCCCAGCCCGCCCAGTCCTCGCTGGCCCGGGTGACGTGCAGCAGGGTTGCCTTCTGAAGGTCCGCCGCGGTGCGAATCTGAGCGGCCAGCCGCGGTGCGCAGACCGGGACCAGTTTCTCGCGGACGAGGCAGGTTGCGTGCAGGCCAGGCCATTCGCCCTTGCCCATCCGGATGGCGATGTCGATCCCGTCGCGCGAGAACTCCACGCGGCGGTGGGATGTGTCGACGCTCACCTCAATGGTGGGGTGACGCTTATTGAAGCGCTGGAGGCGGGGCAGGAGCCACCGCATTCCGAAGGTCGGCGGGACGCTGACGGACAGCCGGCCGGTTGGCTTGCGTCCAGGCACCGCCTCGCTCGCCCGGGCAAGTAGGTCGAGTGCTTCTTGCACACGCGGCAGGTAGGCTTGCCCCGCTTCCGTCAACGTCAACGAGCGATTGCCGCGAACGAACAGCTCGACGCCCAGCCACTCTTCGAGGGCCTGCACGCCATGGCTGATCGCACTCGGCGTTATGTTGAGGTCCTCCGCGGCCGACTTGAAGCTGAGGAGACGCCCAGCGGCCTCGAACAGGCGCATCGAGCTAAGGGGGGGAAGCCGGTAGCCCATGGAACGTCAACCCGTGCAGGAGAGCGAAGCGAATCGCGGAGCCCGAACGTCGCAAAGTTCCGGCACTGACACAACGACGCCCCCGGTGGCCAGTTGGCAGAAGGGACGGGGCTTAGCCGACATGGCCATGCTCCGCGGCAAGGTCAGGCAGGCAGACTTCGCCCTTCGACATCTGGACGCAGGAGCCGCTCACGCTAGCGCGGATCGCGTCTCCGGTCCGCTTCGCCGTGCAGAGCAGGCGGCTGGGCCGGCCCATCTCCAAACCCTGCAGCACATCAAGCCGGCGCTCGGATCCGCCAGCGAGGGTGAGCAGCAGGGCGGTGAGCGGCATTGCGGCGCTGCCGGTCGCGGCATCCTCGAAGGTCCCCGCCAGCGGCGAGAACATTCGGGCACGCATAGCACTGCCGTCCCTTGCATATGTATAAAGAGACAGTGCATGCGGCTCGCTGGCCCGGTAGACACCGGACGCCTTGCGGAAGGCGGCGATGTCGGGGATGGCTCGGCCCAGGGCGTCGGCGGACACCTCGCCGATCACGAAAGGATGGCCGACCGACGCCAGGATCGGCCGGTGCATCGAGACCGCGATGTCGCCGGCCTCGAGTCCGACGCAGGCGGCGAACAGATCGACCGGCATCTCCGGCCCCAGCGAGAACGCGTCCGGCGCATCGACCGTCACCCGATCCTGGTCGACGCGAATCTCGACGGGACCCGCTATCTCCTCGAAGCAAAGGCGCACACCCGTCGCCCGGCCGAGACGGCCAAGGACCCAGGCCGTGCCCACGTTGGGGTGACCGGCGAACGCCATCTCGGCACTACGGTTGAAGATCCGCACGCGCGCCGTGTGCGCGGCGTCGGCGGCGGGGAGCACGAAGGTCGTCTCGCTGAGGTTGAACTCCGCAGCGAGCAACTGCATCTCGCGGTCGCTCAGCCCCTCGGCATCGGGAAACACCGCGAGTGGGTTGCCGCTGAAGGGTCGATCGGTGAAGACGTCGACCGTCACGAACTGGAAGCTGCGCATCGTCTCCTCGGTACCGCCGACCGGCGGGGATCCGCTCCATTGTCGGGTACGGCGAGCGCGAACTTATGTTGAAAGGCCCGCTGGCGGAGTCGAGAAATTGTAACGGCGAGATTGAGAAATTTAATTGAACCGATCGCAGTTTGTCCCGCTGGAGCGGGAAGTCGGACGAGAATTGGGAATGAGAGATGAATAAGCTTCGGGCGAAGCTCGTCGGGCGGCCAAGTATGATGGCCGCACAACGAGGAGATGATTCATGAGCGGTGCGCCCGCAGTGCGACGTCTGGACAAGCTGATGGCGGACGACAGTTCGCGCGCCCTCCTTGCGCGCGGTCATTGCGCCCGCGTCGCCACAGTCGGCGCCGACGGTGCGCCTTACTGCACCCCGCTTCTCTATGTGTGGATGGACGGCGAACTCTACATGCACAACAGCGCGGCGCGCGGACATTTCCGGGCCAATATCGACGCTGAGCCGCGCGTTTGCGTCGTCGTCGACGAGCCCGGCGAAGTCTTCGACTACGGACGCTTCGAATGCGACGTCTCGATCGCCCATGCCAGCGTGGTCGTGCACGGCCGCATCCGCGTGGTCGACGATCGCGCGGTCAAGCAGCGCTTTTGCGACGAGCTGATGGCAAAGTATCACGGCCGCGACGTCGGCCGGCCGAAGGGCTTCTATCCGCGTCTCGACCACATCACCGTCTATGCCGTTTCCACCGACCGGGTGACCGGCAAGGAGACCCCACTGCCGGTGCCGTCCGAGCAGTGGCCCGCCAAGGACAAGACAAAGACGCCGGATGCTGTCGCGCCCTAGGCGTCGGACGAGGATCGCTCATCTCGGGACAGCACTACTCCTTTGCGCGCCAACTGGCGGCTCCCCTACCAAGGCGGGCCGGCGCGACCGGGCCTGTCGCCTCCGCGCGGCGCCGCCCGCCGGCATGTCCCGCCCGGTGGCGGGCATCGACGACATGCTCAACAGGAGTCCGAGCCCATGCCTGCCTATGTGATCGCCCGCTTCGACGTGAAGGATTGGGACAAGTTCCGCGAGTACGGCAAGAACGCGCCACGTACGATCGCGAAGTTCGGCGGCCGTTTCATCGCACGTGGGGGCGAGACGCTCACACTCGAAGGACCGGAGGAACCCCATCGCGTCGTGCTGATCGAGTTCCCGACGCTCGACCAGGCAAGGGCCTACTACGCCTCGCCGGACTACACCGAGACCAAGAAGCTTCGCGACGGCGCGGCCGAAGCGAGGTTCGTGGCGGTCGACGGCTTCGATCCGGCTGCCTGGGCCGGCGTCGTGGCTGACAGCGAGGCACTGGCGCCCAAGCGCTAGCGCCGACCGCTCACATTCCCTTCCTGTCCGTTTGCGGAGAGTCCCGTGACCAAGGCAAATCCCGTATCGCTCCTCGCAGGGCTGACCGCCGCGCACCTCGCCGACGCCTGCCTCCGTCTCAAGGTGCCATTACGCGTGGCACCGCAAACGATGCGGCCGGCTGTGGCCGGCATGACCATGCGCGGTCGCGCCCGTCCGGTGCAACATGTCGGCAGCGTCGACGTCTTCCTCGAGGCGCTGCAGGGTGCCGATACCGGCGACGTCCTTGTGGTGGACAACGGAGGGCGCTTCGACGAGTCGTGCGTTGGCGACCTGGTGGCGCTTGAGGTACATAAGGCTGGCCTCTCTGGCATCGTCATCTGGGGGCTTCACCGGGACACCGACGAGGTCGCCGTCATCGGCATGCCGCTCTTCAGCCTGGGCGTCACGCCCGCCGGGCCGCAGCGGCTCGACGTGCGACCGGCCGACACGTTCGAGGCTGCGATGGTGGCGTCGCACCGCATCACGGCCTGCGACCTGGTCGTAGCGGATGCGGACGGTGTCCTGTTTCTGCCCGAGGAGGGCATCGGGGAGATCGCCAGGATCGCGACCGGCATCCGCGACACGGAGCACCGGCAGGCGGCGACCATGAAAGGTGGCCGCAGCCTGCGCCAGCAGCTTAGCTTCGAGGATTTCATGGCGCTGCGGCAGAATGATCCGGAGTACAGTTTCCGCGTCCACCTTCGCCGCATCGGCGGGTCGATCGAAGAGTAGGCGGGTAAACCGTGCCGACGGATCAGCTGTTCGTCGATCTCGCCCAACATGCAGAAGGGGCAACAGACGCCGTCGAGCGGGCGATCGAATGCATCGAGGCCTTCACCGTGCGCTTCAATGCGCGGGACCTTGCCGGGATGGACGCCCTGCTCCATTTCCCGCATGCGATAGTCTCCGGCGGCAAGCTCATCCTTTGGGACCGTCCGGGCCAGCATTCGGCCACCTTCTTCGACGAACTCGAAGCAACAGGTTGGCAACATACGAGTTACCGGCGAAAGCAGGTCGTCCTTGCGACGCCGGAGAAGGTGCACCTCGTCGTCGAGTACTCGCGCGACGATCGCATCGGTAATCCGCTGTCGGTCCACCGCAATCTCTGGATCGTGACCCTCGACAATGGTCGGTGGGGCATCAAGCTGCGCTCCCACTAACCCTCGCCCCTGCAAGCGCAACACCAGCCAGAACCGGTTCCCCGATGTCCGACACAAAGGTCACCCTTCCCGTCCTCGCCGATGTCGCAGCCGCGGCCCGCTGCATCGACGGCATCGCGATCGAAACGCCGCTGCTCGAGTCGCCATATCTCAATGGCCTTCTCGGGGGCCGCCTGCTCGTCAAAGCCGAGAACCTGCAGGTAACCGGATCGTTCAAGCTGCGGGGGGCGGCCAACCGCATCGCTTGTTTGACGGCGGACGAGAAGCACCGTGGCGTGATTGCCCGCTCCTCCGGCAACCATGGCCTTGCGATCGCCTACTGCGCGCAGCTGATGGGCACGACGGCCGTCGTGGTCGCGCCGGATACCGCGCCGGCAGGAAAGATCGGACGCATCGAGGCGTACGGCGCGCGCGTCGTCCAAGTCCCGATGGAGCGGCTCTCGGACGTGGCTGTCGATCTCGCGGCCCGTGAGGACCGTGTTTTCGTGCCGCCCGCCGACGACTTCTGGGTCGTCGCGGGCGCCGGCACAGTCGGCACGGAGATCGCTGCCCAATCAGCGCGCCTCGGCGTCACGCTCGATGCCGTGTTCACCTGTTGCTCGGGCGGCGGTCTCACAGCCGGATGCCTGCTCGGCCTTTCCGGAGCCTCGCCATCGACCAAGGTCTATGCAGTCGAGGCGGTGGGGTTCGAAAAAATGGCCAAATCGCTCGCCGCCGGGCGGCGGATCAACTTGGAGGCCCCGGGACACTCGATCTGCGATGCGATCACCGGCCACTACATGGCGGCGATCCCGTTCGAGATCATCCAGCCTCGGGTTGCCGGCACCTTGGCGGTCACCGACGACCAGGCCCGTGAGGCCATGCGCGTGGCCTTCGGGGAGTTCGGACTTGCGGTCGAACCGGGTGGCGCCGTCGCGCTCGCGGCCCTCCTGTCGAAGCATATGCCGCTGCAGGGCCGGAGCGTCGCCGCGATCCTCTCCGGCCGCAACGTGGACCTGCCGATCGCGGCCGAAGCACTGAGCGCCCGCTCCTGTTAGAGTCGGCCGCATGATCTCCCATGTCCATGTCGGCATCGCCGACTACGATCGTGCGCTTGCGTTCTACTCGGCCCTGCTGGGCGAACTCGGACTCCAATCCCGGTTCGTCGATCGCGAGACCGGGTGGGCTGGGTGGATGACGCCGGGTGTCGCCCGGCCGCTGTTCCTGATCGGCCTGCCGTTCGATCGCAAGCCGGCTACGGCAGGCAACGGCCAGGTGGTAGCGCTGCTGGCGCGCGACCGCCACACCGTTGATCGCTGCCATGCTTTGGCGCTGGCCAACGGGGGCAGCGACGAGGGCAAGCCCGGCCTGCGACCTCACTACCACGCGAACTATTACGGTGCGTATTTTCGCGATCCCGACGGCAACAAGCTCTGCGTGTGCTGTCACGATCCTGTCCCTGCCGCGGGCTGAGCGCGAGGGCAAAGGGAACGAGGCAGTGTAATCAGATGCCTTGACCCGCCTGCGACGACGCGTCGAACGTGATCGCGGGCGGTCCCTGCGATGGGCTGCGCCAGGGAGTTGGCATGGAAAACGCAACGCGCGACGTGGAGCCTCACGAACTGGTCAGCCGATACTGCGCGGCATGGAATGAGCGAGACGCGACGCGGCGCCACGTCCTACTGCGCGAAGTCTGGTCGTACGACTCGGTCTATGTCGATCCATCGGCGCATGTGGTCGGCCTCATGCCGCTGGTCGTCCATATCGGCTTGGTCGCGGCCCGCAACCCCGGCTCGAGGGTTGTGATGACCAGTGCAGTCGATGCCCACCACGACGAGATGCGGTTCGCCTGGGCGCGGGTACGTGAGGACGGCAGCGTGATCGCGAGCGGCATCGACTTCGCCCAGCGATCGGACGCCGGTGTCCTGGTGCGTGTCGTCGGCTTCCTGGGCGATCTGCCCGCGCTTTCGATCTGACTTTGGTGGCCGCCGGCGGCTAGACCATGATCAGGCGCGATGTCGACGCATGGCCAACTGGTCCGAGCAGACCCTTGGCGATCTCGAGGGCCCTTCGAAGCTCGCGCTACTACGCATTGCATGGCTCCCGCAAATGGGGGAACTGTCGAACCCTGGTGCATCCGCAGTTCGCGGCGGGTGGCCCGGATCACGCGGGTATACTTCGCGGTCAATTGCGTCCCCCTTGGCGGCGTTGCAAACGTGCCCGGCAGCAACAGCTCGGAGGATCTGCCATGCAACGTCGTAAATTCCTGCGCACCGCCGCGACCGGCGGGACGGTAGCCCTCGGAGCGGCCGCACTGGCCTCGCCCGCGATCGCGCAGGCAATGCCCGAGGTCAGGTGGCGACTGGCGTCGAGCTATCCGAAGTCGCTCGATACGCTGTACGGCGGAGGAGAGGTCTTCGCAAAGTACTGTGCGGAGGTCACCGACAACAAGCTCAATGTCCGTGTCTTCGCCCCGGGCGAGATCGTGCCGCCGTTGCAGGTCGCAGATGCAGTCCAGAACGGCACGGTCGAGATCGGCCACACGGCGGGCTACTACTATATCGGCAAGGATCCGACCTTCGCTTTCGACACGGCAGTGCCCTTCGGCCTCAACACCCGCCAGCAAGATGCGTGGATGAACATGGGCGGCGGCCGTGAGGCGATGAACGAGTTCCTGAGGGACTACAACATCCACTCTATCCCCTGCGGCAACACCGGCGCGCAGATGGGTGGCTGGTTCCGCAAGGAGATCAAGACAGTAGACGACCTCAAGGGACTGAAGTTCCGCGTCGGCGGCTTCGCCGGCCAAGTGCTTTCCAGGCTGGGCGTAGTGCCACAGCAGATTGCCGGCGGCGACATCTATCCGGCGCTCGAGAAGGGCACGATCGATGCTGCCGAGTGGGTCGGTCCATACGACGACCAGAAGCTCGGGTTCAACAAGGTCGCGCCGAACTACTACTACCCCGGCTGGTGGGAGGGGGCGGCGCAGGTCTCGCTTTACATAAACCTGGCGAAGTGGAACGAGCTGCCCAAAAGCTACCAGTCGGTCATGGAGGCGGCGGCGGCCAAGGCGCACCTCTCGATGATCGCGAGATACGACGTGCAGAACCCGAAGGCGCTGCGCGAGCTGATCGCCTCGGGTGCGAAGCTCCAGGCGTTCCCGGCCCCGGTCCTCGAGGCATGCTTCAATGCGACAAACGAGGTCTATGCGGAGACTTGTGCGAAGAACGCCAAGTTCAAGAAGATGTTCGACAGTTGGAAGCCGTTCCGGGCCGAGGAAGTATTGTGGTTCCGAGTCGCCGAGAACACATTCGACAACTTCATGGCCCGCCAGTCGGCCGCCAACAAGCTCTAGCCGGCAGCGCGATCTGCTGTCGGGCACGTGGTCGTCCGCCCAGGCCTCGCCCGGCGATCGGCCGCAACGTGCCACCGCATGCTTGGATAGGTCAGGAGTGAGCGGCCGCACGCTCCATCGCCGTGCAGACGACCTTCAGGAAGGCGCTCGCCGCGATCGAGGGCGGCCGCACGATGTGGGTGAAGATGTCGACCGAAGATTCGCGCATACGGCGGTCCTCGATGCGGAGTGCCGTGACCACGCCCGACTCGACGTCGCGCCGCGAGCTCAGGAAGGGCAGCAGCGTGGGACCTGCCCCGGAGCGCGCGTAACCCCGCAGCGTCTCTATGGAGTTTGTCTCCAAGGCGATCTGCGGGCGCAGCTTCCGGGCGAGGCACACGGCGTCGATCAGCCGCCTGATCCCGAAGTTGGGATCGGGCAGGGCCACTGGATAGGCGAGTACGTCGGCCAGCTTGACCTTCCGGGACCGTGCCAGCGGGTGCATACGGTCGACGATTGCGCACAGCGGGTCCGACACCCGCTTCACCACCCGCACCTGATCTGTGGAGGTCGAGTAGAAGGCGATGCCGATTTCGGCATCGCCATTGCGCACCGCCTCGGCGACGGCCTCGGTCCCCATCGAGCGCACCTCGAAGGTGATCCCGCCGTGCTCGGCGCGGAAGGCGGCGATGATGTCGGCCAGCGGTCCGGCCGCGATGCCGTCGATCGAGGCGACGCGCACATGGCCGCGCCGAAGGTTGGTCAGCGCGTCGATGCTCTCGCGCAGCCGCTCTCGTTCGGCGTCGACACCCTTGGCGTAGACGAGGAACGCCTCACCGGCCGCGGTGAGCTCGACGCCCTTGATGCCGCGCTGGAACAAGGGCGTGCCGTATTCCTCCTCAAGGAGGCGGACTTGCCGGCTGATCGCCGAGGCGGCCACGTTGAGCTTTCCCGAGGCTCCGCGAAACGATCCGCGCCGCGCGACTTCGACGAAATACTTCAGGCCCGTGTTCATGATTTTGGTGCTCTAATTATTAGAACGATATGTGCGAGATATTGATTTTGATAGAGCATGTCAAAGATGACACCGTCATGACGAACCCGCCGTGCGTGAGCGTCGGCGGTCCGTCGTCGCAAGTGGAGTAGGGTGTGTCAGATCAGATTCGTTCGCCTTTTGACGGCCGCGTAGTTGGCGACATGCCGCTGGCCGGAGAGGCCGAGGTCGAGGCGGCGATCGCCAAGGCCGTGGCTGCCTTTCCAAAGGTACGCCGCCTTCCGCGCTTCGTGCGTGCCGACATTCTGCTCAGAGCCTCGGAACTGCTGAAGCAGCGGCGCGAGGAGTTCGCCCGGCTGATCTCCGCCGAGGCCGGCAAGCCGCTGTTCGACGCCCGCGGCGAGGTCGCCCGCTCGATCTACAACCTCTCCAACGCGGCCGCCGAGGCCCGCCGCTTCTCCGGCGAGGAGGTGCCGCTCGATGTCGACGGCGGGATCTTTGAGTACCAGACCACAGGACGGGGCGGCGTGCGCATCAACCTCGCCGACGTTGACGAGGAGACGCTGCTCGCCGGCAGCCGACGCTTCGGCCTGGCGCGGCGTTACCCGATCGGACCCATCCTCGCCATCTCCCCGTTCAACTTCCCGCTCAACCTGGTCCTGCACAAGGTGGCGCCCGCCTTCGCGGTCGGGAACTCAGTGGTGCTGAAGCCCGCGCCGCAGACGCCGCTCACGTCCCTGCTGCTCGCCGAAATCTTCCGTGAGGCGGGAATGCCGGAAGGCGCCTTCACCGTCGTGCACTGCCCGGTGCCTCTGGCGGAGCGGATGGTGAAGGACGACCGCTTCGCTATGGTTACCTTCACGGGCTCGGCTGCCGTCGGCTGGCACATCAAGGCCCTCGCCGGGCGGAAGAAGGTGTCGCTGGAGCTGGGCGGCAACGCGGCGGTCATCGTCTGCGCCGACGCCGACCTCGAGCTCGCGGCCACGCGGTGCATCCGGGGCGGTGTCGTGTACGGCGGGCAGTACTGCATCGGCGTGCAGCGCATCCTCGTGGAGCGCCGCGTCCACGACAAGTTCCTCGACAAGCTGAACGGCAAGCTCGCTGCCTGCAAGGTCGGCGACCCCGGCAAAGAAGACACCGATGTCGGCCCGGTCATCGACGAGCGCAGCGCCATCCGCATCAAGGGCTGGGTCGACGAGGCGGTTGCCGCCGGCGCGAAGCTGGTGGCGGGCGGCCAGCGAGACAAGGCCGTGGTTACCCCCACGGTGCTCGCGAGCACCCGGCCCGGCATGAAGATCGAGGACGAGGAGGTGTTCGGCCCAGTGCTGACGGTCAACCTGTTCGACGAGTTCGCGGATGCCGTGCATCGCGCCAACAACAGCCGGTATGGACTGCAGGGGGGCATGTTCACGAACGACCTTCGTCGCGCGTTTCGTGCCATCGAGGACTGGGATGTCGGCGGGCTGATGGTCAACGACGTGCCCATCTACCGGATCGACAACATGCCGTTCGGCGGGTGGAAAGACTCAGGCCTCGGTCGCGAAGGCACGCGCTACGCGATGGAGGACATGACCGACATCAAGCACCTGGTCATCAACTACAACTGAGATCTGCGCCATGACGCCCCTGTACGTGCCGCCCAGACGTAGCGTTGTCCTCGCACTCGCCAGCTCGCTGGCAGCGGGACAGGCCCTTAGCCAGCCGAAGGAGAAGCCCGTGAGCCAGCCCACCTACACCAAGAGGATCGGCTTGATCGGTGGCCTCGCCCTCAGAGCCGGAGTCTTCTACTACGAGCAACTCCTGCTGCGGTTCAACGAGCAGAAGAAGCCACTCGACCTGGTGCTCCAGCATGCTGATGTCGGCAAGGTCCTGGCCTACATCCAAGCCGGCGACCGGGCCGGGCTAGGCAAGTACCTCGCCGCACAGGCAAATAACCTGTTCGATGCCGGTGCAGGCGTCGTCGCCATCACCGCAGTCGCGCCGCATCTCGCCTACAAGGAAATGATGCAGACGGCGCGCGGCCCCGTCGCGAACGTCCTCGAGGTCATTCCGGCGGGGTTGCGGAAAGCGGGGTTCAGGAAGGTGGCGGTGTTCGGCAATCGCGCCGTCATGGAGACCAACGTCTTCCGTGCGATCCCGGAGGAACTCGTGGTGAAGCTCGACCCTGAGGTGATCACCGACATCCACACGATGTACGGCGACATCGCGTTGCGCGGCAAGCGCGGCACGAAGCCGGAGGTCGACCATCTCAGCAAGGTGGCCCGCAGGCTGATCGAGAAGCAGGGGGCAGAGGCAATCGTCCTCGCTGGCACCGACCTCTCCTCCTTCTATGCAGAGCAGAAGCCGGACTATCCATATCTCGACATGGCCCAGCTCCACATCGACCAGTTGATCGACAAGTCCTGACGGCATGGGCAGGGAACCTCAGGAAGGAAAGAAGGATGGCTGGGAAGAAGCATCTCAAGGTGGCGGTCTGGCGCTACGATCGGACGCAGGCGCTGCACGATGGCCGCATCGGCATCGACGGCTACGCCACGCTGGTCATCGAGGAGCCGCTCGAGGACATGTTCGCCAAGGCCTTCGGAACGGCCGAGTATGAGGTGAGCGAACTCTCGTTCAGCAACTACCTACGCCTGCGCGTCGACGGCGACTGCTCCTACCAAGGCATCCCGGTCTTCCCGTCGCGTAGTTTCCGACACGGCGCCTTCTACGTGCGCGGCGAGGGAGACGTCCGTGAGCCCGCCCACCTCGTCGGCCGCCGGATCGGCGTTCGCGAGTTTTCCATGACGGCGGCGCTGGCGGCACGCGGTGCGCTGCGCGACCAGTTCGGCATAGAGTCCGACCAGGTGTCTTGGGTCGTTGGTGACGTCGATAGCCGCGAGCGCGACCAGATCTCGCTGCCGCGCCTTTTCCGGAAGCTCTCGATCGAGGTCGCGAGGGACGGCGCACTGCTGGACAAGATGCTCCTTGCTGGGGAGATCGACGCGATCCTTGCCTACAAGCCGCCGAAGAGCGCCCTCGGCGACAGCCCGAAATCGCGCCGGCTGTTCGAGCAGGCGGAGGCCATCGAGAAGGCCTACTTCACTAAGACCGGCATCTTTCCCATCATGCACCTGATGGGCGTGCGGTCCGACAGGATCGATGCCGACCCGCAGCTCCCAATGTCGGCCTACCGGGCCTTCGCCGCAGCACAGGAAGTCGCCAATGCCGACCTCACCTACGAGCAGGCCCTGAGAATAGGGCTGCCGTGGTTGCGATTCGAGCTCGAACGGACGATCGCAACCATGGGACCCGGCTTCTGGCCCAGCGGCTTCGCCGCCAACCGCAAGGTGATGGAAGCGATGATCGCCTGGTCGTTCAAGGACGGCTTGATCTCGCGCCTCGTCGAGCCCGAACAGCTCTTCCATCCATCCGTCCTTGCCACTTGACCGGAGCATCGGCTGAGAATGTCCTTCTTCGCGAAGTTTTCCACGATGGACGAGGCCGTCTCGTCCGCCCTGCCGCGTGCCCGAGGACTCTTCTACGGCGGCGAGTGGCGCGAGGCCGAGGGCACGGCAGAAACCTTTAACCCAGGGACAGGGGAGTCGCTCGGCTCCGTCGCCGAGGCGAGTGCCGGGGATGTCGACCACGCGGTCCAGGCCGCGCATCGCGCCTTCAAGTCATGGCGCCGTACAAAGCCGCTGGAACGGGGACGGCTGCTCAAACAGGTCGCCGCGGTGATCCGCAATCACGCTGAGGAGCTCGCGCTACTCGATGCGGCCAACTGCGGCAATCCGGTCAGTGCCATGGTGCGGGACGTCCACGATGGCGCGGCGCTCATCGACTTCTTTGCCGGGCTGGCGACCGAGGCCAAGGGCGAAGTCATGCCGGTCGGCGAGGGCCAGATCAACATGACCGTGCAGGAGCCCTATGGCGTCTGTGCGCGGATTCTTGCCTACAACCATCCCCTGATGTTCGCGGCCGGCAAGCTGGCGGCGCCGCTGGCGACCGGCAACACCGTGATTCTGAAGCCGCCGCCGCAGGCGCCCCTCTCAGCGCTCCGCATGATGGAGCTGATCGACGGCATCCTGCCGCCCGGTGTTCTGAGCATCGTGACCGGCGGAATAGAGTGTGGGCAAGCCCTGGTGAATCACCCACTGACACCGGTGATCGGGCTCGTCGGCAGCGTACCGGCGGGCAAGGCCGTGGCCGCTGCCGCTGCCGCCAGGCTGAAGCACGTGGCCCTCGAGCTCGGCGGCAAGAATGCCCTGATCGTCTACCCCGACGCCGACATCGCGCGCACGGTGGAAGGCGCGCTGAAGGGCATGAACTTCACTTGGTGCGGACAGTCGTGTGGGTCGACCTCCCGCCTGTTCGTCCACGAGAGCGTGTACGGTCCGATGCTCGAGGGCGTACTGGCGAGCATCGCGCGGTATCAGCCGGGTATCCCGACGGAACGCGCCACGACGATGGGCGCTGTCATTTCAGCAACGCAGCTCGATAAGATCAAAGGCTACATGCGGGTCGGCGAGTCGGAGGCTCAGCTCGCCTACGGAGGCCGCTCGCCCGAGGCCGCCGAGCTAAAGGGTGGATACTACATCCAGCCGGCTGTCTTTACCGGCGTCGATATGTCGATGCGCATCGCACGCGAGGAAGTGTTCGGGCCGATCCTCTCCGTCTTCAAGTGGAGTGACGAGCAAAAGCTGTTCGCGGACGTGAATGCGGTTGAGTACGGGCTGACCGCGTCAATTTTCACGTCCAACCTCCGCAACGCGCATCGCGCCGCAGCTGAGGTCGAGAGCGGATACGTGTGGGTGAACGATGCCGGGCCGCACATCCTCGGCGCGCCGTTCGGCGGCTACAAGATGTCGGGTATGGGCCGCGAGGAGTCGTTCTCCGAGCTGTACGCCTTCACCCAGACCAAGAACATCAATATCACTCTGTAGGCCCGGATAGTCATGCCGAACGACTGGTCTCCGATGGTGTTGTCCCGCGCAGGGCGACGCGTCCGGCCTCCCTATGCCGATGTCGGCCGACGGCCGGATGCCAAGGCCCAACGGCCGGTCCGTGTGGCCCTGCTCGGCTACGGCGCCATCAACCGGCGAGTCGCCGCCATGGTCCGCGAGTGCCTTGCCGGACGGGTGGAGATCGCGGCCGTCGCACGGCGGCATGTGGTCAACGCCTCGGTGCCGCCCGGTGCGCGCTTCCTGCACGATCCGGCCGAGCTCCACGACGTTCGGCCGGATCTCGTGATCGAGGCAGTGAACCGAGAGGCCGTGGGCGAGTGGGGCGAGGCAGCGCTTGGTGTCCCGCGCGCGCTCATCGTCTGCTCGACGAGCGCGTTCACCGACCAGGCGTTGCTGGACCGCTGTCGCACGGTCGCCGCCAATGCCAGCAGCCGGCTGGTCATCTCGCCGGGCTCGATCGCCGGCACCGAGGCCCTGGCTGCGGCCGGCCTGTCGGGCTTCGGCCAGCTAACCCACACGATCGTTAAGCCGCCGGCCGGCTGGCGCAGGACGGCTGCGGAGGGGATGGTCGACCTCGACGCCTTGTTCCGACCGACACCGTTCTTCACCGGCTCGGCACGTCAGGCGGCCGAGCTGTTCCCGGCAAACGCCAATGTGAGCGTTGCGACCGCGCTGTTCTGCGAGCATGGGCTCGACGCGACGCGTGTCGAGCTCATCGCGGACCCGCACTCGACGACGAATCGCCACCTGATTGCGGGGACGGGCAACTTCGGAAGCATCTCCGTCGAGGTCGACAGCCAACCGTTCGCCGAGAACCCCCGCTCGTCGCAGCTGGCGGCCCTGGCGATCGTGCGGCTCGTCGGTGAGGAGGTCGCCGCCGCAGAGCAGGGCCGGCTCAGGCTCGACCTGGAACGCGAGCCGGTTGTGGCCAACCTATGAGGACAAGTTGATGTGCCACTCTTCCGATCCGCCGCGCGCCGCGGCGCCTGCCAGCACCGGCGTGCCGGTCCTGGAGTTCCGTAACGTGTCTAAGGCATTCCCGAGCGCCCGCGGGACGGTCCACGCGCTTTCCAACATCTCCCTCGATGTTCGCGAGGGAGAGTTTCTGACGATCGTTGGGCCGAGCGGCTGCGGGAAGTCGACGCTTCTCAACCTGCTGGTCGGCCTAGAGTCGCCGAGCAGCGGCCAGATCTTCCTCGAGGGACGGCAGTCGGTCGACCGGCGAAAGATCGGCTACGTGATGCAGAACGACAATCTCTATCCGTGGCGCACGCTGTCGGAGAATGTCGAGTTCCCCCTGGAGCTGCGGGGCATCGCTCCTGGCGAACGGCGGCGCATCGCTCTCGACTATCTCGGCCGCATGCGGCTGGCCGAGTTTGCTGATCGCTATCCGCACGAACTGTCGGGAGGCATGAGACAACGCGGCAACATCGCGCGCGCACTGTCCTTCTCGCCCAGTGTCATCATCATGGACGAGCCATTCGGTCCGCTCGACGCCCAGACGCGACTCCTCCTGCAGATGCAGTTGCTTGAGCTTTGGACTGAGGAGAAGCGGACCGTAGTCTTTATCACCCACGATCTCCACGAAGCCGTCGCGCTCGGCGACAGGGTGCTCGTCCTGACCGCCCGGCCGGGCCGGGTGAAGACACTGCACGAGAACCGCATCGCACGCCCGCGTGACCTTAGGCACCTGCACAACGATCGGGAGTTCCGGGCCCTCCTCACCCAAGTAAGCGACGAGCTCGCCGAGGAGATCGCCGTGGGTACCGCTGCACAGGGACTGGCCGCATGAACGCCAAGAGCTCGGCCGAGACGGCGCTACCGTCGGGCTTGGACACCAGGGAGTATAGAATGTCGCGGGCGATAAAGCTTCGATTGGCGCGGCTAGCACTGGTGGTGGCCCTGCTGGGCTTCTGGGAGTTCGCCTCGGGAACACTGTTCTCGACCTTCTGGGTCTCCAAGCCGTCGCTGATCGCCGTCTACATCTACACCTGGATCGCCTCGGGTGACTTCTTCTACCACCTCTACTTCACGATGACGTCGATGCTCATAGGATTCGTTGCCGGCTGCGCGCTCGGCCTGGCTTGCGGCATATTCCTCAGCCGCGCCGAATTCCTGGCAGACGTGCTCGATCCCTTCCTGGTCGCCATCAACGGCATTCCGCGTGTGGCGCTCGCGCCTCTGTTCGTTGTCTGGTTTGGCATCGACATGCTGCCGAAGATCGTCCTGGTCTTCACGCTCGTCTTCTTCGTGATTTTTTACAACACATACGCTGGCATCAAGAGCGTCGACCGCCGATACACCGACCTTGCATGGGTGATGGGCGCCGGCGACTCGGAACTCTTCCGGAAAGTGATTCTACCGGCTGCGTCGCCGTACATCATCCTCGGCGTCAAGCTCTCGATTCCGTACGCGTTGATCGGCGCGATCATTGGCGAGTTCGTCGCATCGTCGGCCGGCCTCGGCTGGAAGATCCAGATGGAGACCAGCCTCTACAACACTACCGGCACGATGGCGGGCCTGATCCTCATGATGGCGATCGTGATCGTCATGAACAGCGGCCTCAACCGGTTTGAGGCGCACCTTCTCAGCTGGCGCCCGGCGCAGCGGTACGGAGGCTCATCTTCACAAAGTCCCCAGTAATGCAGTTCGCTCAAGGATAAGGAGTTCCGGACATGACCAAGGCATATCGTCGTGAGATCCTGACCAGCATCGCGGGCATCGCAGGGACTGCGCTCGCCCTGCCTCGGTTAAGCTCGGCCCAGTCGTCACCGCGCTCGATCAGGGTGACGCAGGCGGTGACGTCGCTTTCGTACATCCACAGCTACGTCGCGCAGAGCCAAGGCTTCTTCAAGCAGGCAGGCTTGGCGGCGGAGCTCGTCGACACCGGCGGCGGCGGGCCTGATGTGCAGCTCGTCCTGGCGGGGCGCGCGGAGCTCACGGTCAATGACGGCGCGCAGGTCCTGCCGGCCCTGCAGCAGGGCCAGGCCCTGAAGTGCGTGATGTCACTCCTCGACAAGTCGATCATCAACGCCACGATCAGGAAGGAGACGGCAGACCGGCTCGGGATCACCGCCAGCACGCCATTCGCGGAAAAGATCGCCAAGCTTAAGGGGCTGAAGATCGGCGTCACCCGTCCTGGCGCGCTGACCTGGCAGCAGGCGCGGTTCAACTTGATCAGCGCCGGGCTGAATCCAGACCGCGACGCCGAGGTCATCGGCATCGGCGGGGCATCGGCGCTAGGTGCCGCCCTGGAAAACGGGCGCGTAGACGTCATCTACATCTCGATGCCGATCGGCGAGCGCCTGGTGCAGAGCGGCAAAGGAATCCTGCTCGTCAACAATTCGCGCGGCGAGGATCCCCGGCTGGCCAGCTTCATGATGGAAGGCCTCTGGGCCACCCCGGAATTCATCAAGGCCAACCGAGATGTCGTGGCGCGTGCGGTCAAGGCCTATGCCCGGGCCGGCGCCTTCATCCGGGACGCTAGGATCGAGGACGTCGTTGCCGCCGTGAAGCCCGTGCTGGGCAGCGTTGGCGACGAGGTGCTGCTCGAGGGCGCCAAGGGCGTGCGGTCCGCCGTATCGCGAACCGGCCGCATGGACAATGCCGAGCTTGCGGCGACACAGCTCGTGCTGCGGGAGAACGGCGCGCTGAACAGGGAGTTCAAGCTCGACGACGTCTTCGACGGCAGTTTCCTGGCCTCGTGATTGTCTCGGAGGACTATCTGGAGGTCATGTATCCTCACATGAGCGGGAACGAGTTCGATTACATCATCGTGGGAGCTGGCTCGGCCGGTTGCACGCTTGCGTACCGGCTGTCCGAAGATCCGGGCGTCAGTGTGCTCGTGCTCGAGGCCGGGGGATGGGATAGCAATCCCTGGATCCATATCCCGCTGGGATGGCCCAGGCTCCTACTGAATCGCATGGACGACTGGATGTACTTCTGCGAGCCGCAGCCGGAGGTAGGCAATCAGCGGATGGAATGCGCTCGCGGCAAGGTGATCGGTGGATCGTCCTCGATCAACGCGATGGCCTATGTGCGCGGCAACCGAGCCGACTACGACCGGTGGGCGGCCGCCGGGCTGCGCGGATGGTCCTACGACGACGTCCTGCCGTACTTCCGTCGCCAGGAGTCGTGGGAAGGCGGTGAGGATTCCTTCCGCGGCGGGAGCGGGCCGCTTGCGACCCGCTTCTCCCGTTACGACGATCCACTGACGGACGCCTTTACCGCGGCCGGCCTCGCCGCCGGCCATCCCTTCACCCGCGACTACAACGGCGCGCAGCAGGAAGGGTTCGGCGAGTGGCAGTTCACGATCCGTGACGGCAAGCGGTGCAGCGCAGCCGTCGCGTACCTGCGTCCCGCCCTGGCGCGAGGCAACGTGACGGTCGAGACCCGCGCCCTGGTGAAGTGTGTCGAATTCCACGGCAAGCGTGCCGTCGGCGTCACCTACAGCCAGCGCGGTGAGGTGAGGAAGGCCTATGCCGGCCGCGAAGTCCTGTTGTGCGGCGGCGTGATCAACTCACCACAACTTCTCAACCTGTCAGGAATCGGCGATCCCGAAGACCTGCGGCAGGCGCATATCGACATCAAGATGGGACTGCCGGGCGTCGGCAAGAACCTGCAGGACCACATCTCCGCGGCGATCGCCTACCGGCGAACGGTGCCGGGACCGCTGCACCGGAGCATGCGGATCGACCGGATCTGCCGCGAGCTCGGTCGCGCGTACTTTGCAGGCAAGGGCATCGCGACCGATCTTCCCTCCGGCAGCATGGCGTTTCTGAAGAGCACCCACCATGCACCATTGCCCGACATCCAACTCAAACCGATTGCAGCGCCGATGACGGCGACACCCCACCTCAGCCCCTTTGTGAGACCCTACGATGATGGGTTCGCTTTGAGGGCGATCGTGCTGCGGCCGGAAAGCCGCGGGACGGTAAAGGTGGTGTCTAGGGATCCTGCCGTCGCGCCGCGGATCAATCCCAACTACTTGGCCGACAAACGGGACCGCGCGGTGTTGCGTGCCGGACTGCGGCTTGCCCACGACATCGGGATGCAGGGACCGATGCGCCGCTTCGTCGAAAGTGAGCAGGCTCCCGCCGGATACTCGGACGATGAACTCGACGCGCATATCCATGCGACAGGCATCACCGTCCATCATCCACTGGGTACATGCAGGATGGGACCATCGACCGACCCCATGGCTGTCGTCGACACCGAGCTCAGGGTCTGCGGCGTTGACGGGCTGCGCGTGGTCGACGCCTCGGTGATGCCGGACATGGTCGGCGGCAACATCAACGCGCCTGTCATCATGATTGCCGAGAAGGCGGCCGACCTGATCAAGGGAACGCAGGCTCCGCGCGAATGAGTCGAGGTGGCCGCATGTCAGACATGCCACCGCTCACGATGCTTGCCACGGACATGCTGGAGCGCACCAGGCCATCGACTTATCCGGAGCCTTTTTCGGACAGATGGGCAAGCGCCACGATCGGCAGTTGGGTTACATCGCCGGCGCATGGAGGAACAGCCTGGCTCAAGCGGGCGCTCGCTGAAGAAGCGGCCTAAGCTTTTTCGCCCCTCGCGGAGCATGCATGCCACTGACCAGGGGTCGATGAGGGCCGAGCCGAAAGCTACCGTCGCCGCGCAAGGACGCCCTACGTCGGTCCTCAACAGCGAAAAGCAACTCGATCAATCAGCCTGCCGATCACACCTATGTAGTTGCCCTCTCTACTTGAGGGCAGCGCAGGCGGCGCGGATTCTCTGGCCGGCGTTACGCAACGTGACCGCCGGCAGCGCGAAGTTCATCCTTATGTAAGGTGTGACCCCGCAAGCGCTTCCCGGCATGACCGCGACACTCGAGAATTGTAGTAGATAGCGCGCGAATCCGGTGTCATCAGCGATTGGAGTTCCTTCGGGATCGCACCGGCCGAGGAGGTCAGCGCATGACGCCAGCAGGTAGAAGGTCCCGGCAGGAGGGATGCAAGCGAGGCCTGGAGACTCTCTGATTTCGGCGATCAACACGTCGCGCTGGCGTGCGAGCATCGTGGCACGCTCGGCGATCAGATCCTGTGGTCCTGTCAGGGCAGCGATGGCTGCCGCTTGGCTGACCGACGATGCGCACGACGTCGTGACGGACTGGATCTTGGCCATCTCGGCGATCAGGGCCGCCGGCCCGGCGGCATAGCCGATCCGCCATCCCATCATCGCGTAGCTCTTGGCGACACCGCTCACGACCAGGGTCCGTTCGCGCAGCCGCGGCTCGACCTCGAGCAAGCAGGCCGCCTTTGCTCCGTCGAACACGATGTTCTCGTAGAGGTCGTCGCAGAGCAGCCAGACCGTAGGGTGTTGCAGGAGAACGCGCGCGATCTCCGCCAGCTCTTGCGGGGTGTAAATGGCGCCGGTCGGGTTGACCGGGTTGTTCAGGATCAGCCATCGCGTGCGCGGAGTGATCGCTGCCGCGAGGTCGTCGGGGCGGAGCTTGAAGCCGTTGTTTTGCGGGCAGCCGAGCTCGACCGGCTGGCCGCCGTTCAGCCGGACTTGGTCGATGTAGGGGGCCCAGCAGGGGACCGGCACGATCACCTCGTCGTCGTCCTCCAGAGTCGCCATCAGCGCGCCGGCGATCGCCTGGGTCGAGCCGTTGCCGACGATCACCTCGGCTCTTTCGTAGGCGAGCCCGTTCTGCCGCAGGAGCTGCGCCCGGACTGCGTCCTTCGTCTCCGGGGCGCCGTCGACGTTGGTGTAGCGCGTTTCGCCGCGCCGCGCCGCCTGGGCTGCAGCCTCGACTACGTGATTGGGCGTCGCGAAACCGAGATCACCGGAAGACAGGTCGATGACGTCGATCCCGCGGTCGTGCAGCTCGCGCACTTGGCGCCTGAGCTGCGAGGCGGGGGAGGGACGGATGCGGTCCATACGGGTCGAGGCCATTCTCATGGACAGCATATTGCTCCTGCACCATGATAAATAAAGCCTATCTATAGAAGTCGTTATGATAACAAGTGCAAATGATGGAATGCAGGCTCAGCTCGACGTCGCAGCGGTGCAGGCGTTCGTGCTGGTCGCCGACCTGCGCAATTTCACGCGTGCCGCCGAGGCGCTCGGCACCACGCAGGCTTCGGTGAGCTCACGCATCAAGCGCCTCGAGACCGCGCTTGGTCGGCGCCTGCTTGAGCGGTCGCCGCGTTTGGTCCGCCTGTCGGCCGACGGCAACCTGTTCCTCGACGCCGCGCGATCGTTCCTGCGCGCGCACGAGGAAGCGCTCGCGGCCTTTAGGGTCGAGAAGCGCATCGCCGTCGTCGCCATCAGCCACCATGTTGTGGGCGGTGATTTGCCGGAACTGCTGCAGCGGCTCGCCACGTCCGACCCGGCGCTGATGATCGAGGTCCGCATCACCGCATCGCGCGAGGCTCTCAATGCCCTGGCCGACGGCACGGTCGACGCGGCGATCGTGCTTGATCACGACAGCCGGCGCCGCGACGGCGAGGTCCTGTTCACAGAAGATTTCGGCTGGATGGCCTCGCCGCGCTTCGATCATCAGGTCGGCCGGCCGCTCAGACTTGCCACGCAGGCTAAGCCCTGCAGTGTCCGCGACATGGCGCTGCAGGCACTCGGCCGGCGGCGCATCGCCTGGACCGAGGTGTTCGTCGGCGGCGGGGTCGCCACTATCGGCGCGGCCCTGTCGGCGGGGCTCGCGGTCGGCGTGTTGGCACGCCGCGTGGCGCCGCCGGGAACGGTCGATGTAGGCCGCCGTTTCGGCTTGCCACCGCTGCCGACACGGCGGGTTATTCTGTGCTCGGCGCCAGCGGATGCGCCTGCGCGCCACGCGATGAAGGTCCTCGCGGCGGCGTTCAAGACCTTGGCGGCGCGATGAGCGGGAGAGCTCTTCAGTCCGTGCCTGGCGTCCGGGGCGGTGCCTTTGGGCGTTGGTGGTCCGGCTCCGGCGTGGTGTTCTCTGTATCCTCGCCACATGCCGCCCACATCGAATTCACCTCCGCCATCGCTGCATTGATCGAAGGCGAGCCGCACGTCCTCTTCCTCGGTGAAGGTGGCTGGCAGCCGTCGGCGCCGGTCGACGTCAAGTGGCTCAGCTGGGGGATGGCGCCCGGTCGCAGCGAGCACGCTCGGTGCGTGGGGCGTTCACAGTAATGCTTGAATGGGAAGGACAACGCCATCCCCGATGGTCGCCACCGGCAATCCACCTCGCTCCAGGATGGCAGCAAGAAGGCGTGTTGGATGCCGGTGACGACAGCCGGCTGGACGTGGGAGTGCGTCCAAAGGGAAGGGTTGAATAAATTCCCGAGCCGCCGTCGGAACTCTATCCCTACCCTGATCGTGCGGCTGCCCTTGTGAGTCTACGCAGGCGTTCGCCACAGGGCTCTATACTGACAAGTGAATACGCGACCGGCGCGGCGGCTCTATACAGACCGCCAGATGTCGGAGGGGCGATGCGTTGGATCCTCGGGGTTGTTGCTGGATTTCTGCTTATGGCACCGCCGCCCACTCGAGCAGACGAAATCACCGTGGGCTTCCGCGAAGTCCGGGGTGTCGATTACGAGGGGGTACCGCTTGAACTCGCCATCTGGTACCCGAGCGCCACGCCGGCGGCGCCTCACCGCTTCGGCCCGTTCACGCAGGCT
>Ga0182745_1000836_pt1 | contig 31668 bp, 27 predicted proteins | sample eDN3rd30CKraftBY_FD_128523 | JGI IMG/M metagenome (GOLD analysis project Ga0182745, IMG submission 128523) | Enriched backyard soil microbial communities from Emeryville, California, USA - eDNA 3rd pass 30_C Kraft BY (version 2) (version 2) | ecosystem: Environmental > Terrestrial > Soil >... | reverse complement strand
GTCCACGCCGGCGGAGGAGGCGTCGCTGGCGGAGCGCTCCGGTGGCCGGCTGGGGGCGGGCGCCAGGGTGTGCCTGATGCGCGGCGGCGAGGTGTGCGGCGCGCTCCAGGTCCTCCGGGCGCCGGGGCGGCCCTTCGACGCGAGGGACTTGCGGCTGCTGGGGACGCTGGCGGAGCTGCTGGTGACGCTGCTGGAGCAGCGCCGCCTGCGCGCGGAGTCCGCGCGGCAGCTCACGGAGACGCGCCTGCTGCTGGACCTGGCGCGCACCACGTCGGGCGTGCTGGAGACGTCGAGCATCCTGGACGTGGCCGCCGACTTCCTCGTCCGGCTGCTGGACGTGTCCAACTGCTACATCCTCCTCTACGACGAGAGCGCCCGGCTGCTGCGGGGCGCCGCGGCGTCCACCGCGCACCGCGACTTCTTCCGCACGGTGGAGCTGCCCTTGCAGGGCGACGGCCTGGCGGCGCGGGTGGCCCGCGAGCGCCGGCCCATCGCCGTGGAGGACGTGGCCCTCGCGGAGGGAGGCTTCAACCCGGAGCTCGCGCACCGCTTCGACGAGAAGGCGCTGCTGGCGCTGCCGCTGACGTCGCGTGAGGAGCTCATCGGCGTGGTGGTGGCGGACGACACGCGAGGGCCGCGCGCCTTCGGACCGGAGCTCATCGAGCTGGCGGAGGCCACGTGTGGCCAGCTCGCGCTGTCCATCGCCAACGCGCGCCTGTACGAGTCGCTGTGGGCCAGCTACGCGGAGCTGGCCGCCACGCGCGCGGAGATGGTGAAGCGCGAGCGGCTGGCCGCGCTGGGCGAGCTGTCCGCGATTGTCGCCCACGAGGTGCGCAACCCGCTGGGCGTCATCTTCAACGCGGTGGCCTCGCTGCGCCGGCTGCTGGCGCCGGGCGGCGACGCGGCCATGCTGCTGGACATCCTGGGGGAGGAGAGCGACCGGCTCAACCGCATCGTCGGTGACCTGCTGGACTACACGCGCCCCAGGGACCCGGTGCTCCAGCAGGAGGACCTGGGGCGCGTGCTCCAGGACTCGCTGGAGGCGGCGCGCATGCAGGGCGGCGGAGCGGACCGGCCCATCCACATCGAGTCCGACGTGGAGCCCGGCCTGCCGCCGGTGCCCATGGACCGCCGCCTCATCCGTCAGGCGCTGGTCAACGTGGCGGTCAACGCCATCCAGTCCATGCCGCAGGGCGGGCGCGTGCGGGTGCGTGCCCGCCGTGAGGCGCACGCGGGCCGCGAGCGGCTGCGCATCGACGTGGTGGACCAGGGGCCGGGCATTCCGGCCGAGCTGCTCCACCGCGTCTTCGAGCCCTTCTTCACCACGAAGGCCCAGGGCACCGGCCTGGGCCTGGCCGTCGTCAGGCGCATCCTCGAGGAGCACCGGGGCGAAATCGCCGTGGACAGCACCCCCGGTCGCGGTACCACCTTCACCTTCCGGCTGCCGCTCTCGCAGCCTCCGTCCTTCCCATGACCGAAGCGAACACTCCGCCCAGCCGAGGCCGGCTCCTCGTCGTGGATGACCAGCGCAACATGCGCGCCACCACCGCCCTGTTGCTGCGGACGGAGAACTACACCGTCCACGAGGCCGCCACGGGCGAGGAGGCCCTGGCCCTGCTCGCGAGCGGCAGCATCGACCTGTTGCTGACGGACCTGAAGATGGAGCCCATGGACGGGCTCACCCTGCTGCGGCGCGCGCTGGAGGTGGCGCCGCGGCTGCAGGTCATCATGATGACGGCCTTCGGCTCCATCGAGAGCGCGGTGGAGGCCATGCGGCTGGGGGCCTACGACTACGTCACCAAGCCCTTCAAGGAGAGCGAGCTGCGCTACCGCGTGGAGCGCGCCCTGGAGCGCGCGCGCCTGCAGCGCGACGTGGACAACCTCACCACCGACTTCAACCAGCGCCACGGCCTGTCCGCGCTGGTGGGCCGCAGCGCGGCCATGCGCGAGCTCACCTCGCGGCTGATGCGCGTGGCGCAGAGCGACGCCACCGTCCTCATCCAGGGCGAGAGCGGCACCGGCAAGGAGCTGGTGGCCCGCGCGCTCCACGCCCACAGCCGCCGCAAGGCGCGCTCCTTCGTGCCCGTCAACTGCGCCGCCATCAGCGAGTCGCTGCTGGAGAGTGAGCTGTTCGGTCACGCCAGGGGCGCCTTCACCGGCGCGGTGAAGGCCCGCCGCGGCCTCTTCGAGGAGGCGGACGGCGGCACGCTCTTCATCGACGAGGTGACGGAGACCAGCCCCACCTTCCAGTCCAAGCTGCTGCGTGCCCTCCAGGAGGGAGAGGTCCGCCGCGTGGGTGAGTCCACCGCGCTGCGCGTGGACGTGCGCATCGTCGCCGCCACCAACCGCGACATCGAGCTGGAGGTGCGCGACAAGCGCTTCCGCCAGGACCTCTACTACCGCCTCAACGTGGTGGCCCTCCGCGTGCCGCCCCTGCGTGAGCGCCTGGAGGACGTGCCCTCCCTGGCGGAGCACTTCCTGGAGCGCGCGAACGCCCGCAGCCCCGCGCCCAAGCGCCTGTCCGCCGCCGCCGTGACGCACCTGATGGGCTACGGCTTTCCGGGCAACGTGCGCGAGCTGGAGAACCTGGTGGAGCAGGCCGCCGCGCTCGCGGAGGGAGACGAGCTGCTCCCCGAGGACTTTCCCCTGCGGCAGGGGCGCCTCACGCCCGCCCACGGCACCCCCAGCGTCGCCGTCCAAGAAGGGCAGGGGGGCGGGCAGGCTCGCGGCACCCAGGCCGGGCCCACCCTGGCCCAGGTGGTGGAAGAGGCGGAGCGCCACGCGATTACCCAGGCCCTGGAGCGCCACGGCGTGGACCTGGCGCGGGTCGCCGATGAGCTGGGCGTCTCCTCGACCACCCTCTGGCGGAAGATGAAGCGCCTGAACCTCCGCCCGCCCAGCGAGCTGGCGCGGGAATAGCTCCCAGGTGGGAGGGCCGCTCACCCCTACCGCTTGCTCGTGGCCTCGGATTCAGAACCGAAATGGCCCGCTTCATAGGTGAAAAAGAAAAGCGCCTGAAATCATTGGTCTTTTTCATATGTGAAACTCCATTGCAGCTCTGAAATGGAGCCACGGGGCAGGGCAAGCGTCAGCTAGTGCTTCAAGTGCTTGAGAAAACTAGAGTTTCCTCCTGAGAGGTCGTTGGCACGGCGACTGCTAAAGGAACGCGCGGGACACATCGAAGCGAGGCTGAAGGCGGTTCCCCCCCACCCCTTCAGCACTTCCGGTGAGTCACCTTGAGAAGACCCGCGGCCCGGCACCTCTTTGGGGTGTCGGGCCGCCTTCTTTTCCGCGTCTGGATGCCTCGCCAGCGCGCGATGAAAGGAAGCGACTGTGGGTCAGCAAGCAATGCAGTGGACGGTGCGGCCTGGGCGTCCCGAGGACCATCCGGCCTACGCACGCCTCTTCTTGGAGTTGGAAGTGGACGAGCCTCCGCCGTCTGGGGCCGTGTGGGACAGCGAGTTCGTCCAGCTCTCCTTGTTCGCGGAAGGCCCGGAGGGGGTCGGGGCCTATGCGGTGGCGGAGCCGATGGGCGACCTCGGGTATGTGGGGCAGTTGGTGGTGGCGCCGTCCGCGCGGGGCCAGGGGATGGGGCGGCTGCTGATGACGCACGTGGCCGAGCGCCTCCGTGCACAGGGATGCGCTCGCTGGGCCCTCAACGTGAAGCGGGACAACGCGCCCGCGCTCGCGCTCTACACGTCGCTGGGCATGCGGCTCAAACGCGAGGCCGCCACCCTGCGCGTGACGCGGGCCCAGGTGGCAGCGCTCCCCGGCCCATCACCCCAGCTGTTCGTGGTGCCGGTGACGCTGGAGGGTTGCGGCGCGCTGACGGAGGCCTTCGGCATGATGCCCGGCAAGCTGGCGCGCTACGCGGCCCGCGGCTCGCACCGGCTGCTGGGGCTCGTGGACAGCCGCGCGCCCTCCCAGGGGTGGTTGGGGATGATGGACCTGCGCGCCACCGGGCCCGTGCTGTTCCCCTTCTTCGCGACGGCGCCCGCCCACGCGCGGGCGCTGTTGGAGGACGCCTTCCAGCGGGTGGGGGATGACGTGCCCGCCATGAATGTCGTGGTGACGGATGACGCGGCGCTGGCGCGGTTGCTGCGTGATGCGGGGGCGGAGACGCGCTACGAGACGCTGGAGCTTCGCGGTCCGCTGCCCGCCGCGGCGCCCGCACCGAGGCGCTGAAAACACAACGCCCGCCCGGGCGTGAAGCCGGGGCGGGCGTGGCGCGTCAGGGACGCGGAAGGCTACTGGCCGAAGATGCTGCTGGCCTGCTCCAGCCACGCCATGACGGGGCCGGGGATGATGCCCAGCACCACGACGCCGGCGGTGGAGAGGACGAGCGCCAGCTCGGTGGACCAGCTCCGCTCGAGCGCCTGCGCGCCCTCGGGAACCGGCCGCATGAACATGTAGACCACCACGCGCAGGTAGTAATAGACGCCCGCCGCGCTGGACAGCACGCCGACGATGGCGAGGCCGATGAGGCCCGCGTTCACCGCGGCCTGGAAGATGAGCAGCTTGCTCATGAAGCCGATGGTCGGCGGGATGCCGCCCAGCGACAGCATGAAGGCCGCCATCGCGAAGGCCCAGCCCGGCTTGCGCTGCGCCAGCCCGCTGAAGCGCTCCAGGTCCCAGGCGGTGCCCTTCTCCTCGTCCTCGCGACGCTCCAGCACGGAGACGATGGCGAAGGCACCCACCGCGCTGAAGGTGTAGGCCAGCAGGTAGTAGAGGATGCCGCGCAGCGCCTCCGAGCGGGCCAGGTCCAGCGGGGTACCGCCCGTCAGCGCGGACGCACCCAGCAGACGGAACTGCTCGCCCGGGCCGGTGACGAAGAGGGCGGCCACGCCCACCAGCAGGTAGCCGGCGTGGGCAATGGACGAGTACGCCAGCATGCGCTTCACGTTGCGCTGCGGAATCGCCAGCAGGTTGCCCGCCACCATGGTGAGGAAGGCCAGCACGGAGAACAGGCCCAGCAGCATCTGCGGGTCCACGCCCTTGGCCACCATGAAGAACACGCGGACCATCGCCGCGAAGGCGGCCGCCTTCACGCCCGCGCTCATCAGCGCGGTGACGGGCGTCGGCGCGCCCTCGTAGACGTCCGGCGTCCACATGTGGAACGGCACCGCGGCCACCTTGAACGCGAAGCCCGCGCCCACCAGGACGAGGCCCGCGTACACGAGGCCCGGCTGCGACGCCATGGCGGTGGACAGCGGGCCGGCCATGGCCGTCAGGTGGGTGGTGCCGGTGGCGCCGTACAGCAGCGCCGCGCCGTACAGCAGCACCGCGGAAGAGAACGCGCCCAGGATGAAGTACTTGAAGCCCGCCTCGCTCGGCCGCGTTCCGCGCCGCAGGTACGACGTCAGCGCGTAGGTGGCGATGGAGAGGACCTCGATGTTGACGAAGAGGGTGATGAGCTCGTTGGACATCGCCAGCAGGCTCATGCCCGCCGCCGCGAACAGCATCAGCGCGTAGAACTCACCGCGCTCCGCGCCGCGCTTGCGCAGGAAGCTCACCGCGCTCAGGGCCGCCAGCGCCAGGCCCACGCACACCACGAAGGTGAGGAAGCTGGAGAAGGGGTCCAGCACGCCGAAGCCGAGCATCACCTCCTGGGCCGGCTCGAACATCAGCGACAGCGCCGTGGCGCCGGCCGCCACCGCCGTCACCACGGTGAGCACCGCCTGATACGCGCGCGAGGCCTTCGAGGAGAGGAACACCTCCGACAGCAGCAGGATGGAGGCGCCCACCACCAGGATGATGGCGGGCAGCAGCGGGAGGAAATCCGCCAGGCTGAGAATGGGCAGGGTCATGTCGGAGTCTCAGGCGGCTTACTGCCGCGGCGAGGGAACGGCCGGGGCAGCGGCCAGCGGAACGGGCGCGGACGGCGCGTCGGCGACGTGGCCGGACGGCAGGGACATCACCTCGACGCGGAGCCGGTTCTCCTGAACCTCGGCGCCCGGCGTGCCCACGCGCGCCCGGGCCAGGAAGCGGTCCGTGGACGGCGCGAGCCGGTCCAGGAAGGGCTGCGGCTGCAGGCCCATCACCACCACCAGCACGATGAAGGGCAGCACGGACAGGCCCTCGCGCAGGTTGAGGTCCGTCAGGTGCTGGTTCTCCCGGTGCGTGAGGCCACCGAAGAACACCTTCTGCACCATCCACAGCATGTAGGCCGCGCCCAGGACGACGCCCAGCGTGGCGAAGGCGCCGAACACCGTCGTCAGGTGCGCGTTGCCCGCGGCCTCGCCCAGGTCGCTCTTGAAGGTACCCAGGAGGACGAGGAACTCACCGATGAAGCCGTTGGTGCCCGGCACCGCGATGGACGAGAAGGTGATGATGACGAAGGCCGCGGTGAACACCGGCATCACCTTCGCGATGCCGCCGTAGTCCGCCATCAGGCGCGAGTGGCGCCGCTCGTACAGGTAGCCGAACAGGAGGAACAGCGCGCCCGTGGACACGCCGTGGTTGAGCATCTGGTACGCGCTGCCCGTGGCGCCCTCGGCGGTGATGGCCAGGATGCCCAGCATGCAGTAGCCCAGGTGGCTGACGGACGAGTACGCGATCAGCTTCTTGATGTCCCGCTGCGCCAGGCACATCAGCGCGCCGTACACGATGCCGATGACGGCCAGCGTGGCCAGGAAGGGCCGCGCCTGCTGCGTGGCCACCGGGAAGAACGGAATCGCGTAGCGCCAGAAGCCGAAGGTGCCCATCTTCAGCGTGACGCCGGCCAGGATCATGGAGCCCGCCACCGGCGCCTGGACGTGCGCGTCCGGCAACCACGTGTGCAGCGGCCACATGGGGACCTTGACCGCGAACGCGATGGCGAAGGCCGCGAACAGCCAGGGGCCCCAGGTGTGCAGCGTGGCGGCCAGCCCGGTGAGCGAGTCGCACGCGCCCGCGGGCCCCGCGCTGCACGCGCTGAGCTGGCGGTTGGCGTCCAGCAGGCCGTTGTAGATGCTCGCGTAGTCGAACGAGCGGACACCCACCGGCGCGCTGATGAAGTACACGGCGATGATGGCCACCAGCATCAGCAGCGAGCCGGCCAGCGTGTAGAGGAAGAACTTCACCGCCGCCATCTGGCGGTCCTCGGCGCCCCACACCCCCACCAGGAGGTACATGGGGATGAGCATGGCCTCGAAGAAGACGTAGAAGAGCAGCACGTCCAGCGACACCAGCGCGCCCAGCATCGTCGTCTGGAGCACCAGCAGCGCCAGGTGGAACTCCTTGATGCGGTGCTTGATGTACGTGGTGGAGGCCAGCACCACCAGGGGGCCCAGGAAGACGGTGAGCAGCAGCAGGCTCACGGCCAGGCCGTCCACGCCCACGTGGTAGCTGGTGCCGAACAGGTCGAACCAGCGCGCCCGGTACTCGAGCTGGAACTCCGGGCCGCCCGGCACATACGCCATGTAGGCCCAGACGCCGAACACCAGGTCCACGGCCATGCCGATGAACGTGATGGTGCGAATCTGGCCGTTCTCGCCGGCCGGCAGCATCGCCACCAGCGCCGCGAACACGAGCGGCAGGAAGACGACGAGGTTGAGCAGGTGGGTGTCGAAGAAGCTCATTGCATCACCTGGATGAGGGCGTAGACCACACCGCCCAGCAGGGCGATGGCCATCACTGCGGCGTAGGCCTGGGCGTCGCCCGACTGCACGTAGCGGAGCGCGCTGCCCACTCGGGCCGTCACCCACGCCGTGCCGCGGACCGCCACGGTGTCGATGACGAGCGCGTCCACCACGCGGAAGAGGAAGAAGCTCATGAACTTCACGGGACGGATGACAATCAGCTCATACAGCTCGTCCACGTAGAACTTGTTCTGAGCCGCGCGGCGCACCGCCCGGGCGAAGGCCGGCGCCGGTTGGCCGGCCCGCGCGGGGAAGAAGGAGCGGTAGAGGAAGACGGACAGTCCGCCACCGGCCAGGGCCACGGCCCAGGCCTTGAAGTAGTCCGGGAACAGCTGGGGCCGGCTGGTGTCGAGCTGCACGAGCTGGCTCGCGTCCGTGATGCGCTTCGTCGCGCTGAAGACCGGGCTCAGGAAGTTGTCGAGCACCGGCTGCGCCGACATGTTGAAGAAGTCGATGCCGAACGCGTACCGCGCGGCGACGACGCTGAGCACCGCCAGCACCACCAGCGGCAGCGTCATCTGCCAGGCGCTCTCGTGGGCATGCGCCAGCTTGGCCTCCTTCGAGCGGGTCCCCTCGAAGGTGAGCCAGTACACGCGCGTCATGTAGAAGGCCGTGGACGCGGCGATGAGCAGGCCCAGGTAGTAGACGAGGCTGGACACCCACTCCAGGCCCTGCAGGTGGTTGTGGTGCACGCCGTGGAGGATGGCGTCCTTGGAGAAGAAGCCGGACAGCGGGACGATGCCGGTGATGGCCAGGGTGGCGACCAGGAAGGTGGCCCAGGTCCAGGGCATCTCCTTGCGCAGACCGCCCAGCTTCTTGATGTCCGTCTCGTCGCCGTTGCCGTGCATCACGCTGCCGGCGCCGAGGAAGAGGCAGGCCTTGAAGAAGGCGTGCGTCATCAGGTGGAACACGGCCGCCCAGAAGATGCCCATGCCCACGCCCATGAACATGATGCCCAGCTGGGACACCGTGGAGTAGGCGAGCACCTTCTTGATGTCGTCCTGGGCGAAGGCGATGAGGGCCGCCAGCAGCGAGGTGAGCGCGCCGATGATGGCGATGGTCGCCATGGCGGCGGGGCTCAGCACCAGCAGCGACGACATGCGGCTGAACAGGTAGACGCCGGCGGTGACCATCGTCGCGGCGTGGATGAGGGCGGAGACCGGCGTCGGGCCGGCCATGGCGTCCGGCAGCCAGACGTAGAGCGGCAGCTGCGCGCTCTTGCCCGCGGCGCCGAGGAGGAACAGCAGCATGGCCACCGTCATCACCCCACCGAAGGTGTAGCCCGCCAGCGGGCCCGCTTCGATGGGCGTGCTCAGGTCGACCTTGTCGGCGTTGCTGTCGACCAGGCCCTCGGCCATCTTCTCCAGGCCCTTGAACGTCACGGGGCCCTTCTGCTGCAGCGCGGTCTTGTAGTGCTGGGGGCTGCTGCCGGCGATGTTGTAGTCCGCCGCGTTCGCCTGCTGCGTGAAGGCGGAGACCAGGAGGACCAGCAGGAAGGTGGCGACGAGGAACGCGAAGTCACCGATGCGGTTGGTGACGAAGGCCTTGCGCCCCGCCCACGCCTTGGCCGGGTCGTCGTACCAGAAGCCGATGAGCAGGTAGCTGGCCATGCCGACGCCCTCCCAGCCCACGAAGAGCAGGATGAGGTTGTCGGCCAGCACCAGCGTCAGCATCGCCGCGACGAAGAGGTTCAGGTACGCGAAGAACCGCCAGTACGCGGCGTCGTGCTCCATGTAGCTGGTGGAGTACAGGTGGATGAGGAAGCCGACGCCGGTGATGATGAGCAGCAGGATGCCGGACAGATGGTCCACCATCAGTCCGAAGTTCACCCGGAAGTCACCCGCCGAGAACCAGGTGCCGTAGTCGTACGCGAGCGCGTAGCGGACGTAGTCGCGCTCGATGCCGAACGGGTTGGGGAAGATGGCCGCGAGCCGGTTGGTCTCGGGGTCGTAGTGGCTGGTGGCCCAGAAGGCCAGCAGGCTCAGGACGAACGAGCCGGCTACCGCCGCGCAGGCCACGAGCTGGACGTTGGCCCGGCCCATCATCTTGCCGAAGACGCCGCAGATGAACGCGCCGAGCAGGGGCAGGGCGATGATGAGCCAGAGGGAGGGCGCCAGGATGTCCGGCGCCACGGGTGCCGCCCGGAAGAATTCGACGAGAGTCATGAAAGTGGCTCCTGGGGAGGCATCAGTGCTTCATCGTCCGGATGTCTTCCACCAGGACACTTCCCCGGCTCCGGAAGACAGCGATGACGATGGCCAGACCGATGGCGGCTTCCGCCGCCGCCACCGCGATGACGAAGAAGGCGGACACGTGGCCGAGGTCGTCACCGCGCATGCGCGCGAAGGCCACGAACGTGAGGTTCGCCGCGTTGAGCATCAGCTCCACGCACATGAAGACGACCAGTGCGTTGCGGCGAACGAGCACGCCGAACATGCCCATGCAGAACAGGGCGGCGGCAAGCAGGAGATAGTAGGTGATGGGAACCATGGGCCGATTCGGGGCCTCGCGAGCGGCTGCCTGCGCCGCCATCTAGCACAGAAAAGTTGTCCGGAATGGGCGATCAGATTCGCGACTTGGCCACGACCACTGCACCCACCATGGCCACCAGCAGCAGCAGGCTCACCGCCTCGAAGGGAAGCAGCCAGCGGGTGAAGATGACCTGACCCAGGGTCGCGATGGTGCCGAAGGTCGCCTGGGCACCCGTGCTCAGGGTCGCCGGCTCGGCTGGCAGCTTCAGGAGGACGATGGCCATCACCGCGAACAGGCCCACCGCCGCCGCGCCGCCCGCGACACGCGCCACCGTGGGCTTGCCGCGCGTGGGCGCCTCTCCCAGGTTGAGCAGCATGATGACGAACAGGAACAGCACCATGATGGCGCCCGCGTACACGAGCACCTGCATCACGGCGATGGTGTGCGCCCAGAGCAGCACGTAGGTGCCGGCCAGGAAGAAGAACGTGGACACCAGCGCCATGGCCGAGTGGATGGGGCTGCGCGCGAAGATGACCGTCCCGGCCGACAGCAGCGTCAGGAGCGCGAACGCTCCGAAGAGGATGAGCTCGATGTTCAAGACCAGTCTCCGAACGAACCCCAGGGCTTGTCGCCGAACGGGCAGCGGTGCTCACGGATGTGGGCCTCGAACTCGTCCCGGAACCGCATGAGGAACGAGTGCGTGGGCAGCGCCGCCGCGTCACCGAGCGCGCAGATGGTGTTGCCCAGGCCGATGGGCGGGTAGGGGGCGATCGACGCCGCCACGTTGGACAGCATCTCGATGTCGCCCGGCTCGCCGCGGCCCTCTTCGATCTTGCGCAGCAGGCGCGTCTGCCAGGGCGTGCCCTCGCGGCACGGCGTGCACTGGCCGCAGGACTCTTCCGCGTAGAAGCGGGCCACGCGCCACAGGCTGCGCACCATGCAGGTGGCGTCGTCCATGACGATGACGCCGCCGGAGCCCGCCATGGTCTGCTTCACCTTGAGGGCCTCGAACTCCATGGCCACGTCCAGCTCGTCCGCGCCCAGCACCGGCGCCGAGGAGCCGCCCGGAATCACGGCCTTCACCTTGCGGCCCGCCGGCATGCCCCGACCGTACTTGTCGTCGAAGATGAGCTCGGAGATGGTCGTGAACATCGACACTTCGTAGACGCCCGGCCGGTTCACCGTGCCGGAGAGGCAGACGAGCCGCGTGCCGCCCGACTTGTCGGTGCCCAGCTTCGCGTAGGCCTCCGCGCCCTTCTGGAAGATGGCGGGCACGCTGGCGAGCGTCTCCACGTTGTTCACCACCGTGGGGCAGCCGAAGAGGCCCACCACCGCGGGGAAGGGCGGCTTCAGGCGGGGCCAGCCCTTCTTGCCTTCCAGGCTCTCCAGCAGCGCCGTCTCCTCGCCGCAGATGTACGCGCCCGCGCCCCGCACCAGGTAGCAGTTCAGCTCGTAGTCCTTGCCCAGGACCTTCTTGCCGAAGATGCCGGCCGCGTAGGCCTCGTCGATGGCCGCCTGCGCCCGCTGCGCCGGGAACTTGAACTCGCCGCGCAGGTACACGTAGCAGGTGTGCACGCCCAGCGCGTAGGACGCGATGGCGATGCCCTCCAGCATCATGTGCGGGTCGTCTTCGAGGATGTAGCGGTCCTTGAAGGTGCCCGGCTCGGACTCGTCGCCGTTGACCGCCAGGTACTTGGGCTTGGGGCTGTCCTTGGGGACGAAGCTCCACTTGAGGCCCGTGGGGAAGCCGGCGCCGCCGCGGCCCCGGAGGTTGGACTTCTTCACCTCGTCGATGATGGCGGCGGGCTCCATCTCGAGCGCCTTCTTCAGCGCCTCGTAGCCCCCCCGCTTGCGGTAGCTGTCCAGGGTCCAGGACTGAGGCTTACCCCAGGCCGCCGAGATGATCGGTTCGATCGCCTTTGCCGTAGAGGCCATGTCGATGACGTCCTAAGCCTAAGTAAGGAGTGGGGGAGGGTTCAGGTCAACTTGGCGAGGATGGCATCCAGCTTCGCCCGGGTCAGGCTCTCGTGGTGATCCTCGTTGATCTGCAGGCAGGGCGCGGTACCGCACGAGGCCAGGCACTCGGTCTCTCGCAAGGTGAACTTCTCGTTCGCTTCACCTGCCTTGAGGCCCAGCTTCTCCTCCAGGTAGGCGAGCATCTTCTCAGCGCCCCACAACGAGCAGGAGAGATTGGTGCAGACGTCGATGATGTACTTGCCCGGCTTCTCCAGGTGGTACATCACGTAGAAGCTGGCCACTTCCATGGCCCGCTCGGGAGTGACCTCCAGATGCTTCGCGACCAGCCGCAACCCTTCCGGGGGCAGCCATCCCTTGATTTCCTGGAGCAGCCTCAGCGCTGGGAGCATGCCCGCGCTTTTGCGATCCGGAGGGTAGTGGGAGATGATCTCCGCGATTCCCGCGTCGAACTTCGTCTGCTCTTCAGAGGTGAACAGGGGCTCCGCCATGGCGGGCCGTACGTATTGCCCCAATGGCTACGTTGTCAACATAAACCCTCGAAGCTACACTGGGCCGCCATCAGGGAATTGCCGAGCGATTTCAAGCCCTTGTTATGAACCCGGGTCCAGAGGACAAGCGCCAGCACCCCCGCGTCCCGGCCGTGCTGAGAGTGGACTACACGGACGGGCGCCAGGCCCGCGACGTGACGGAGAACCTGTCCCATGAGGGCCTGTTCGTCCAGACGGACCAGGCCTTCCGCCTGGGCGACGAGGTCCGGCTGGCACTTTCTTTCCCGGGCCTCCTGGATCCGGTAGAAGTCAGCGGAACCGTGGCCTGGATGCGGCCAGCGGGCCCCGATCAGCCTGCGGGCGTCGGCGTTCGCGTGGAGCGCGAGCAGGACCGGCGGAAACTGGGTGACATCTTGAGTGCGGCAGGAGCTGACAGCCACGCGTCTCACGTCGAGCACGAGGGGTACCGTGTGCTCATCGTCGAGGACAACCCGCACATCATCGAGATGTACAGCTACGTGCTGAAGAAGCTGGCCAGCGGCGAGCTGCACGGGAAGGTCCCCCTGGAGGTCCACTTCGCGCCGGACGGGCACCACGCGCTGCTGATGCTGCGCGAGGACCGCTTCAACCTGGTGATGACGGACCTCTACATGCCGGTGATGGACGGCTTCGCCCTGGTGGAGCGCATGCGGGAGGAGGCGGCGCTGCGCACCATCCCCATCATCGCCATCTCCGCTGGCGGCAAGGAGGCGCAGGACCGCGCCATGCAGCTGGGCGTGGACATCTACCTGCGCAAGCCCGTGCGCTTCGTGGAGGTCCTGGAGACGGTGAAGCAGCTGCTGCGCATCAAGTAGGGCGCGGCGCGCGTTTTACCGCCAGTCCTCCGTTGAGCCTCGGCGTGGGGACGGCATAGAGTCGTTCCCCCATGCAGAAGCCCGCCCTCAATCGCGACACCGTCAGTGGCGAGGCGCTGTTCATCCTCCGGAACCTGAGGGAGAACGGCCGTCTTGGACGCTCGAACAAGCTGGCCGACGTGAAGGCCGCGCTCGAACCGTCCGTGTCGCTCGAGTTCGACAACTACTTCTTCTTCCTGCGGAAGTTCCACTACATCGCGATGGACCGCGAGGCCCAGCTCAAGCTCACCGAGCAGGGCGAGCAGGTGGCGGGGGGCGAGCTGACGGAGCGCTTCTCCCTGGAAGTCGGTGAGTTCTTCGCCGAGCAGCTCGCCGCTGCGGTGGAGGCATCTGCGGAGCAGGCGGGCGGGGATGAGGCGCTGGTGATGCCGCCGCCGCCGCCGGAGCTGCTGCTGGACGAGGCCGAGGTGGAGGGGCCGCCCGTGCCCGCCGCTCCGCCCTCGCCGCCGCCCATGCCGCCGGTGCGCAGCTCGCGCTCGGCCATGCCCGCGCTGGACCTGGGCACGCCGCCCGCGCCCGTTCCCATGCCGCCGCCCGCGCCCCGCGCGGAGGCCGCAGAGCCCCGCCGTGAGTCCACGGTCATCGTCCAGGGGCCCTTCACCCAGGTGTCCGCCGCCGAGCCCTCTCCCACGCTGCCCGCGCCCGCCGCCGCTCCCATGTCCTTCTCCAACGCGCCCACCCCCGCCGCCGCCGCGCCCGCCGCCTCCGCTCCGAAGGGCTCGGAGCTGGATTTGCGCTACCAGAAGTTCGACCCCATCGGCACGGGGCCGCTGGGCACCGTGTTCAAGGGGCGCGTCACCGCGCTCGGGCTGGACATCTGCCTCAAGGAGCTGAAGGACATCTTCGGCTACTTCTCCTTCCTGCAGCGGGGCGAGGTCCTCAAGCGCCTGAAGAAGGAGCTGTGTGCCCAGGCCCAGGTCCGCCACCCCGGCGTGGTCCAGGTGGTGGATCAGAACGTGGACGCCGCGCGGCCGTACTTCGTGCTGGAGCTGATGCAGGGCAGCCTGCGCGAGCGGCTGGACGCGGGGGAGGGCAACGGCGTGCCGGTGCCCTTCGCGCTGCGCGCCTTCCTGCAGATGGCCTATGGCCTCCGGGCCGCGCACGCCGCGGGCCTCACGCACCACAACATCAAGCCGGAGAACGTGCTGTTCGACGTGTACGGCAACGCGAAGCTGGCCGACTTCGGCCTGGGCCGCGTGGTGGAGGTGGACAGCACCAAGGGCATGCCCCAGGTCTTCGTGGGCACGGGCGGCATGCCCTACATGGCGCCGGAGCTGATGAACCGGGGCGGCAAGGAGCCGGGCGCCTCCGCGGACGTGTACGCGCTGGGCATCCTGCTCTACGAGATGCTCACCGGGCAGATTCCCGGCCGCCGCTCGCCGCTGCCCTCCGAGGTCAACTCGGAGGCCCCCAGCGGCCTGGATCAGCTCTTCGACAAGGCCACCCAGGACAAGCGCGAGCAGCGCTACCCCGACGTCGACGCCATGCTGGAGGACTTCTACGCGGCGTTCCCGGACAGGGAGTTCCTCGGCAAGGGCGACCTCATCATCTCCTCGGACGCGCCGAAGGAGTGACGGCCGGGCGGCCGGGCCCCGGCGCACTCGGGGCTCGCCGCGTACGCGTGGGGCTGCCACACTCGGCGGCGTCATGACTTCGTCCCCGTCCGAGAGCGTGCTCATCACCGTCACCGGGAAGGACCATCCCGGCATCACCTCGCGCCTCACCGGCCTGCTCGCGGAGGCCGGCGCGGAGCTGCTCGACGTGGAGCAGGTGGTGGTGCAGGGGCGGCTCACGCTGTGCCTGCTGGTCCGGCTGCCGGGCGCGGGCGGCGTGCTGGAGGCGCTGCTGTCCGCCGCGAAGTCCCTGGGCGTCACGCTGGACTTCGAGTCGGTGGACGCGCCCGCCGCCGGGGCTGGCGGCAGCGGCGGCGCGCGCTTCGTCGTCACCGCGATAGGCCGCGCGCTGGGCGCCCGGGTGCTGCATGCGCTGACGCAGGTGCTGGCGGAGCACGGCGCGCACGTGGAGCGCATCACCCGCCTGAGCGAGCCGCACCTCGGCTCGGTGGACATCCACATCCGCCTGCCGGTGGGACCGCCGCCGGACGCGCTGAAGCAGGCGCTGCTGGAGCTGTCCATGCAGTCGGGCGACTTCGACGTGGCGCTGCAGCGCGAGAGCCTCTTCCGGCGCGGCAAGCGGATGGTCGTCATGGACATGGACTCCACGCTCATCCGCATCGAGGTCATCGACGAGCTGGCGCGCGCGCACGGCGTGGGCGAGCAGGTGGCGCGGATCACCGAGCGCGCCATGCACGGGGAGATGGACTACGACGAGTCGCTGCGTCAGCGCGTGGCGCTGCTCGCGGGGCTGGACGAGGCCGTGGTGCACCAGCTCGCGGCGAACCTGCCGCTGACGGAGGGCGCGGAGACGCTGGTGCGCGTGCTGAAGCGGCTGGGCTACCGCACGGCCGTCATCAGCGGCGGCTTCTCCGTGGCGGCCGAGGCGCTGCAGGCGCGGCTGGGCATCGACTTCGCGTACTCCAACGCGCTGGAGGTGCGCGACGGGAAGCTCACCGGCCGCACGGTGGGGCCCATCGTCAACGCCCAGCGCAAGGCGGAGCTGCTGGCCTCGCTGGCCCAGGCGGAGGGCATCCTGCTGGACCAGGTCGTCGCCGTGGGCGACGGCGCCAATGACTTGCTGATGCTGGAGCGCGCCGGGCTGGGCATCGCCTTCCGGGCGAAGCCCAGGCTGCGCGCCGCGGCCGACACGTCCATCTCCGCGGGCGGCCTGGACACCATCCTCTACCTGCTGGGGCTCACGGGGCGCGAGCTCCAGGAGCTGGACTGAGGGCGCGGCCTACAGCCGCATCCTCGCGGCCAGCTCTCGCTGATGGAACTGGCCCTTCTCCAGCAGCAGCTCGAGCAGGGCGCGCAGAATCTTGGAGCTCTTCTCCTGGTTCTGCTGCACCGTCTGCAGCCGCATCAAGTCCTCGTCCGTCCACTCGGAGGAGGGCGCGCCGCCCGCCAGAATCTCGTCGAGGATGTCGGCGGCGCTCGCGCCGCTGCTCTGCGCGGGGGGCCGCTCCGCGGCGCGAGGCGCGGGCGGTGCGGCGGGCGCGGGCGGGGTGATGTCCGCGATGCGCTTCACCACCGTGTTGCCGCTCATGTCGACGACCTTGAACTCGTCCTCGTCCTCCGGCGCGTCCGAGCCCTTCTGCTTGTTGCCGCCGAAGCGCGTGCTGACCACCGGCTCCTGGCCGCGGTAGTGGCGGAGGATGGCGTGCTCGATTTCACGCTCGCTCGCCACCATGACGACCACACGTGCGCGGCTCCTCGCCGCCACCTGGTCCAGGGTGTTGAGGTCCGTGGGGTCCGCCATGGCCAGCACCAGCGTCTTGCCGTTGTCCTTGAGGGAGACGGGGAAGACGGCCTTCTGCTCGGCGAGGCTCACCTCCACGCGCGCCAGCGCGCCCGCGTCTCGCGTGACATTGCCCAGCTGGATGCGCTGCATGCCCAGGCCCTGGCAGATGGCCTCGGTGATGACGTCCTCGGTGGCCAGGCCCAGGTCCGCGACGATGCGCGACAGCCGGCCGCCCCACTGGTCATGGGTCGCCAGTGCGCTGCGCAGCTGCAAGTCGTCGATGACGCGTGCCTTGACGAGGATGTCGCCAATGCGATTCCGGGAAGGAGGAGCCATGGCTCGGCATTCTACCGTCTAGATGCGCGGACGCTGAGTCCGCGATGAGGAGGCCCGGCCATGCAACCCTTCGCGGAGTCCGCCACCCAGCGCTGCCCCTACTGTGGCGAGGAAGTGGAAGTCGCAGTGGACCCCATTGGTGTGGCCTCGGAGACGTACATCGAGGACTGCCCGGTGTGCTGCCGGCCGTGGACGGTGCAGGTGTCCCGCGACGACGAGGACTTCACCGTGCGGCTCGGACGCGACGACGACTGAGGCCGCCAGGCGAGCGGGCAGGCGGGCGCGGAGTGCGGCGGCGCGGAGCGCGGCGGCGCGTTGCTTGACACGTCCGCAAGCATGGTTCTCTTGAGTCCAGTGAGGCGGCGCTGGAGCCCCGGCGGGGGGCACCGCGGCGACCGCGAACCTGAACCCAATCCATGAGTGCACGCCGTGCGTCCGCGAGGACGGCACGAACAGGAGACGACCATGCAGACTCGCCACCCCTTCAACTCCGCCGTCGTGGTGAACCCGCTGATGCGTGACTTCGACGCGCTCTTCCGGGAGCTGACGCAGCCCGTGCGGCGCCAGGTGCCGCGCGAGCGCACGCCGGCCGCGGACATCTTCGAGTCCGAGAGCGGGCTCACCCTCCAGCTGGACATGCCCGGGCTGGACGCGAAGGCCATCCAGGTGACGGTGGAGAAGGACGTCCTCACCGTGCAGGCCGAGCGCAAGGCCGAGCCTCGTGCGGAGGGCGTCAACGTGCGCCGCCAGGAGCGCGCCTTCGGGAGCTTCGCCCGCTCCTTCGCGCTGCCCGACACGGTGGACGCCAGCCGGGTGGAGGCGCGCTACGAACAGGGCGTGCTGACGCTGACCCTGCCTCGGCGCGAGGAGTCCAAGCCCCGCGTCATCGAAGTCAAGGTCCAGGGCTGACGCCTCGGGCGCACACCGCTGGCTTGGCAGGTCACCTGCCTCTCACCACAATCCCTGCCCAGGGCTTCCGCAGACAGAGGCGGAAGCCCTGACCTCTCTACCGCTTGGCGCTGAGCGCCAGCGGCACGCGGAACAGCTCCAGCACCTGCTGCACGTCCAGCGGCTTGGCCAGGCAGGCCAGCGCGCCGGCCTGCTTGGACTGCTCCACGACCTCGGGCGTGTGCGCGGACGTCATGGTGATGAGCCGCACGCCCTCCATCTGCTTGCGCGCGCGGATGCGGCGGCAGACTTCCAGGCCGTCGATGTCCGGCATGTTGAGGTCGATGATCATGCCGTGCGGCTTCTGCTCGGACACGAGCAGCAGCGCCTCCACGCCGCTCGTCGTCGTCTGCAGCTCCACCTGGGCCGCGAACGGCTTGAACGCGCGCTTGATGGCGTCCAGCACCGGGCGCTCGTCGTCCACCGCGAGCAGGCGCACCGTGCCGCTCCCGAGCTCCTCCGGCACCGGCATCTGATGGGTGATGAGGAACGTGCGCAGGTCCGCCGACCGCACGCGGCGGTGGCCACCCGGCGTCCTGAACGCCATCAGGATGCCCCGGTCGATCCACTTGCTCACCGTGGACGGATCCACCTGAAGCAAACGACTGATGTCGTGCGTGGTGTAGAGCTGGTCCGTCATCGCCGTACTCCCCTCTTGCTGCATCATTCCGCTGCCCATGGAACTATTCACCTACCTTGAACACGGGTTTTCTTCAACCTCACAGAGTACCGCGCCTATCAGTCCCTCTCATCAGACCCACTGCGTCATCCCAGCGGCCACTGGCCCTGAGACACAGCTCCACGAGCTCGCGGGCGGCGCCTCGGCCGCCAGGACTCTGGGTAACGAAGTGTGCTTCGTCGCGCACCTCGGGGACGGCATCCGCAGGACAAGCGGAAAGAGCCACCATTGAAAGTGGACCCAGGTCGTTGTGGTCGTCACCCATGTAGGCGCAGGCGTCCAGGGGCACGTCCAACTGGGCGACCAACTCTTTGAGCGCAGCCGACTTGTCACGTCGGCCCTGGAGCACCGCGGCGAGCCCCAGCTCCCGCCCGCGCGTCTCCACGATGCCGGAGGTGCGGGCGGTGAGGATGGCGGCCGGGAGGCCGGAGAGGCGCGCCATGACGAGGGCGTGGCCGTCCTTGACGTCGAAGCGCTTCATCAGCTCGCCGTCCTGGCCGTAGTAGAGGCCCCCGTCGGTGAGCACTCCGTCGACGTCGAAGACGAGCAGGCGCACGCGCGCGGCGCGGGACGTGAGCGCTTCCTTTCCCAGTCTGGAAGGGGCTTGCGTCACCATGGCTTGCTCGACTCCTCTGTTCGCTGACACATCAACCTGGCTCGTGTCCCAAGGCGCGGCGGATGCTCAGCACGTTTCGTACCACGTCCTCGAACATCTGTGGATTCAGCGAACACGGACCGTCACACAGGGCACGATCCGGATCTTCGTGGACTTCCGTGAACAACGCGTCAATTCCGGCGGCCGCGGCGGAGCGGGCGAGCAGCGACACGAAGCGGCGCTCCCCCGCCGTCTCGCCATTCCCCGCGCTGGGGAGCTGGACGGAGTGGGTGGCGTCGAAGCAGACGGCGAGGCCCGCGTCGCGCATCTGCGCGAAGCCGCGCATGTCCACCACCAGGTTGTTGTAGCCGAACGTGGAGCCGCGCTCGGTGACGAGCACATTGGGGTTGCCCGCCTCGAAGGCCTTGCGCGCCGAGTGGACGATGTCCTTGGGCGCCACGAACTGCCCCTTCTTCAGGTTCACGCCCTTGCCAGTACGCGCCACGGCTTCCACCAGGTCGGTCTGCCGGCACAGGAACGCCGGTATCTGGATGATATCCACAACTTCCGAGGCTGGCCCGACGTGACTGGTCTCATGGACGTCCGTGAGCACGGGGACGCCCACCTCTTCCCGGATTCTCTTCAGGATTCTCAGGCCTTCCTTGAGACCCGGGCCTCTGAAGGACTTGCCGCTGGTGCGGTTGGCCTTGTCGTAGGAGCACTTGAAGGCATACGGCACGCCGAGCCGGCCGGTGATGTCCTTGAGCAGGCGGGCATGGCGCAGGGCCATGTCCTCGGACTCGATGCTGTCGGGGCCGGCGATGACGAAGAGCTTCTGGCCCTGGCCGACCTTGAAGCCACACAGCTCGATGGGGGTGGGGGCGCTCATGCGGACACCTGGCCGGCCGCCGCGTTCCCGTCCCGCTGGGTGAGGGCCGCGCGGATGAAGCCGGAGAAGAGGGGGTGGGGGGCGAAGGGCTTGCTCTTGAACTCGGGGTGGAACTGACAGGCGATGAAGTAGGGGTGGCCGGTCAGCTCAACCATCTCCACCAGGTCGAGCTCGGGGTTGGAGCCGGAGATGACGAGCCCCGCCTCCTGCAGCCGGCCGCGGTACGCGTTGTTGACCTCGTAGCGGTGGCGGTGGCGCTCCTGGATGGTGTCCTGGCCGTAGAGCTCGTGGGCGAGCGTCCCCGGCTTGAGCGCGCAGGCGTAGCTGCCCAGGCGCATGGTGCCGCCCTTGTCCTGGACCTTCACCTGGCTCTCCATGAGCGTCACCACCGGGTGCGGGGTGTGCTCGTTGAACTCCAGGCTGTTGGCGGAGGACAGGCCCAGCACGCCGCGGCTGAACTCCACCACGGCCATCTGCAGGCCCAGGCAGATGCCGAAGAAGGGCACCTTCTTCTCACGCGCGTAGCGCACGGCGGCAATCTTGCCCTCGGTGCCGCGCACGCCGAAGCCGCCGGGCACCAGGATGGCGTCCACGCCGGCCAGCAGCTTCTCCGGGCCCTGCGCCTCGACGTCCTGGCTGTCCACGAAGTGGAGGTCCACCTTCACGTCGTTGGCGATGCCGCCGTGCAGCAGCGCCTCGTTGAGGCTCTTGTAGCTCTCCGTGAGGTTGACGTACTTGCCCACAATCGCGACGCGGACCTGGCCGCGCGCCGGCTCGTACACCTTGCGGATGATGTTCTCCCAGCGCTCCAGGTGCGGCGCCCGGCTCCAGATGTTGAGGACCTCCGCGAGCCGCTCGTCCAGGCCCTGCCGGTGCAACTCCAGCGGCAGCTCGTAGGTGCTGCGAACGTCCGGCGACGTGAAGACGCTGCGCGTGTCCACGTTGCAGAACATGGCGATCTTGTCCTTCAGCTCGCGGGGGACCTCGCGGTCGGTGCGGCACACGAGGAAGTCGGGCTGGATGCCTATCTCCCGCAGCTTCATCACCGAGTGCTGCGTGGGCTTGGTCTTCACCTCGCCGGCCGCGCCGATGTACGGCAGCAGCGTGAGGTGGACGTAGACGACGTTCTCGTTGCCCACGTCGTAGCGCAGCTGCCGGATGGCCTCGAGGAAGGGGAGCGACTCGATGTCGCCCACGGTGCCGCCCACCTCGACGATGACGACGTCCGTGTCCTGCGCCGCCTGGCGGATGCTGGACTTGATTTCGTCGGTGACGTGCGGAATCACCTGGACCGTCTTGCCCAGGTACTCGCCCCGCCGCTCCTTCATGATGACGGCGTGGTAGATGCGGCCGGACGTGAAGTTGTTGAGCCGGCTCATCCGCGCGTTGGTGAACCGCTCGTAGTGGCCGAGGTCCATGTCCGTCTCACCGCCGTCCTCGGTGACGAACACCTCGCCGTGCTGGAACGGGCTCATCGTGCCCGGGTCCACGTTGATGTAGGGGTCCAGCTTGATGAGGGTGACGGCCAGCCCACGGTTCTCCAGCAGGGCGCCGATGGAAGCCGAGGCGAGACCCTTGCCGAGGGAGCTGACCACCCCGCCCGTCACGAAGATGAACTTGGTTTTCTTGGAGCGCATGTCCCGTTCTGCCTACTGAGGCAGGGATGCGTCAATTATTCTGTTTCCGGTGGACGGCCGCCCGCTGGAATCCAGGGGGCTGGCGTCAGTGTCCGTCCCAGCTCCCCGGGCGGGCGACCGCGAACTCCTGGGCGGCTGGCTGCCCGACGCGGAACTTGCGCAGCTCGCAGTTCCGGCAGCTCCACCCCTCCCAGCCGCGCTTCACCACCAGGTGCAGGCAGGCGTCGTAGTTGGGGCAGAAAAGGTTGCGCTGCGCGTCCACGGCCTCCTCGTCACGGAGGGCGGTGGGCAGCGGGCTGGGGCATGGGGTGATGGACACGGCAAGGACTCCCGGAAGAAACGTGTTGGGTCGGCCACTCCCCCCGGCGCGCTCCGAACAGAAGGGCCGTGCCGGCATTCCCGAGACGTCGTAAAAAGGCCCGCTTCCCTCGCGGGAAACGGGCCCGGAACTGCCAGCGTCTGCCGCCGCCTCGGCGCCTTTTCAGGCCACCGACGCGGAGGTGGACGCCTTGGAGTTGCTGTCGTTCAAGGCATCACCTCCTTTCGGAACCCCAGACTTAATCGGACCCGGGGAGGGGCGCCACTGTCGCCAGGTGCGTGGCGCAAGCCGTGTGGGCGCCAGCCGTTCAGGCTGCGACAAACTGGCGCTCCACCAGCCGCCGGTACAGGCCCTCCTGGCTCATCAGGGAGGCGTGGGTGCCGCTCTGGATGATGGCGCCGCCGTCGAGCACCAGCACCCGGTCCGCGTTGGCCACGGTGGACAGGCGGTGGGCGATGATGAGCGTGGTACGGCCCTTCATCAGGCGCTCCAGCGCGTCCTTGACCAGGTGCTCGCTCTCCGCGTCCAGGGCGCTGGTGGCCTCGTCGAGGATGAGCAGGCGAGGGTCCTTCAGCACCGCGCGGGCGATGGCCACGCGCTGCTTCTGGCCGCCGGACAGCTGCACCCCCCGCTCACCCACCTGGGTGCGGTAGCCGTCCGGGAAGCGCTCGATGTAGGCGTGGGCGTTGGCGGCCCGGGCGGCCTCCTCCACCTGGGCGTCGGTGGCGTCGGGGCGGCCGTAGCGGATGTTGTCCGCGATGGAGCAGGAGAAGAGCTGGGGCTCTTGCGCCACCATGCCGATGTTGCGGCGCAGCCACTCCGGCTCCAGGGCGGTGAGGGGGTGGCCGTCCAGCAGCACCTCGCCGCCCTGCGGGTCGTAGAAGCGCGACAGGAGGGAGGCCAGCGTGGACTTGCCCGCGCCCGAGGGGCCCACCACCGCCACCACCTCGCCCGGCCGCAGCTCCAGGTTGAGGCCCTGGAGCACCGGCACGTCGGAGCGGGTGGGGTAGGCGAAGCGCACGTCGCGGAACTCCACGTGCCCGCGCAGGTCCGTCAGCTGCTCGCCCCCGGCGGCGATGGCGGGCTCGCGGTCCAGCAGCTCGAAGACGCGCTCGGCGGCGCCGCTGGCGCGCATGAAGTCCGCCCAGAGCTCCGCGATGCCGCTGAAGGAGAAGGCCACCAGCATGGTGTAGATGAGGAACGAGGTGAGCGCGCCCACCGTGAGGTGCCCGTCCACCACCAGCCGGCCGCCGTACCAGAGCACCGCGGCGATGGAGCCGTAGCCGGCGATGGAGGCTGCGCCCATGAACACGGACGACTGGAGCGTGCGCTCCCGCGCGAGCGTGTAGGAGCGCTCCACGGCGGTGCTGTAGCGCTCCACCTCATGCCGCTCCGCGGCGAAGGAGCGCACGGTGCGGATGCCGGACAGGTCTTCCTCCGCCACCTCGCCGCTGGCGGCGAGCGCGTCCTGCACCTGGCGGGAGATGGCGCGCACGCGGCGGCCGTACAGCACCGCGCCGACGGCCACCGGCGGGATGACGGCGAGCATCACCAGCGTGAGCTGGACGGACGTGTAGAGCAGCAGCCCCACGCCGCCCAGGGCCGTGACGCCGTAGCGCAGGGCCATGGACACGTTGGCCGTGACGGTGTTCTGCAGCACGGTGGTGTCCGAGGACAGCCGACTGGTCAGCTCACCGGTGCGGCGCGAGTCGAAGAAGCCCACCTCCTGCGACAGCAGGGCGCGGAAGAGGTCCTTGCGCAGCCGCGCCACCACGCGCTCGCCCGCGGTGTTGAAGAGGTACGCGCGCAGCGCCATGGCCACGCCCTGCACGACGAACACGGCGAGCATCACCAGCGCGAGCCCGTCCACGACCTGCCGGTCGCGGGCGTTGAGCGCCTGGTCCACCAGGTCTCCAATGGCGCGGGGATAGGCCAGCGTGGCCCCGCTGCTCACGAGGAGGAAGAAGGTGGCCGCGGCCAGCGGCAGCACCTCCGGGCGCGCCAGCGCCAGCAGGCGGTGCAGGGTGACGCGAGGGGGCGGCCGCTCTTTCGAATCTTTCTCGGGGGAAGACACCGGCGGAGACTAACGCGCGCCCCGGGGCGGCGCACCCGGTGCCTGCGCGTGCGCTGAAGCGGTATTAATCCTCCCGGAGCGGGTCAGCCGCGGTGTCAGGGGGAGTGCCATGGAGAAGCGCGGATTCGGAAGCACGGGGGTGCCGGTGCCCATCCTGGGGCAGGGGACCTGGCAGATGGAAGAGGACGACCGGGCAGGCGCCATCCGCGCCCTGCGCGCCGGGCTGGACCTGGGAATGACGCACGTGGACACGGCCGAGCTGTATGGGTACGGCGAGGTGGAGGAGTCCATCGTCTCCGAGGCGATTGCGGGGCGGCGCGGCGAAGTCTTCCTCGTGTCCAAGGTGATGCCGTCCAACGCCACCTACGCGGGCACGCTCGCCGCGTGTGAGCGGAGCCTGAAGCGGCTGCGCACCGACTGGCTCGACTGCTACCTGTTGCACTGGCCGGGCTCGCACCCGCTGGAGGAGACGGTGCGCGCCTTCGAGAAGCTGGTGGCGGACGGGAAGATTCGCGCCTGGGGCGTGAGCAACTTCGGGGTGGAGGACCTGGAGGAGGCGCTCGCGCTCGCGGGGCCGGGGCGCATCGCGTGCAACCAGGTGCTCTACCACCTGGAGGAGCGCGCCATCGAGCACGCCGTGCTGCCGTGGTGCGAGTCGCACGGCGTGGCGGTGGTGGGTTATAGCCCCTTCGGCAACGGCAACTTCCCCCGGCCCGACAGCCGGGGCGGCAAGGTGCTGGGCGCCATCGCCCGTGCCCATGGCGTCACGCCCTTCCAGGTGGCGCTGCGTTTCCTGGTGCGCCGGCCGTCGCTGTTCGCCATCCCCAAGGCGGGCCGGGAGGTCCACGCGCGCGACAACGCCGCCGCCGCGTCGCTGGCGCTGTCGGCCGACGAGCTTGCCCGGCTCGACGCGGCGTTCCCGCTGGGGACAGCGCCGGCCGCGCTGCCCGTCATTTGATGCCGGCGGCGAAGGACTTCCGGAAGGCGGACACGGTGGGCTCGCCCGGGCCCACCGTCACCGTGCCCGTCTCGCCCTCCACGGCGGCGCGGGTGTCGCGGCCCCTGAGGAAGCGCACGGTGGTGATGCGGCGCAGCACCTCGCGGCCCTGCTCCTGCGCCAGGGCGCGGAGCGCGTGGCTGGTGACGTTCACCGCCGACTCCAGCGCGCGCCGGCCCGGCTCGTCGTCCAGGCCCGCCCAGTCCACCTCGAAACGCAGCGGCTTTCCGCCCAGCGACGCCTCGCCCGGCCAGAACTGTTCGGTGAGCGCGTGGGGCAGCTTCTCCAGCAGCGTGGCCAGGTCCTGCCGCGTGGGGTTGGGCCGCACCAGCTGCGCCAGCTCCAGCAGCTTCTCCGCGTTGCCCACCGTCACCGCGACCACCGTGGACAGGTCAACGTACGCCACCGACTCCGAGCGGCGCAGGCCCTCCTTGCCCAGGGCCAGCAGCACCGACTCGCGCGGCACGTAGTCGACCACCTCGCCCGTCAGGGAATGCCCGTGCGCCAGGTGCAGGGTGGCGGTGAGGCTGGGGACCTCTTCTCCCGAGCGGGCCCGCGCGGCGAGCGTCCCGAGCTGTTCCAGCACCCGCTCCACCTTGCGCGACACCAACCGTTGAACGCCCTCCATGTCCTCGTCCTCCTGCCGCAGGCTGCGGGTCTCTTTGGGGCGCTCCGGCTTCGCGGGCGCGGGTGGGGTCGGCGGTGCGGGTGGGTTCGGCGGTGCGGGTGGGTTCGGCGGTGCGGGTAGGTTCGGCGGTGCGGGTAGGTTCGGCGGTGCGGGTGGCGGCGCCGCGACGGTTTCCGGCGCGGGCGGGGCCTCCGCGTCTTCCTTCGGCTTGCTCCCGCCGAAGAGGTCCTTGAAGAAGCCCATGGTCAGCCTCCCCGCGCGCGCATGAGGGATTCCACCTTCTCCACGTCGCCGGGCACGTCCACCGCCACCGTCTGCGAGGCGACCCTGGCGCAGCGGATGGGGATGCCGTGCTCCAGGGCGCGGAGCTGCTCCAGCTTCTCCGCCTCCTCCAGCGGGGTGGGCGCCAGCTTCGCCAGTGACAGCAGCACCTCGCGCCGGTAGCCGTAGAGGCCGATGTGCCCCCAGCGCTGCACGGACGCGCCGGGCTCGCGGGCATGGGGCACCAGGCTGCGGCTGAAGTAGAGCGCGTCCCCGTTGAGCGCGAGCACGGCCTTCACCACGTGGGGGCTGCTGGCCTCGTCGGCCTCGAGCGGCCGGACCAGGGTGCCCATGCGCACTGCGGCGTCCGAGAAGAGGCCGGCGAGCAGCCGGAGGGCGGCGGGGTCCACCAGGGGCTCGTCCCCTTGCACGTTCACCCAGACGTCGATGTCTGGACGGCCGAGCGCCACCTCCGCGACCCGGTCCGTGCCCGTGGCGCATGCGGGGCTGGTCATCACCGCCCGGCCGCCGAAGCCCTCCACCGCGGCGCGAATCCGCTCGTCATCGGTGGCAACCCACACCTCATCGAACGCCTGGGCCTCCTGGCAGCGGCGCCAGACGTGCTCAATCATTGGCCGGCCAGCGATGAGCGCCAGCGGCTTGCCAGGGAAGCGGGTGCTGGCATGTCGGGCGGGAATGACTGCAACGGTCCGGCAAGATTGCATGACGCCTCCGTCTATCCGGTTCGCGACGAAGGCCGGCCCCCGGGATTGGACATTCGCATCATCGGACACTGGCCAGCGTGGCTCCAGTGCCTAGGTTTGGTCGCAACATGAAGAAGGTCATACATATCGTCGGAGCGCGTCCGAACTTCATGAAGGTCGCGCCTGTCTACCGCGCCATCGCCGAGCGTACGCCCCTGGAGCAGGTCCTGGTCCACACGGGGCAACACTACGACGCCAAGATGAGCGACGTGTTCTTCGCGGACCTCGGTCTGCCAGCCCCGGATGTCCATCTGGGCATCGGGTCGGGCAGCCACGCGCAGCAGACCGCGCGGATGATGGTGGAGTTGGAGAAGGTCTTCCTGGCCCACCCTCCATCGCTCGTCTCGGTGGTGGGGGACGTCAACAGCACCATCGCCGCCGCGCTAGTGTCGTCGAAGCTTGGCATTCCCCTGGCCCACATCGAGGCGGGCCTGCGGAGCTACTCGCCGCACCAGCCGGAGGAGATCAACCGCATCGTCACCGACCGGCTGTCGAACCTGCTGCTGACGCCCTCGCGTGACGCGGACGCCAACCTGCTGAAGGAAGGCGCCGACCCCACCCGCATCCACTTCGTGGGCAACGTGATGATCGACTCGCTGCTCGCGTCGCGGGAGAAGGCAGACAAGCTGCCGGTGCTGAAGGACCTGGGGCTCATCCCGCAGGGCTACGCGGTGTGTACGCTCCACCGGCCCTCCAACGTGGATGACCCGAAGGTCCTGGGCGGGCTGCTGTCCGCGGTGGCCCACGTGGCCACGCGGCTGCCCGTCATCTTCCCCGTGCACCCGCGCACGCGGAAGGTGATTTCGGAGCAGGGGCTGGACTCGTGGTTCGCGCAGAGCCCGAACCTGCGGCCCGTGGAGCCCATGGGCTACCTGGAGTTCCTGGCGCTCACCTCGAAGGCGCGCCTGGTGCTCACCGACTCGGGGGGGCTCCAGGAGGAGACGACGGCCATGGGCGTGCCGTGCCTCACCCTGCGCGAGCAGACCGAGCGTCCCATCACCGTGGAGCAGGGCTCCAACGAGGTGGTGGGGACCGACCCGGTCCGCATCCGGATGGCCGCCGACCGCGCCCTCGATGGGGAAGGCAAGCAGGGCCGGGTGCCGGAGTTCTGGGATGGCCGCACCGCCGAGCGCATCGCGGACCTGTTCGCGGGCTTCCTGGGCGTCGAGGACACCCAGCGCCAGGCGGCCTCGGCCTGACGGTATACGGGCGGTGGGTGTGCGCCGATGGGCCCGGTACCTCGAGGGCCCGCCCGCCCGGCCGTCCCAGCCTGTGCGGAGGGGCCCGCCGTGTTAGAGCGCTGGCAGGCCCATGCACCGTGCGCAGCAGACAACGGCAGGCGACGCTGCCCTCGAATCGGAAGAGGCCCCCGAGGGCTACGTCGATATCCGCTACGTCGTCGAGCCGAACTATGCCGGCTGGCGGCTGGATGAGTACCTGGCGCAGAAGATTCGCCGGATGACGCGTGAGCGGCTCCAGGGCGTCATCCTCCGCGGCCTCATCTGCGAGGAGCGGCGCTTGAAGCCCTCCACGCCGGTATATCCCGGGCTCAGCTTCCGCATCCGCCGCCGCGCCAGCGAGGAGCCGTGGACGCCCACGGAGCTGCCCGTGGTGTTCCAGGATGACTGGCTGCTGGTGCTGGACAAGCCCGCGGGCCTGCCCATCCACCCCTCGGCGCGCTACCACAAGGGAACCCTCGTCACGCTGCTGCGCGAGCGCTTCGGTGAGCGTTTCGCCGAGCCCGCGCACCGGCTGGACCGCGAGACGAGCGGCCTGGTCGTCTGCGGGCGCACCACGGAGGCCTGCCGCGTGCTGGGGCGGCTCTTCGTCTCGCGCGACGTACACAAGGAGTACCTCGCGCTCTGCGAGGGCCACCCGCCCGAGGACACGTTCACCGTGGAGGCGCCCATCGCGGAGGGCACCGAGCTCATCCGCATCGCCGTGCGCATCGACCCGGTGGAGGGGAAGGAGAGCCGCACGCGCTTCCAGGTGCTCCGGCGCTTCACCCGTGATGGGGCGCCCTTCGCGTTGCTGCGCTGCCTTCCTGAGACGGGAAGGCAGCACCAGATTCGCATCCACCTGCGCCACGCGGGGTTCCCGCTCGTGGGCGACAAGATGTACGGCCCGGACCCCGGCTACTTCGACCGCTTCAGCAAGCACTGCCTGGAGCCCGAGGCCTGGGCGCGCCTGCGCCTGCCGCGCCACGCGCTGCACGCCGCGCGCATCGCCTTTCCACACCCAGGCTCCGGTCAGGAGGTCGCCTTCGAGGCGCCCCTGCCCGCGGACCTGACGGACTTCATGGAGGCGTGAGCCGCGGCGTCAGGCGGTGAGCTTGCTGGGCTCGGGCTGCTCGCCGAAGTCGCCGATGAGGTAACGGCCGGAGAAGCACGCGGTGCAGAAGCTGCCGCGCTCAGGGTCGCCCACGGCGCGGCCCAGGCCCTCCAGGGAGATGTAGCCGAGTGAGTCCGCCGTCACGTAGGTGGCGATCTCCTCCAGCGTGTGCGTCGCGGCGATGAGCTCCTGCCGGCTCGGCGTGTCGATGCCGTAGTAGCAGGGCCACTTCGTGGGCGGCGAGGAGATGCGCAGGTGTACCTCCAAGGCGCCCGCGGCCTTGATCATCTTTACGATTTTGCGGCTCGTGGTGCCGCGGACGATGGAGTCGTCCACCACCACCACCCGCTTGCCCTTGAGCACCTGACGAACCGCCGATAGCTTGAGCTTCACGCCGAAGTGGCGGATGGACTGCTGCGGCTCGATGAAGGTGCGGCCCACGTAGTGGCTGCGGATGAGGCCCACGTCGTAGGGGATGCCGCTCGCCTGCGAGAAGCCGATGGCCGCCGGCACGCCCGAGTCCGGCACCGCGATGACCAGGTCCGCGCCGGGCGCGGGCTGCTCCTTGGCGAGCTGGCGGCCCAGCTCCTTGCGCACCTCGTAGACGTTGCTGCCGAACAGGATGGAGTCCGGCCGGGCGAAGTACACGTGCTCGAAGATGCAGCGCGCCTGCCGCGCGGGCTCCGCGAAGGGCTTGCTGGTGCGCAGCCGCTCGTTCTCGATGACGAGCAGCTCGCCCGCCTCCAACTCGCGCACCACCTCCGCCTCGATGAGGTCCAGCGCGGTGGACTCGCTGGCGAGCACGTAGGCGCCCTCCTTCATCCGCCCCAGCACGAGCGGCCGGATGCCGTGCGGGTCCCTCACCGCGACGAGCTTGTTCTGCGTCAGCACCAGCAGGCTGTAGGCGCCCGTCACCTTGCGCAGCGCCTCCACGAGCTTCTGCTCGAAGGTCGCCTGCTTGGAGCGCGCCAGCAGGTGGAGGATGACCTCCGTGTCCGCGTCCGACTGGAAGATGGCGCCCTCGGCTTCGAGCTGCTGCTTCAGCTCCGCCGCGTTCACCAGGTTGCCGTTGTGCGCGATGGCGCACTGACCGCCCGCGTACTGCACGAAGAGCGGCTGCGCGTTCTTGAGCGCGCTGCCTCCCGCGGTGGAGTAGCGCACGTGGCCGATGGCCGCCTGTCCAGGCAGGCCGGAGAGCACCGGCGCGTCGAAGATGTCGGCGACGAGTCCCATCTGCCGGTGGGCGCGCAGCCCCATCCCGTCAGAGGCGACGATGCCCGCGGACTCCTGCCCGCGGTGCTGGAGGGCGTGCAGCCCGAGGTACGTCAGGTTGGAGGCCTCGGCGTGCCCCACGATTCCGAAGATGCCGCACATGGCGCGCTGCCTTACTCCTTTCGAGCGGTGAGCGGAACAGGAACGCATGCCCCTCTGGTGGGTATTCCACCCGACGCCAGAGTCGTTTCATGTGGGCAGCCAGGCGTCCCCAAGCCAACGTTCAGCGGTTAGTCTGGCTCGCGCATGGCTTCTTCTCGACTGGCCCGCTTGCGTTCCCTGTTTCCCCTGGTGTTACTCACCGCAGGCGCCGCGTATGCGCTGGCGTCCTGGAACTGGTGTGGCACCTGGGCGGAGCGCGCGCCCGTGCTCGTGTCGCGGGTGCAGGGCGAGGGGCCCCTGCGCGCGGGGGCGGCGAAGGTGCCGCTCGTACCGCCCTTCCCCGTGGTGGTGGCTGGCTACAATCCCCCTCGTCCCGAGGCGAGGCAGGCCGACGTTCCGCTGCATGCGCGCGCGGTGGTGCTGGAGGCAGGCGGGGCGCGCGTGGGGCTGGTGTCGCTGGACCTGCTGCTCGTCCCGGGCGGACTGGTCTCCCGGGTGCGCGAGCGGGCGAAGGCGTCGGGGTTGGACGAGGTGCTGGTGGTGGCCACGCACACGCACTCGTCGCTGGGCGGCTATGACTCGCGGCTGGTGGCGCAGGTGGCGGGCACCGGGCGCTACCGTGAGGACGTGGTGGAGGTCATCACCGCCGCCGCGAGCGGCGCGCTGGCCCAGGCGGCCGCGGCCCTCACCCCGGTATCGCTGGAGGTCGGAGAGGCGCGGAAGCAGGACTTCGTCATCTCGCGCAGCGGTGGCGCGAAGCCGGATGGCGTCCTGACGCGCGCCGTGCTCCGGGGGCAGGAGGGCCCGGTGGCGGAGCTGCTGCTCTTCTCCGCGCACCCCGCGATGATGCCGCGCCGCCGGGCGTATGTGGACCCGGACTACCCGGGGCGGCTCAGCGCCGTGCGCGAGGAGGCGGGCAGCGGCGTGACGCTGGTGTTGCAGGGCGCCGGGGGCAATGTCTCGGTGGCCTACTCCGGAGGGAAGGAGCTGGAGCGCGTGTCCGGCTTCG